>Ga0187893_10008652_pt1 | contig 15949 bp, 8 predicted proteins | sample MA1701074metaG_FD_139574 | JGI IMG/M metagenome (GOLD analysis project Ga0187893, IMG submission 139574) | White microbial mat communities from a basaltic lava cave in the Kipuka Kanohina Cave System on the Island of Hawaii, USA - MA170107-4 metaG ... | reverse complement strand
GTGACGATAGTGGGTAAAGGTGTCGGTTTCGCGGTTATAACGATTGAGGCCGCCGCCGTAACTGCCTACCCACAAGATTCCACCGCGATCCACATACAGGCATTCCAGCCGCGGATATGAAATTGAGGTCGAGTCCAGTGGATCGTGCCGGTAGTGGACATAGGAATAACCATCATAGCGATAAAGGCCATTCCCGGTTACAAACCACATAAACCCCTGCTGATCCTGCACCGCTTGAATGCCCTGAACCTTAAGGGGCTCAATCTGCACCTTGCCCAGGGTGGATGAAGGCGGCGGCCAGACCAATTTTCCTGTGCCGCTTTGTGAATGGGGTTGCGGCTGAGCAGGAAGCACGGTTGTTAAATGACCTGCGGCCAGCAAAGTAACCAAAACGAGAGATTTGATCCTGGAATTCATTTAAGACTCCAAGAGAGAGGTGTTTAGCGACATAACGTTATCTTTCAAAGCACAGTTTGGTTTTCGATTTTGGCTGGAACGTTTTGACTGGCTTGCATTTCGAAGCGGACTTTAGTATATTAAAAATCGATCGAAAAGGAGAAATCAAAAATGCAAGCCTATCATGTACAAACCACAGTCGCCAACGATGGTTCGCTTAAATTGAATAACCTGCCGTTTCCAGCGGGCGAATCTGTCGAAGTCATCATTTTAACACGGCCTTCGGCGTTGCCGCGCCAGAATCCGTATCCGTTGCGTGGCACGCCGGTAACCTATATCGATCCAACTGAACCCGTCGCCCAAACCGATTGGGAGGCAACGCGGTAATTGTTCTTGACACTCACATCCTGGGTGCTTTATCTTATCCTGGTGTTCGCTTGCTCGATCTCACGCCGCGCATTGTGGTGGATTCAACGCAATTGCCTCCCACGTTTCACCGCGATCCTGCCGACCAAATGATCGTTGCTACGGCACGAGTTCACAACTGCCCATTGATGACAGTTGACGCGAAGATTCTGGCATATCCGCATGTGCAAAAAGTGCCCTAATTGAGATTCGTGCTGGCCTAAACCCTCGGCAACCGTACCACAAACTCCGTAAATTTTCCTTCCTCGGTCTCAACTTTAATCTCTCCGCGATGCTGCTGCACGACGATGATTTACCACGGCCTACGGCATTGGGTTATCGGCAAAGACGCGCCGCAAAAACTCCAGCACTTCGGGCGGCGGCGAAGTAAAATAAACTTGAAAACCCGGCGGTTCGCCCGGCGCTGGGGAGATAGCCTTGCCATAAAGGTCCGCCGGAATTTCTTTGCCATCGAAATCGCTGAGCCGCATTTTAACCGAGGCGGAAAATGCCACCGGCTCTGTTGAGCGAATTTCGCCGCCTTTGAGTGAGAGCTGCACAAAATGGGCGTTGAAGCCGCCACCGCGTGCATGTTTGCCTTCGAGTATCGTGCATTGCACCGCCACCGGACGCGCCAGCGCCACAAGATCGGCACTCCGCGACGGCAAAAAATGACCATATTTTCCAGCAACACCTTTCACTTCATAGAGTGTTACCGGCTCCTCGAATCCTTTCGCTTCCATCATAATCTGCTGGCTGACGCTCACCGCCGGCCCGGCAGCTTTCAGCGTCGCATCAGAAATAAGAATTTGATCGCCGATGGTATAAGACTCGATCCGCGAGGTGAGGTTGACGTGACGTCCGACAATGCCGTACTTGGTGCGTTTGAGCGAGCCGATATTTCCCGCCACCACTTCACCGGTGTTCAACCCAATGCCCATTTCGATTTCAGGCAAATCGCTCTGCCGGTTTTTTTCATTTACCAGCGGCATCGCGAGCTGCATGGCGACGGCGCAAGCCACGGTCCGTTCCGCATCGTCCTCGCGCTTGACCGGTGCGCCGAAAATGACCAGCATCGAATCGCCGATAAATTCGTTGATGGTTCCGCCATGGTGCAGAATGATGTCCACCATCGTTTCAAAATAGCGATTCAACAGCGCCACCACCTGCTCGGGCGTCAAACGCTCCGACATTGCCGTGAATCCGCGTAAATCGGACATCAGGATGGTGGCCTCGCGTTTTTCGCCTCCCAATTTCAAGGCTTCGGAAGATTCGAGCAGAATTTCTACCACCTCGTCGGAGACGTAGCGCCCGAAGGTGGCGCGCACAAATTGATGGCGCAGCTCGAGCTCCATTTTCTCCTGCTGCACGCGCAGACTTTCCTTCAACTGCTGCACGGCTTGTTGGGTTTTCTTGACGGTGATTTCCAAATCTTCAAAATCAACCGGTTTGATCAAAAAGTCAAAAGCGCCGCGATTCATAGCGGTGCGGATATTCCGCATATCGCCATAAGCCGAAACGACGACAGGGCGCAGCAGTGGATACGAGATCAACAACTCATTGAGCAACGCCAAACCATCCATGACGGGCATATTGATGTCGGTCAACACGATGTCAACGTCTTGTTGCTCCCGCAGTTTCTCCAAAGCCTGCACGCCGTTTTCGGCAAAAACAAATTGCATTTCTTGCGCCACTATTTGTAGCCTAAACTTTTGCCTGACGATGAGCTGAAAATCAACCTCATCATCGACCACGAGAATTTTAAGGGACATGTTTTGTCACTCCATCAAGATATGAGATACATTTCCCATTGCGACAAGTTTTTGTCCAGTAAAGGCGCTCATCCTTTCTATGCTTTCTTAGGCAACCACACCACAAACTCCGTGAACTTTCCCTCTTCTGTTTCCACTTTAATCTCGCCGCGATGCTGCTGCACGATGATGTCATAGCTGATCGACAATCCCAAGCCCGTGCCTTGTCCCGTCGGTTTCGTCGTAAAAAACGGATTGAAAATTCTGTCACGAATCTCTGGCGGAATGCCGTTGCCGTTGTCGCGGATGCGGATTTCGATCTCGTGGCCGAGGTCTTTGCTCGATACCGAAAGTGTCGGCGAGAAACTCGCTGTTCGTTCTTTGTCCGTTGTCTTTTGTTTTTGAAATGCCGCGTAACACGCATTGTTGATGATATTCAAAAACACGCGGCTAAGATCCTGCGGCACGACTTCGAGCTTGCCAATGGTCTCGTCATATTCTTTTTCAATGATGACAATGAACGACCCATCGTTGGCACGCATGCCGTGATAAACTAGATTCACCGCCTCGTCCAGCAAGCGGTTGATGTCTGCCGGCTCGCGCTGGCCGGAGGAGCCGCGCGCGTGCTGCATCATGCTCTTCACAATGCCGTCCGCGCGTTTGCCGTGGTGGTTGATCTTCTCCGCGTTTTGTTCCAGCATCGCGATAATCTCTTCCATGTTTTCAAACGCATCTCCATTTACGTTTTTCGTCTTACGTTTTACGATCTCCTCCCGCAGTTCCTTCACCAAATCCACCGACAGCGCGGCGAAGTTATTCACGAAGTTGAGCGGGTTCTTGATCTCGTGCGCGATGCCGGCGGTGAGCTGGCCGAGCGAGGCGAGCTTTTCCTGCGTGACAAGCTGTTGCTGCGTCTTCTTGAGATTTTCGAGCGCAGCTTCGACTTGCGCTTTGGCCGCTTCCAATCTTTGGAAATCCTCGTAGCGCGCGTAAGCCATTCCGAAGGCTTTGGCAATGGATTGGCTCAACGCAATTTCATCTTCGGAGAGCGCCGCGCTGCTGCCGACATAAAGCATGCCCTGCGTAAACGGCACGAAGTGCAGCACCAGCTTCTCCGGCGCTTCGCCACCGCCCTGATATTTTTCCGGACCGTCGATCAATCCCTGTTTGAGGATCGACTGCGTCCAGGCGATGAACTGCTCGCGGTTCCATTCTTCGCGATAAACCTGCTGTTGCCGCCAATGTTGCACGGCCTGTTCAACAGCGGGTGTGCTGTCAAATCTCAAACGCAGCGCGGCCACCGCTTCACCGGTTGGGGTGGAAAGATAAGCATGGGTATGTCCGGTCGCTTCATCGTTGATGAAGATGCCGCAACGAAAAAACGGCACGCCGAGCGTGGTCAGCTCGCGCCAGATGAGTGGCGTAATGCGTTGCAAATCACCGGCGGTGCGCATCGAAGCAATCTCGGCGCGCACGCGGTCGAGGGAGGCCTGCTGCTCGGCTTCGCGGGCGTGCGCTTCGGCTTTTTGCAGATCGAGGAAACGTTGGTAAAGCCCTTCAAATTCCCGTGCAATCCGAATAAGAATATTTACTTCTTCACCGGTGGCCCGCCGGGAATGATAAAACCCGATATACCCGAATTTGTTGTGCCCACCCGTTCCAAATAAACCATCGGGAAAATCTTCCATCTGCATCCTTGCATGTTCCGGTAGGGAATGAATTGAATCATGAAAAACTCCCCAGTATTTTGGCAACAGTTCAGGAGGGTATTCAATGAAAATGACGCTGTGCGGCTCGCTGTTTTTCCATTTGTCGACCACTTCAGCCCAGTTTGGCATTTCATTTAAATCAATTATCTGTTCGCCAATATTTCTTTCGCCTTTAATACCTGTAAGCCGGAAACTGAACTGGTTGTTTTCAATGTCCATTAACGACAGGTAAACGGATTTTGGTTCTATCCCCAGTATATCAAATTGTTCAAACATTACACTCAGCACTTCATTTAATTCGTCTGAGTTTTGCATACTCATGGCTTTTGCCCGAACTCTTTCCAATGCCAGTTGTATCTGCGCTTCTCTTGTCTGCGCTTCGGCATTTTGCAGGTCGAGAAAACGGGTATAAGTTTGTTCAAAAACTTTTCCGAATCTTTTAAAAATATCATGAGCTTTGGGATAAGCTTCCAGAGTAATAAACAACAAGAACCCATGAGAGAAAAAAGCGCAATGATTAATTTGAAATGTTGGCAATTGAAACCCCGAACCCTCAATACCTTTTAGTACATCTTTAACCACCGTAAGGGTTTTCATGTAATGGTAAGTTTCTACCAGGGATTCGCCTGCTGACTCAAACACAAAAAAATCTTCTCCTCTTTTTTTTGCTTCATAAATATTTATAAAGAAGCTGTCTTCGGTTGACGGTATATGGTAAGGAGCGGCGATATCTCCTGACGGAGTGGGATTATAGCCTATAAATGAAGTATCATTTTCCTCCCAGATGTTAAAGCCACTTGTCCAGGTCTGGATTCCCAAATCATTTATTTGTTTAAATAGTAATGAGGCAGTTTCAGCCAGTTCATCACTTTTTTGCATGGCCATTGTTCTTGCTCTCACTCTTTCCAATGCCGCTTCAATCTGTGCTTCTCTTGCCTGTGTTTCGGCCAGGGCTATATCCGTATATCGCTGATAGGATAAGTCAAAAACATTTCTAAGCCGCTTCAGTATATTCAGTTTTTCTTCCGGAAGAGTGGTGAAAGAGGAAATACCCAAGGCCCCAATGCCGACCGAATAAAAATAATAATGCAGTTCGTTGGCAGCGTTCAGTTTTTCATCCGGCTTTTGCGGAAAACTTTTTACAAAAGGCTTCCATTCATCAAGCGCCGCGCCGGAAATTTCAATGTCGGCAAATGCCTCATCCGACTGCCTGAGCTTGTCTCTTAAAAGACGAATAGTGGGGTGCAGGTCATACGGCACTTCGGCGATTTCGCCGCCGGTATAATCGGAATATTGATAGCCGTAATAGCTTGCTTTGTCGTCATTGTTGATGACAATTTGAGTATTTCGCAAATCAGCCCCCGCAAAACCCAGCAACCGGAGTTCGGTAAAAACGGCTTTACATACGTTCAGCAAATCATCGGATTTCATCATGCTCATCGCGACAGCCCGAACCCGTTCGAGAGAAGCTTCAATTTCCAGCTCGCGGTTTTTGTGTTCCAGCTCAATAGTCCGCCGCTTTACAGCATCGCGGAGTTGCAGATTTTCCGCCTTGATCCGTTCCGTATTTATCTGTTCTCCTTCACCCGCCTTAGAATCAGGAAGTGATCCATGCTCGTAGATTATTTTCCATGCCTTGCCGGTTTTATGCATCAGGGTTGAAATTCTGCCATGACCATATAAAGTCCACTCGCCATCTATCAACGCATAAAAATCTGATTGCTCGGTGATCATGACGCTGTTTGCAACAACTCGCAAGCTGATTTTTCTGTTTCGCAATGCGGTTTTCCCCGCGACCTGTCCGGCGGTGGCCTTATAGAACTTGACCGCAGACGCCTTATTGCGGAATATTTCATTTTCTGAAGAGCCGATGATTTGGACACTTGCATCGAGCATGGAGGCAAATGCCCGCAGATCTCCACTAAAAAAGGAATCCCAATAAGCGTTGTAAACTTTCAGGATTTCGGCTTTGAGTTTTTTGGTGAGTTTCATTTCAATTGCCCTTTGTTGGTCTGCTGACGATAAAACCCGTTCCTTCGCCCGGTCGCGTTTCTACTTTCAAAGCTTGATTTTTTTGAAAGCGGGTGCATATATTGTGTGTATAACTAAAACCAAAGCCAAATTCCGGAGCGCTCAAAATGGGCTTGCATCTTCAAATACCCAAGCCGGCGACGATTCAAAAAATTATTGAAGCCGAATTTACCGTGGCCGAAATGGACGACTTCGAGAAGAACTTGGAGCAAGAGGGGCTTCTGTGCTCGTAATCAGCGATACGAATATACTCGGCTCGTTTGCTGCCGGCAATGCCCTGCCTCTGCTATTGCAAACAACGTCGGATCAATGCCATGGATTTGCCCTTGTTGTTGCGTTTGTTGTGGAAACGCAACGTCGTCTCACAAGCTGAAGTGAGAACGCTCATCGATAAAATGAAAGCCTCGAAAATTTGCAAGTGCGCCAAAAGGCTTGGGCTATCATTTTCTCTTCGCGCTAGCGTCTCGTGGCAACCTCACCACAAACTCCGTGAACTTCCCTTCCTCGGTCTCAACACGAATCTCCCCGCGATGCTCCTGCACGATAATATCGTGACTGATCGACAAACCCAAGCCCGTGCCTTGTCCCGTCGGCTTCGTTGTAAAGAAAGGATTAAAAATTTTCTCGCGAATGTCAAGCGGAATGCCGTTGCCGTTGTCGCGAATGCGGATTTCGATCTGCTCACCCATGCTTTTCGTCGAGATTGAAAGAACCGGCGAAAAGCCGTCGGGATTATCTTTCTTCTTTTGATGAGCTGCATAAGCAGCATTGTTCAGGATGTTCAAAAACACGCGGCTGATATCCTGCGGTACGACTTCGAGTTTGCCAATCGCCTCATCGTAATCCTTCTCAATCGTGATATTGAACGACGCATCATTCGCGCGCATGCCGTGATAAACCAGATTCACGGCTTCGTCGAGCAGGTGATTGACATCGACCATCTCGCGCTGGCCGGAAGAGCCGCGCGCGTGCTGCATCATGCTCTTGACGATATTGTCCGCCCGCTGGCCGTGGTGGTTGATCTTCTCCGCGTTTTGTTCCAGCGTGTCAAGAATCTCCTCAATATCAGCGAACTCATCCCCATTTACGTTTTTCGCTTTACGTTTTACCAGCTCTTCTCTCAATTCCTTCGCCAACTCCACCGACAGCGCGGCAAAATTGTTCACAAAATTCAGCGGGTTCTTGATCTCATGCGCGATGCCGGCGGTGAGCTGGCCGAGCGAGGCGAGCTTTTGCTGGGTGACGAGCTGCTGCTGCGTGGCTTGCAAATTTTGATGCGCCTCCGCCAAACTTTCATAGGCGATTTTAAGCTCCGCAGCTTTTTTCAATTCAAGGTCTTTGCGTTCCGTTTCCGCCCGCTCGCGCTCGGTTTTGATCAAGCGCCGCCGTCGAATCCGATCCGTGACCAAAAAGACCGCCATCACCAACAGCGCATAAACCGCATACGCCCAACGCGTGCGCCACCACGGTGGGGTGACGATGATTTTGATTGACGTGCCTGCTTCATTCCAAACCCCGTCGTCATTAGAGCCTTTCACGCGCAAAACGTATTCGCCCGGATCGAGATTGGTAAACGTGGCCTCGCGGTGCGCGCCCAGTTGAATCCACTGCTCGCGATAGCCTTCTAATTTATAAGCGTATTGATTCTGTTCCGCATTGCGGAAATTCAAGGCCGCAAATTCAAAGGAGATGATGTTATCTTTGTAAGAAAATTTGATTTCCTGCCGGGCGGAGATGCCTTTTTCAACAATGGCGATGCCCTCGGCGTCATCAGTATTGTAGCGTTTGCACGCCGTGATCACCACCGGCGGGACAAAAGGATTATCTCGAATGCTGTCGGGATGAAACACCGTCACGCCATTCATGCTGCCGAAAAACATTTCCCCGTTGCCGCTCTTAAAATAAGCGCCGCGATTAAACTCCTGGTGCGACAAACCATCGCGAACCGTATAGTTTTTGAACACCGAGCTTGCCGAGGTGGAGCTTGTCGAGGCGGAGCTTGCCGAGGTGGAAGGGTCAAAATAGGAGATGCCGTTATTGGTGCTCAGCCACAAACGGCCGCGATCATCCTCCAAGATGCAATAAATCCTATTATTGGGCAGACCGTCTTTCTCGGTGTAGTGCTTGAATTGTTTTGTGCCCCGATTTTCATTAAATTTTTTCAAAGGAGAGTCGGTGCGATCCAATTCATCAAGCCCGCCGTCCGTTCCAATCCAAAGCCTGCCGGCGCGATCTTCGTAAATGGCGCGAATAAAATTGTTGGCCACGCTGTGGGGATTTTTAGGATCTTGGATAAATCGCTTGAATTGTCCTGATGGCTCATCGAATTGATGCAGCCCGTCCGCCCACGTTCCAACCCACAACGTGCCGGAACGATCCACCAAGAGGGCGCGGACGTTGTTGCTGCTGAGGCTATTGGGATTCTGCGGGTCGCGTTTGAAAACGGTGGTGCGATATTGCCCGCGCGCGTCGCGCTGCAAGCGGAAAAGCCCGCCGCTCGTTCCAATCCAGAACGTATTCTCGCCGTTGGGCGAACGCCGCGCCGCGGAGGAATCTTCGATGATGGCAAAAATTTGCAGCCGGTCCAATCCGCTCGCATTCGGCGCGTTCGCTTCCCATGGCGTAAACTGCAACGGCGCGTTATTTTTTTCCCCAGAGACGTTTGGGACAAGCAACCGGAGTCCGCTTGCGGTTCCAAACCAGAGCGTACCGCGTGAGTCTTCATAAATCACATGGATTTTATTCTCCAATAAACTAAGAGGATTTTGGGGATCATGATTGAAATAAAAAACCTGCTCTTTTATTTCACTCAAAGGCATGCGCGCATCGTAAGAGCCTCGCACCGCGCCGCGACGCGCGTCGTCTGCGACATGGCGCGGCGTCTGCGACCAAGCGAGATCATCCCATCTCCGCCGGAAAAGGCCGTTTTCCGTTCCAATCCAAAGCGCGCCGCGGCGATCTTTGCAAACAGACCAGATTCTATTCTGCGAAGAATTTTGCGGATTCTCCAGCGCGTTGACGAGAGCCATGAACTTTCCTTGACCGCGATCCAATTTATTTATCCCGTCATCGGTTCCAATCCAAAGCGTGCCCGCGCGGTCTTGATAAATTGCAGAGACGCGATCATTGCTCAGGCTGCTGGGGTTCTTCGGATCGCTGACGCGAGAGGTAAATTGCCCGGTCTCGGGGTCAAAGTAATTAAGCCCGGCGCCGAGCGTGCCGAGCCAAAGCTTTCCCGAACGATCTTCGCAAATGGCCCGAACGTCGGGATGATTCAAGCCGTGTGGATTCTTCGGGTCGTAGAGAAAGCGGGTAAATGTCGGGACGGTGCTTGTCGAGGAGGCGCGCTCGAGCTTATTGAGCCCGCCGTGCTCTGTTCCAATCCACAGTCTGCCGGCCCGGTCTTCATAAATTTCTTGAACGAAATCGTCGCTCAAGCTGTGAGGATCGTTGGGATCGTGGACAAAGTGGGTAAATTGTCCCGTGTCACGATCGAGCCAATTGAGTCCACCGCCTTCCGTTGCGATCCAAAGCATATTGAAGCGATCCTCGTAGATGGCGGTGATCGTAGGATGACTCAGGCTGTGGGGATTTTGCGGGTCAGGGAGAAAACGGGTAAATGGAATTTCATTAAATTTTTCCGCAGGCGAAGCGGGGCGATTGAAACGATTGAGGCCCTTGTCGGTGCCCACCCACAACGTGCCCGCATGGTCTTCGTAGATGACATTGACCTCGTTGTCGCTCAGGCTGTGAGGATCGTTGGGATCGTGAAGAAAGTAGGTAAAGCGCTCGGTCTCACGCTCGAACCGATTCAGGCCGTAATTAAAAGTTCCAAACCAGAGCGTGCCGGCGCTCCCGCCGCTGCGGGATTCATAAATCGACTTGATCCAATTTCCCGAGATCGAGGCCGAATCCGCGGCCTCGTGTTTATACGTTGTAAAGCTGTAGCCGTCATATTTATTCAAGCCATCGCCGGTGCCAAACCACATAAAGCCCTGGCGGTCTTGCAACATGCAATTGACCGCGCTTTGCGAGAGCCCCTCCGCCACTGCGATGCGCTCAAATTTGGCCGGCGGATTTTGGGCATCTAGATTTTGAACCGGCAGCAGCAGCGCGAAAATAAGAGAGCTGCGCATGACCAGCATGCACCATGCTTGGAAGAGGTTTTGGGTTTCCATTTATTTAATTCTGAAATTTTTTAGCCGTCATGCGCTATGCCCTCTGCTCTATGCGCCTCGCGGCAACCGCACCACAAACTCCGTGAACTTCCCTTCTTCCGTTTCAAATTGGTCGCCGAGATTCTTCGCCTTTCGGGCCGCTGCATATTGACCCTTCCCCAGCAAAAAAATCACCGCACAAAAGACAGCTTGCGGCTCTGAACCAAATCTCCCGCTTGCAGACGATAAATGTAAATGCCCGAACTCACTTCCTTGCCAGACTCATCCCTTCCATCCCACACCACCGAGTTCGCACCGGCAGGCTGCCGCGCATTGACCAGCGTGCGCACTTCCTGGCCGAAGAGGTTGTAGATTTTGAGCACGACTTGGGTGGCTTTCGGCAACTGGTAGCGAATGGTGGTTGCGGGACTTAGTCGCGAGCGCGCAGTCGAGCGATTGAATGGATTGGGATAGTTTTGTTCCAGCGTAAAATTAACCGGTACTTGGCTGAAATCATCTTCAACTACAGTAACCATCTCTGACAGCGGACGACGCCACACGCCGCCGCGATAAGTTCCCGCAAAGAGATTCGAGCCGCTCACGGCAAGCGAATAGACAAAAGTGTTCGTTAAGCCGGTATTGACGGCCGTCCAGCTTGAGCCGTTGTTGGTGGAAAGAAACACGCCGCCACCAGTTCCTGCAAAGAGATTCGAGCCGTTTACGGCAAAAGACCGGACAGTAGTGTTCGTCAAGCCGGTATTGACGGCGGCCCAGCTTGTGCCGTTGTTGGTGGAAAGAAACACGCCGCCGCCAAAAGTTCCCGCAAAGAGATTCGAGCCGTTTACGGCAAGAGAAAAAACACGAGTGTTCGTCAAGCCGGTATTGACGGCGGCCCAGCTTGTGCCGTTGTTGGTGGAAAGAAATACGCCGCCGCCATCAGTTCCTGCAAAAAGATTCGAGCCGTTCACGGCAAGAGCCTGAACATTAGTGTTCGTCAAGCCGTTATTGACGGCCGTCCAGCTTGTGCCGTTGTTGGTGGAAAGAAACACGCCGCCACCAGTTCCCGCAAAGAGAGTCGAGCCGCTCACGGCCAGAGCCTTAACAATAGTGTCCGTCAAGCCGGTATTGACGGCGGCCCAGCTTGTGCCGTTGTTGGTGGAAAGAAACACGCCGCCGCCAAAAGTTCCCGCAAAGAGATTCGAGCCGTTCACAGCAAGAGAAAAAACATCAGTGTTCGTCAAGCCGGTATTGACGGCAGCCCAGCTTGTGCCGTTGTTGGTGGAACGAAACACGCCGCCGCCATCAGTTCCCGCAAAGAGATTCGAGCCGTTCACGGTAAGAGAATAAACAACTGTGTTCGTCAAGCCGGTATTGACGGCAGCCCAGCTTATGCCGTTGTTGGTGGAAAGAAACACGCCGCCGCCAAAAGTTCCCGCAAAGAGATTCGAGCCGTTCACGGCAAGAGCATGAACAGAAGCAAAGTCCGGCAAGCCGTTATTGACGGCGGTCCAGCTTGTGCCGTTGTTGGTGGAAAGAAACACGCCGCCAGAAGTTCCCGCAAAGAGATTCGAACCGCTCACGGCAAGAGACCAAACAGAAGTGAACGTCAAGCCGGTATTGACGGCGGCCCAGCTTGTGCCGTTGTTGGTGGAAAGAAACACGCCAACACTAGTGCCCGCAAAGAGATTCGAGCCGTTCACGGCAAAAGCGTAAACACTGGTGAGCGTCAAGCCGGTATTGACGGCTGTCCAGCTTGCGCCATTGTTAGTGGAAAGAAACACGCCGCGGTCAGTTCCCGCAAAGAGATTCGAGCCGTTCACGGCAAGAGAACGGACAAAAGTGTTCGTCAAGCCGGTATTGACGGCCCTCCAGCTTGTGCCGTTGTTGGTGGAAAGAAACACGCCGCCAGAAGTTCCTGCAAAGAGATTCGAGCCGCTCACGGCAAGAGCATTGATATAAGTGTTCGTCAAGCCGGTATTGATGGCGGTCCAGCTTGTACCGTTGTTAGTGGAAAGAAAAACGCCGTTGCCAAAAGTTCCCGCAAAGAGGTTCGTGCCGTTCACGGCAAGAGAAACAACCGTGGTGTTCGCCGGCAAGCCGGTATTGACGGCGGTCCAGCTTGTGCCGTTGTTGGTGGAAAGAAACACGCTGGCGCCATCAGTTCCCGCAAAGAGATTTGAGCCGTTCACGACAAAGCACCGGATATAGCCGCCATTGGGTCCATTGGTTTGAATCCACTGCGCCTGGAGGCTTTGTACTCCAAGCAGGACAACGATGGCGAAGAAAGAAAGTAAACGTTTCATGATTGTGTCTCCCTGGTTGAGGTTAAAGAATAATTGCAACGAACGGAATACGAAGCGGTCCGTCCGAGGAGTTTTCTGTTTCTAAATTTCTAAGTGGCAAACTTTCCTTTCAATCTCGGATTCGCTTGATCGATTTTGAGGTTGAGGCCGATTCGTCAAGCTATTATTGATCAGACAAAAATAAAATGTGAGCGCTATCCACGGCATGATGCTACTCCTTGAATTCAAAGTCAATTTCAGAAATGCACGTGTCGTCAAACTTGCGACCACGATACACGTCTCGTATTTCCAGCTTGACGAATTGCGTTGGTCGGTCACGATCAATCAAGATACGCTGAAAATCTTTGCTGTCCGTCAAATTCGCCGTCTGCGCTTCGCCATCGGAAAAGATGACTCTCATTTCCTTGACGCGATTGTTGTTGAAGTAAACCGTTTCGGTTTTGGCGTATCCAGCGAGAATTTTGATCGCCTTGATCTTCTTGGGTCTGTCAAAGCCAAACTTAATCCATTCCCCGATGCCTGCCCCATCGGCGCCTTCCGCCCAAGCGGTCGCAATATTGCCATCCGCCATGTTTTCAGCCTTGTAAGCATCTGAAGGCCGATTTCTTTCGATGAGCTGCGAGGAGACAATAATATTAGCCGGCACTTCACTGAAATGAGCTTCAACGCCAGTAACCATCTCTGACAGCGGCCGCCGCCACACGCCGCCGTCATCAGTTCCAGCAAAGAGATGCGAGCCGTTCACGGCAAAGCACCAAACAGTAGTGCGCGTCGGCAAGCCGGTATTGACGGCCGTCCAGTTTGTGCCGTTGTTGGTGGAAAGAAACACGCCGTCATGAGTTCCTGCAAAGAGATTCGAGCCGTTTACGGCAAGAGACCAAACAGTCTTGTCAGTCAAGCCGGTATTGACGGCCGTCCAGCTTGTGCCGTTGTTGGCGGAAAGAAACACGCCGCCGCCATGAGTTCCCGCAAATAGATTCGAGCCGTTCACGGCAAGAGACCAAACAATAGACCAATCAAGAGTGTTCGTCAAGCCGGTATTGACGGCGGTCCAGCTTGTGCCGTTGTTAGTGGAAAGAAACACGCCGCCACCAGTTCCCGCAAAGAGATTCGAGCCGTTCACGGCAAGATCATTAACTTCTGTAACGTTCGACAAGCCGGTATTGACGACGGCCCAGCTTGTGCCGTTGTTGGTGGAAAGAAACACGCCGCGGTCTTCGTAAACGAAGACGTCTTCGTCAGCGCCAGGGTCTTCGTCAACGCCGCTGTCTTCGTCAACCTCGTGGTGGTCGTCACCGTGAAGGTCGACGGGTTCGTAAATAGTCCCCGCAAAGAGATTCGAGCCGATCACGGCAAGAGACTTAACATATAAGTTCGTCAAGCCGGTATTGACGGCCGTCCAGCTTGTGCCGTTGTCGGTGGAAAGAAACACGCCGCCAACAGTTCCCGCAAAGAGATTCGAGCCGCTCACGGCAAGAGACAAAACAAAAGTGTTCGCCGGCAAGCCGGTATTGACGGCAGTCCAACTTGTGCCGTTGTTGGCGGAAAGAAACATGCCGCCCCAATCAGGCCCCGCAAAAAGATTTGAGCCGCTCATGGCGAGAAAACGGACAGTAGTGTTCGGCAAGCCGGTATTGACCCAACTTGTGCCGTTATTGGTGGAAAGAAACACGCCGCGATAAGTTCCCGCAAAGAGATTCGAGCCGTTCACGGCAAGAGAATAAACAGTAGTTCTCGTCAAGCCGGTATTGACGGCGGTCCAGCTTGTGCCGTTGTTGGTGGAAAGAAACACGCCGCCATTAGTTCCTGCAAAGAGATTCGAGCCACTCACAGCAAGAGACGAAACATGAAGATTCGTCAAGCCGGTATTGACGGCCGTCCAGCTTGTGCCGTTGTTGGTGGAAAAAAACACGCCACCGCCATTAGTTCGTGCAATGAGATTCGAGCCACTCACAGCAAGAGACGAAACATGAAGATTTGTCAAGCCGCCGATATTGACAGCCGTCCAGCTTGTGCCGTTGTTGGTGGAAAGAAACACGCCGCCAGCAATAGTCCCGGCAAAGAGATTCGAGCCGCTCACGGCGAGAGACAAAACATTAGTCCTCGGCAAGCCGGTATTGACGGCAGTCCAGCTTGTGCCGTTGTTGGTGGAAAGAAACACGCCGCCATTAGTTCCCGCAAAGAGATTCGAGCCGCTCACGGCGAGAGACCAAACAAGAGTGCCCGTCAAACCGGTATTGACGGCGGTCCAACTTGTGCCGTTGTTGTTGGAAAGAAACACGCCGCCGCCCCGAGTTCCTGCGAAGAGATTCGAGCCGCTCACGGCAAGAGAAGAAACACGAGTGCTCGTCAAGCCAGTATTGATGGGCGCCCAGCTTGTGCCGTTGTTGGTGGAAAGAAACACGCCGCCACCATTAGTTCCCGCAAACAGATTCGAGCCGCTCACGGCAAGGCAGGTAACCTCTCCTCCGTAGGGTCCACTGGTTTGAATCCACTGCGCCTGGAGGCTTTGTGCTCCAAGCAGAACGACGGCAGCGAAGAAAGAAAGCAAGCGTTTCATGTTTGTGCCTCCCTGGTTGAGGTTAAAGAACAATTGTAACGAACGGAATACGAAGCGGTCCGTCCAATGAATTTTTTGTTTCTAAATTTTTTAGTGGCAAACTTTCAAATTGGCGTCGCTTTCAAAACCCGTAGGGTTGAAATGTTTATAGAAATGTGTTCGAGAATAAACCTCAAACCCCATCGGAGTGACATGTGTTGTTGCGTATGCCGATCAATGCCTCGTTTTATGAACATGCCACGCCTACGGCGTTTTGAATTTTTATGCTGGCGCGTGGGCTATAAACATTTCACCCCGCCATGCGGGGTTGGCAGTCGATTCTATCCATTCTTCGGCAACCGCACCACAAACTCCGTAAACTTTCCTTCCTCGGTTTCCACTTTGATCTCCCCGCGATGCTGCTGCACGATAATATCGTGACTGATCGACAAGCCCAAGCCCGTGCCTTGCCCCGTCGGCTTCGTCGTAAAGAAAGGATTGAAAATTTTTTCGCGAATGTCTTGCGGAATGCCGTTGCCGTTGTCGCGAAGGCGGATTTCGATCTTGCTACACACACCAGGCATCGAAGGTTTTGACCGGCTTGCATTTCACAGCGGGTTTTAGTATATTAAAAATGAACCAAAAGGAGAAACCAAAT
>Ga0187893_10008650_pt1 | contig 15953 bp, 17 predicted proteins | sample MA1701074metaG_FD_139574 | JGI IMG/M metagenome (GOLD analysis project Ga0187893, IMG submission 139574) | White microbial mat communities from a basaltic lava cave in the Kipuka Kanohina Cave System on the Island of Hawaii, USA - MA170107-4 metaG ... | reverse complement strand
TGGCTCCCCGGCGAGGACTCGAACCTCGAACCTTGCGGTTAACAGCCGCTCGCTCTACCATTGAGCTACCGGGGAGTGTGAGAGCGGAGCGATTATAGCCGCGACCCCTCCACGGTCAAGCCAGAGCTCCCATGACGCCCGTCACGCGCTGCCTCGCCGCCGTTTTCGCCTCGCTCGCGCTTCCCGGCTGCGCCACCTCGAGCGGCTCCTCGGCCCCCGGCCCCGCCCCCGCCGCGTGGGAGTGCACCATGTGCCGCGCCCACCGCGCCGACCCCGGCAGCTGCTGCGGCGCCCAGGCCCGCGCCTGCCGCTACGCGTGCTCCTGCGGACGGCACGCGGACGTCGAAACCACCTGCTGCGGCCGCCCCATGCACCCCGCCCGCGCCGCCCGATGCGTCGCGTGCGCAAAACCCGGCGTCGCCGGCTCCGCCTGCTGCGGCGCGCGACTGGAGTGAACCCGCCATGCCCTCGAAACTCTTCGCCATCGAAGCCAAGCTCGAGCGCGAGCGCGGACTCCGCGAACTCACCACCCGCATCCACGCCCTCCCGCTCGACGACCTCCTCCTGCGCATCAAGGACGACGTCGCGCGCCTCCTCGAATGCGAGCGCGTCACCATCTTCGCCCTCGACGCCCGCCGCAACGAACTCTTCTCCCGCGTGAAGGACGGCGACGAAGTGAAGGAGATCCGCCTCCAGGTCGGCTCCGGCTCCTTCGCCGGCTTCGTCGCCCTCAAGCGCAAGGGCCTCAACATCCGCGACGCCTACGACGCCCGGGAGATCGGCCAGATCGACCCCGCCCTCCGCTTCGACGACGGCTGGGACAAGAAGACCCGCTTCAAGACGAAGCACGTGCTGGCCGTCCCCATCACGAAGGAGCGCTCCCTCTACGGCGTCATCGAGGCGATCAACGCCAGGAAGGGCGACGGCTTCACCGACCAGCACCAGGACGTCATCGCCCAGCTCGCCGAAACCCTCGGCGTCGCCTTCGGCAACCACGAGCGCCTGAACATCCGCAGCTCCCCCCACGACTACCTCCTGCGCGCGAAGCTCGTCACCCCGGAGCAGCTCGACCAGGCCGCCGCCTTCGCCCAGCAGGAGGGCCGCTCGATCGAGCACCTGCTCGCCGGCCGCTTCAAGATCCCGAAGGCCGAGATCGCCCGCAGCCTCGCCGAGTACTTCCGCACCGAGTTCGTCTTCTACTCGCCCGAGCTCGAGGCGCCGAAGGATCTCCTGCAGGCGTTCACGATCGACTTCCTCAAGCACCACCTCTTCGTGCCGCTGCGGCGCGAGGACGGCAAGATCGTCGTCGCCATGGCCAACCCGCGCGCGCTCACCCTCTGCGACGACATCTCCAGGCGACTCGGCGGCGCCCGCCTCCTCGCGCGCGTCTCCACCCGCGAGGACATCGTCGAGCTCATCGACCACTTCTTCGGCCAGCACAAGGACGAGGGCCCGCGCCGCGACCTCGACGAGCTCGTCGAGGAGATCCAGCAGCAGCGCGCCGCGGACCAGAAGGGCCCGGCCGACGGAAAGACCGAGCAGGAACGCGCCGACGACGAGGGCATGGTCGCCCTCGTCAACGGCTTCATCACTGAGGCCGTCGACAAGGGCGCCTCCGACATCCACATCGAGCCGAGCCTCGGGACCGAGTTCGTCCGCGTGCGCCTGCGCATCGACGGCCTCTGCCGCGAGGGGCCGAAGTTCCCCAGGGACTTCGCCCGCAACATCGTCGCCCGCATCAAGATCATGGCCGGCCTCGACATCGCCGAACACCGCCTCCCGCAGGACGGCAAGATCCGCTTCGGCGACCACGGGCAGCGCGACGTCGAGCTGCGCGTCGCCACCATCCCGACGACCGGCAACTGGGAGGACTGCGTGATGCGCATCCTCGCGGCCTCCAAGCCGCGCCCGCCGTCGGAGCTCTCGATGATGCCCGAGAACCTCGGCCGCTTCCTCAAGGCCGTCGAGGAGCCGTACGGCATCATCCTCTGCGTCGGGCCGACCGGCTCGGGCAAGACGACCACGCTCCACTCCGCGCTCGGCCACCTCAACAAGCCGGACGTGAAAATCTGGACCGCCGAGGACCCGGTCGAAATCACGCAGGAGGGCCTGCGACAGGTCCAGATCCAGACGAAGGTCGGCCTCACGTTCGAGCGCTGCCTCCGCAGCTTCCTCCGCCTCGACCCCGACATCATCATGATCGGCGAAATGCGCGACCTCGAGACCGCCAGCGCCGCGATCGAGGCGTCGCTCACCGGCCACCTCGTGCTCTCGACCCTCCACACGAACAACGCCCCCGAGACCGTCACCCGCATGCTCGACCTCGGGCTCGACCCGTTCACGTTCGGCGACGCGCTCATCGCGATCCTCGCGCAGCGCCTCGTGCGCACGCTCTGCTCCTCGTGCAAGCAGGTCGCGCCGCCCACCGACGACCCGTGGACCGTGCTCCGCCACGAGTTCGGCGACGACGCGCTTTTCGACCAGCTGGCCAGGCGCGAGGAGGCGAAGGTCGGCACGCCGAAGGGGTGCGAGCGCTGCGGCAACACCGGCTACCGCGGCCGGCTCGGCATCCACGAGCTGCTGACGGTCGACGACGAGATCCGCCACCTCATCTACCGCAAGGCGATCTCGTCGGAGATCCGCGCCGCCTCGATGAAGAAGGGCCTGATCCTGCTCAAGCAGGACGGCATCCGGAAGATCCTCCAGGGCAAGACCGACCTCAACGAAGTGCGCTCCGTCTGCATGAAGTAGGCGACCGAACGTATAATAGGCAGACCCATGGACGGCAAATCCCCGCCCGCGACGCCGCGACCGCACCAGACTCCCAAGTCCGCTCCGGTCCCCGCCGGACCCGCCACGCCCAAGCCGGGACCCTCGCCGATCGCCGCCAAGGCCGGACTTCCGACGACCGCCTCCTCCAAGCCGGCTCCCCCGGCGCCGCCCGCCGAACCCTCGATCAGCGACGCGCGCGATCGCGTGATGTCGCTTCTGAGGCAGGCGGATACGCTCGTCCACACGCTCGCGGAAGTCGAGAAGGACCGGGTCCGCAACGAGTACTCCTCGCGCTACAAGAACTCGTCGATGATGGAGAACGATCCGGAGTTCAAGATCCGGATGCGCGAGGTGGACCGCGAGATCGAGCGCAAGCGCACCGACCTCCAGACCGTGATCAAGGCCGTCCAGGAGAACGACCGCATCCTCGGCAACCTCGCGATGCGCGAGAAGGACGTCGAGTCGAAGGAGCGCCGCTGCCGCGAGATCGAGAAGACGGTCAAGACGCGGGAGTCGGAGATCGACAAGAAGATCGCCGACGCGGTGGCCAAGGGGACCGAGCAGACGAACGTCGCGCTCAAGAACGCCGAGGCGACCCTCACGGCGGCGAACAACACGGCCGCCGAGCAGATCGCCGCGGCGGAGAAGCAGGCCGACGAGACGGTCTCCACCGCCAGCGCGCGCGCCGAGAAGGCGATCAGCGACGCCGCGAAGTCGTCCACGGAGACGCTCCAGAAAGCCGCGCACCAGTCGAACGAGCAGCTGGCCGACGCGAAGAAGAAGTCCGAGGAGATGATCGCCGCCTCCAAGGCGAAAGCCGCCGCGACGACCGCCGCCGCCGAGAAGGACGCCGCCGCGACGCGCACGGACGCGGACGCGTACTCCGCGCTCACCCACGCCGAGGCGGACTCGTACTCGGCCGCCAAGCGCAAGGAGGCGGACGCCTACCTCGCCTCCAAGCACGACGAGGGCGACAAGTACGCGGCCGGCAAGCGCGCCGAGGCGGACGCGCACGTCAAGGAGACGGAGCAGGAATGCAACGAGCGCATCGAGTCGATCGCGGCGATGTCGCGCGAGAACGAGGCGCTCAACGCGAAGCTCACCGAGGAGCTCAAGCGCATCGACGACGTGCTCAACAAGGCGAAGGCGGAGCTCGTCCAGCGCCTGAAGCTCGTGCTCGGGGAGGCGGAGACGAACTTCGGCAAGGCGCGCCGGGATATTGAGGACTTGCTGAGCTGAACCGGAGCCGTATCCCCCCGGATGAGATGGCGCGATTCGGTGATACGGAGACGGACGCTTGCGCCCGCCGGATCCTCCTGATCCCCCTCGACATCGTGTCATCTTGCAGCGAACGCGGAATTGCCTCCAGTGGTCGAAAACCCGATGCCCGACGCCGCCCTGGCCGCCGAAGCGACGCAGCCGCTGACCGCGTCCGCCGCGAAGCAGCGCTTTCACTTCGTCGACCTCTTCCGCGGCCTGCTCATGGCGCACATGGCGCTCGACCACGTGTCGCTCTTCTTCAACGCGCAGAAGTTCGGGCACGAGGTCGCGCACGGACCGATGCCGGTGCCGGCCGACTTCTGGCAGTTCATCACCCGGTTCACCGGCGTCTTTGTCGCCCCGGGCTTCTCGTTCATGGCGGGGTTCATGATCGCCGTGACGAGCGAGCGGCGCGCGGGGCGCGGCCTCGACGAGGGGGCGATCACGCGGCGGCTCCTCCTGCGCGGGCTCATCCTCATCGCGGCCGAAGCGCTGCTGCTGCAGGTGCCGGCGCTCCTGCTCAAGATCACGCATCGCTACGGCTTCGAGGTGCTCGCGTGCCTGGGCGTCTCGATGATGATCGTCGCGTTCATCCGGCGCTGGCCGACGGCGGTGCTCGCGCCGCTCGCGCTGGCGATCCTAGTGCTGCATCCGCTCATCCCCGCGGCGCCGGACGCCGGTCCTCTGGCGGTCGTCGGGCGCCTCCTTCACGACACGCGGTCGATGCCGTACTTCGCGGTGCTCTACCCGGTCATCCCGTGGGTGGCCGTGATGCTCCTCGGGTTCGTGACCGGCCGCGCGTTCCAGCGAAAGCCGGAAGCGGGCCGGTGGATCGCGGCGGCGCTCGTTTTCGCGGCGCTCTTCGTCCTCGTGCGGCTCCGGGGCGGCTACGGGAACGCGTATCCGTACGACCGGGTCGCGTCGTACGCGTTCTTCACGTGGGCGAAGTACCCGCCGGACCTCGCGTGGCTCACGTGGTCCTTCATGACGATCTTCGCCGTGCTGGCGCTCCTGTGGCGGTTCCAGGACAGCCGCGCGCTCGCGTCGAGGCCGGCGGAGTTCGTGGCGACCTTCGGCCGCACCCCGTTCTTCTTCTACCTCCTGCACTTCGAGCTCCTCGGCCTGGCGGCGATCGCCGTCGGCAAGGGACCGCTCTGGCGCGTCTACGCGATCTGGGCGGGACTGCTCGGGCTCCTCTGGTGGCCGTGCCGCGCCTACGCGGCCTACAAGAAGCGGCATCCGGAGTCGATGTGGAAGTACCTGTAGTGAGCCGGCCCGCCTGCGCGGCCGGAGCCGCTCCGGCGTGGCGGAGGCCCGCCTGCGCGGCCCGCGAGGGCGAATCGAAGCTTCCTGTAGCCGGTTCAATTTCCCTATAATCGCGGGCATGACCGCCGTCGCCGTGCACGCGTGCTCCCTCGAGCGCGTGGAGAGCCTTCTGTTCGCGAAGGACCCGGCGCGCTCGCGCATCGGCGATCCGGAGTCGTTCTACGAGCGCGTCTACGCCGAGCGCTCGCTCGACGCGCTCGACGATCCCGAGACGGCGGCGGACGTGCTGCGGTCGCTCGTGCTCGGACCCGCGCCCGCGGAACCGCTGACGCGCACGTACGCGGTCGTGCTTCGATCGATCCTCGACACGGTCTGCCCGCGGATCGACGACGACGCGTTCGGCGCGATGAGCCTGGCGGACGCGCGGTCGTTCGCGCGGCGGCTCACCGAGGACATCGGCCCCGTGCTGGCGGCGAGCCTCGACGCGCGGCGGCTCCCGTTCCTCAGCTTCGAGGACAAGGTGCACTCGCCGGTCTTCAGCTACTGGACGCGCGACGAGATCCGCCGCTTCCTCGCGGGCAGCGACGCGGCGCTGGAGCTGCTGCACGGGGACATCGACTCCTCCGACCGGCTCCGGAAGCTCCAGGGCGTGTGGCGGAGCGCCGTCGCGCAGGGGCCGGACGCGCTCCTGGTGATCACGCTCTGAGCCGGGCCGGGGACGCCGTCCTACTCCGTCTCGTCGGCGCTCTCGCCGTAGACGCCGGGCACCCGCGCACCCATCGCGCGCAGGTACGCGCTCAGCTGCCCGCGATGGTGCGCCTCGTGCTTGATCATCGCGTAGACGAGCCCGCCGAGCGTCGTGTTGCGCCCGAAGAACTCCGTGTCCTCGCGCAGCCAGTACTCGTCCTTCCCGCGCAGGTGGCCGAGCTCCTCCTCCATGACGACGTCCAGCGCCTCGAGCATGTGCTCGGTCGTCGACGGCGTCTTCGCCAGCGCGAGCTTCATTTTGTCGGAGATCGGCAGTTTGAGCTGCTCCTCGAGGAACCAGCGGCGGCTGGTGATCAGGTGCCACATCAGGTCGGCCGCGGTCCGCCCCTTCGGATTCGGCCGCCAGCCGTACTGGTCGGCCGGCACGGCGTCGAGCAGCTTGCGCGTCAGCTCGTTCTCGGCGATGCACTCGGACACGACGCCCTGGATGTCGGTGAACATGTGCGCTTCCCCCGCGGGTCCCGTCGGTCGCTACGGCTTCCGCTTCTTGAGCTCGGCGATCTCCGCCTCGAGCTTCCTGATCTCCTCGTTCAGCTGCTTCTTCTCCGCCTCGAGCTGGTCGACCTTCTCCTTGCCGTCGGCGATCTGCTTCTTGAGCGCATCCTGCGCCTCGACCATCTTGGCGACCATCTCGTAATCGGCCTTCGCCTTCCTGACCTCCTCGTCCTTCGCGGCCATCTGCTCCTTCATCGCCGCTTCCTTCGCCGCGAGGTCCGTTCGGAGGTCCGCCATCTCCTTCTCGACGTCGGCGGCCTTCTTGCCGCTCTCCTTCGCCGCCTTCTCGGCCGCGTCGACGCGCGTCTTCCAGTCAGCGCGCTGCTTTTCGAGCTTCTGAGTCTCCTCGTCCAGGAGCGACTTCTGCTGCATCGCGCGGCGCTCCTCGCCCAGCGGAAGCAGCCCGGCCGCCGCGGCCCCGGCGCACAGCACGACCGTCGGGACGAGGAACGGCACCTTGCCGTCGCGGCCCGCCAGCCAGACGACGAGGAGATAGACCACCAGGAACGCCCCGCCGAAGATCGCCGCCAGGACGTCGGGGGTCTGCCACTGGGCGAGCTGCGAGCGCAGGTGCTCGGTGTGCGGATCGACGGTCGCGACGACCGCGGGGAGGAACGACGCCACGAGGTCGCCCGCGACGAACGACGCGGCCACGCAGAACGCGGCGAAGCCCGCACGGACCCACCGAAGCGGATTGCCGCCGCCGCGCGCGCGCGACAGCTGCTGCTGGAGGTAGGTCTTGCTGCGCTCCAGGGTCGTGATTTTCTCGTTGAGCTCGCTGATCTTGACGGCCGCCTGCGCTTCGGGGGTCTGGGAGAAGTCCTCGGCGGGCGGCGACGCCGCAGCCGCCTTCGCTTTCGCGGCGAGCCGGCTCGTCCCCCCGCGGCGGCGCTCGGGCGCCGGGGGCGGGGGCGGCTCCGGGTTCGGGATGCTGTCGAGTGGGATCGGCTCCGGCTCGGCCGGCGGGGCGGGCGGCGGGACGTCGATCGGCGCCGGGATCTCGAGGGGCGCGGGCTCCGGCGGCGGCGCCGGGGGCGGAGCCGCGGCGGCGGGGATCGTGCGACGGGCGGTGCCGCGCGCGGGGGTCGCGGGCGACGCCGTGGCCACCACGCCGGTCGGTCTCGTGCGTCGGGCCGTGCCGCCCTTCTCGCTGTGCGCCGCCGTGACGGCCGCGGCGGCCGCCGCCAGCGAGTCCTTGTCCTTGCCGCGGGCCTGGAGGACCAGCTGCTGGTCGGCGATCTCCGCCATGACCTCGAGCAGCCGCTCGTCGGCGCGGCTCACCGCCGCGTTGTCGAGGTTCGCGCCCTGGCCGCGCGCTCCGTCGAGCTGCTGCAGCTCGTCCTCGATGGTCGCCTTCACCTCGGCCTCGTCGATCCCGAACGCGCCCATGCGGGCGATGAGCGCGCGCTCGGCGGCGGCCGAGAGCGTCTTGTTGATCATCATCCTCTCGACGTACCGCCGCAGGTCGAGGATCCGCCGCTGCCTGTTCTGTTCCTCGTATTCCGCCCGGCGCAGCGGTTCCATGAGCGTGGCGCGCGCCCGCTGGAGCTCGCGCGTGAGGTAGTCGGCCAGGTCCTTCTCGTTCGCCGACGCGTTCTTGAGCGCGTCCAGCCGCCGGCCCATCGCCTGGCCGAACGCGTTCACGTCGGCGGTGCCCGCGTCGCATTCCATCATCTGGAAGTAGTCGGGCGCGGGGACGTCGGGGGACAGGCCCAGGAGCCGGGGATAGTAGCCTTCCGCCATCGCCCGTTATGATAACACGTCCTCGCGCGACCGCTGTATCATGCCCGCGATGATTCTCGCCTTGGCGGCGCTCGCCCTCCAGGCGGACCCGGCGGACCTCCTGGCGCGTGCCGCCCGCGCCGCGGACGGGGCCCGCTCGATGCGCTGCGAGATCCGCGCGGAGATCGCGCGCGACGGCGCGGCGGCCGCCGCGACGTGGACGCTCATCGTCCGGGGCGACCGGGCGCGCCTCACCTCCGAGACGAGGCGCGGAGACGCGGTGAAAACCGCGCGCGTCTTCGTCGCGGGCATCCGGTGCACGGAGTTCGAGGACGCGACGCGGCTGGAGCCCGAGGAGGTGCACCGCGAGACCGCCCGGCGGCTCCAGTCGGCCATCCCGCGCGTCGGCCTGGGAGGACTCTCGTGGCTCGCGGGCGCGGCGCGCTACGACAAGAAGGCGCGCAACGACGTGCCGGACGCGGGCGCGCTCTCGATCACCGACGCCGCGATCGCCGGCGAGGAGGACGTCGGCCGCCGCCGCGCGTGGAAGGTCACCTACCGGGCCGCCCCCAGGAACGCGAGCGCCCCGCCGATGTCGATCACCGCGTGGATCGACCAGGAGCGCGCGCTCCCGCTCAAGTTGTCGTCGACCGTCCGCGAGGGGGAGCGCACGTTCACGATCGTCGAGCACGTCGCCGTCCTGGACCTCAATTGCGAGATCGCCGATGACGACTTCCGCGTCCCCGAAAAGTGAGCTGCCCGAGATCGTGCTGCGCGCGATCTCCTACTCGGGCCGCCGGCACCACGGCCAGATGCGCAAGGACCGGCTGACGCCGTACTTCGCGCACCCGTGCCGCGTGCTCTTCATCCTCACGCACGTCTTCGGCGTGAAGGATCCCGAGGTGCTGTGCGCGGGCGTCCTCCACGACACGATCGAGGACACGACGACCGACTTCGACGACATCGCGAAGGAGTTCAACGCGAAGATCGCCGGCTGGGTCTCCACGCTGTCGAAGGACAAGCGCATGCAGGAGGGGCCGCGCGAGGAGGCCTTCTACCGCGCGCTGGCGGAGGCGCCCGTCGAGGTCAAGCTCTGCAAGATGGCGGACACGCTCGACAACGTCTGCGACGCGGGCGGCCTGACGGCGGCGCACGGCGAGAAGACGCGCGCGAAGGCGGAGCACCTTCTGGAGATCTTCGACGGGAGGATCCCCGCCGAGTGGCGGCACGCGTACGAGACGCTCCGCGCTCGGGTGCACGCGTGAGCCGCTGGCTCGTGAAGACGGAGCCCTCGGAGTACTCGTTCGCGCGGCTGCAGAAGGACGGCACGACGGTGTGGAGCGGCGTCATGAACCCCGCGGCGCTCCGCAACATCCGCGCGATGAAGAAGGGGGACGAGGTGATCGTCTATCACACCGGCGACGAGCGCGCGGCGGTGGGACTCGCGAAGGTGGCGAGCGACCCGTACGCGCAGCCGAAGCGCCCGAACCTGCCGGTCGCCGACCTCGCGGCCGTGCGGCCGCTGAAGAAGCCGGTGACGCTGGCGACGGTGAAATCGATGCCCTTCTTCGCCGACTTCGTACTCGTGCGCCAGGGGCGGCTCTCGGTGATGCCGGTGACGGACGCGCAGTGGGCGGAGTTGATGAGGCTGGCGGGGGAGTAGGCGCGGGACCTCCGCCGTTCCCCGAGGGTGTCCGCCTTCGCCGTCCCGCTTCGCGGCCGGATCACTTCTTCGGCTCTTTCAGCTCCGCGAGCGCCTTCTCCTTGCCGTCGAGGAACTCCTTGAAAAAGGGATCGTCGCCGCACGCCTTGCGAAGCGCCGCGAGCGACTCCTCGTAGAGCACGACGTCGCGCTTGCTGAGCGCCTTGAGGCCCACGAGGTGCCAGAAGCCGACGACCGCGGTGAAGTCGGTCGGCAGCCGGCCCGCCTCCTTCATGTCGACGCACTTCTGCCCCGCCTCGACCTGGGCGGCGCGGTTGCCGCGCGTCTTCGTCGAAAGGTCGTTGACCTCGATCGAGGTGAGGAGGCCCTCGACGCGTTTCTCCTGCTCCTCGGTCATGTCGCCGAGGTCCCGGACGTAGGTCTGCGCGTCGTCGAGCGAGTGCTTGTCGAGGTCCAGGTCGAGCCGCAGGATGGCGAGCTGCACCTTCGCGCGCTTGTCGCCGGCGGCGGCCTTTTTCTTCGCGTCGACGAAGGCGAGCGCCTTGTCGCCGAACTCCTTGAGGCCGCCCGCGGTGCGCTTGCCGCGATGGCGTGCGACGACCTCGCCGTCGGCGTCGAGCACGGCGACGTAGGGGAAGGCGCTTCCGCCCTTCTCCTTCATGAGGTCCTGGTGCTTGTCGCCGGGCACGCGCGAGGTGATGTGCACGAACAGCACGAAGTTCTTCGCGAGGGCCGGGAATGCGTCGTCGGAGAGCGCCACGCGCTCGAGGGCGGCGCACCAGGGTCAGCTCTCGTAGCTCGTGGTGAAGTAGGTGAGGATGAGGCGGCCGGCCTTCTTCGCCTCGGCGCGCGCCTGGTCGTAGTCGGCGATCCAGGGGGCCTTGGACAGGAACGGCGCCTTGAGCTTCTGCGCGCGCTTCTCCTCGTTCGACTGCGCGTGCGCCGCGTCCGCCGCGACGGCCAGCACGAGAGCGGTCAGGGCAAGCCTCATGGCAACCTCGGGATGCAAGGGACGGGGCCCGACTCCGCCGACCCCGCGTCTTCGGGCTCCGGCTTCACAGGCGACGTCGGGGTGGGGCCGGACGCCCGCGCGCCCGGCCCCGGAGTCCTATTTCTTCTCGGCCTTCAGCTCGGCGAGCTGCTTCTCGCGCTCCTCCTGGAACTTCTTGTTCATGCGGCTGCCGAACTTCTCCTTGAGCGCGCTGAAGCCCTCCTCGAAGAGGGCGGCGTTCTTCTGCGCGTAGGCGTGCTCCATGATGCAGATCCAGAACGACTGCATCTCACGGTCGCCCGCCGGGATTCGCCCGGCCTTCTTCAACTCGAGGAACTTGCCGCCGGCGTCGGCCATCGACTTCTTGTCCTGCCAGTTCACGCCGCCGGCGATCTCCTGCACCTCGAGCGCCAGGAGGATCTGGTCGACGCGCTTCTTCTGCTCGTCCGTGAGGTCCGCCAGCGTCTTGCCGCGCTCGCGCGCCTCGGCCGCGGTGAAGTGACTGATCTCGGCCGCTTGGAAGAAGAACTCGATGGCGGCGGCCTTGTCCGTCTCGGCCTTCTTCTTCAGCGCGAGGAAGTCCCTCGCCTTCTGCGCGGTCGCGCCGAACCCGTCCGCCGAACGCGGACCCTGGTGCTTCGCGGAGACCCGGCCCTCGGAGTCAAGGAACGCGAGGTACGGGAAGCCGCTTCCGCCCTTCTCGCCCAGGAGCTTGCCGTACTTCTCGCCCTGGATCTGCGTGGTGATGTGGCAGAAGAGCACGTAGTCCTTCGCCCAGGTCGCGAACCCTCCTTCGGAGAGCGCACCGCTCTCCAGCGAGTCGCAGGGGGGTCACTTCGCGTAGCTTCGGGTGAAGTAGGCGAACATGAGCTTGTCGCCCTTCTTCGCCTCCTCCCTGGCCTTGTCGAAGTCGGTGATCCAGGATGCCTTCGACAAGAACGGCGCCTGGAGCTTGGCGTCCCGTTTCTCCTCGAGCGATTGCGCCTGCGCGGCGGAGGCCATGACGGCCAGCGCGACCGCGCCCACCACGAGCCTCATAGGTGTCCTTTCAAAAGACGTGCGAGTATAGCAATGGAACGCCCGAGGCGCGCGCGCGGAGGACAAAAAGAGGGCGCACGCTCCGCCACTCCCGCGACCGACGGGAACGGCCGACGCCCGCCCGACGACGGCGCTATCCGCCGCCGTCCGCCGGCACGCGCCACCGCCACGCGAGGTACTCGACGAGCAGCTGCGCGCGCGCCGACACGCTCCGGCGCAGCACGTCCACCTCGCGCTCGCGACGCTCGATCCGCGCGAGCGCCGTCTCGCGGGGCGACGGCTCCGGCCACGCGGGCCACAGCCTCATCTGGCCGTCCGCGTCCGTCCCGCCCGTCTCCATGGCACGCCTCCTTTCGCCCGACGCACCGCAAGCGGCGTGCCACGCTCCCTTCCGGAGGCCCCTGCGCGCCAGAGCCTTCCGATGTGCCTTATAACGACACAGAAAGAAACGTGACTCCGGGTAACATCGTGTTACCCGGGGAAACACGCGCGCCGTTCGGACGCTGGATTGTCGTTCCTCCTATATATAGTGGAGCGCATGCGAACCGTCCTCGCCGCCGCCCTCCTCGGCCTTGCCGCCGGGACGGCCGCCGCCCAGGAGACGCCTTCGCCGATGCTCGCGCGGCTGTGCCTGCCGGCGTGCTTCGGCGCCCAGGACTACTCCTCCACGCCGCTGGCCTGCGGCGACCGCGCCGACACCTTCCTCGCGGAGGACGTCGACGGCGACGGCCGCCGCGACCTCGTCGTCCAGTCCGGACTCGACCTGCGCTTCTTCGTCCTCGGCCCCGGCGGCTTCCCCGCGGCGCCGACCTTCTCGCTGCGCCTCGACGCGACCACGTTCCTGTGGACGCTCGCCTCCTTCGCCGACCACCCCAAGGCGTCCGTGGTCACCATGTCGTCCCGCGGCATCCACCGTTACGTGCGCGCCGACGGCGGATTCGCCCCCCGGCCGCAGGACCTCGTCATCCATCCCAACATCTTCGAGGGCTCCGTCGCCGCCGACCAGGCGCCCCTCCACCTCGACTTCATGCCCGAGCTCACCGGCGACGGCCTCCGTGACGCCGTCCTCTTCGCCGCCGGCGAGATCCTCGTCCTCACCCAGCGCAAGGACGCGGCCGGCCGGCCCGACTTCCGCCTCGCGCAGAAACTCCCGCTGCCGATCGACTCCGGCCTCCAGCTGTCCTGGGGACCGCACCAGACCGTCCGCGAAGTCACCTCCGTCCCCGTCATCGCCTACGGCGACTTCAACGGCGACAAGCGCGTCGACATCAGCTACTACCTGGACGAGTCCATCGGGACGTTCTTCCAGCAGCCCGACGGCCGGTTCGCCGCCGCGGACGAGCGCGCGGTCGGCGAAAAGCGCAAACGCCGCAACACCTTCCTCCGGTTCGAAGTGCCGCCCCAGATCGTCGACCTCAACGGCGACGGGCTCCTCGACGTCGTCGTCGTCTACGCGAGCAAGGGCCGCACGCACGTCTACATGAACCGCGACGGCAAGACCGACTTCTCCAACCCGGACGCGGTCCTCCGCGTCGAGGACGGCTGGAGCACCGGCGCCTACGTCAAGGACCTCGACCGCGACGGCACCAGCGAGATCATCATGGGCATCGTCCGCAAGTTCGGCATCCTCGGCGGCCTCGAGGTCTTCACGTCCAAGAAGATCGACCTCGAGCTCCACGTCTTCCGCTTCGACGCGAAGGCCGGCACCTACAACACGCAGCCGGTCCAGCAGATCCCGTTCCGCATCCCGTTCACCTTCCAGGCGACCCGCGACTCCGCGCAGGTCGACCTCACCTTCCGGCCGAACTTCGACGCGGACGTCGACGGCGACGGCCGCATCGATCTCATCGTCGAGCGCGACGCGCAGACCCTCGACGTCTACAAGGGGACCGCGACGGGGTTCACGGACAAGCCCGCGCTCGCCATCTCCTACCGTCCGCCCGCCGACGTCGCCACGACGCAGCCGTTCATCGCCGACTTCAACGGCGACGGCCGCAGCGACTTCATCATGCGCTACGTGATGGGCGACCGCCGCAAGCACCAGGTCGAGGTGCTCATCTCGAGGAAGTAGCGCTCACGGTCCCGCGCGCACGAAGAGCGGCACGCGCAGGTCCGCCGCGATCCGCCGCCCGTGCGTGCCGACGCCGTCCTCGACGTGGCAGCCGTGGTCGGTCGCCCAGACGAAGAGCCACGACGCCCAGTGCCGCCGCACGGCCGCGAACAGGCGCGCAAGGCTCGCGTCGTACCCCGCGAGCGCCCGGAGCGCGCGCACGCTCGTCGGATGCGTCGCGTGGTTCGCGTCGTCGTACGCCTGGTTGTAGGCGACGACGAGATCGTGCCGGCCCCCCGCGACGAGCTTCGTCGCGCGCGCGACGACCTGCGGATCGTAGCGCTCCGCGAAATAGTCGATCCGCCGATCGCGGAAGATGAGGTCCATGCTCTGCTTGGCGACCGACACGATCGCCACGCGCCGGCCCGCCTTCGCGACGACGTCGAAGATCGTCTCGCACGAGAGCACCGGCTTCCGGTACGTGACGATCCCGTGCCCGCGCGGCGGCGCGCCCGTGAACATCGACGCGAAGCAGACCGGCGTCACCGGCGGAAAGACCGCCGACGCCATGCGCGGCCGGCCGAGCAGCGCGCGCGTCCGCGGCAGCCGCGGGAGCATCCGCCACGGCACGGAATCGACCGCGAAGACGAACACGCGTTCGACGCGCGGCACCGCGATCGCCCGCGCCGTGCAGACGTCGGGCCGTCGCACGCCGAGCGCCCGCGCGATCGTCGGCGCCACCTGGCGGATGGACGTCACTTCACCTCCACCTTCAGGATGCGGTCGCCCGGCTCGATCCGGTCGACGACCTCCATCCCTTCGACGACGCGGCCGAACACGGTATAACGCCCGTCGAGGTGCGGCGTCGGCACGTGCGTGATGTAGAGCTGGCCGTCGCCGGTGTCCTTCGCCATCTTCGACATGCCGACCGCGCCGCGCCCGTGCGTGACGTACGGCGAGATCTCGTCGACGATCCGGTACCCGGGATCCCCGTACCCGTCGCGCCGCGGGTCGCCGCCCTGGATGACGAAGTTCGGGACGACGCGGTGCCAGTCCAGCCCGTCGTAGTAGCCGCGCCGCGCCAGCGTGACGACGGTCGTGACGTGCTCGGGCGCCGCGTCCGCGTCGAGCACCATCGCGACCCGGCCCTTCTCGTGCGTGAGCTCGAGCCGCCACGTGCCGGAGAGGGGCGACACGTGCACGCGGCGATCGACGGCCGGCGCTTCCCCCGGCGGCATCCGGAGCGCGCGACGCGCCATCGCCGCGTACGGGTACGACCCGCCCCGCGCGATCTCCGCGAGCGCCTCCGCCGCCTTCAGTTTCTCGAGCGCGCCGACCAGCGGCTCGAAGACGATCGTCACCGGGCCCCTCGCGCGCGCCGCGAGCGCCGGAACCGACCGCGCGTCCCCCCGCCCCGCCAGCGCCTCGATCGCGCACCACTCGACGCCCACGTCGCCGTGCGACACGAGCCGCTCGAGCTCGACGCGCGCCGCGTCGTCAGGGACCGCGCCCAGTTCCGCGACGGCCGAGAGGTCGCGCCTCGCGACCGCGTGCCGCAGTTCGTCGAGCGGACGCGCGACGGCCGGCTTCGCGTCCCACCCGCGCGCCACTTCGACGCGCACCCCCGGCTCCGGATCCCTCGCCGCCTTCTCCGGCCGCGGCGCCTTCAGCTTCGCGAGCCCGCGCACCGCGAACGTCCGCACCCACACGTTCGGATCCGCGAGCGCCTTCTCGAACGTCGCGAGACTCTCCCGCTGCGCCAGCGCCTGGAGCGCGTACACCGCGCCCCAACGCACCTCGTCGTCCGCGTCCGCCGCCGACGCGTGGAGCGCGTCGCGCGCCTCCGCGCTCACCGTCCCGTGCAGGTACTTCGCCCAGAAGATCCCGCGCGTCGCCGCGATCCGCACCCGCGCCTCGCCGTCGCGCAG
>Ga0187893_10008648_pt1 | contig 15955 bp, 4 predicted proteins | sample MA1701074metaG_FD_139574 | JGI IMG/M metagenome (GOLD analysis project Ga0187893, IMG submission 139574) | White microbial mat communities from a basaltic lava cave in the Kipuka Kanohina Cave System on the Island of Hawaii, USA - MA170107-4 metaG ... | reverse complement strand
TGTCGTTCACATGTTTTGTTCCTTCATAACGCCAACACTTGGTACGGGTGGTCGACTATTCCTTACCCGACAGAGACTCTCACTCTGCAAGAGGCACCAAGCTTCGCTTGGCGCACACGACCAGAAAAAAGTTCGTAACAATCAAACACCAGGCGAGCCGCATTGTGAAGTTACTTCGATCAAACAGCCGCCCCCAGCGGTTGCGAGGCTTCACTGGTTGGCGTGTGAGGTTCAAAAAGTTCACTTCTACAGCTCAATCTCATGCACACTTTCAGCTTGTCCATCTTTGAAGACAATTTGAAAACTTAAGGACTTAGATACTCGACATTGCTCAAAAAATCGCCTGGTGCTGGGTGAGTGAGCTTCTAAATGTTTTGCTAAGGCATCACCGTTTTCCAATTGATCGCTGGAAATTAGGTAGACTCTGGCGTCACACTGTACTTTCACCGAACAAGCATTGCTAGTTATGTACATGGCTTGTACATCCGATGGAATCTGACATGCTGCAAATTCACCGCCACCGCGGAGCAATTCAATTCTTCCGTCAGTATGCAGACGTATCATTTTCACAGTTGAGTTTTTCCTCCACATCACGCGGAGAAACATCCCACACAAAATTGCCAGTGCGCATGAAATAATGACGGGGACTGTAGTTCTTGAGCTGAGTTCCTCCCGTCCCGAGATCAGTAGGCCCAAAGCGATGAAAAAGTAACCAGCAAATAATACCAGCGCTGTGAAGACTACGGCAACGATGATGGCGCTGCTTGTGCCGAATCTGATTTTATGCTCTGTGCAGTTCATTGGATGCCTCTTTTTTGCCTACTGACAACCACCGAAAAACGGAAACCAATATGCCACAGCATTTACAATTAGTCCTCCAGAGGCAATTCCAACAGCACCTGGAGCATTCAAAACATCTCTGTAAGACGTGAGCTGCAACGGCACCGTCGTACCTGTAGTGTGGTAAGTAGTGGGCCTTCCAACGCTGGCAAGTCGCGCGTTGGCCAAAAGGCCGCCGAGAGTAAGCCCAGCAAAGGTTGCCGTACCAATTCGAGTAACCGAGCAGCCGATAGTCTGAAAAGTAAGTTCTTTTCCATTCAATACAAAATCCGAGATTTCATTGAGACTCTGCGCAACAAACGCTGATGAAGCTCCAGCAAGAGCAGACGCGAAGATTTTCCCAAAACCCTTTAGAAGCAGTTTTGCAGCAACAGAATTACCGAGGAGGCTGGTAGAACCGCCAATCACAAATGACACTCCGAGATCTCTAAGGATTTCGGGAGTAGACTTATCGAAAAAGCCTGGCTGGCTGGCTGTAACCAGCGTACTTACAATTCCACCTATCGCAAACGTGACCAGTGTCGTGTTGATTGTGAAACGGCCAGTGGGATCGCTGTAGTTCACCGGGTTCGATTGAGCGTAAAGGTACTTATGAAGCGTAAAAGGATCACCGCCGAAACCCTCAAACGTATCCATGGTCCAAAACCTTCCGGTGGCCGTGTCCTGGTAGCGGGCCCGGAGGAAGTAGAGGCCGAGGTCGGGGTCGAGTTGTTCGCTGGTGAAGAGGAAATTGTTCGGCGTGTTGCCCGTGGTGGCGATCAAGTTGCCGAAGGCGTCGTAATCGTAGGTGTCCGTGATGTCGCCGAGCGCGTCAGTCAGGTAGCGGGTGCTGCCGTGGCCGTCTTGGCCATGGTAGCGCACCGTCCACACGCCGTTCAGGAGTTGGTCCTGGCTCAGGAGGGTGAGGCCAAGGGCGTACACCCGGTTGAGGGTTGAAGGTTGAGAGTTGAGGGAGATGTGCTCTTCGAGCACTTGCGCGTAGCCGGTAAGGTTCATGGTGTCAACCAGGTAGAGCGTGGTGACGGTGTTGGTCGCGGTCGTCACGGTTTTGCGGACGCGGTTGCCATCGCCGTCGTAAACGATGCTCACGGTTTTGCCGGCGACCGTGCGTTCAATCAGGCGGTTCTCGAAATCGTAACGATCCGGCTGCGCCATGCCGAAACCGGGGGCGGTCAGCGTGTTGCCGTTGTTGTCGTAGGTATCGCTAGTTAGGCGATCGTTCAGATCGTAGCCGTAGGAGGCCGAGGGGATTTCGGCTAGCGTCGAGAGAAGATCCACGCGGTTGCCAACAGCGTCGTAAGCGTAGTTGAGAGTGGCGGGAGTTGTGAGTTGCGGGGTGTTGATGGTTTCGTTTGTGAGGCGGTAGGTGGCGTCGTAGCGGTAAAGCCGGTTGATGGTGTAAGGCACCGGGTTGAGCGGATTGCGGAAGAGCGTCTCGGTCGCCGTGACACGATGACCGGAGGGATTCACCGTGTAGGCGTAGCTGGCCAGAGTGTTGAGAAAACGGCGGGCGGTGAGGTTGGTCAGCCGGTTGAGCGAATCGTATTCGTAAAGGTTGAGGACATCATTGGGCAGGACAAAGCCGCTGAGGTTGCCCACGGCATCATAGCCGTAGCTCGTGGTGCCGGCGTTCGGATCGACCACGGTGGCGAGGCGGTTCAAGGCGTCGTGGCTGTAGCTCAAGCGCACGCCGTCGGGCGTGGTGGAACTGATGTTCGTCACGCTGCCGTGAGCGTCGTATGCGTAAAGCAACGTCCCCTGTGGTGTAGCTTTCTCGATGAGCCGATTGCGGTTGTCGTAGCGGAACGCTGTCACGCCGCTGGCGTCTGTCATGTTCGTGCGCAAGCCGAGTTCGTTATAGGAAAACGTAACGGGCGGTGCGGTGAAGGAGGCGTCAGGCGTCTTTTGCGTTATCCGGTTGAGTGAATCAAAGGCGTAGCCGGTGGTGCGACCGTTGAAGTCGGTCCTGACCGTCATGTTGCCGACCGAATCGTAAGCGTAGGTTTCGACCTGGTTCAACGGCAGCCGCCGGACGGTGCGGCGACCAAGCAGGTCGTATTCGTAACGAGTCGCCCGGTTAAGGGCATCCGTCTGCGTCACCTGCCTGCCCTGCTCATCGTATTCGTAACGGGTGACGTGACCGAGAGCGTTCGTTACCGCGAGCAGCAATCCGCGCGCGTCGTAAGCGAAGGCCGTGGTGTTTGTAGATTGGTCGGTTTGCGCAATTCGACGCCCCACAGAGTCAAACGCAGTAACGGAGCGAGTGCCGTCGGGGAAGACCATTGCGACGCGGCGGTTCAGGGCGTCGAGTTCGTAGCGATTGGTGCGACCCAACGCGTCAATCATCGCGATTTGGTTGCCATTTTCGTCGTAGTCAAAGCGGGTTACTTCACCAAGCGCGTTGGTCACACTGGTTCGGCGTTGGCCGCATCCGCAATTGGGGTCGTAGCCGAACCAGGTCGAGTTGCCGCGCTCGTCAGTAGTGGCAATGACGCGACCGAGCGCATCGAAATAGTTCGTCGTGGCCGCGCCATCGGGGAAGACCGTGGCGAAGCGCCGGCTCAGAGCGTCGTGGAAATACCCAGTAACGCGGCTGGCTTTGTCAGTCATCGCGACGAGGCGGTTTTTCTGGTCGTAGTGCCATTGTTCGCTGGTGCCATCGGCGTACGTGGTGAGGATGCGGTTGCCGCGGTCGTCGTATTGGTGGGTCGTTTGGCGTCCGAGCGGATCAATCTCGACGGCGGGCTTGTCGATGGCGTTGTAAATCGTGGCGTTGGTCGAGCCGTCGGGGTGGATGGTCAGCACCAGGCGGTTCTTCGTGTCGTAAACCATCGCGGTCACGAGCGTCTCCGGCGCGCCGTTGACGGTGCCGCGGGTGGTCATGTTCGTCTGATTGCCGTTCGCGTCGAAGGCGTAGCGGTTGGTGGTGAGCACGCCGAGTTGCGCGTCGCGGATGACCGAGTTGGTGATTCGGCCAAATTGGTTGTAAGCGTTCTCTGTGCGATGGCCGAGGGCATCTGTCTGGTCGAGCACGTTCCCTGCGCCGTCGTAGCTGAAGGTGGTTGAGTGGCCGAGGGCGTCGGTCATTGAAGTTAGGTTGCCGCGTGAATCAAAAACGTTGGTGGTGACGTTCCCACGCTTGTCCGTGATCGACGTGGGGCGGTTGAACGCGTCGTAGGTGTAGCGGGTGGTGAAACCGACCGGATCGGTCTCGGTCAGCTTGTTGTCGCGTCCGTCATAAGTAAAACGGTTGGTGTTCCCGAGCGCATCGACTTGTTCGAGCAGGTTGTCATTCGGGTCGTAGGCCATTTGCGTGAGGTGGCCGAGGGCGTCCTGAGTTTGGATGACGTTGCCATTGTCGTCGTACCAGTGGGTGGTGACGTGGCCGAGGCGATCGGTGAGGATTTCACGGCGGGCGTTCAGATCGTGGGTGAAGCGGTTGGTGTGGCCGACGGCGTCGATTTGGACCACGAGGCGGCCGGCTGCGTCGTATTCGTTGCGCACGGCCTGGATGCCGCGCGCGTCGGTGATGGTGAGCAGTTGATGGCGATCGTCGTAGGCAAAGCTGTTGGTCAGGTTCACTCGGTCCATGAAAGTGATGAGGTTGCCGTTGGTGTCATAACGGTAAGTCATCGAGTTGCTGGCGGCGTCGAGGATGTTGGTGATGCGGCCTGCGTCATCGCGTAGAAAGGCCACGCTCAGGCCAGGGCCCCCGGTGACCGTGTTGGTCCAGGTGATGCCGTTGGTGGAGATGGTCAATTGATTGCCGTTGCGGTCTTTCATTGAGCGCAGCCCCCCGCTCTCGTGCAGGATGAAGGTCTCTCCCTCGTCGCTGGTGTATTGGAAGAGCGACGGGTTATAGACGTTGCCGTTGTATTCAAGCAGTTCGGCCGGGCCGAGGTTGGCGCTGACGAGCACTTCATCGAAGTCCTCCGCCAGCGAGACGAGCGAGCCGCGCGTGTTGGCCAACGGGTCGTAAAGCACCGCCGGGCCGGTGATGGGCGCACCGAACTGGCAGTCGGGCACCGTCGTGACCTGGAATTTGTGTGCGCGGCCGTCAGGGAAGGTGATCGTCACGGTTCTGGCCTTGCGCGGATCAAGGCAGTAAGTAGCGAAGCCGCCGCCGGTGCTAGTTTGTTCCCAGCCCAAACCGAGATTGCGGTTCTTCTGGAGCCGGATGTTCTTTACGTCGAGGGTCCAGCCGACGCCGAAGTCGCCGACGCGTTTGTCGCGGCTGTCGTAGGTGCGGGTGACCTGGATGGGGATGCCAGCGAGGGGGATGGTGAGGTCATTGAACGAAAGCGTGAAGTGGCCCACTTTCATGTTGCGGTCCACGACGAGCGTCACGGGTTCGGTGGTGCTGGTGCGGCCCACGAGATCGGTGGCGGTGAGTTGGAGTTCGTAGATGCCGTTCAGCAAAAGAGTGGGGTCGAAGATCCCCAAGGGGCCGCTCGAAACTTCCGTCGAGCCGGAGGCGAGAGCAATCCAGTTGAGAGCCGGAGATTGAGGGTTGTTCAATTCTTCATCCTCGCTCGGCTTGAGGCGATACTGGAGGGTCCAGCTTTGGAGGATGACGCTTTGGACGGTGCCGGTCACCACGGTCGGGGCTGTGACGATGGCGGCGTCCAGCGGACTGATGATAGCAACAAGCGGGGCGTCGGGCGCGTTATAGACGGTGACGGTCACGTCGTCCGTGGCGGCGAGCGCGCCGTCATCGGCGGTGAGGCGCAGAACATAGGCGCCGGCGGTGTTGAAGCTAGCGAGCCAGGTGCCGTTGAAAGTGGTAAAGGTGGCGTTGCCGGGACCGCTGATCTGGCTCCAGGTGACCTGTAACTCGCCGCTGGGCAGGCCATCGTCCGCGGCTATCGTAGCCAGCACGAGCAAGTTGGGCATCGCCACGACGCGATCCGGGCCGGCGCTGACGAACGGCGGGGCATTCGTGCCTTCGTTTACGGTGATGGTCACGTCGTCGGTGCGAGTGAAGACGGAGTCAGAAGCGGTAAGGCGCAAGACGTAGAGACCGGGAGCGTTGAACGTCGCGGTGCTGAAAGGCTGAGCGTTGGTGGTCGAGGTTGGAGACAAAGTCACCGAGCCGGGTCCGCTGACCACAGACCAGGTGCTAATGAGCGGGGCGGCCAGGGGGAGGCCGTCGTCGCTCACTGCACCGAAGAGTTGGGCCGCCTGCGGGCGGGTGACTTCCAGATCGGGGCCGGCGCTGACCAGCGGCGGTTCGTTGGTAGCGGCGACGACGGTGACGATGACTTCGTCGTTTAGCGAAAACTGCGTGTCGGTGGCGCCGAGGCGGAGGATATAGGTGCCGGGAGTGTTGATGATGGCGGTGGTGACGGGCTGGCGGGCGTCGTCGAAATAGACGCGGTCCACATTATTGGAGGCGCTCCAGGAAGTGATCAGCGTGCTGCCGGCAGGCAGGCCATCGTCACTGGCGCTGCCGTTGAGTGTGAAGGGACGGCGCGCAACGACCGTGAGATCGGGACCGGCATTGACGGACGGGGCATTGTTGCCGGTGAACGGCGGTTGGGCTGGGCCGCTGACGGTGATGGTGCGTTCGGTGGTGGCGGTGAGTTCGGTGTCGGAAATAGACATGCGCAGGACATAGCTGCCGGGCGTGGTGAAATAGACCGGCGTACCGACCGCCGTCGCATTGCTGAAGGCGACGGGTGCCGGGCCGCTGACAAAGCTCCAAAGGATGTTCGTTACGCCAACAGGCCGGCCATCGTCGCTGGGATCGGCCTGCACATAGCCGGCGGCGGGCAGAGTGACGGCGAACGTGTAGGTGAACAGGTTCGGAGAGGGCGGCAGGTTGGCGCTCTGGACAGTGACGACGACGTCCGCATAGCTGCTGAAGTGGGAATCGTTGGCCGTGAGACGCAGGAGATAAACGCCGGTGCGATCCATGCGCACGGAGGTGTTGGTCGCGGCGGGGTTCTGGATGGTCACGACGGCGTTGGCGGGCGTGCTGATGACGGACCAGGCGTGGACGACGGAAGCGCTGGCGGGCAGGCCGTCATCACTCACCGCGCCTTGCAACGCGAACGATTCGTTGATGCCGACGGTGCCGGGCGCGTTGGCAGTGACGACGGGGGCCGCATTGGCGATGACTTCGACGGTCAATTCATCGGAGCCGGTCAGGTCGGAGTCGGAAGCCGTAAGACGTAAAACGTAATTGCCCGCCGCGCTGAAGCGCGCGGTGGTGATGGCGTTGGTCGCGTTGGCGAACGTGACCGTGCCGGGGCCGTTGACCTTGGTCCAGAGGAAGGAGAGACCGGCGTCCATGGGCAGGCCGTCGTCAGTCGCGGAGCCGGCGAGGTCCGCGCCCGTGGGCGGCAGTTTGGGAAACTCCCACTTGGCAATCTCGTTCGCGGACAGTCCGCCGGCATTGCTGAAATCACCACCGACGTAGAGGCCGGTGTCATCCACAGCCAGGGTGAGGACCTGCCCGAGGACGCCGTTGGTGGAACCGGGGCCGAGTGGCGACCAGAACAGTCCGTTCCAACGCGCGATGCTGCGCGAGCCGAACCCGCCCGCGTTGTTGAAGCTGCCGCCGACATAAACCTCGCTCCCGTGCACGGCCAGGGTGATGACTTCATTGTCCGAGCCGTTGGACGGGCCGGCGCCGAGGGCATGCCAGTTCGTGCCGTCCCAGCGGGCGACGTCGTTGGCCGGCACGCCGCCGGCAACGGCGAAGTCGCCGCCGGCATACAGGCTGCCGTCCGGTGCGATGGCCAGGGCGTTGACGGTGGCGCTGCAGGCAAAGCGGCTGCATCCGCTAATGCCCAGGCCGAGCGGCGCCCAGTTCGTGCCGTTCCATTTGGCGATGTTGCTGGCCACGCCGGTGGGCGTGATCATGTTGAACTGTCCGGCGGCGTACACCTCGCCGTTTTTTCCTTCGGCCACGGCGAAGACGTAGGAATACCAATTGGTGTAGAAGTCGCTGGGATCGGCGCGGCCCGTGGCCGTCGAATCGCGAATGTCGCGGATGCCCGAGCCAAAGTTAGTCCAGTTCGTTCCGTTCCAACGGGTGATGTTGTAGGAGAGCGGCACACCTGGCAGCAGCGGAGGGTTGGCAGTGTTCAGGTTGCCATCGACGGGCTGGAAGGCAAAATTGCCGACGATGTAGAGATACTGGGAGCTGGTGGCAAAGCCCCGGAAGAATTGGTTGGCTTGCAACAGGCGCACGCCCCACGGGTTCCAACCCGCGCCATCCCAGCGCGCCGAGAAATCGATCACACCGTTTTGATTCAGGTCTTTCAAGAAACCCGTGGAGAACACATTGCCGCCCCAGGCCAGGACGCTGTCGGTGTATTCAGTGTGGTCCCAGGCAATGAAGCCGATGGGTGGTGAGGCCGGGTTGGTCGGATTCGAGGGGCGCGGGTCGAAGAGCGGGAACCATTGCGCGCCGTCCCAACGAGCGACGCCTTTGACCAACTCGCCGCCCGCAAGGCGGAACAAACCCGAGGCGTAGAGATTGGTTCCGTCCAGCGCAATGCCGTGGCGCCAGACGAACGTGCTGCCCGCGCCCGCGGGAACGCCGGTCAGGCCGGGCTGGCCGATAGCGTTGTTCCAGCGCGCCAGCGAACTGAGCGACACGCTCAACTCGACTTGCGGCGTAAGGGAGACGGAACCGTCTTCGGACAACAACGCGGGATCGGGCACGAGGATGGTCTGGTCAGCGCCTGCGTTGACCACGGGCGGATTGTTCTCGGGATAAACGGTAATGGACACGTCGTCGAACGCGCTCAACGCCGTGTCGCTGGCGGTCAGGCGCAGCACATAGGTGCCGAGCGCGCTGAAAGTGGCGCGGGAGTTGGTGAGGGACGCGTTGTCAAACGTGACCGTGCCTGGGCCACTCACGACGCTCCAGGCGATGGAGAGCGGCGCGCCTTGCGGCAGACCGTCGTCGGAGACGCTGCCGCAGAGGGTGACGACGTTCGTGAGGCCGATGGTCTTGTCGCGGCCCGCGTTGACGACGGGAGCGACGTTCACGGCGGGATTGCGCACGGCAAAGGTGACCTGGGCGGAGTTCACCAACTCGGTGTCGCTGGCGGTGAGGCGCAGGGTGTAATTTCCCGCGGTGCTGAAGGTCACCGTGGTGTTCGTGGCACTGGCATTGCCGAAGGTGACACTGCCCGGCCCGCTGACCAGGCTCCACGTTGTCGTGATGGTCGCGCCCGCCGGAATGCCGTCGTCCTGCACCGCTCCGTTGAGCGTCGCGCCGTTGGGCAGGTAAACCAGTTGCCCCTGACCGGCGCTGACCATCGGCGCCGTGTTCGGCGGCGTGACGGTGATGGTGACTTGATCCTGGTTGGTCGCCAGCCCGTCCGTTGCTGTGGCCGTCAGCACATAGACGCCCGGCGTGCTGAATGTGACGGTGGTGTTCGTGGCGTTGCGGTCGGCGAAGAAAACACTGCCCGGTCCCTGGCCGCTCCACTGGAAGGTCAACGTGCTGCCCACGGGATCGCCGTCATCGGAGATGATGGCGAGGAGGGAGGTGACCTGATCCTGGCGGTTGGTTTGGTCTGCACCGGCAGCGACCACGGGCACGTCGTTCACTGAATTGATGGTGATGGAAACCGTGGCGGGCGCGGAGCTGGTCGAAGCGTCGCTGGCCTCGTAGGTGAAGCTGTCGGAGCCATGGTAATTGGTGGCCGGCGTGTAGAGCAGGTTAGGCGGCGTGCCGGAGAGCGTGCCGTGGGCGGGCTGGGTCAGGACGTTGAAGGTGAGCGTGTCGCCGTCCACGTCGGACCCGGTCAACGTAATCGAGACGCCGGCATCTTCGTCAGTCGTCACAGTTTTGGCGTCGGCGACGGGGTTGTCGTTCAGCGGTGAAATGGTCAGGCTCACGGTCACAGTCTCGGAGTCGAGCAAGCCATCGCTCGCTTTGAAGGTAAAGCTGTCGGAGCCGTGATAATTGGCGGCAGGCGAGTAGATCAGGTTGTCGCCGGTCCCAGTCAACGTGCCGTGCGCGGGCTGGGTGACGACGGTGAAGGTAAGGTTCGTGTCCTCCACGTCGGAAGCGGTGATGACCACGTTGGTCGCCGTATCTTCCAGCGTAGTGTAGTTCGTGGCGTAAACAATGGGCCGGTCGTTCACCGGCAGGATGGTTAGCGAGATCGTCGCGGGCAGGGAGTTCGTGGTGCCATCGCTGACTTCAAAGGTGAAGCTGTCGGTGCCGTTGTAGTTGGTCGCCGGCAGATAGGAGAGGTTCGGCGCAGTGCCGCTCAACGTGCCGTGGCCTGGCTGGGTGAGCACGGTGTAAGTGAGCGGATCATTGTCGATGTCCACGCCGGTCAGCGTCACGCTCAGAGTCGTGTCTTCATCCGTGAACAGCGACTGCGCGTCGGCCACTGGACGGTCGTTGAGCGGATGAACGGTGATGCTCACCGTCGCGGCGGCGGAATTAAGCGAGCCATCGTTCACCCGGAAGGTGAAGCTGTCCGGGCCGTAGTAGTTGGGGTCCGGCTCGTAGATGAGATTGGGAGCAGTGTTCAGCAAGATGCCGTGCTGCGGCTGGGTGACGACGGTGTAAGTGAGTGTGCTGCCTTCCACGTCGGTGCCGACCAGGGTGACCGGCACAAACATGTCCTCTGCGGTGCTGATGCTTTGCGCCTGGGCGACGGGCGCGTCGTTGACCGCGGTGATGGTGATGCTGACGGTGGCGGAAGCGGAGTCCTGCGCACCGTCGTTCACTTTGAAGGTGAAACTATCCGCGCCGTTCTCATTCAGGCCGGGCGTGTAGGTGAGGTTCGGAGCCGTGCCGGTCACGATGCCGCGCGTCGGCTGCGTCAATACGGTGTAAGTGAGCGGCGCGCCTTCAGGGTCAGTGCCGGTGAGCGTGACGCTCGTGGCGGTGTCCTCTGCGGTCGTGACGTTTTGCGCATTGGCCACTGGCGGCTGATTGACCGTGGCCGAGCCGCCTTTGATGATGCCGCCGCTGTTCACCGTCAGGCGATCGCTTTGCACGGAGCCGAACAGGTAGCTGCCGCCATTGATGGTCACCGTGCCCGCGGGCGCCACCACGCTGCCGTGCATCGTGCAACTGCTGTTGAGCGTGAACCCGCCCGAGGACAATTGCAGTTGCAGCCACGAAGATTGATTGGTCGTGCCCATCATGCCATTGCCGGTGAAACCATTGGCCGCCTTCAGAATGATCGGCCCGACAATGTCGAGCTTCGTGCTCCCGTTGAGCGTGAGGTTTTGCAGATTGTAGGTGGATGGATTCGTGGCTCCTACCTCGCCGAGCGTGAACCCGCTCCCGCCGTTGGCGATGAAGTTGCCGTAGGTCCCGGGCGGCACGGCGATCTGCCCGACATTCCCGTTGAGCGTGAGATTTCGCAGCGTGGCCGGATCGCCGATGGACTGGCCCGGTGCGGTGATCGTCACCGAGCGCGTGCCGGCCGGCGACGGCGGCGGCGTGACGGTCGGGAGCGACACGGCGTTGGAGCGGGTGCGCAGGTATTGCAGCGAAACGCCGCCATTGAGGATCACGGAGTAACCCGTGGGCGTCGAGGAGCCGGTCCCGACAAGGATGCCGGCAAAAGACGGCGAGCCATTGGTGATGACGGTGGGCGTGCCTGGCAGGATGAGATCGCCCGTCAACACAAACCCGCCGTTGAGCGTCACGCTCTCGCCCAACAGCTGTTGGGCGGAACCCTCGATGCGCCCGGTGCCGTTCAACAACGGCGCGTGCCGCACGGTGGCGATAAGATTGCTCTGCGCGCTGACGGTCGCCGACCAGAATATGATTGCGCAAAATCCCAGAAGCTGGCCGCGGGTGGGCATGATACGTGCCTGTAGTGGATGACTCATAAAATGGAATGGCTCCGGTCTTTAGAGACCTGTCTCTTCACCGTCACTCTACCTATTTCTTCAGCGTTGTTGTTTGGAACGCGGCGAAGGAAATCAGGAGACAAAGCTCCCCGCAAGATAAACTTGTTCACAAAAACCGAGGAGGAACTGACACGCGACTACTAGACGCCAACCTCTTGATACCGCGAAACAAAGGACTCAATCGGCCCTTTGCCACCCCAAAACCTGAACTGGCTCACCCAAGACACTTTGGACGGCGGTCACAACTGGTTTGGGCGGCATCACGGCGCCGCACCCATTGGCATCAGAGGCGAGTTGCTGGGAGAGATCCGAGGGAAGAATCAGTCCAAAGCGGTCAAGCGTTGTCTTCACTGCTTCAAGGGTCATCTGCGGCGTGGGATGATGATCCAGATTATGAAAGAGGTAACTTCCGGCTTCATCCGCGCCGCTTCGTGCGTCAGCGATGGTTAGGAAGAAGCCGCGTATCCCTTCATCGAAGCCAACGAACACTTCGAGGTTGTTGTCACTGGTCCAGATGACATATCGAGACATAATATTCCTTCGCTACTTCATCCCTCTTCCGAACGAACTACGAAAGTCCATGTTTTGACTACAAAGGGGCTGGCGCAATTCGCTTCCTGTACGGTATTCCCTGACACGTCTGCTTTGGTCTTTGGAAATGACGGTTCGCGTCGCACTTATCTGCATCGGCTTCCTTCTTGTGGTTATCGCCCTGCGGGCCATCCATGCTCGGATCTTGCGCCGGCCGCAGCTTTCGCTTCGCCACTTTCGCGGACGCCGAGTGAATGACCTGTCGACACTTCGCGAGAAGTTTCCGGCAATCCGCAATACCTTTCGGCTAGGTTCAATCCACCTCCCCCACCGTGCCGCCTACGGCCATTTCGCTGTCGTCGGCGCCACTGGCAGCGGCAAGACTCTGCTTCAACGGCTGCTGATGCAATCTGTGCTGCCACGAATCGGGACTGCACTCAATCAACGGGCGCTGGTCTACGATGCCAAACAAGACATGGTTCCATTTCTGGCCGGCATGGGTCTCCATGCGCCGGTTCATTTACTCAATCCACTCGACGCCCGCGCGGTCGCCTGGGACATGGCGGCAGACATCACCTGTCCTGCTTCGGCGCTTCAGGCCGCGACCTTGCTCATCCCGAAGGCCACGCACGACGCGAATCCTTTCTTCTCAAACGCGGCCCGTCACCTGGTGCATGGCGTGTTGATGGCTTTGATGTCAAAGGCGCCTAAACGATGGACGCTCCGCCATGTCATTCTAATTCTCCGTGATGAATCGCTTCTTCAACAGGTCTTGAAGACCAGCACGTTCACCCGACATCTCCTCCAATACTGTGACCAGCCAGCCACGTTTCAAAACATCCTCTCTACTGTTCTCACCCGCATGGCTCCCTATGAAATCATCGCAGCGACTTGGGATCGAGCGGCTAAGAAACTAAGCCTTCGTGATTGGCTCGCCGACAGTTCCATTCTTGTGCTGGGTAATGACGAAGATAATCGTGCGGCCCTCGATACTATCAACCAGCTCGTCTTCAAACGACTTTCTGAACTCATCCTTGCTCAACCGGAACTTCGGGCAGGCGAGATGCGCATCACCTGGCTCCTTCTGGATGAGGTGCGCCAGGCAGGAAAGCTGGATGGCCTCTCGGCTCTCATGACTAAGGGGCGGAGCAAAGGTGCCGCAGTCTTACTGGGCTTTCAGGACATCAATGGACTTCGGAGCGTGTACGGGAGAGAAGTAGCCGACGAACTGGTCGGCCAGTGCAACACAAAAGCCATCCTTAGGCTCAATAGCCCCGAGACCGCGCGCTGGGCGTCGCAGGTTGTGGGTGCAAGCGAATTTATTGAAACCCGGAAGTCCAGAAGTCTAAACAGAAACTTCCGCGACATGAGTCTCCATGAAGGCGGAAGCAGTGGTATCTCATTCTCCGATGGCATCACCAAACGCGATCTGATCCTGGACTCTGAGTTCCTCGATTTCCCGGAGACCTCTCCCGAACATGGTTTGACAGGAGTCGTTGTGAGTCCCCTCACCGGTGTCTTTCGCGATCATCTCTCCGGCGACTGGTTGCGCACGCACATCGCTCCACCCTCTCACGCTGTTCCAAACTTTGTTCCGCGCCCCGACTCTCATCAGTATCTTCGTCCCTGGTCGGATGCCGATCTTCATGAACTGGGGCTTTCCCCTCCCCTTTCCATGGTTGCTCATGGTTGACTCGTGCTCCCTCTCCCCATCCATCTCACGCCCGATTTTTCATGTCCACACCCCACGCATTCGCCGAAGGCGAATGACTTGAGATGCTTTCCATCTCGAAACCGTTTAAGGGTGCGGGCCGAGCCAACTACTACCTGAACCTGGCGCGCGAAGATTATTACCTGAACGATCACGAACCTCCCGGTCACTGGCTGGGCGAAGGCGCAGCACTGTTCGGTTTGCCTGAATTGGTTGCGGGCGATGATTTCCGAAACCTTCTCGCGGGTTACGATATCGAACGAGCGAAAGCTCTGGTGCATAATGCTGGTTCGCCCAAGAGAAGGTCAGGTTGGGATCTGACCTGGTCGGTTCCAAAATCGGTGTCGGTTGCCTGGAGCCAGGCAACACCGGCGGTTCGAGCGATTATCGAGGCCGAAGTTTGGCGTTCGGTTCGCCGGGCGATTCACTATCTGGAGACCATCGGTGTCGTGAGCCGTCGCGGTACCGACGGCGTCGTCCATGAATCGGCCAGACTGACCTTCGCTGGCTTTCTTCACTCCACGAGCCGCGCACAAGACCCGCAACTTCACATCCATACCATCCTCATCAATCTCGGCATCCGTCCGGATGGATCGACTGGGACACTCGATCCGCGTGCCATCTTCCGGCATCAACTCGCGGCAGGAGCGCTGTTTCGCGCGGAACTTGCCTTTCGTTTGGAGCGCAGTCTAGGGCTTCGCGCCCGTCGTGAAAGACGATGCTTTGAGATCATCGGTGTCGATTCGGATTTGATCACGGAGTTCTCCAAACGCCGCGCGCAGATAGAACAATGGTTGCGTGAACTGGGTTTGAACGGGCCGAAGGCAGCAGAAATCGTGGCGTTTGAAACGAGGGACACCAAGAAGATGTTGCCGCGCCCGACCCTGTTCGCTCAGTGGCATGAGGTCGGTCGTGCTTATCGCTGGAGCACCAAGGAACTGGGTTGGCTGCTTCATGCCCCCTTTCCGCTTCGAAATGTTGCCAACGAAATTGCACAATGTTCCGATGCGGCACTCCAGGCATTAACACAAAACGACAGTCATTTCTCGGCTCGGCAATTGGTCCAGGCTCTCGCGGAAGAGGCGCAAGGGCGCGGAATCAACGCAGACACTGTAGTCGCCCTCCAGCAAGAACTGCTAACCTCTACACAAGTCGTCTCGCTTCGGCCTCGTTTCGGAGAAAGCCGCTGGACCACCCCGGAGATGCTCGCACTGGAAAAGCATGCCCTTCAGACCGCCGACAACTTACACCACGGCGAACGCAATCTTCCAGAGGCTCGAAGTCTCGTGAATCAAGTCTTGCCGAACCACGCGCACCTCTCAGTGGAACAACGTGTGGCGCTCCGTCATGTTACTGGTCATGAGGGCGGCATTCGTGTGGTCACGGGAATGGCTGGGACTGGCAAATCTTCTCTCTTCTGCGCGGCAAAGGAAGTCTGGACAGCTCAAGAGAGACAAGTCTATGGAGCGTGTCTTGCGGGGAAAGCTGCTCAAGAACTCACGCAAACATCCGGCGTCGCTTCGCAAACGCTGCATCGGATGCTGCTGGATATTGACCGTGGAAGGCTGCGACTCGACGTGAAGAGCATTCTCTTGATTGATGAGGCCGGGATGGTTGGCACACGCCAGATGGCAGAGATACTCAACCACAGCCTTCGATCGGGAGCTTCATTGGTGTTATGCGGCGACGCGGGGCAACTTCAATCGATTGAGGCCGGAGGCGTCTTCCGTGAGTTGTCAGAGCGATTTGGTTCAGCAGCGTTGCAAAAGATCCGGCGGCAACGCGAGCTCTGGGCGCGCGAGGCAGTGCGCGCGTTCGCCGATGGGAGAACGGTTGAAGCTTTAAGCGCATATTCTGGTCGCGGGCTCCTTTTATTAAGCGACGACGCCAATATCACGATGGGCCGGTTGCTTCGCGACTGGAAAGCAGAGGCCCTGGAAACGCCCCGCCAGGCAATCATCCTGGCCAGTCGCAACACGGACGCAACGGCACTCAATGAACTAGCGCAACGAGCGCGGTATCGCG
>Ga0187893_10008645_pt1 | contig 15959 bp, 12 predicted proteins | sample MA1701074metaG_FD_139574 | JGI IMG/M metagenome (GOLD analysis project Ga0187893, IMG submission 139574) | White microbial mat communities from a basaltic lava cave in the Kipuka Kanohina Cave System on the Island of Hawaii, USA - MA170107-4 metaG ... | reverse complement strand
GAAAACCAAAATGTCCGCCCTCGGTGCTGCGATGCGTAAGCTCGTCCATATCTGCTTTGGAGTGCTAAAACATCAAAGACCTTACCAACCACAATCAGTTTAAATACCACTTGACAACAAAGACGGTATCTACATCGCCCGCGAATTCCGCATCCAGTCGAGCGTGCGCTGCAGGCCGTCGCGGAAGGAGACGCGGGGCTGCCATCCCAGCACGTCCCGGGCGCGGCTGATATCGAGCACGTTCACCGGCACGTCGAAATTGCGGGCCTCCAGGTAACGCCGCTCGACGGGACGCCCGAGCAGTTCTTCCATGGTCTTAAGCAACTCGTTCAGGCTACGGCCCTCACCGGATCCGATGTTGAAAACGCGCGGCTCGCCATCGTCGTTCATTACCATGATGAACGCATCGATGACGTCCTTGATGTAGATGTAGTCGCGTGTCACGTTGCCATCGCCCCAGATCTCGATCGGCTGACCCGCAAGCGCCCTGCTTAGGAACACGGCCACCGCTCCCTGAGCGGTGTCCACCCGCTGCCGCTCGCCATACGGATTCGCAACGCGCAGGACAGAGTAATCCAGCCCGTGCAGGTACCAATACAGATGCAGGTATTTTTCAATGGCTAGCTTTGCGATTCCATACGACACGAGCGGTACCGTGCGGTGATCCTCGGAAACAGGGATCCGATCGGGTATGCCATATACGGTGCCGCCCGACGAGATGAACACAACTTTCTTAACCGCACACCGCACCGCCGTGGCAAGCAGCCTGAGCGTGCCCACGACGTTGGTCTCAACGTCGTAGATGGGATCGTCGTTAGAATTCTTAGGCAGCGTGGTCGAAATCAGATGGAACACCATGTTGCAGCCTTCGACCGCCGCCTCAACGTCGGCCGCGCTTTGGAAATCACCCGCGAACCACTCGACGCGCTCCTCACGGCCGAAGGCCCGGTACGGAAGCACGCGCGGTCGTTCGAATATCCTTGCCTGGTGGCCGAGTTCGAGCAACCGGTCGACGAGGAACGATCCGATAAACCCACCACCGCCCAGGATCAAACACCGCATATCGGCCGGCTGCGGCGAAGCGCGCAGTGGTTTTCGGGCATCGGTAACGCGATCACGGGGTCCAATTCCAAATCACGATCTTCGGAAACCGCGGCACTAATGTTTTACACGCGTTGGGCCGTGGGTCGCCGACGCCTCGCTACGAAACACAGGTGGACAGGCTTCCGCAGCAAAAGGCTCGGCGCGGCGCGTGCACGCGACAACATCGTGATGCGCATCCCAAACGGCCTCGGCATACCCCACCACCTGGAGGTCCCGCCCGGTCTGCAAGAGGCCCAGTGCCCGATGCGGTGTGGCCAGCGAAATGCCGTAGTCGGATCGTCTCGGATAACGCGGTAACCGAAACCTGCGCGGCGTATGGAGCATGCGCGAGCATTTCCTTGCACCGGCCCCAACTATCCGCGGTGGCGCGTCGCAAACTCCTCATGGTCCGGAGCGATCACGTAGAACCGCCGACTCCATTCCCGGATAGGGTCGACGGCCGAGTAGACGAGGCCGGGCCCCAGCGGGCAGTCTGGCGACGAGGAACGTAACTCGACTACTCTATGGAAGCCATAGCATCTAAGCATCTCGACCAGCGAGTCGGCAGTGAGCCAGAACGCCCAGGGATCGTCCAAGGATGCGCGGTCAAGCTTGTCTCTATCGTCGGCTGGCAGTTCATGGTCGAATTCCTTATACACCTTGCCGCGATAAACGCGCCCGTCGAGGATCCTTTCCACGATCGGCGAGTTCGGATTGGGTAGGCAAGCTTGCTCCGCTTCCGTCGCAACATGACCTTCGATGCAGATGTAGCTATCCTCGTGCGAGATCGACCGAATCGCGCGGATCAGAAGCGTCGGATCGGCCAAGTGGTAGATCAGGCCCCAACACCAAACCAGGTCGAACTCGCCGACCCGCTCCGCAGAAATGTCCCTACAGTCCATCTGCACAAAGGATACGCCTTCGAGGTTCAGTTTCAGACATTCTCTGTAGTTCGAGTTCTTCGGTTCTACACCCAGGATCTGGGCGGTCGGTAGCATTGGCGTCAAGATCCTCTGTATATGCTCCCCTCGGTGGCAACCGAGATCGATCGCGCGATGGATCAGTTGGGGGTCTATCAGATCGAAGAACGACACGTCCTGAAAGACCGGTACCTCAATCATTGCATGAGACCCTCAATTCCGTGCACGCTGCGGCTGTGCCGGCATGGCACCTATCGAGCTTCGTCGATCCGGCAACCGCACAGCGCCTGAACCGACCGAAATCCGGTAGCAGCGCAATCCCATGAAGGCCCCACCGTCCCTCCCATGCTCCGCACGAAAGCGATTTAGTCATTCCACGTGGGTCGTGTGAATGGATTCGCATAGTCCCCCAGAGCGACTTGCAAACTCTTTTCAATACAAGACGTAAACAAAAGACCTTCAATAGATCCCTGGCGATCCCGCCTACCCTGGCAACGCCACGGTGGCAGCCAGCTAACATGCGTGCGAAAAGCTTTCAATTAAACGCCTTCCGGCACGGCCCCGCCGTCGCGACAACTTCATATATCGATAGCGCTCTCCCTAGCGCGTAACTCCCGGGGCATACGTTACCATCCGGCCAAATCCGGCACTCTCCACGACGACGGGCAACAACCGCTCCAACGCGTGAAGCATCGATCCATCGATGGGCAACGGTTCTTCCGGGTACTCGTCCCACCCCAGTCGCAAATCGAACAACGGTTTCAGTGCCTGCGGGCGCGCCCAGAACATCGTTCCGATCGGGAACGGGAAGAATTGCTCGGGCAAGCTATCGATGCCAATTCGGCGACTGAGACGCTCGGCATACATCCGGTTCTTGTCCCATCCTATCAGGTGTGGGTCGTCGGCAAAAACGAGCCCGAGCATTGCATCTTGGCCAAACATCGAAAGGATCTTGTCCGTCGCACAATATTTACCGCCGAGTAGGTTCTCAGAGAGAAAGTCCGCCCAGTCCTGAACCAGGTTAGATCCCACAACGTGCACGCTCTTCTTCGTATGAAAGTGCCCGATGACGTCGTAGTCCATAAGCTCCGTCGCGAACTCTGTGGCCAGGGGCCCGATGTCTCTTCCCCGGTTGGGTACCTTTCGGACCTCGTAGGAACCTCGTTGATATTCCTGAAGCATGGTACGTACTTCCCGTGCAGCGCCCTCCGATGTCACGCTGATGAAGAGGTCGCAGCTCGACTCGTTTGACGCTAATCGGCGTATGATATTCGTCAATAAGTCAGGATAAAAGGCATGAACGTGCACCGCGACGCGTAACCGTTCGTTAGGACATGGAATATCGTCAGCGAGGTTGATGACGGTCTCCTGCCATGGGCCCGCCGGTTTGCCGGCCTTGATGAAGTGGACGAAAGGATTTACCCGTCGCGGGGTCAGGTCGTGATGCCTCGCATATCGCTGCGGATCGAATCCCGGTGCCGGTTTTCGGATATAGATGCGGCTTTGACAGGACTTGACGAACCTGCGGATGACGTTTTTGCGCGTAAAGGTCGAGGCGCGCGGTAGGTAAAAATCGACCAGGAAGTCGTCGCTATCTTGCAGAGCCGCCACATCGCATTCCTGCTGCCTCAAGTCTGCCGCGACGTTCGCTGCTAGATCGACGAGCTTCCCCACATAGCTCTCCATATCGAAACGTGCTTTTGCCAGCAATCGCACGTGTTCCGACATCGAAGCCGTGTACTTAGGTGAGCGGTAGAATTCTACGATCGTTCGGGCGGCTGCCTCGACGCTCAAGAATGGAAGAACGCACGCGGAGGTTTCCGCATCACTCGCTAGGATCTCCGCAACGCCAGTCGCCTTGTCGAAGCACAAAACAGGCGTCCCGGCCGTCATCGCCTCGATCGCCACATTCGGCAGGGGATCGAGCCGCGACGAGATGAAACAAAGGTCGGCGATGTCATACATGGCTTGAAGGTGTGGTGTTTCGCTCACCAGTTTGAATCTGTCGCCGAGGCCCGACCGCTCGGCTTGTTCGCGGATGAAGGCGGCATACTGCAGGTACGAATCGACAATGCTACCCACCCATACCATCACGACATTGGATTCCGGTGCGAGGCGCATTATTTCCGTGGCGGTAGCGATGAATAGATCGACGCCCTTTCGGTACTCGACGGTCCCGACCCCTAGGACGACGAAAGGCTTGTTCACTCGGTCCTCGATCATTAAGGTCCGCGTGATTCGCGCTATGTCTTCCTCGATGGCAGTAGTCGTTTGCGCTTCTGTCGGAATACGCGATTTTCCTTGCGGCAGAACGTGGGAGGACGCGACTGCCAGCTTCGTCCTTTCAAGGGATGCACTTTGCTGGACGATGCTCGCCGAAAACACGACATCACCGGCCCACGTCAGCGCTGAAACGAAATCGGCGGGCGAACAATGAAACTCGTAAAACTCGTGGATCAAGAGGACGGACGGGACTCCTTTGTTCGCGAGCGGCCGCAACACTGACCGAGACGCGATGCTGTTTACGATTGCAAATTTTATGTTATAGCGCCGCCGGAGATCATTAATGACATGCGATTGTGCGATCGGATCTCGGTCCATGGGACCGTACGGCCCGACGACCACATCGCACGACTCGTAGAAGAATTTGGCGATGTCTCCGCCGCCTAGCAATAGCGCGACAACGTTGAACCGGGCTTTTAGCTCACAACAGAGGTTCCAGGCGAGGATCGCCGCCCCCGTCCTCGTCGCCTCATGAGTTACGACCAGGACATACTCCTTCTCGGTATGCAGCGACTGCCATCTTTCATGGAGTATCAGCTTCGGAGGACAGCCCGACCGGCCCTGTGCCTTGCCGTAGGTGATGAAGTGTTGGTAGGGGTCGATACCGGCTTCCGCAACGTCGGGATAACGCTTCAAGTAGTATTCTGCATTGAAGTCCGCGTAAATCACCGGCTTTGGCAAACTAGCCGATTTGATAGCCGAAGTGCCGCCAAGTTGCCGCGAAAGCGCCTTTGGAGGCGGAGGGCGAGCTCCGCCACCTGAGCGCCCTGCCGTGTCATTGGACGGCGGCACCAGAACGTTCGTAAACACCGGGCTCGTATCGTCTGCAGCGTTACGGGCCATCAGGGCGACCCAGTTTCGGTAGGCGGACGTCTGACCAAAAAGGAAGGGGAACGATCCGAAAAGCCAGCCCTTCACCTTGACCTTCCGGCCGACAGATAGTGGCAGGGCGCGATAGAGTGATGTCGCGGTAATGGAGACTGCTTTTCGCAGCCTCCGACGAAGGTGTAGGTTACTCGCCGCTGTCTTAACGAACCGGAGCGGCGCCGTTACACGCCAGGACGTAGATGAACGCATTGCGCGCAGCTTCGCATCCTCTGCGGCCACCGTTCGGTTAAGGCCGACAATTTTCTCGTCGCGCTTGGTCAGCTCTCGGTGGAGCTTGGTCAGCTCTCGGTGGAACTTGGCGATCTGCCCGTCTCGCTCGGCCACCGCTTCGTTAAGGCTGCCGATCTGCCCATCGCGCTCGACGAGATGCGTAGTCAGGCGGTTAATGTCAACCGATAATCTTGAGGCCTTAACCTCACTCATCGCGATGAGTGGAGCAAAGCTAAGCTCAGCTGTCTGTAACGCCTCGGAAACCGCGTCAAGCTCCGCCGGCTCCGAAGCCATTCCTCCAGCTGCCCGCACCGCCCACTCAAAGGCCACTTTCACCCATTCAGAGATATCGGTCCTTTCCACGAGCTCATTGGTTGCAATCGAGTGATGCCGCAACCGGGTGGATAGAAAACGATCGACCTCTGCACTCCGATAATACGACTGCCCCGGCCAAGTAACCTCCAGTTCAGTACCGAGCCTATGAACCACGCCGCGCCAATCCGATAACAGTTCGTCATAATTAACGAAGGCGCGCTTGATTCCACGGCTACACCTCTCCGCCGCCAGAAAATGCCTAAGCCAAAGCAACATCGACTTCGGTTGCTCAAAGCCATCGCGTGCTTTTAGGGAAGCGGCTACCTCCAGAGGATTTCGCACAATAATCGCACACGATGGCTCGACGTTAAATTCTTCCAATAGAGGCAGCCAAAACGGTAAAAGCCGGTTGATCCGCGGGTCCTTTACGACAAACAACTTGGCAACCGCGTACTCTTCGCGCAATACCTCCAGCAACCGAATTGCAAACGTTTGAGCAATTTCGGAGGAAAACCAGGCAGCCGGGAAGTCCAACACATCATCCCAGCTCGACCCGGCAGCCGACAGCAGTTCATCATGGATCGTGACGATTGCCTCGGGCTCCCAATAACCCTTTTCATTGTTCGGATCAGGCGCCATAATCCGTCTTGGAAGTGCTGCTCCATAGAGGTTTAGGACCCGTGTCAAAGCCGAGGTGCCAGACCGGTGCATGCCTAGGACGAGGATAGCCTTTCTGTCCCTAGCCGCTTTTTCGTCCTGCTTAGGCATGTACACCTGTTCTTCAAGCCCCGCATTCATAATCAACCCCTCCTATGGCAGATAAAGGACGCCACACTCCACGAAGCCGCTCGGCAGCTTCGAGGCCATGGCGGCAGCCCATAAACCGATGTGTGCCCGCCAGTGCCAATTGTAATCGCTGCCCGCCGCCTTCATGCCGCGCTGAATCTGTCGCCGCTAACGAGACGGCGCGAGAAGGACAGTCCCCACTACGATCAGCACCGTACCCAACCACATTTTGTACGAGACTGTCTCCCCGAGAAACACCACGCCGAGGAATGTCACTACCAATGCCGATGAGCAGGCGACGGCGTAAGCGTAGCTGATATCGAGTCTGCTAAGGCTCATAACCCAAAACAAAAATCCGGCAACAAGCAAAACCAGCACGATTGCCAAGTGTAAAGCGCTTCCGGAAGAAAAGAACGAGTCAACAAAAGACCGATTGAAACTCAAAGGTCCGGTCTTGTTGAGAAGCGCTTTTAACATGACCTGGCTTCCTGACGCACACAGGATCGCGATAATGAGATAAAAATTTCCAACCCAGAACTTTGGCATTTCAAGCTTGCTAATAATGCAGTATGAGACAGCTTCTCTCTTGACCGCTTATGACGATATTCGTCAAATGGGGCTTATTAATTTTGACTGGAAATTCCTCACTGTGGTTGTAACCTGTAATTCGAAGACGGTCATTGGTCGGGGCGCAACGCGAGAATAGCTTTATAGTCACCGAAGTATGTCCCCCCTAGTAAAGTGAGTGCCCAGTCGCCAAGATGGTAACCTGCTGTAGTGATAAATCGCGGGAAATTAAAGTATGCCATCGGCCGCACTATTGGCCAGAAGTGTAAAGGGGTGACCTCCTGCACGGCGAATCCGACCTCGCGCATGACTTCCTGAAACTCGCGAACGCTCATGTTTAGAACCAAGTGGAGCAGCCACCGATGAATCGGTTCTACCAAAAGGATTTTTCCACCGGGTTTTAACGAATTAAAAAGATTCGTGAGGGCAGCGTGTAACTCATCGCGATTAGCACAGGCAACGGACAGACATCCCAAGGAAAGGGCGATATCGAACTGTTCGTGTTCGTTTAGTTTAAAGACCGACTGGATTCGATAATTAGGATTTCCGGGAGGCCCTTGCTGCCTCGCTACATTGATGGCTTGCTCCGAAAAATCAATCCCCAGCACATTCGCACGCTGGGAGGCAAAATACCTCGCCACTCGGCCGGTGCCACACCCGACGTCAAGCACATGCGCTCCTTCGACATGGGGAAAGGAGGCACGCAGAATGTCCAGCTCCCGCTGATCGTATAACGTATTGACGGTCGAGTTAGCCCATCCGGACACCGCGGTATCTTCGTACTCTTCCGCTTTCGCGTCCCAGAATTCGGGCTTGCAATATATCCGATCCCGGTTCCAGCGGTTTTTGATCATCGCTCTGAGGCCGCTTACTTTCATTTCATCCTGAGTAAAATCAGCTCGCCATGATCTGCAAACGGCGAAGGACTTGATCGCTTTTCGCGCAGACATCTTCGTAGCTGCTGCCGCGAAGAAAACATTCGCCGATCCGTCTACGCCCATTAGTGAAGGCCTCGACCCGACTGCCCACAGCGATATCCATGCTTAGAGAGTCTATCCAGTTAGTTTGGGCGAGGGCGTCAACAGCGCGTTCATCGTAATCTAACCGCCCGTCATCCGAGGCGCCCAGAATCATGACCGCCATTGGATGCAACACAAGAGCGTCAGGCAACTTGAGACTTTCGTTGCAAACCAGCCGGATCGCATACTCAACAAAGTCAAAGCCGCTCGACTTTAGAATCAATGAAGCGATACAGTTGCCGCCGAGTCGCGGCGACATCTCGAGGATGAACACTTGCTTGCCGGATACTACGAAATCGCAATCAAAAACGGCTTCGGTGACTCCGAGAAGCTGCCAAAGATCTTGCAAAGCGGTGATAATCAACCGCTGCGTCTCTACTGGAAGAGATGTGGGGACACGATGCCCAGAGGTTGCGACATAGGGCGCGGCGGCCGTTTGACGATCGAGCAAACATGCAAGCACGACTTTCCCGTCGTTGAGGATGCCTTCGCAGGTACCCTGAAAGCCTTCAATAAATTCTTCGAGAACGGCGCGACCGTTTGCGCTGAATTCGAGCGTCTCCGGCAAGCAGGCTTCCAAATCCTGAAGCGAGCCGACAATGAAGGCGCCCTTGCTACCGGATGAACGGGTCGGCTTAATGATCCACGGCCTCTTGCCAAAACTTGAACCGTTTAACCGCGGTGCTCCTGGCAGCACAAAAAAGGGCGGAACCGGGAAGCCCTTCGACTTTAGGAATTGCCGGAAAATGAGCTTGTCGCACACGATTTCTGCAGCATCAAGCGGGGGTGCGGAAAGCCCCAGGTGTTGCGCGACAAAAGCACCCGTCGTTACCGCGACATCGGTGCAAGGAGAAATTACTCCGGCCACCTTTTCGTTCCGGGCGAGCGCCAGGATGCGCTCCCTGTCCGTCGTATCTATGAAGTACGACTTATCCGCCAGTACGTGACCCGGATTACTGGGCACGTTATCACTACAGATAACGTGATAACCAAGCCGTTTTGCCGTTTCGATGGTTCCCAACTGATATCTAGAGGCGCCAAGAACTAGCAATGACCTTTTTGTCACTGGAAGCATCTGAAATAAGTTTTAACCGGTGTAGCGGGAATCACTTGTTTTGAAGTACTTCGCGAATGCCTCCTGAGAATAGCGCACCTGCACATACTCAGGCCGGTACACTCTAAGTGCGTACTCGTAAAGTGGCCCAAACTCATCAAGCTCAAAATGCCGGGAAAGATTGCGCACAGTAAAGTCCATGAGCTGTTTCTCGTCTTGATAAAACAAATCCGGGCGCTCATGGCCAGGATCGTAATAAGTCGTCAAAAAGGTAGCACCGACGCCCTTGCGCGCCAACGCATACATAGCTTTTAGCATCGAATACACGAAGGACTGCCATTGATCTCGAGGCGCAGCGCCTGGAATGTTGAAGGTTCCGCACAGTACTAAATAGTCATAGCGGTCGTCAGGCAGATTCTCGCTAATGTCGCGCAGAAAAAACTTGCCCTCGGGAAAGCGTTTGCTGCACACATCCACGAAAGGTCTAAAGATGTCCGAGCCCGAAAAGACCGCCCCTGGAAAGCGATGGCGTAAGTAATCCCCGAAATGTCCAAGAGCACACCCGATTTCGTGGACAGTGAAACCGCCGGTTTCGGCAGTGAAGCAGCGGCTGAGCATTTCAAAACGCTCGTATTGAGATTCTTGACCGCTGTGGAATAACGCTTTCGGGTCATTGCCATAACGCTGGAATGAGTCGCCATACAACCTACATTGCTCGTCGGCAAATGTCATTCAAATCTCCTGCATTTTGCTGGTGCAGCACGCTAAACGATTGAGCGGCGTGCACTCTGGGCTATCAAAAAGCGTAAGTCTTAAAAACGTCGTTGAAAGCTTCCTTGCGCTTGAGTACTTCAAATGTATTGGTTTTCGAGCTCCACCCTAACATCGGCGGGCACTCGCGAATGAATGGCGGACGCAGCACATTCGTGTAGGCTCCAACGTTGTCAAACACAACATAGTCACCAGCCGCGAGCTCACCTTCGAAGCCGGCGAACAGAACATCATGTTCCATGCATGTGTAACCAACAATATCGAGCTTGCCGTTGATGCGTCGGGCATCCGTGTAAGCACCTCGCACGACTTCAATTGGCAAATTTCGCGAATTCAAAGTCGGCTTGATGTCATAAATGCTTCCAGAAACCAATGCAAGTTTCCGAACTCTTATGACGTTAACATCAATGACACGGGCAACAAACTTAGCGACGTCGGCTGTCAGGCAAATACCCGGCTCAAGGATCAACTCTGGCGCTTCACCGTTAGGATAGTGAGCCGCAAGCTGCGGGGCTATGGCTTGGGCGTATTGTCCATAGGATGGGACAGCAAAACCGAACTGGGCCCGTAATGCTTCCTTCATCTTGGAAAAAAAACCGCCTCCGAGATTTATGAACCTAGGTGGAGCAGAGGGAAAGTGCTCGACCGTAAGCGCCAGCATGCGTTCTGCTATGAATCGATAATCGTCGACGCTTCGTTTTCGCGTGAGAAAATGGCAATGCAAACCCGCAATCTCCACGTTATCCAGCTCGCGAAAAGTTTTGAAGACGTCACCGAGTTCTTCCGCATTGAACCCAAAACGGGAGGACCCGTTTGGAGGAATAGTGAACGCGACACGAAGCCCAACGCGCATCTGCGTGCCAGAAAAATTCCGGGCGATATGACTGACGGCGTCTATTTGATAAGGCCAGTCAAGGTTTACGATCGAGCCGTATTTTAGAGCCAACTCAATATCGTTCTGTGTTTTATACGGGCCATTAAAGATAATCCGTCTCGGTTCGACACCAAGGCTACGCGCGAGATCGTATTCCATCCGTGAAACGACTTCGGCATACCCACCAAAATGATCGACGATCTGGCATAGCCTGGGTGTATAGTTCGTCTTGTACGAATACGCGATATTCGTGTTTGGATAAAACTCCCGAAACGCATTGATGAATTCGTGATAGTTTGCCGCGAAAGCATCGAGATCGACGAGATAGAACGAATCTCCATATTCGTGCTCCAGCGCATCGAGCGTCTTTACGCTGAGCGAGAAGTTACGCTCTAAATGCGGCGTTTTCACAGTGCCCGCTTGATTTTTTGACACGACAAACGCGCGCGTCTGATCGAGGAGGGACTCACCGGTATGAGTTGGTCGCTATATCAGCGCGTCCCTCGAATCGATCCAGCGCTTGAGCGCTAGCAGCATCGCTCTCATCGCGTTGGGCTGTGCCGGCGACTACCTGCCGCTCTACGTATTGGGGCTTGCGATTAACATTCAAATGCAGTCGGCCGAGGTATTCACCCATTATGCCCAACGCAAGTAGCTGAATGCCGCCGAGGAGCAGTATAACTATCATCGTCGAGGCGTAGCCGGGGACAGAGATGTTTGCAAGCAAATGTTGAATCAAAAAATAGCATCCAAGAAGGAAGCCAGCGGTGGCGACGAGGAAACCGCAAGCGGACACAATTTGCAAAGGGAGTAAGGAGAAGTTGGTAAAGAGATTGAGCGCCATCAGGACCAGCTTGTGCGTCGAGTAGCTGGAGCGGCCCTGCGGCCGCACATGATGTGCGACAGAAATGGCGCCTACTCGTTGGGTGTTCCAGGCTAAAAGTCCATCTATATATGTGAAATTAAGCGTATAGGAGAAAATGCTCTCGACCAAATCGCGCCGAATGATGCGGAACGAGGTGCCTTCTATGCGAGATTGGAATGCGAGCTTGAAAAAGCCAATGACCAGTGCTGAACCCATTCTGCGCAAAGCGGAATGTTGCTTGGTGTCATAAGTGCCGTAGACAAGGTCGAATCCATTCGCTTCGATCGCTTCCAGGAGCTTAGGAATTTCTTCGGGTGGATTCTGCAGATCGTCGTCTATGGTAACGATGTACTTACCCTGCGAGTGCCGAAAGCCACACATGAGGGCATTGTGCTGTCCATAATTTCTCATCAATTGTATGGCGACAATCTGTTCCGGATGCGATCTTTGTAAATCACTCAGTATTTTCCAAGAATCATCCGGGCTTCCGTCGTCGACAAAAATGATCTCGAAGGATTTCCCAATTCGATTCAGGACCAAAAGCAGTCGCTGTGCGAGAGTAGGAAGCGTCGCGGCCGAGCGGTAAGTGGGAACAACAACGGAAAGAAATAATTCCATGATTAACCTCGACTACTCAAAAAAGTCTATAGCGGTTGTCCTCTTCAACATTTTGTTGCGATCAAAAGTAGCGATCCGCCCGCGGGTAATCTCACTCCCCACCTAATTAGTGCTCGTTCCGCATCCAGCACCTTCTCTAAAAGCATATTCGTCGCGCCGCTGATTCTCAACTCCATGTCATCAAAGTCTTCACGTTTTTGCATCCTAATTCGCGACGCAACCATCAATGGCAACAACAGAAAAACGAAAGAGGTTGTTCTAACCACCTTGAAGCCGGCCTTCCTGGTTTTATTTTTCAACTCACGCGCAGTGTATCGGCGAACGTGACACGACGATTTATCCTGGCAGCTCCATAAACGAGGATGTTGGGGCACAGTGAGCATTATGCCCCCGCCCCGCGATACCGCATTGTGCATTTGCGATAGAACCAGCTCATCTTCCTCGATGTGTTCGAGAACATCGAAGGCGCCGATGACATTGAACTCATTTTCGAAGGGAATGTTGCGCGCGTCCATTTGAAAAAGTATCGTCGATTTTAGCCGCTTGGCTGCAACCATCAGCCCACTCGCGAAAATTTCACTTCCAAACAATTCCAGATGCGGCAGCGTCTGCTCAATACCGGACAGAACAAAGCCGGTACCACAGCCGATCTCGAGGAAGTTTCGAGCGTCTGGAAAATAACGTTGCAAGGCCCAAGAGATCAGCCGGTTCCGAGAACGGAACCAAAAGTTACCGGCTTCTATTGAAGCGAGCTCTGAGAAAAAACGCGGTTCGAAACCAATGTTGACTTTAGCGAGTTTGGGAGAGAAAGCTGGAACCCCTGCAACCTGTTGTGGCACGCTGCCACACGAGGGGCATTGCCAACTACGGCTAGCCCACTTGGCACTGCAACGAAGACAAATTTTCAAACTTGTTTCCGCCGTGAGCAACGTACAATCTGGCCATTCCGTATGCAGGCGTTGCGGAAGGTATTCGTAGCAATGGCGGAGTACATTGCGGGCAGACTTCATGCGGCCGCAATGACACACCCAATCACGCGGCTTAAATGCTCCTCTAATCCCACCCACAGCGGCAGTCTTACCAGGCGTTCGCTGAGCGCACGGGTTTCGAGCAATTGACCTGAGGTGCGGCACAATTTTCTTCCCATAGGTGAATCGTGCAAGGGAACGTAATGAAAGGCCGAATCGACCCCGTTTTGTTTGAGGTAGCTGATGAAAGCGGAGCGCTTCTCCAAATTTGGCAGCAGCAGAAAGTACATATGCGCGTTGTGCTTGCACTGCGCGGGAATAAAAGGACGCCGGATTTTTCCGGATTTTTCCGTGGAGGCGAACCCCTCGTGATAGGCGTCCCAGATTTTTAGACGCCGATTGGTGATAGTGTCGGCCTCTTCCATCTGTGCCCACAAAAACGCAGCGATCAGCTCGCTAGGCATATAAGAAGAGCCGACGTCAGTCCACGTGTACTTGTCCACCTTCCCCAGAAAAAAAAGGCTGCGGTTCGTGCCTTTTTCCCAGATCATTTCGGCCCGCTCGATGAAACGAGCATCGTTGATGAGAAGCGCTCCGCCTTCTCCAGAGATAAGATTCTTCGTCTCATGAAAGCTCAATGCAGCGAGGTGACCAATGCTGCTCAATGACCTTCCTTTATAGCTCGACATCACCGCGTGCGCCGCGTCTTCAATCACGAGCAACTGATAGTCCTTGGCAATCGCCATGATCGTATCCATGTCGCAGCCGACTCCCGCATAGTGCACGGGAACGATTGCTTTGGTGCGCGCGGTAATCGCCGCTTCAATTTTTGTCTCATCGATGTTGAGCGTGTCCGGCCGGATATCGACAAAGACAGGGGTGCCTCCGCGCAGGACGAACGCATTAGCACTGGAGACGAAGGTATAAGACGGCATGATGACTTCATCGCCAGGGCGTATATCCGCAAGGATTGCGGCCATTTCCAGAGCCCCAGTGCAGGAATGCGTGAGGAGCGCCTTACTGCACCCGATCCGTTGCTCGAGCCACTTTTGACATTTCTTGGTAAAAGCGCCGTTGCCGGATAGATGGCCTTGCGCGTGCGCCTCGCTTAGATACGATAGCTCCCTTCCGGTCATGAACGGTTTGTTAAAAGGTATGGTCGGAGTCACGGTGTTTGCGTATGCTATCAAATGCAGGTCAAAAGAAGGATACTCTGCCGTTGGAAAAGTCGTGCTGTTGGAGTTTTTCCTACCTTCGCTTTAATCGGGCGAATTATTTCGCTTCAGCAGTTGATAATTTTCAGGAAGACCTTCGATTTCGATTGGCCGAAAATCGCGCTTGAAATACTCCCACACGAGGGGATAAAGGCTTTTAAAACGCAAGTCATCTCGTCCGTCAAGCGGCACATCCCCTAGGATCACCCAATTCGTATTTTGCCGCTCTAATTCCTTGATCATCTCAAGTTGCGCATTCGATGAGGCGGGGAGCAAAAAATACGTGTCCCATAGCGGGGATTTCCGATTCAATATGGCATACAAGCCCGGCCAATGCGGAGCAACTAACAGTTGCTCTCCCGGACCCATGAGTTCGTAATTAATCTTTTCAACAGTTTTTACGACATTCGCGGTCGCCTGATCCACAAAAAGGTTATCGCGGCCAAGATTGAGTATCGTGAAATCGTGAGGGGCTCGAACATAGCGGGAATATGGATGCGCAAGGCCGACGCTCAACAATGACAACGTCAATAAAAGCAGCGGCATTATCACCTGAGCAGAATACCGATGGAGCTGCCGTGGTGGAAGGGATATCAGCCCTAGAAGAAACGGGTGGATGCCCTGTGCAAGATGGGCAATATCAGCGCGCGAAAAAGCATAGTGTATATACATCATTCCGACAAAACCGGCGGCAACGAATAGCGGGTTTCGCTGCAGTCTCACCACGGGGGCGATAGACAAATAGATAACAGCCCCGATGAAAAAAACAGGCATAACGAGAAAGAGTGTTCCTGTTAAGGCTTGTTCGATCGCATCCAGCGTCGGCAACTGAGCGTAGTCGATTCGCCAGGGCCACGGGACCGGAAGAGGAATATTTGTGGCGCCATAATCGAAAATGAACATCAGATCATTCCAAAATGCTCCAAGGAATTCTGGAATAAAAATGACCATGATGAGCAATGGCAAATATCCGATGACGATACCAAAAGCCCAAGCGACGAGTCGCTTTGGCAGATCTACTCTGGATAGCCTGTACCAGATAAACAAGATCAGGAGGAAATAGGCGATAACCCCGTAGAAGCCGTGATTACGCCCGAAGAAAGCGGCTAGTCCTAGAAAAATCCCAACGCCAAAGTGTCGCGACACTTTGGGCTTTTCAACCAGCAATACTGCGAAATACACCATTGAGAGCGAGACGCTGTGATTAACCGCTTTGAATTGTGGAAACATCCATAGCCATAGGACCACGCCCATCACTGCGAGCATGCAATTAGATTGAATAACTCTTCGCAACGATAGTAAGCCGCACGTAAGGCCGAAGACAGAAAGTGCGGCGGTCGCCAGCCTCAGCGAAATGATCCCGCTATCGCCAAGAAGTTTGAACCAGAAGGCCGACCACACGTAGCGGCCGGGATCATAAGACGCGAAATCCCTGATGGGTATATCGCCTGCGGCGGTGCGGATGGAGCCGTACCAGAGATAGCCTTCGTCGGCTAGCAATCCTGCTGGAGCGATGTGACCGTT
>Ga0187893_10008644_pt1 | contig 15960 bp, 16 predicted proteins | sample MA1701074metaG_FD_139574 | JGI IMG/M metagenome (GOLD analysis project Ga0187893, IMG submission 139574) | White microbial mat communities from a basaltic lava cave in the Kipuka Kanohina Cave System on the Island of Hawaii, USA - MA170107-4 metaG ... | reverse complement strand
GCCGAAATTGGTGTCCGAGATATGCTCGTGGACCTCGCCGCCCCACTTCTCCATGCCGGCCTTGAAATCCTTGGGGAGCAGCGCGACGATCGCATCGACGTTCGCCTTGTGCTCGGCGTAGGCATCGACGGCGTATTTGCGCTTCAGCTCGAACTTCGTTCCCTGCAGCAGCCAGCGCAGGATTCCCGCGTTGACGGCATCCTCCTGGGCCTGCGTCGGCTTGGTCGCGACGCGTCCGATTTGACCCGTTTCATGAACCATCTTCAGGAACAGGCGCACCGCGTAGGCCATCCGCACCCCCGGCGTGTTCATCTCGGAGTGAATGTTGCCGGTGTCCCGGTCCACCCGGAACTTCTTGCCGTCCTGCGAGTACGGCAGTCCCGGCATGAAGCGTACGTTGGTGATGGTGCCGTAGGGGCGCACGTTGCAGTAGACGGCGGCTGCCGTGCGCAGCGGCGCGTTGGCCGACTTGCCCATCACGACCACTTTCTTGCCGTTCTCGTTGACCAGTGCGTCACCGGCGGTGGACCACTTGATGCAGGTGGCATCGAGCTTGCCGAACCACTCCAGGCACTTGAGCTTGGTGTCGTGCCGGTACTGCGCCATCATCGGCACGCCGAGAAACGGCAGCCCGAGGACGTCGAGCGCCATCAGCGTGCCGTTGAGGGCAAACATGTCCGTCAGCGCGTGTGCGACCGGCTTCACGTTGCCGTGGGGATTGCCGCCTTCCCAGATGACGGCGTCGGAAATGCCTCGCGGCTGAACCTTGGACCGCTTGTAGATGCCGTCGAGGTACTTGAACAGATCGCCGCTCTGCTCTTCGCGCGCGATCTTCAGCAGGTCGAGTCGTTCATTCATGGTGCTGCGTCTCCGTTCGGATGGGGTTGCTCTGGGGCAGTTGCGAGAGGGAGATGCTGCGCCCGCGGTGCCACGCGCGGCTCGGATGAAAAGGAGCGCGAATTATAACAAATGGTCGGCAACGCCCTTCGCGCGCCGGACTCGCCGGCCGCGCACTCGTCCGCGCTTGCGCGCGCTGCAATCCTGGGCAACGGCTGGAATCACGATAACGCCCCGCATTGCGCGCGCACCCCAGCAGCCGCTGCCTTTCGCTAGTCGCGTCACGAGGGCCCACGAGCTGCTGTAAGTGGGTGCTTATTAAGGCAAAGCCGGGAAACAGCGAATTTTGGTATGTGCAAATGCACCAGTCTAAAACTCCTTTATAGACTGGCACTTGGAAGTATGAATCAAACATGTATAATGCACTGCAGCACCCGTTGCGCAACGTTTTCCTGCATCGTGGGATTCAAGGTGCGGTGCAGCGACGCCATTCAAACAACTACGAGGAGAATGAGCATGAGACTCTCCACGCCGCTTCCCGCGGGCGTTGAAATCCGCGGCCCGCTCTCGCCGGCTTTCGCGGAGATCCTGGAGCCCCGGGCGCTCGCCTTCGTCGCCAAGCTCGCCCGCAAGTTCGAAGGGCGCCGTCGCGAGTTGATGGCGGCGCGCGCGCGGCGCCAGGCGGAGTTCGACGCCAGCCGGGTGCCCGATTTCCTGCCGCACACGAAGCCCATTCGCGACGCCGCATGGACGGTGGCGCCGATCCCGCGCAATCTGCAGGACCGCCGCGTCGAGATCACCGGCCCGACCGACCGCAAGATGGTGATCAACGCGCTCAACTGCGGGGCGAATGTGTTCATGGCCGACTTCGAGGACTCCAACACGCCGACGTGGGCGAACATGATCGAAGGCCAGATCAATTTGCGTGACGCGGTGCGCCGCACCATCGATTTTCTGAGCCCTGAGGGCAAGCGCTACCAGCTGAACGAGACCACCGCCACCCTGATGGTGCGTCCGCGTGGCTGGCATCTGCTGGAAAACCACCTGCTCATCGACGGCGAGCCGGTGTCCGCGGCGATCTTCGACTTCGCGCTCTACTTCTTCCACAACGCAAAGGCGCTGCTTGCAAGCGACGCCGGGCCCTATTTCTATCTGCCCAAGCTGGAGAGCCACCTCGAGGCGCGGCTGTGGAACGAGATCTTCGTCATGGCGCAGCGCGAACTCGGGGTACCGCAGGGCACGATCAAGACAACGGCGCTGATCGAGACGGTGCTCGCGGCGTTCGAGATGGACGAGATCCTCTACGAGCTGCGCGAGCATTGCGCCGGGCTCAACATCGGGCGCTGGGACTACATCTTCAGCTGCATCAAGAAATTCCGCTCCCACCGGGAGTTCTGCCTGGCCGATCGCGCGCAAGTGACGATGACCGCGCCCTACATGCGCGCCTACGCGCTGCTCCTCGTCAAGACCTGCCACCGCCGCAATGCATACGCCATGGGCGGCATGGCAGCCCAGATCCCGATCAAGAATGATCCGGCGGCGAACGAGGTCGCGCTGGAAAAGGTGCGCGCCGACAAGATGCGCGAAGCGACCGACGGCTGCGACGGCACCTGGGTCGCGCACCCGGGCCTGGTCGCGGTCGCGAAGGCAGTGTTCGACCAGCACATGCCGGGCGTGAACCAGGTCCACCGAAAGCGCGATGACGTGATGGTCACGGCCAGTGCCCTGCTCGACTTCCAGCCCGAGAAGCCGATCACCGAGGCGGGGCTGCGCAACAACATCAGCGTCGGCATCCAGTACATCGGCGCCTGGCTCGCCGGCAACGGCTGCGTGCCGGTGTTCAACCTGATGGAGGACGCGGCGACCGCCGAGATTTCGCGCTCCCAGATCTGGCAATGGATCCGCAGCCCGAAGGGCGTCCTCGAGGACGGCCGCAAGGTGACCAAGGAACTCGTCCGCAAGCTGCTGCCGGAGGAGCTTGCCCGGGTGAGGGCGCTGCTCGGCGCGGACGGGTGGGCCGCGGGTCGCTATGACGACGCCGCGAAACTCTTCGACCGGCTCATTACCAGCGACGAATACGTCGAGTTCCTGACCCTCCCCGGCTACGAACTCCTGACGCAGGGGCTGCGCGAGCCGGTGGCGGCATAGGCCTCGAAGCAGGCCAGGGCGGCCTGCGGGCGGGAACGCAAGCGCGCATACCGTCCCGAGAGCTAACCTATCCCATTGATTTAATGGCTTGTTTTTTGATGCTTCGGCGGACGGCCGACGAGCTTACAACTCCTGTCAACCAAGTGTGACTTTCGCCCGTTATGGGCGTTGACCGAAAACTCGGTCGTTTGCTGCGAACAACCAACGTTCCTTAACCTAGAGGACTACTCATGAGCAAGCTGATTGGTGTTGTGCTGGCCGCCGCCTTCGCACTGGTGACCGTTTCCCAGGTCGCTTTCGCGCAGGAGAAGAAGGCTGACCCCGTCGCCGCTGCCTGCAAGGGCAAGAAGGCCGGTGACATGGTCAAGGTCGACGGCAAGGACGTGAAGTGCCCGGCGCCGAAGGCCGCGAAGTAATTCCTACTGCATCGTGCTGTGAAAAGGCAGGGCTCCGGCCCTGCCTTTTTTATTCCTGCGCCGCTTGCCGGCAACGCGTCCATGACGTTGCCATAGAGGGGCTTTTGGGCTAGGCTAGCTGCGCTCGATTGAGCTTCCGGCCGCAAGGGAAGCCGGATTTCACCAATATTCAGCAGGGAGGGAAGGCATGAAGAAGCTGCTCGCCGCAATCGTCGCCGGAATGTTCGCGGTCGCCGCGACCGCACCGGTGGCCGCACAGGAGATGAAGAAGGACGAAAAGAAGACCCAGAAGAAGGCCGACACAAAGAAAGCCGACGCCATGAAGGCCGATCCCAAGAAGGAAAAGGCCAAGACCGATCCCAAGAAGGAAAAGGCCAAGACCGATCCCAAGAAGGAAAAGACCAAGAGGAAGGGCGACGAGATGAAGAAGTAGCCGGATCCAGCATCAGGAAAGGGCAGGGTCGCCACCCTGCCCTTTTTTGTTTGTACGGTCGCCGGGCTGCGGGTGCGACGCGGAGGTAAAATCCAGGCTCCATGATCTGGAAACCCAGCGTCACCGTGGCGGCAATCGTCGAGCGCGACGGCCGTTTCCTGCTGGTGGAGGAGAATACCGACCGCGGACGGCTCTTCAACCAGCCCGCCGGTCACCTCGACCCGGGCGAGTCCCTCATTGACGCAGTCAAGCGCGAGGCGCTGGAAGAAACCGCCTGCTCGTTTGAACCGACCGGCTTGCTGGGGGTCTACCAATATCGCTCCGTCGCCGACGACGTGACCTACATCCGTTTCGCATTCACCGGCGCGATCACCGGGCCCGAGCCGGGTCGGGCGCTCGATGCCGACATCATCCGCCCGGTCTGGCTCGCTCCCGAGGAGATCCGGCGCGAGGCGGCGCGCCATCGCTCGCCGCTGGTGATGCGCTGCATCGACGATTATTTGTCCGGTCGCGGCTTCCCGCTCGACGTGCTCTACCACCACGCGTGATGGCGAACACTATTAGAAATCCCGGCCACGGTTGCCCCCTCACCCCTTCCCCCTCTCCCGAATGGAGAGGGGAAATGGACGGCGGCAAATGGCCTGTGAGCCATTGACCGGAGGCCTAGATTGGCTGGCAAACGCGTCATCGTCGGCATGTCGGGCGGAGTGGACTCCTCCGTCGCCGCGCTGCTGCTCAAGGAGCAGGGCTACGAAGTGTCGGGACTGTTCATGAAGAACTGGGAGGACGACGACACCGGCGAATATTGCGCCTCGCGCGAGGATCTGGTGGACGCGGTGGCGGTAGCCGAAAAGATCGGCATCGAGATCGAGGTTGTCAATTTCTCGGTCGAATACAAGAACAAGGTGTTCAGCCGCTTTCTGCGCGAGTACCAGGCCGGACGCACGCCCAACCCCGATGTCCTGTGCAACGCCGAGATCAAGTTCCGGGCGTTTCTCGATCACGCCGTCGGCCTCGGCGCCGATAGGATCGCCACCGGCCACTACGCGCAGGTGCGGGAAAGCGAGGGGCGCTACCAGCTGCTCCAGGCGGAGGACGGCACCAAGGACCAGAGCTACTTCCTCTACCGCCTCGACCAGGCGCAACTCGCGCGGACGCTGTTTCCGCTCGCCAGGCTCTACAAGCGCGACGTGCGCGAGATCGCCCGCCGCGCGGGCCTTGCCGTCCACGACAAGAAGGACTCGACCGGCATCTGCTTCATCGGGGAGCGACCGTTCCGCGAGTTCCTCAACCGCTACCTGCCGGATAGCCCGGGGGAAATCCGCACCCCGGAAGGCCGGATCGTCGGCCGCCACCACGGGTTGATGTTCTACACCATCGGCCAGCGCCAGGGGCTCGGCATCGGCGGCCAGCGCGAGGGCGCGGGCGACCCGTGGTACGTTGCCGCAAAGGACCTGCGCAACAACCGGCTGATCGCGGTGCAGGGCCACGACCACGCTGCTTTGCTCGCCGACCGGCTGACGGTGCTCGACCTCAACTGGATCAGCGGCTCGCCCCCCCATTGCAACTGGGTGTACAGCGCCAAGACCCGCTACCGGCAGAAGGACGCGGCGTGCACGCTTGTCGCCAGCGGAGCCGAGCGCTGCGTGATCGAGTTCGGCGAGCCGCAATGGGCGGTCACGCCCGGCCAGTCGGCCGTGCTCTACGAGAGTCGGGTGTGCCTGGGCGGCGGCGTCATCGAGTCCGCGGAGCGCGTGCGCGACTACGCCGACGCGGTCCAGGAATGTCCGCCCGGAGCGGACGCGGCTTGACGTCCCCGGATCGCGGGGATTAGGCTCCGCGCGTTGACCTTGCAAGGATCCTCCATGGGCGCCGTCGAGAGAATCACTCTGTTCCTCCAGCCTGGGTGAAGCAGCTGTCTCCGGGCGAAAGAGTTTCTTTCGCGGAGGAAGATCGACCACATCGTCATCGACGTGGCGAACGATCCGGGCGGGCGGGAGAAGCTGCTCGCGCTGGGCGTGCGCAACGTGCCGGTGGTCGCGAAGGGCCAGAACTACGTCTTCGGCCAGAACCTGGAGGACGTCGCCGAGTTCATCGGGCTGCAGGGCACCGGGCACACGCCGCTGCCGCCCGATCAGCTCATCAAGAAATGGATCATGGTGCTGCGCGCGGTGCAGCGCTACCTGCGGCAGATGCCGATCGAGCGCATCGACGAGAACGTCATCGACAACCGCCAGCGCTCGATCCGGCTGCTGGGCCACCACGTCTTCCGCATCGGCGAGGCCTATCTCGAATCCGTCATCGACGGCGTGGAGTACGCGGTCCAGCATGCCAACGTGCCTCCCAAGGACGGCACCTACCTGACCGGGGCAGAAATCGCGGGCTACGGCGAGAAAGTGATTTCGCGGCTCCAGAAGTGGTGGGACGGGCTCGAAGACAAATCGCTCTCCCGGAAAATCAAGACCTACTACGGCATGCAGCCGATCGCCATGGTCTTCGAGCGCTCGACCTGGCACTCCGCGCAGCACGCGCGGCAGCTGATCCACGTGCTCGAGCGCTTCGGCATCGAGCCCGACGGCCGGCTTACCGCCGGGGATCTGGCGGGCCTGCCGTTGCCCGAGCGCCTGTTCGAGTAGGTAATCCCCCCCGCCATCCCCTCATCCCATGCCCTTCTCCCAAGGGGAGAAGGGGATCTCGAGCCTCCCCTCTCCGCTCGGGAGAGGGGCGGGGGTGAGGATGGCCGGGGGCGATTTCGCCAAGCGAAACGCCGAGCCCCCCATTTCCGGCGGATCGGTCAAGCAATCCGGCGGCGCGGTCATCGGCGCGGCGCTCCTCCTCGTATAAAGTCCCGTCCGCATTGCGGCACCCGCGGCCGTCCTGCGGCAGGCGCGGTGCCTGGGTCAACAATTCGACGAAACGTTGGAGAGATTGGAATGAAAGATTCTGCTGGATACGAAGTGAGCGGGGCGGGCGCACGCAGCCTGGCCGCGCTCGAGCAGGGGCTGCACGAAATGCGCTGCTACATCGGCGACCCGGTCGCCACGGTCGAGCGCGCGCTGGCCGACAGCCCGGAGCTGGTGATGGGCCATGTGCTGAAGGCCTACCTGCACCTCCTGGGTACCGAGCCCGGCGCCCTGCCGGTAGCGCACGAAGCCCACGCGACGGCAGCGGCGCTTCCCGCGAACGACCGCGAGCGCGGGCATCTGCAGGCCATCGGGCACCTCAACGAGGGGCGCTGGCGCGCCGCAGGCCGCGCGCTCGAGGATCTGAGCGTGGATTATCCGCGCGATGCGCTGGCGCTTCAGGCCGGGCACCAGATCGACTTTTTCACCGGGGACTCGCGCATGCTGCGCGACCGCATCGCCCGGGCGCTGCCCGCCTGGAACAACGGCACGGCCGGCTATCACGCGGTGCTGGGAATGCACGCGTTCGGGCTGGAGGAGACCGGCGACTATCTGCGCGCCGAGGCGCAGGCCCGGCAGAGCGTGGAGCTCGAGCCGCGCGATACCTGGGGCCAGCACGCCGTGGCACACGTGATGGAAATGCAGGGGCGCCGCCGCGACGGCATCGCCTGGATGCGCGCGAATCCCGACAACTGGTCGCGCGACAGCTTCTTCTCCGTGCACAACTGGTGGCACGTGGCGCTGTTCCACCTCGGTCTCGACGAAATCGACGAGGTGCTGGCGCTGTACGATGGCCCGATCAACGGCAAGAATTCGAACGTGATACTCGAGATGATCGATGCCTCGGCGCTGCTGTGGCGGCTGCATTTGCGCGGCGTCAACGTCGGCAATCGCTGGGACGCCGTCGCCCGGAACTGGGAGCCTGTCGCAGCCGCCGGAAACTACGCCTTCAACGACATGCACGCCATGATGGCATTCGTCGGTGCCGGCCGCGGCAAGGCCGCGGATGCGGTGCTGGAAGCGCAGGTGGCCGCGATGGATGCGCCAGGCGACAACGCGCAGTTCACCCGCGAGGTGGGCCACGCCGCGACGCGGGCGATCAAGGCGTTCGGCGACGGCGATTACGCCGAGACCGTGCAGCTGTTGCGGCCCATCCGGAGCTACGCGCACCGTTTCGGCGGCAGTCACGCCCAGCGCAACCTGCTCGATCTCACGCTGATCGAAGCGGCGACCCGCGCCGGCCAGGACCGGCTGGCGGCGGCGCTCCGGGCTGAACGGGCAAACGCCCGGCGCAAGGTGGTTCCGGCGAAGCTGAAGAACGTGCGCGCCAACCGGCCGGCCGCGGTCGCCTGACTCTACTTGGCGGGCGCACCGCGACGCCGTCACAACGATAGAAAATTCAATCCGGCCGAGGACGAGATGCGCGCGAAGCTCGCGCTCGCCGTCAGCGCGGCGCGGTCGATTTGGGAGTGACGGCTTTGTCCGGTCCGGGGCACGCGATCGTGCGGACGCGCGCGGTGACGCTCCCCCAATCGGCGTAGAAGACGAGAAAGGCGCTGACCTGGTCGTATTTCCCCTTGCGGCCGTCGCCCCACCCGAGCGACACGACCTCCGTGTCGGTGACCGTCTTGTACCTTTCCCGGTCGTTGCGCGAGGCGTTGCAGTCGTCCCGCTGAAACGCCTCGATCCGGTTCCACGTCACCTCCCTGCCGGTGCGTCTGTCGAACACGAACACGGTGCTGAGGAAGTCGGTGTCACAGGTGTCGAGGAAGTCGCAGCGCCATTCGTGCTTCCACGATTTCGCATTGAGCTGGAGATCGGACGGTGTCGGGGGCGCCACCTTGGAGGCAGTGTTCGGCTGGAGGTCGGAAAATCCGTACCGGAAAGTCTCGCCGGTCGTGACCGTCTTGCAGCCGAAGGCGAGGACCGCGACTCCGGACAGGCACGCGATGAGAGAGACGGCGCGGAAGGTAGTCATGCGGGCTCCTTTCTGTCTCGTGGCGGTGGCGCCGTAGAGCGGACGGCGAGGGCAGGTGTCGGGCGCCGGCGACAACCGGTCCGGGTTCATCCATGTTGGACCGCCGGCGACCGTGAGAATTCGGCGCCGCGCCTCTGCGTCTTCCGCGGTACGAGGTTAAGGATTCCTACTGCACTTGGATCTTCGCCGCCTTGACAAGCTTCGCGTATTTCGCGAGATCGCTCCTGATGACCTGCGCGAATTCCTCCGGCGTGTTGCCGACCAGCTGGTTGCCGCCCTGCGTCGCCAGCCGCTCGACCACGTCCGGCATCTTAAGCGCCCGCGCCACCTCGCGATAGAGCAGGTCCACCACCGGCTTCGGCGTGCCGGCGGGTGCGACCACGGCCTGCCACTGGGTGAGCTCGAAGCCCTTCAGTCCCAGCTCCTCGAGCGTCGGCACCTCGGGCAGGGCGGAGGCGCGCCTCAACGCGGTCACTCCGATGCCGCGCAGCCGCCCGGCGCGCAGGTGCGGCACCGCCGTGATCACGGTGTCGAACATGTAGCTCAGTTGCCCTCCCAGCAGCGCCGCGAGCGCCGCGGCGCTGCCCGTGTAGGGCACGTGGACGGACTGGGTGCCCGTCATGAGGTTGAACAGCTCGCCCGCCAGGTGATTGCCGCCTCCGACGCCAGTCGAGCCGTAGGTCATCTGCCCCGGCTTCGCCTTCAGCAGCGCGGTGAAATCGTCGAGGCTCACGACCGGCAGCGCTGCGGGCACCACCAGCACGTACATGTAGGAAGTGCCCTGAGTAACCGGCGCGAAATCCTTCACCGGGTCGTACGGCACCTTCTTGTACAGCACCGGGTTGATCGTCAGCGGACCGCTGTTGCCCATCAGCAGCGTGTGGCCGTCGGGCGGCGCCTTTGCGACGAGGTCCGTGCCGATGCCTCCGTTCGCGCCCGGCCGGTTGTCCACGACAAAGGACTGTCCCAGGGCCTGCGTCAGCTTCTGGGCGATGGTGCGGGTAAAAATGTCGCCGGCGCCGCCCGCGACGTAGGGACAGATGAAGCGGACCGGCCGCGCCGGATAGACCGGCTCGGAGTCGGGTTTCTGGGCCGGCGCGCTGCCGGTCCAGATCGCCGCCGCCAGGGCAACGGCAGCATGAACCGCCATTCTCATCGCCCCTCCTCCGTCGAATTCGTGGCGCGACGATAGCACAACCGCCCGACTTGGGCTAAACTTCCAGCCCCATTCTCGCGCTTCCCCGCAGTGGCGTCTCGCGCAGCATGATCGCAGCGATTTTTCCGCGTTTTTCGTCGGGACGGTGCCCGCCATGCTGAATCCGGCGGCCGCCGCGCGTCGCGCGATCCCTTCCCTCGACCGGCTGCTTCAGCTCGACGTCATCGCGGAACTCACCGCCCGCTACGGCCGGCCCCTGGTGACGGAGGCGGCGCGCGCCGAGCTCGCCGCCCTGCGCACAGCCCTCGGCCGCCGCCCCGGCGACCCGCAAGCCGGTTTCGACGAGGCGCGCTTCGTCGGCGCGTGCGCCAAGCGGCTCGCGCGCGAGACGCGGCCCTCGCTCCGGCCCGTCTTCAATCTCACGGGCACGGTCCTGCATACCAACCTCGGGCGCGCGCTCATGCCGCAGGAGGCCGCGGACGCGGTCGCACGCGCGATGACGCGCCCCGTCAACCTCGAGTACGAGCTCGACGACGCCGAGCGCGGCGAGCGCGACCGCCACGTCGAGCGCTGGCTCACGCGCTTGACCGGCGCCGAGGCGGGGCTCGTCGTCAACAACAACGCCGCAGCGGTCTATCTCGTCCTCAACACTCTCGCGCTCAGGAAGGAAGTGCCGGTGTCGCGAGGCGAGCTGATCGAGATCGGCGGCGCCTTCCGCATCCCCGACATCATGGCGCGCGCCGGCGTCCGGATGATCGAGGTCGGCACCACCAATCGCACTCACCTCAAGGACTATGCCGGGGCGATCTCCCCGCGCACGGCGGCACTGATGAAGGTGCACACGAGCAACTACGCCATCCAGGGATTCACGGCGGCAGTACCCGAAGACCGGCTCGCCGCCCTCGCGCACCGGCACAAGCTGCCGCTGATCACCGATCTCGGCAGCGGCATGCTGGTGAACCTCGAAGACTACGGACTGCCGCACGAGCCCACGCCACGCGAGGCGCTCGCAGCCGGCGCCGATATCGTTACCTTCAGCGGCGACAAGCTGCTGGGCGGTCCGCAGGCGGGGCTCATCGTCGGGCGCTCGAAGTGGGTGGAGCGCATCCGGACGAACCCGATGAAGCGCGCGCTGCGCGTGGACAAGATGACGCTCGCGGCGCTCGAAGCGGTGTTGCGGCTCTACGCCGATCCCGGGCGGCTGAAGGCCGCGCTGCCGACGTTGAAATTCCTTACCCGCCCGCCTGCGGAGATCGAAGCGCAGGCGCGGCGGCTGCTCCCCGCGGTCGAGTCGGTGCTGCGGGGCAGAGCCGGCGCCGAGGTCATCCCGGTACGGAGCCAGATCGGCAGCGGCTCGCTGCCGGTGGATCTCGTCGCAAGCCACGCGATCGCCGTTGCCGCCGCCGGCAAGCGGCGCAACGCGCTGGCCGCGGCAATCGCCGCGGCGTTCCGCGCCCTCCCGGTCCCGGTGATCGGGAGAGTCAGCGACGGCGTGTTCATCATGGATCTCCGCTGCCTCGAGCACGAGGACGAGTTCGTGGAGCAGCTGAAGCATCTGGACCTGAAATGATCGTAGCGACCGCCGGACACATCGACCACGGCAAGACGCTGCTGGTGAAAACGCTCACCGGCGTGGACACCGATCGCCTGCCGGAGGAGAAGGCGCGCGGCATCTCGATCGACCTCGGCTTCGCCTACTGGCCGCTCGCGAGCGGGACCGTGATCGGCTTCGTGGACGTGCCCGGCCACGAGCGCTTCATCCGCAACATGCTCGCCGGCGTGTGCGGCATCGATTTCGCGCTGCTCGTGGTCGCCGCCGACGACGGCGTGATGCCGCAGACCGTCGAGCACCTGCACATACTCGATCTCCTCGGCATCCGCCGCGGCATCGCCGTCATCACCAAGATCGACCGCGTTCCGCCCGAGCGGGTCGATGCGGTCCGCGCCGAGGTCGCCGCGCTGCTCGCCCCGACCCGGCTCGCCGGGATCGCCATCCTCCCGGTCTCGGCCGTGAGCGGCGCCGGCATCGAGGAATTGAAACAGCAACTGGCCGCTGCCGCCGGCGCCTTTGCCGCGCGCATGACCGAAGGGCAGCACTGCCGCCTCGCGATCGACCGCGCGTTCACTATCGCCGGCAGCGGCACCGTGGTCACGGGCACTGTTTTCAACGGCGCGGTCGCGGTCGGCGACCGGCTGGTCGTCTCGCCCCGGGGGACTCCCGTGCGCGTGCGCGCGATCCAGATGCGCGGGACGCCGGCGGAGCGCGCGCAGGCCGGCCAGCGCTGCGCGTTGAACCTCACCGGCGCTGACCTCGAAACCGTCGCCCGCGGCGACTGGGTGCTCGCGGAGGCGATCCATGCACCGACACAGCGCATGGATGCGCGCGTCACTCTTCTCGCTTCCGAACCACAACCCCTCAAGCACTGGACGCCCCTGCACCTGCATCTGGCAACGGCTGACGTCACCGCCCGCATCTCGCTCCCCGGCGGAGCCGCGATCACTCCCGGCGGCTCCGCCATCGCGCAGCTTGCGCTCGCCAAGCCGGTCGGCGCGCTGAATGGCGATCGCTTCATACTGCGCGACCAGTCCGCGCGCCGCACGCTGGGCGGCGGCGTGGTGCTCGACCCGCATGCGCGCGCCGTGCGCCGCGCGACTCCGGCGCGGCGCGCCGAGCTCGCAGCGCTCGAGCGCGGATCGCCCGAGGCCGCGCTCGCGGAGCTGCTGAAGGACGAAGCGCGGGGCGTGGATCTCGCCCGCTTCGAGCGGACCTTCAATCTCAAGCCGGAACGTCTCGGCGCGCTCTATGCGGCGGCAGGCGTCGCCGTCCTCGGCAAGGACATCCGCACCGGCATCACGAACGCGCGGCGCGCGAGCCTGCGCGAAGCGGTGCCGACGGCGGTGCACGATTTCCACCGCGCCCAGCCGCAGGCCGTGGGCATCGATCCGGCCGCACTGCGGACTCGTCTCGCGCCGCAATTGCCCGCGGAGGCGTTCCAGGCGCTCCTGCGCGAGCTCGCGGACGAGCGCAAGGTCGAGATCGCGGGCAATCTCGTGCGCCAGCCGGGCCACGACGCGACCTCCAATCCGGAAGACCAGCGCATGTGGCAGCTCGTGCTTCCCGCGCTCCAGCAGGGCGGCTTTACCCCGCCCCCCGTGGCGGGGCTCGCCGCCGCGTTGAAGCTGAAGGAAGCGGCGCTGAAGGATTTCCTGCATCGCAAGAGCCGGGGGGGCGAGGTGCTGAGGGTGCCTCCGGACCGCTTCTATCCGCGCGCAACACTGGCGACGCTTGCCGCGACCGCGCACGCGCTCGCCCGCGCGAACCCGAACGGGTTCACCGCCGCCCAGTACCGCGACGCGACCGGCATCGGCAGGGGCCTCGCGATCGAGATCCTGGAGTTCCTCGACACGCTCGGCATCACGCAGCGCGTGGGCGATGCGCGCAAACCACGAAAGGATTTCGTCCCGATCCTGGGCGCCGCCGAGCCGGCGCGCCCGCCCGCGAAAGCCGTCAGGAAATAGTCCCGGCGAAACGAGCCATGGCGCAGGCGAGCTACGACATGATCGTGATCGGGGAAGGCGTGAGCGGGCTCGCCTGCGCCGGCCACGCGCGCCGCGCGGGACTTCGCGTCGCGACCTTCGAAGCCAGCCTCTTCGGCGGCCTGGTGATCAACGTGAACGAGCTCGACGGCTACCCCGGCGCGGAATCGGGAACCCTGCTCGCATCCGACCTGATGCAGGCCAACTCCGACGCGGGCGTGACGAGCGTCCAGAGCGAAGTGACCTCGATCCGGTCCGTCGGCGGCGGATTCGAAGTCTGGGCCGGCAGCGTCTACGGGGCGCGCCAGGTCGTCATCGCATCCGGTGCGCGCTTGAGGAAGCTGGGCGTGCCCGGCGAGGACGAGTACGAAGGCCGCGGCGTCTCGCACTGCGCCGACTGCGACGCGCCCCTGTTCCAGGACGAGGAGGTCGTGGTGGTGGGCGGTGGCGACTCCGCACTGCAGGAAGCGCTCGTGCTCGCGAAATTCTGCCGCAAGGTCCACCTCGTCCATCGCAGCAGTCGCTTCCGTGCGCAACAGCACTTCGTGGACCGCGTCACCTCCGAGCCCCGCATCGCCCCGATCTGGAACGCCACCGTTGAAGCGATCCTGGGGACTAAAATGGTCGAGAAGGTGCGGGTGAAGCGCGACGGGAAGAGCGAAGACATGCCGAACGCCGGCGTGTTCGCCTACATCGGGCTCGAGCCGAATGCCGCATGCGCGCCTTCGGATATCGCGCGCGACGGCGGCGGACACCTCGTCACCAACGCTGCGTTCGAGACCTCGATGGCGGGCGTGTGGGCGATCGGCGCGGTGCGCGCCGGCTACAGCGGGCTGCTGCGAGATGCGGTCGGCGAAGCGCAGCGCGTCGCGGAAGCGGTGCGTGAGCGGCTGGATTGAGTGAAGTGATGAGACAACGGAAGGGAATCGTCCCCGGTGGGGCGGCCGGACTTCAAACCCGGTTGGGGCCGCTTGCGGTCCTTTGTGGGTTCGACTCCCACTCTCTTCCGCCATTAATTGATGGTTGCAAAGATGCCATTTTTATGGCAGTATTTGTGCCATGAAAGCCACCATTGACGCCGCCGGCCGAATCGTCGTACCCAAGCCGCTGCGACAGGCTATGGGTCTGAAACCCGGCCAGCCGCTGGAAATTCGGGCGGGCGACGGACGCATAGAGATCGAGATCGCACCTACCCCAATGCGGTTGAAGAAGCGAGGGAAAGGCGTGGTTGCGGTCCCGGACGCAGAACTACCCGCGCTTACTGCCCAACAGGTCCGCGACACATTGGAGCGTGTCCGGCGTTGAAGGCGGCAGACACCAGCCTGGTGATTGCCGCCTTCGCGTCATGGCACGAGAGTCACGAAGTTGCACGGCGTGCGCTTGACGAGGGGATGCACCTGATCGAGCACTGTGCGCTCGAGACCTATTCCGTGCTCACCCGGCTGCCCCCTCCTCACCGCACTTCCGGCGAGGTGGTCCGAGATTTCCTCGTGGCACGGTTTCCCCAGCCGTTCCTGCGATTGGGCGAACGGGCCTACAAGGAATTCACTCTGGGGTTGCCCGACCATGGGGTGACCGGCGGTGCCGCGTACGATGCACTGGTGGCCGCGACGGCGGCGGGCTGCAACGTTGAACTCGTCACTTGCGATCGGCGAGCACTGCCGATTTATGAGCGCTACGGAGTCCGCACCCAGCTACTCACATGACACGCCTCACCAAGCAAACCAGAATGAATTCTTTGGTGACCGTGACGACGGCAAGTCAAGATGCCCTTGCTTCGTTGCGACAGGCGGCATTGGACAAACATCCAATCTCAGGATTAACCCATCGGTTCTATCGCTACCCAGCTCGTTTTTCACCCACCTTTGCGCGAGCATGTATCGAAACGTTTTCCGCACCGGGCGACTTTGTGCTTGACCCATATATGGGGGGTGGCACCACGGTTGTAGAGGCAATGGTCCTCGGTAGACAGGCAATTGGCTCGGACATCAACTCCCTGTCTGTATTCGTCGCTTACGCAAAGTCTTCAAGACTTACCCAAAGCGAACAACGAGCTGTTCATCGTTGGGCTACGGAAATCGTTCCGGAAATTCGTTGTCAGGAAACCGTTATCAGAGTAGTCGAGAACGAGAATCGTAAGCCACGAAATATGGAATCACCAGAAGCTAGGTGGTTGCGGAAGACAATTTCGTTGTGCATGTCGTCAATTAGCGCCGACCTCCCGACAGATCGGTCACGAAAATTCGCAAAATGTGTTCTCTTAAATGTTGGTCAGTGGGCCCTGAATGGGAGGCGACACATTCCGAATGCTGCTGAGTTTCGAGAGCGCATCACGTTTACAACTAGGGAAATGCTCGACGGGACGGTTGAACTGGCCAATGCATTGGCGGCGACAAAGATGAAATGTTACAAACCTATCTTACGTCAGAATGATGCTGAGGCGATGTCCCAAGGAATGTTGAACGAATGAGGTGAGAGTGGCGGCTCCTTTCCCCTGCATGTGGTATGCAGGGGGTCGCCAAACCAAAGAAAGGAGCCACCAAGTGAAGTCT
>Ga0187893_10008643_pt1 | contig 15961 bp, 23 predicted proteins | sample MA1701074metaG_FD_139574 | JGI IMG/M metagenome (GOLD analysis project Ga0187893, IMG submission 139574) | White microbial mat communities from a basaltic lava cave in the Kipuka Kanohina Cave System on the Island of Hawaii, USA - MA170107-4 metaG ... | reverse complement strand
GCGCGCCGGCGAGCGCGCGCGACCGTGCCAACGCCGACATGGGCGGACCGCGCAAGCCCGTCGTCATCGACAACGTGGTGCGCAACGTCTTCGGGACCTTGGGGGTGCATGCCTCGACCGTCGCCGACCTGGCGCTCGAGGCCGGTGGCGTCGCGCCGCCAGGCCGGGAGCGCGGCTGGCAGACATGGCCGGCGATCAAGGCGTTCGTGCGCGATCCCGACAACCCGAACACGAAGCAGCAGCGCGACTTCTACGAGAATCTGGAGAAGTACCGCAAGGCTGTGAATTCAGTGAAGGAACTGAAGGCGCGCGGCGAGGGCGACAAGGCCGAGGCCTACGCCACCGAGAAAGCGGAGGAACTCGCGAGCGCGAAGAGCGCCGAGATTGCGTCGAAAAAACTCGCGGCGATCAGGAAGAAGGTGCGTGCCATTGAGTGGTCGACCGACATGTCGCCGGCGGAAAAGCGCGAGGCGGTCAAGGAGCACAACGCCGAGGCGCAGTCCATCGCCGAGGAGCAAACGGCGCTTTATCGGGCGGTGAAGAAATCCTATAGTCGCGGCGCCATCGGAGAACGCTGAATATGCAACCGACCCCCTACATCATCACGACCGACTTCTCGCAGGAAGAGGCGAGCGGCGTCGCTGGGCGCTCGACGCTGCGCACTCCGGCGCTCGATGTCGAGCTCGGCAACATCCAGACGACGCTGGGCCAGGTTCTCACGAACCTCGCGATCATCCAGCGCGACGACACTGGTCTCGCCGACCTCACGGTAAAACTGAACACGGTCTCGGCCGAGGTGCTGGCCCTCATGGACTCGGCTGGGTTCACAGTCCATGCCCCGATCGGGTGGTTGACGGCGACCAGCTATCCGGCGCGCGACATGGTGAAGCAGGGCACCGGCACCTACGTTTCGGTGGCCGCGCATACGTCGGGCGTCTTCGCGACCGACCTTGCTGCTGGCAAGTGGGTGCTGCTCTTTGATTCGTCGAACTACGTCGCATCCGGGATCAGCTTCACGCCGACGGGGACCGTCTCGGCGACGAACGTGCAGAACGCGATTGCCGAGGTGGCGAGCGAGGCGATGCAGAAGGCATCGAACCTGTCGGATGTCGCGAGCGCCGCCACCTCGCGCGCGAATCTTGGCGTTCCGTCCATATCGGAAGTGCAGGGCTGGTCAGCTAACCAGTGCGCTGCGAGCGGAACAGCGGATGCGATCGTAGGGTCATTCACCCCGGCGATCACCGCGCTTGCGAACAACCTTCTGCTGCTGGTGGAGTGCGGAGCGGCGAACGCGACCCCGACGCCCACATTCACGCCCAACAATGGCGTGGTTGCCCCGAAAACGATCGTTCGTCCAGACGGCACAGTATTGGCGATCGCGGATATAGCTGGGGCGAACTACAAAGCGCTCTTCTGCTACGACGCATCGCTCGACAAGTGGATACTGATCAACCCTGCGCCTGGCGCCGCCAACGTACAGACAGGAATGGTCATCGATTTCGCGGGCACGTCTGCTCCGTCCGGGTACTTGGTTTGCGATGGCTCCAACGTGAGCCGTACAACCTATGCAGGCCTCTTTACCGCAATCGGCACGACATGGGGCGTGGGCGACGGCTCGACGACCTTCGGGCTGCCCGACTCGCGGCGGCGCACGGCGGTTGGCTCTGGCGGCACGGGCACGGGCACACTCGGCAACGCGGTTGGGAATACGGGCGGCTCGGAAACTCATGCCCTCACTACGGCAGAACATGCAGTTCATTCTCACCCCAATACAGCTACTACCACCGGTACAGTGAACGGAACGGCGTTCACGGCCTACCCGCTTCTCTGCGGCGGCACAAACGTTCAACAAACCGGAGCTGCGGCTGGAACGGTGACAATGACCAACGCAAACGCGGGCAGCGGAACGGCGCACAATAACATTCAACCCTCGTATGTAGTGGCAAAGATCATCAAAACATAGGAGGAAGAGATGCTAATGATTTCGCATGAAGATTGGACGGGCACAAAGGAAGAACTCCAAGCCCGCATCTCTGCGTTCGCCGCCGCGAGGGAAGCACACAAGTTCACCGAAGGTGTTCCCGCTCCGAGAGAGATTGAACTCGTGGAGAAAATCTTCGTGTCGGGCGCGGACTTTGAAATTTTGAAACCGCCGCTTCCAGCACCGCTCCCCGAACCGCCGCCTCCAGAAACGCAGCCGTTGCCCCAACCGTTCATTCCTCAACCGACGCTAAAAGGGCTGATCGCTGTTTTGATGGCAAAAGGCGTAATCGACGACGACGATGTGGCCTCAATGATGCCGAAGAATCCGGACAAGCCCAATGTATTTACGTAGCCGTCCTCTGCTCCACATTGGCACGATCTACGATTTCGAACGCGAGGGAGACGCGCTCCCGATGCACGACCACAACGGCGGCGGGGCGCATGTCTCTATCATCACGCTCGGCTCGTTCCGAGTGTACGGGCCTTGGGGCGAGCGCGTCTGCGTCCAAGGGGAAGTGGTTGACCTCCCTTGGCCGCATGAGTTCGTCGCACTCGTAAATGGGGCGAGGCTTGTCAATATCCTGAAGTAAAACACATGAACGATACAGAACAAACCTGGCCCCCGCGTCGCCGTGCGAATGATCCGCTCGTGGATCATTTACACGAGTGCGTCGAAGGGCTGAAGACGAAGGTCAGCGCGCTTGAGCAGGGCGTCGCCGAGAACACGGCCAATCTCGATCAGGCGATCGGCTGGGAAAAGGGCAGCGCGTGAACGTGGAGGACACGTTGCCGCCGAGAGAAAACCGTCGCGCGGAGGATCCGCGCATCCAGAAGCTGATCGACGACGTCGCCGATACGAAGGGCAGACAGGAGGCGCTGCAGGGCGCGCTGCAGGAGAACACCAGGCTCACCGCTGAAATGAAGAGCACTGTCGACGAGGTGAAAGACATCCTCACCTCTTTCCGAGTGCTCGCGAAGGTGGCGAAGTGGCTCGCTGCGATCGGAAGCGCCGCCGGCGCGCTGACCGTGGCCTGGAAGCAGATCCGAGGCGGATGAGCACGCGCCAGAATCTCATCGCCACCGTAGGCGCCGGCTGCTGCGCGGCGCTCCTTGCTTACGTGCCGCAATTCGAGGGCACGGTCCTGCGCGGCTACAAAGACCCGATTGGCATCATCACCGCCTGCACCGGGCACACGAAAACAGCCGTGCTCGGCAGGCCATACACGAAGGCCGAGTGCGAGCAGCTGCTGGTCGAGGACCTGCTCGAGCACGCTGCACCCGTACTGAAGTGCGCGCCGGTGTTGAGGGATCGGCCGCAGCAGCTCGCCGCGTCGATCAGCTTCGCCTTCAATGTCGGCACAGAGGCCTTTTGCACCTCGACCTACCGCCGCAAGCTGCTTGCTGGTGACCCCACAGCGTGCGCCGAACTCTTGCGCTGGACGAAGGCCGGGGGCCAGGAGCTGCCAGGTCTGGTGAAGCGGCGGGCGATTGAGCGCGACATGTGCGAGGGCCGCATCACGTGATTCCGATTCCCGGAATGCCTTGGTTGCTGGGCTGGTGGCGCGAGATCCTGATCGCGTTGCTGCTGGTTGCCATCGGGGTGCAGTCCTACCGGCTTCAGGGCGCCCAGGGCGAGCGCGACATCCTCGCGCTGGAGAAGTCCGAACGGGCAAGACGCGATGGCATGCGCGATGTGACGAACCTAAGAAACAAGGAGAGGACCAATGAGGAATACGCTGCTGCTCGCCGCCGTGCTGGTGCTGTCGTCGTGCGCGACGAAGGCCCCGGAATCCAGCCCCCAGCGATTGCCGTTGCCGGAAGCGGTGACGAGTCCACCTGGAGCTTCGACCGAGGGCGTCTTGGTGAAGCGCTCACAGGATGGGTACAACGCGACACTCAAAGGCTTGCAGAGCTACTTCGATCAGTCCGTGAGAGATCTACTGACGACGCTCGAGCAGGCGAGGAAGTCGCCGCCGCCTACAGGTCCTGCCGCGCCTTCACGCTGAGCGTGGAGTAGCCAGCCGCCCCGTACAGGTGGTGAGATAAGCGCTCTCTCCCCTCTCCTTCGGGATGCCGAGGGTGGGATACTGATGTTCTGGTGCCCGGGCTGCGAGACGTGCCACGGAGTCCGGGTCCGGGTTGATGGCGGCGGATCGCCATCCTGGACATGGAATGGCGATGCGCACCGCCCTACCTTTCAACCGTCGATCCTTGTGCGCAGCGGACACTATGCTGGGCACTGGAAGCCAGGCGAGGGGTGCTGGTGCGTCTACGACGCAGAAGAAATCGCCGCGGGGCGCCCGCCGAGCGGGTTCAGCTGCTCGATCTGCCATTCGTTCGTGACGGACGGCCAGATCCAGTTCCTGGGCGATTGCACGCACAAGCTTGCCGGCCGGACCGTGCCGCTGCCGGCTTGGGCGAATGGGGAGCTCGAGAAGCGGCCGACGTCTTCTAAACGCGCGCACCGTTCGAAACTCGACCGCCATGCCCGTGTGTTGCGGTGCGGTGGTTTTGAACGGTTCGATGGGTAACTACTTGAAGGGCCTCGAATCGGCGGCGGACTGGCCGACTCCCGTAGTGATTTTACCGCGCTGCAGCGGACGAAAGTACCGCTCGTCGGTGTAAAAAGCCGCATCGCCGGCCTCCCTGGACCAGCCGGGGTAGCCGAATACCGGCAGTGGGGGGAGGTCACGCGGCGTCTTGCCGATAGTGCCGAGCCAGTGCGCGGCCTGGGAATCAGGATTGCATGCCGGGTCCGCGAAGATCACTTTGCAGGTGATGCCGGGGTGCGGCGCGAGCGCCTGTTCAAGCACCGCGTGGCCAAGCACCACGATGCGCAGTTCCCGGTGACGTTCAAGGAACAATTCGGACCAGCGCGCCTTGCGCACGAGCTCCGCCACTTCGCCGTTGCAGGCGACGATCGCGCCGCCTTCATCAAATATCGTGAGCATGTCGCGCCGCCGCCCGCGCCGGCCGCCGTTGTGCTGCTGCTCGCGCGGAATCTCCGCCGCGTGCATCGCGTTGATGCGGGCCTTGGTCCTGGGGAACGAAAGCCAGGCGAGCGCGTTGAACAGGTCGTGCCGGTTGTCCGGCCGGGTCTGGACCCGGCCGGTCTCGTAGAGGTGGACTTCGTAATACGGATCGGAAGCGGCAGGCGGAACGAAGCGGATGGGTATTCCGCTCTCGGTGCAGAGATTTGACTTTTCCGCCTCGCGGTTAAAACTCTCGAGAGAAAAATCCTTCAATCGCTCAAGCCAGAATCTGACGGAATCGAAAACGGGGTGATTCAGGCCAGCTTCCACGGAATCGTCTCGCCCGCACGCAGCGGGACCAGTTCCTCGCCGCCGAAGCGCAGGGTCTGCGGCACCCTCCAGGCCTGGCGCAGCAGCGTGATCGTGTCCTGGTTGCGCGGCAGGCCGTAAAAGTCGGCGCCGAAGTGGCTGGCGAAGCCCTCCAGCTTGTCGAGCGCGCCGGCTTCCTCGAACGCCGTCGCGTACAGTTCGATCGCGGCATGCGCGCTGTAGACGCCTGCGCAGCCGCAGCCGGCCTCCTTGGTGGCGCGCGAGTGCGGCGCGCTGTCGGTGCCCAGAAAGAACTTCGGATTGCCCGAAATCGCGGCCGCGACGAGGGCCTCGCGATGCTCTTCGCGCTTCAACACCGGCAGGCAGTAGTGGTGCGGCCGCAGGCCGCCAAGAAAGAGCGCGTTGCGGTTGAGCAGCAGGTGCTGCGGCGTGATGGTGGCGGCGACGTTCGGGCCCGTGACCTCCACGTATTGCACGGCGTCGCGCGTGGTGAGGTGCTCGAGCACCACTTTCAGGCCGCTGAAGCGTTCCACGATGGGACCGAGCGCTTCGTCCACGAACGCCTTCTCGCGGTCGAACACGTCGACCGTCGGGTCGGTGACTTCGCCGTGGATCAGCAGCGGCAGGCCGAGCTGCTCCATTTTCTCCAGCGCGAGAAAGCAGCGCGAGATGCGGGTCACGCCCGCATCCGAGTGCGTGGTCGCGCCTGCCGGGTAGAGCTTGACGCCGTGCACCCGTCCCGAGAGCTTGGCGCGCGCGATTTCCTCCGGTGGCGTGTCGTCGGTCAGGTAAAGCGTCATGAGCGGATCGAAGGACGAGCCCTCCGGCAACTCGGCAAGGATGCGATCGCGATAGTGCAGCGCCTGCTGCGTCGTGCGCACCGGAGGAACGAGATTCGGCATGACGATCGCGCGTCCGAAGCGCCGCGCCGAGTCCCCCAGCACCGAGGCCATCGCGCGGCCGTCGCGCAGGTGCAGGTGCCAGTCGTCCGGGCGCGTGAGAGTGATCCGGTCCATGAGGCCGATTTTACGTTGTTGGCTCTTTACTTCGATCGCTTCACCGCCAGCGGGTAGATCTCCTTCTTCGGCAGGCCCGTGATCTTCGCCGTGAGCTTGGCAGCCTCGCTCGCGGGCAGCCGTTCGAGCAGGATGCCGAGAATCCTCCCGGCATCCGCCAGTGCGGGCGCTTTTTCGGCCCCGGGGCCGAGCACCAGCACGAATTCTCCCTGCTGGCGGTGCGCCCCGGCCGCGAACCAGGCCGGCGCCGCCGCCAGCTTCATGCGCGCCACCTCCTCGAATTTCTTCGTCATCTCCCGCGCCACCACCAGTTCACGCTCGGGGCCGAAGCGCTCGAGCAGCGCCTGGACGGTTGCCGGCACGCGGTGCGGCGCTTCGTAGAGGATCACCGGCCAGGAAACGTCCAGTTTCTCGAGGGAATTCTTGTTTCCCGCGGGCAGAAAGCCGACGAACTGAAAGCTGCCGGCGGCAAATCCCGAGGCCGAATAGGCGGCGATGGCGGCGCTGGGGCCCGGCACCGGAACTACGCGCAGGCCTTCGCGGTGCGCGGCGGCCACCAGCAGCGCGCCGGGATCCGAGATCGCCGGCGTCCCGGCATCGCTCACCAGGGCCACATCGCTGCCCTCGCGCAGAGCGCGCAGCAGCTTGTCGCCCGCTTCGCGCTCGTTGTGGGCGTGCAACGCGACCATGCGCGCATCGATGCCGTGGCGGGCGAGCAGGCTGCGCGAGGTGCGTGTGTCCTCGCAGGCCACGATGTCGGCGGCGCGCAGGATATCGAGCGAGCGCGGGCTCGAATCGGCGAGATTGCCGATTGGCGTGGCGACCACAAAGAGCGTTCCTGATTCAGAGGTCAAGGGCGACGTCAACCTTGCGCGGCGATGGGTCGTTAAGACTGCCATGAACCGGGCCGCAGAGCGAGCGAAGCGAGCGCAACTAGGAGTACGAGCCGAAGACCTGTGCGCGGAGCTGCTGCGCAAGGCGGGCCTGCGCGTGCTGGCGCGCAACTGGCGCTGCCGGCACGGCGAAATCGACCTTGTGGCAGAGGAGGGCGGCACGCTGGTATTCGCCGAGGTGCGCTATCGCCGCGACACGCGCTTTGGCGGCGCGGCAGCGAGCGTGACCGCGGCAAAGCAGTCCCGCCTGATTGCCGCCGCGCGGCTCTACCTGATGCGCCGTCCCGATGCCGACTGCAGGTTCGACGTGCTGCTGCTGGATTCGCTCGAGGGCGAAAGCATCAACTGGATCCGCAATGCGTTTACTGCCTAGCCTGCTGTTCGTCCTGGCGATGCCGGTACATGGCCAGAGCGTGCAGTTCCTGGTGCAGAATTCCCCGCTCGCGGGATTTCGCTACGCCGAAGCAGCGGCCGTCATGCCGCTGCTGCAGCCCGGCGACGCGCTAGCGCTGGTGCGCGAGGCGGACAATCCCCACGATGCCAACGCAGTGCGCGTCGAATGGAACGGCCGCAAACTGGGCTATGTGCCGCGGCGCGAGAACACGGCGATTTCCTGGGGGCTGGATCGTGGCACGCCGTTGCGCGCGCGCGTGAGCCGCCTCGCGGAGCATCCGAATCCGGCCCGGCGCATCGAGTTCGAGGTCTACATCGAGTAAAATGGCGCGATGAAGACCGCTGCGGGCCGTGCCGCGCAAGGTTCATCGCTGGAAGCGCAGGTTGCGTCGCATTTTGCCGACAGCGCGAAGCTGAAGCAGGATGCCGCCGGCGCGCTTTCGGCGCCCATCGCGCGCGGCATCGAGCGCATGGCGGCTTCGCTCAAGGCCGGCGGCAGGATTTTCGCCTGCGGCAACGGCGGCTCGGCCGCCGATGCGCAGCATTTCGCCGCCGAACTGGTCAACCGTTTCGAGCGCGAGCGTCCGCCGCTGGCCGGCATCGCCCTCACTACGGACTCATCCGCGCTCACCTCGATCGCGAACGACTACAGCTACGAGCAGGTGTTCGCCAAGCAACTGCGCGCGCTTGGCCGCAAGGGCGACGTGCTGCTGGCGATTTCCACCAGCGGCGGCTCCGCCAGCGTGGTCTCGGCGATGGATGCCGCGCGCGAAGTGGGTATCGCGGTTGTAGCGCTTACAGGCCGCGGCGGCGGAAAAATGGCGCAACGCCTGGCGCCCGGCGATGTCCATATCTGCGTGCCGCACGCGCGCACCATGCGGATCCAGGAGGTGCACCTGCTCGTGCTGCACTGTCTGTGCGACGGCATAGACGCCCAGCTCTTCGGAGACAAGCCATGAAAAAAATCCATTTTCGATTTGTTCCATACGCTCTTGGCCTCGTTCTGCTCGCGGGCACGCTGCAAGGCTGCGTCGAAATGGCGGTCGTTGGCGCGGGCGCCGCGGCGATGTCGGCCTTTGACCGGCGCTCGACCGGGGCCCAGATCGATGACGAGGGCATCGAGTTGCGCGCGACAAACCGCGTCGGCGAGCGCTTTGGCGACAGAGTGCACGTCAACATCACGTCGTACAACCGCAGCGTGCTGGTGACCGGCGAAGTGCCGAACGAGCAGGCCAGGGCGGAGATCGAGAAAATCATCAGCGGCACCGCCAACGTGCGCAGCGTCACCAACGACCTGCAGGTGCTCGCCGGCACGTCGCTGTCGTCGCGCGCGAACGACGCCACGATTACCGGCAAGGTGAAGGCGCGCTTTCTCGACGCCAACCGGTTCAACCCGCTGTTCGTCAAGGTGGTGACCGAAAACGCCGTGGTCTACCTGATGGGCATCGTCACCGAGAGCGAGGCAAACGAGGCGGTGGAAGTCGCCCGCACCACCGGTGGCGTGCGCAAGGTGGTGAAGGTGTTCGAATACTGCAAGCCCGCCGATGCGGTCTGCGCGCCGCGCAGTGCCAAGCCCGAGGAAAAGAAGAAAAGCGGTTCATAGCCTGGAATTTGAGGAGAAAATCAAATCGCCCGGCAGTGCGGCGCAGTGGGCCGCGGGGCTGGCGCGCCCGCTGGTGTTCACCAACGGCGTCTTCGACCTCCTGCATCGCGGCCATGCGACCTACCTCGCGCAGGCGCGCGCGCTCGGCGCAGGGCTGCTGGTGGCGCTGAACGGCGATGCCTCGGCGCGCCGGTTGGGCAAGGGCGCCGGCCGCCCGGTCAATGCCCTGGAGGACCGCCTCGCGCTCTTGGCGGCGCTGGCATCGGTCGACGCGGTCACCTGGTTCGACGACGACACGCCCGCGGCGCTGATCGAGATCCTGCGCCCGGAGGTCCTCGTCAAGGGCGGCGACTGGCCGGCGGAGAAAATCGTCGGCGCCGTGCAGACGCTGGCGCGCGGCGGGCGCGTGGTTTCGATTCCGTTCGAGCATCAGCGCTCGAGTACCGCCCTGCTCGAAAAGATCAGGAAAGCCTGAGCTCGAAGCAGACCGCGCCCGGCGTGGGCGACGGCAGATAGGGCCCGGTTTCGACGAATCCGAGCTTTCGATACAGCGCAATTGCGGCAGCGAGTTTGGGCAGCGTGTCGAGCACGATGCGCGAGTAATGCTTCCTCCTCGCCTCGCCGATCACTGCAATGGCGAGATGCCGACCCAGGCCGCTGCCCCGGTAGGCTTCGCGAACGAACATCCGCTTCATTTCCCCGGTGCCGGCATCGATGCGGCGCAGCGCGACGCAGCCCGCCGCGAGATCCTCCGCCGCGGCGTCGCGGGCAAGCAACAGGGCGCCGCCGGGCGGCACGTAGTCCCCGGGCAGCGCCTCAAGCTCCTCGTCGAAGTTCTGAAAGCATAGCGCCTCGGCGACCAGGCCGGAATACTCGGTGAACAATGCGCGGATGTCCGCGAGATCCCGCGGCGATTCGGCCGGGCCGATATGCAGCATCAAAGCATTCTACAATTCGGGCTTCCCCCATGCGCCTGCACCAGCTCAAGATCGACTTCACCGCGGAGCAGGACCGGATGCTGATGCAGATCGCCGCCAGCGAGAAGGTCGAAGTGCGCATGTGGCTGACGCGGCGCTTCGTGAAACTCCTCTGGCCGCTGCTGGTCAAACTCGCCGAGGAGGCGAGCCCCCGCATCCGCACCCAGCCCAACCCGGAGGCGCGCAAGGCGCTGCTAAGCATCGAACATGAACAGGCGGTGTCGAAGGCCAATTTCTCGCAGCCCTATGACGACAGCACGCGCGCTACGCCGCTTGGGGCCGAGCCGCTGCTGCTCGCGCGCATCCAGACCGGCCACGACCCAAACGGCCATCCGGTGGTGGCGATGCATCCGGCCGAGGGCCAGGGCGTGACGCTCACGCTCGACCCGGTGTTGCTGCATTCGGTCTGCCGCCTGCTGCAGGCGGCCGTGAAGAAAAGCGACTGGGACATGGAGCTCAAGCTTCCCGGCGTCGAGCCGCAGGAAACCCACGAGCGCGAACGCCGCACCATCAATTGAGGACGCGTATGGCAATGCACACCATGAAGCTGGGATTGGCGCTGCTGGCGCTGGGACTGGGCGCCGCCACGAACGCGCAAATGCGCTTCACCGACGCGGAGATCGTGGGCGCCATCGGCAAATGCCTGATCGAGAACGCGCCGGAAAACTGGCAGACCGTGATCTTCACGCTGGACGAGGTGCCGGCGGTCCCGGGCAAGAAAGCATCGAGCACCGCCTCGCACAAGATGGTGGTGGGCAGCGAGAACAATCCGCCGCAGGATGTGAAGCCCTGCCGTCCCGACTACGCGACCAAGGCCTCGTACACTTTTCGCGAGAACCAGGACGAGAAAGCCCGCAGCTGGACCGGCGTCACGGTGACTTTGCACAAGGACCGGCGCTACAGCATTGCCTTCCGGTACCCGAAATGACCGGCCGCGCGGCCGAAATGCGGGAACGCTTCAAGGGCCTGCTGCCGGAGCTTCTGGGGATCGAATTCACGACCGTGGTCCCGGAGAAGGTTGTTGCGCATCTGACGGTGCGCAAGGACCTGTGCACCATCGGCGGCAACCTGCACGGCGGGGCGATCATGGCGTTCGCCGATACGCTGGGCGCGGTGGCGGCGATCCTCAACATGCCGCAGGACGCGCGCACCACGACCATCGAGTCGAAGACCAACTTTATCGGCGGCGCGGCGGCCGGCACGCGCGTCATCGGCGAGTCCGTCGCCGTGCACAAGGGCCGCACCACGGTCGTGTGCCAGACGAGCGTGCGCAGCGAGGCGGGAAAGCTGGTGGCCCTGGTGACGCAGACCCAATTAGTGATTGCCGCCTAAAGGCGTATAATTCGACCCCTTTAGTTTTCAAGGCGTTACGTCATTAGCTCAGGTTTCGAAAAACTGGGCTTGATCCCGCCGCTGCTGCAAGCGGTGAAAGACCTGGGCTACGAACAGCCGAGCCCGATCCAGGAACAAGCCATCCCTGTCGTCCTCGCGGGCCGCGATCTCATGGGCGGCGCCCAGACCGGCACCGGCAAGACCGCCGCGTTCGCGTTGCCGACGCTGCAGCTCCTGGCGCCGCTCGCGAGCACGTCGGCCTCGCCGGCGCGCCATCCGATCCGCGTCCTGGTCCTTGCGCCGACGCGCGAACTCGCGATCCAGGTGGAAGAGAGCTTCCGCGGCTACGCCAGGCACCTGCCGCTGCGCACCGCGATCGTCTACGGCGGCACCGACATGAACGCGCAGATCGCGCAGCTGCGCCGCGGCGTCGAGATCCTGGTCGCGACGCCGGGCCGCCTGCTCGATCACGTGCACAACAAGACCGTGATGTTCAACCAGGTCTCGATCCTGATCCTGGACGAGGCCGACCGCATGCTCGACATGGGCTTCATGCCCGACATCAAGCGCATCATCGCGCTGCTGCCGCCGGTGCGGCAGAACCTGCTCTTTTCCGCCACCTTCCCGGAAGAGATCCGCAGGCTGGTCAAGTCGCTGCTCCAGAATCCGGCCGAGGTCCAGATCGCGGCGCGCAACGCCACCGCCGATTCCGTGACCCACGTGATTCATCCCTGCGCGCGCGAGAAAAAACGCGAACTGCTGTGCCACCTCATCCAGTCGCGCAACCTCAAGCAGGTGCTGGTGTTCACCGGCACGCGCATCGGCGCGAATCGCCTCGCGCACCAGCTGCGCGCCAACCACATCCAGGTCGACGCCATCCACGGCGACAAGACGCAGGCCGAGCGCGAAGCCGCGCTGGAGGCCTTCAAGGCCGGCAAGACCACCGTGCTGGTCGCCACCGACGTCGCTTCCCGCGGCCTCGACATCGAGAGCCTGCCGCAGGTGATCAATTTCGACATTCCGCACTCGCCCGAGGACTACGTGCACCGCATCGGCCGCACCGGCCGCGCGGGACTCACCGGCGAAGCGATCTCGCTGGTCGCGCCCGAGGACCTGGAGGCGCTTGCCGCGATCGAGAAGCTCATCAACAAGAAGCTCGAGCGCGTCCTCGTGGCGGGGTACGCGAATGCGGGCACCGTGGCGACGATGGTGAGCGACGCCGGCCGCGGGGGCCGCGGCCGCCGCGAAGGATCGCATCGGCGGCGCGACGAGCGGCAGGAGCCGCGGCCGCCACGACAGAAAACGCAGCATCCCGTTCCCCAGCACGCCACCGCGCCATCCCCGGTGCCCCAGCACCGCCCCGCAGCAAAATCCCAGGATCCGATCTTCTCCAAGCCCTACGAGCCCGGCACCGCGCCGAAGGAAGCGCCGCGCCAGGAACCGGCCGCCGCGCTCGGCAAGCGCCACGCGCGCCCCGTCGCCGCGCTGCTCGGCGGCCTTAAACGCGCCGGCTAACGCGCCAGCTAGCCCGCCAGCGCATCCAGCGGGCTCGCGACGCCGCGCCCGCCCTTTTTCATGACGTGCGTGTAGATCATTGTGGTCTCCACGCTGCTGTGGCCTAGCAACTCCTGCACTGTCCGGATGTCGTAGCCGCCCTCCAGCAGGTGCGTCGCGAAGGAGTGCCGCATCGTGTGGCAGCTCACGTGTTTGGCGATCCTGGCATTGCGCGTTGCCTCCTTGACCGCCCGGGTGAGGTAATCCTCGTAGACATGGTGGCGGCGCACGACGCCGGTCCTCGGGCAGGTCGAAAGCTTGTGAGACGGAAATACGAACTTCCACGCCCACTCGTACGGCGCCTTCGGGTACTTGCGCGCGAGAGCGTGCGGGAGCTCCACGTCGCCATGCCCCGAGGCGATGTCCCTTTCGTGGAGCGCTTTGGCGTAGCCGAGCTGCCGCTGGAGAGGCTCGATCGCCGATTCCGGCAGCATGGTCACTCGATCCTTCCCGCCCTTTCCGTCCCGCACGAGGATCTGGCGATAGTCGAAGTCGATGTCCTTGACCCGGAGGTTGAGGCACTCGCGCAACCTCAGCCCGGCTCCATACAGCAGGCTTGCCATCAGCCACTTGGCGCCCGTGAGTTGCACAAGGATGCGCTGGACCTCGGCGCGCGTGAGAACCGTGGGCAGCCGGGCCGGGCGCTTCGCCCTCTCGAGTTCGTCCAGCCAGGGCAGGGGCGTGTCGAGAACCTCCCGATAGAGGAACAAGAGCGCTGACAGCGCCTGGTTCTGCGTGGCGGCGGCAACGTCCCGGTCGCGGGCGAGGTGATTGAGAAATGAAGTGACCTCCTGCGCACCCATGCGGGCAGGATGCCGTTTGTCGGAAAAATAGATAAATCGCTTGATCCAATGGACATATGCCTGCTCCGTCCGATAGCTGAAATGCCGGCGGGCAATGGCGTCCCGCACCTGTTGGAGCAGGCGTGGTTTCGGCGCATGCTGGGTTTGCTCTCCTTCCATTCCACGGGTAACGTGTTGACCCATCAGGGGGATGACATGGTTCCGTTACAACCAGGCGGATTGCAAACCGCCTTTTTTCGTACCTAATTCACGTTAGTTTGCTCCGAAATGGCGAGCGACACGGACAACATCGAAAAGACCGGGCGCCAAACTTGGTACCGTCTGTTGAACTGGACCGTCCATGTTGAGCTTGCAAAGGCACATTTCCAAGACGTGGTACGCCAAAAGGCGAATGAAAACTACTTTGAGGCGCTATACGTAAACCACGACGACGGCGAAAGACAAATCCAACTGTTCGCTGGCGCGCACCCCGTTGGACGACCTCAAACGGTGTGGGATTCGCGAGGGCGCATCAAGAGCCAAAGACTGTACGTTGAGAAGGGTGCGGCACTGGTGATGTCACAGTCGATTCGAGGAGAGGTCGCAGTCATCCTCTACCCGTATCAATCTGAGCGGCATCGTCGACGCGAGGATTTCCTAGTTTGGGGAGTTTTTGACGACCCCGCAGAGATCACCACCTCCAGATTGCAGAGAATGACAAAGGACTTCTTCACCTACGTTCGGACTTCGAGCCTTTACTTTACGCCTTCTGTCTCGGACAACCTCCGTATCGAGTGGCTGCTGTTCCTTAGTCGGCGCTATGATGAGCAAGGCGTATGGCGGTTCATTTTTACTCACCCGCTGCTTCTCGCAGTAGGGATACTGGGCTCGATCGCGAGTATCTGGGGGCTCATTCTTGCCTTCAAGGGAGCAAACTAACACCGTGGCGCAGGGCGACGCTTTTCGCTTGGCGCTCAACGCGCCTGCGCACAGCGCGGCTGGCCACGAACGTTGTATGTCAGCGAGGGTGTTGGGGTCAGGCGAGCGCCAGGCTCGCTGAATCCGCAGTTCCTCTCCGTGGCCGTTCAGTCCCTGTTCCAGGCCACCGCATCTTCGAGCTCCATTTCGTTCGCTGCCGCGGTCTCGGCGCGCGAGCCTGTCGTCCAGTCGGCTCGGTTTGTGGCCTTCGGCCGGTCCGCGCTACCGGAAAGGCCGGCGGTCACGTCACTTTTGGCAAAGCAGGGCGGTCTGACCGGGCGTATGCTTCGCCGGAGTAAGGGGGGAGGGAGCACCGGTGCCTTCGTTCGGGGAAACGATCAGCGGCTTCGTTCAAGAGGTGGCCCGCCTCGGGGCTGCCATACAACAACGCGTTCAAGTCGGACGCCCTCGCGCTACGCGCTCGGGTTCCCTCGGGCCTGCGGCCCTCGGCGCCGCTTAACGCGAGCGTTAGGCCGCACAGGAGACTGCATCGTGGGTATCGACGTCCGCCAAGATGACCTCTCCTCTGCAGAGGTTCACTCGCTCATCGCCGAGCATCTCTCTGGCATGCACAGCAACTCCCCGCCGGGCCACGTGAATGCGCTCGCCATCAAGAACCTTCAAGCGCCGAGCGTCACCTTCTGGACGGCGTGGATGGACGGACTCTTGTGCGGGTGCGGAGCACTGAAGGAACTGGACCCGCTGACCGGCGAGGTCAAGTCAATGCGCACACGCTCGGCCTTTCTGCGTAGCGGTGTCGGACAAGCCATCCTCGATGAGATCGTTCGTACAGCCCATCAGCGCGGATACTCACGTCTTCTTCTCGAAACGGGCACTGGCCCGGCCTTTGAGCCCGCGCATGGGCTCTACCGCCGCAATGGCTTCGAGTGGAGCGGTTCGTTCGGCGAATACACCGCTACAGACTTCAATGTGTTCATGGCCAAGGTTCTCGTCTAGACATGGTGCGGCCTAACCACAGGTTCCAGCCGACGGCCTCGCTTCGCGAGGCCGCGGCTGAACCTGGGCGTTATACGTCTTGAGCACATAAGGCACACAGGGGTATCATCTCGGGTGTGAAGCCCATGAGATGGAACGCCGAGAAGAGTCTTTCGCTCAAGGCGGAACGCGGCGTGTCTTTCGAGGAAGTG
>Ga0187893_10008642_pt1 | contig 15961 bp, 16 predicted proteins | sample MA1701074metaG_FD_139574 | JGI IMG/M metagenome (GOLD analysis project Ga0187893, IMG submission 139574) | White microbial mat communities from a basaltic lava cave in the Kipuka Kanohina Cave System on the Island of Hawaii, USA - MA170107-4 metaG ... | reverse complement strand
CGGAGTCAAGTTCCACGACGGGACCTCCCTGGACGCGAGCGCCGTCAAGTTCACCTTCGACCGTGTGATGAACAAAGAACACCCTGCGTACAAATGGGGCAAATGGTCGTTCGTAGTCGGAAACACCGCCATGATCAAGTCCGTAGAAGTCGTCGATCCGGTGACCGTGCGCATCACGCTGAAGTTCCCGCATGCGCCATTCCTCGTGCGGCTGGCAGATACTTCGACGACCATTGTCAGCCCCAAGGCCGTCACTGAGTCGAAGGAAGGATTCGCGAACAAGCCTGTCGGTACGGGCCCGTACCGGTTCGAGTCCTGGGAGCGTGGAAATCGGATCGTACTGCGCCGAAACGAGCAATACTGGTCAACTAAGGGGAGGCCGGAGCGACTCATCTACCGCTTCATCATCGAACCTCGCGCGCGGGTGACGGAGCTCCTGACGGGAAACGTTGACTTGATCGTTGCGGTGCAGCCCGACGCCGTAGCGCAGATCCAGGCCAACCCGCGGACGACGATTCACCGGCAGGTGGGGCTCCACTTCTGGTATTTGGGCCTCAACACAGAAAGGGGCGCTCTGAGCGACAAGAGGGTTCGTCAGGCGATCGCCTACGCCCTGGACAAAGAGGCGATCGTCCGAGACATCCTCAAAGGCACGGCCACGGTGGCGCATGGGCCCGTGAACCCGGGCACGTGGGCGTATGAACCCAATGTGAAGAAGTACCCACACGACGTGGCGCGCGCGAAGGCGCTCCTAAGCGAGGCCGGCTATCCGGGGGGCGTGGACATCGCCTTCTGGGTCCCAGAGTCTGGGTCGGGTATGCAGATCCCCGTCGACATGGGCACGGTCATTCAGGCTCAACTGGCCAGGGCCGGCATCAGGGCCAATATCACGATCATCGAGTGGGCGGCGTTCCTCGCGCGGCTCCGAACGGGCGAACACGAGATGTTCGCCAACTCATGGTTGGCCGGCACTGAAGAACCGGACCTGATCTTCTCGTTTCTCTTCCACTCGAGCGCGGTTCCGTTTCCCAACCGCGCCCGCTACCGGAACCCCGAACTGGACAAGATCATCGAAGAGGCCAGAAGCACGCCCGATCAACAGCGGCGGACTGAGCTCTATCGGAAGGCGCAGCGCATCGTCACCGAGGATATGCCGTACATCTACGTCGACCACGATGTCCAGATTGTGGGCACGCGGCGCAACCTGAAGGGCTTCAAGCTGCACCCGAGCTACGACCTGAGGGTCAACACCGCCTACCACGAGTAGGCCCCTGGAAACCCGTGGCCGGGTACTTGGCCCGCCGCCTGTGGATGCTAGTTGTCGTCCTGCTGGGCGTCACGGTCATCGTGTTTGGCATCATCCACGCGGTACCGGGCGATCCGGCTATGGTGATCCTGGGCCCCCTGGCGACGAAGGAGGACCTTGCTCAACTCCGCAGTCAACTGGGTCTCGACGACCCGCTTCACATTCAGTATCTGCAGTGGCTCGGGCGGGTCCTCCGTGGGGACCTGGGTCGGTCGATTGCCACGAGCGCCCTGGTATTCCCCGAAGTTGTCGATAAGTTCAAGGCGACATTCATCCTGGCCAGTGCGGCGCTCGTAATTTCCACGTCGTTCGGGGTCATCGCCGGAGTGACATCGGCGGTGAGGCCGAGGTCGCTCGTCGACCAGGCGACCATGGTGCTGGCCCTGCTTGGCGTCAGCATGCCCGTCTTCTGGCTCGGCATCATGCTCATGCTGCTGTTCTCGCTTCGCTTGGGCCTGCTGCCGGCGACCGGCATGTTCTCGGCGACCGGGGGAGGCTTTCGTGATCTCTTGGCGCATCTGATCCTTCCGGCCTTTACGCTCGGGGCCGCCTCCATGGCGATCGTGGCGCGAATGACCCGATCGAGCATGCTGGAAGTGCTCCATCAAGACTACGTCCGAACGGCCCGCGCTAAGGGACTGCCTGGCGGAACCGTGGTGTACCGCCACGCCCTGCGCAACGCGCTCATCCCGATCGTCACGATTGTTGGCGTTCAGTTGGGGTACCTGCTGGGTGGCGCCGTACTGACGGAGACCGTCTTCACCTGGCCGGGGATCGGCACGTTGATGGTCAAGGCCATCTTCGCCAGGGATTTTCCGATGGTCCAGGGCGCGGTTCTCTGGGTCGCCCTGATCTTTGCGCTCGTGAACCTGGTCGTGGACCTGGCGTACGGCCTGCTCGACCCGCGAATCCGGTACGAGTAGTCCGGTCAGTCGGCATCCTTGACGGCGACCCGAGCCCGACGCTGGGGGCGACGGTGACATACGCTGCGAAGCGGCTCGTTCGACGCAAGTCGGCAGTGCTGGGACTGGGATTGGTGGCGGCATTTGGACTGGTCGCTCTCCTGGTGCCGTTTCTGCCGCTCCAGGAACCCAACGAGATAGACACTGGCAACCGCCTCAAACCTCCGCTGACCAGTGGCCACACCCTGGGCACCGACGAATTCGGTAGAGACATCCTGAGCCGTCTGGCGTGGGGCTCCAGGCCGTCCCTGGTCGCCGGGGTGGTGTCGGCGCTGCTCTCTATGGGCGTCGGCGTTCCTCTCGGGTTGATGGCCGGCTACCTTCGCGGTCCGACAGATCACCTCCTGATGCGGGCGATCGACATCGTCATGGCCTTTCCTTACATCTTGCTCGCCATTGCGCTCGTCGCCGCCTTTGGCCCAGGCATCCGAAACGCGACGCTGGCGCTCTCGATCGTCGGCGTTCCACTATACGCCCGGCTGACTCGAGGCACCGTCCTATCCATCCGGGAGCGGGAGTACGTAGACGCCGCCCGGGCTCTAGGATTGTGGGAAGTCCGTATCATGTGGCGGCACGTTCTCCCCAACGCATTTCCGCCGGTCATCGTGGCGACCACCCTCGACATCGGGTTCAAGATCGTCGCCACCGCGGGCCTGAGTTTCTTGGGGTTAGGCGTTCAGCCGCCGACGGCTGATTGGGGAAGCATGCTCGCCAGCGGGCGGAACTTCGTGGGCCTCGCGTCTCACGTCGCAACCTTCCCAGGCCTGGCCATCTTGCTAGTGACGCTCGGCTTCAACTTGTTCGGGGACGGACTCCGGGACACCCTGGATCCGACGATGCGCTCGTGGTGAGCTGGCCGGAGCGGCGGAGCGTTAAAGGGAGGATGCTGTGGAACAGACATTCGAGGAACTGGCCAAGGCCTTGCTCGGCGCAGCGATACGGGGCGCCGGGTTGACGTTCGCGCCGCAGGACACCGACCGCCTGGTCCTCGAGCTGGCGCGGTTCCTGGCGGAGGGACATGCCATCGGAACCGTAGTGCCAGATCCTCTGGAACCACAGACGGTGGCTGTGTTCACAAGGGCCGGCGATGAAACCTGAAGACCTCCAGAGCCTCTCTCTCGCCGGCGTCAGCGAGGCGATCGGCGGGCGGAAGCTCTCTCCCGTCGAAGTCATCGAAGCCTGCCTGACGCGCATCGAATCTCTGAACCCTGCGCTGCGAAGCTACATCACGGTTCTGAGCGAACGCGCCATGGCACAGGCAAGGCAGGCAGAGGAGGACGTGCTGAGAGGGCGCGCGTGCGCACGACGTGTGGGTCGCGCATCCTGGCATCCTGGGTGCCCACGGAAGACGCGACCGTGATCCGTCGGCTCACGGAGGCCGGCGCCGTCCTGCTGGGCAAGCTCAACATGATGGAGTTCGCGTTTCGGGTCGTGCATCCAGACTATCCCCCGCCTAGAAATCCGTGGAATCTTGAGAGATCCTGTGCGGGTTCCAGCAGCGGCTCGGCGGCGGCGGTGGCGTCGACGCTGTGCCTGGGGTCTTTGGGCACGGACACTGGCGGATCGATCAGGATCCCTGCCGCATACTGCGGGGTCGTCGGGTTCAAACCGACTTACGGACTGGTCAGCCGCACCGGGGTCATCCCACTCTCCTGGACGCTCGATCATGTTGGCCCCCTGGCCAAGACCGTAGAAGATGCGGCCATCATCCTCGCCGCGATCGCGGGACCGGATCCCGCCGATCCGAGCTCCGTTAATGGACCGAAGCGACCGTACAGAGCCAGCTTGTCGCGCAGTCTCCGATCGATACGAGTGGGCGTGGTCCCGCAGCTGCTCCGGAGCTCAGTGGCGCGCGAGGTCCAGCAAGCCGTCACCGCGGCGCTCGACGTGCTGCGTGATGCGGGTGTGGGCGTTGAGGACGTCGACCTCCCCCGCCTCGACGAAGCTCCAGCGGTCCAGCGCACGATCATTTTTGCTGAAGCGGCCGCCTACCATCAGCACTCGCTGGTCGCTCGCGCCTCCGACTACAGCCCCCGCATGCGTGAGCAGTTGGCGCTGGGACTCGCGCTGCCCGCAACACAGTATCTTCAGGCCCAGCGCCTTCGGCGCCTGATTACTGAGGAGTTCTTGAGGACGTTCCGCTCGGTGGATCTTCTCGTGTGCCCGGCCGCGCCTGTCGAGGCCACCCCTCTTGTCCAGCAGTCGGTCGTCATTGACGGCGAGACGACCGAGGACGTTACGGTGCTCACCCGTCTGACGAACCCCTTCAACGTGACAGGGCTGCCGGCGATCTCAGTCCCCTGCGGATTTTCGCAGGATGGTCTCCCGTTCGGATTGCAGATCGTTGGCCGCCCCTTCGAGGACGACCTCGTACTAGCGGCGGCCTATGCGTACGAACAGGCGACAACGTGGCACTTGCGTGCTCCAGTTCTAGACTGGGCGTGACTCAGTCGCTGCGCGCCAGACCTCCAGCGTGCGCCGGAACCCGGTCTCGAGGTCCATGTACTCGAACGGTCCGTAGTCCCGCTGGAAACGCGCCTCGCTCAGGTCGAACGCGACCGGCAGCGGGGCCGCGCCGGCGGTGACCAGTCCCTCGGTATCCGTCGCGGCATGAATCAGGCGTACAATCTCGGGCATGTCGGCAATCGTGCCCCGCAGGTTGTAGACTGCCGCTCCGGCTGTGGGCGCGAGCGCCGCGCGGATGAACACTCGTGCGACGTCCGACGCGTGCTGCAGGGCTACCGTCCCCCCGAAGTGGATGTGGAACCGCCCGCCGCGAAGCGCGTGCCAGAGCGCTACCGTGACGTCAGAGGTCACGCCGACGTCGCGGCCGGGTCCGTACACGACGTACGGCCTGAACCCAACGCTCCGGATACCATAGTCCTGCCAGTACACCCTGGCCATCTCTTCGTCCGTCCGTTTGAAAACGCCGTAGAGAGTGTGCGGCTGGAGCTCCTCGTCCTCTCCGAGCGTGCGGCCGAGATTGGGGCCGTAGACGGCAGCGCTGGACGCATAGGTAAGCGAGAATCCTCCGCTGCGCGCCAGCTCGAGCAGGCTGAGCACGGCACCGACGTTGATCTGGACGCACTGCAGCGGATTGGGTTTGCAGATCGGAATCTGCAGCGCGGCCAGATGGATGATCGCGTCAGGCCGCTCGTGGTGCACCGCTGCCGCCAGCGCGTCATGGTCGCGAATATCGACGGCAAGCACGGGGAACGCGCCCTCGACGCCGAGGAGGCGCAGGCGGGGTGTCTGAGGCGCGATGTCGAGCCCGCAGACCACATGCCCGTCGTGCAGCAGGTGCCGGGCCACCCACGCGCCGATGCATCCGGCGACGCCTGTGATCAAGACCTTCGCCATGATCCGTCACCCAGATGGCGTTCACCCTTGAGGTCGCAGCTTGAGCTAACGGTCCTCATGTACGCGGCTACGCGCTCCCCTTAGAGTGGCGCTCGGCCTGTATAGCCGCGACCGTCGCGTCGATTAGTCGCCGGGCGATGCTGATCGGATTCGGCAGATCGGGCAGGCTGTCTACGCTAAACCACTGAGCTGCTTCGATCTCCGCGGGATCGACGCGGATCTCCCCGCCGGCGTAGTCGCAGTTGAACGCGATCATCAGGGAATGCGGAAACGGCCAGGACTGGCTTGAAAAATAGCGCGGGTTTGCGATCTCGACGCCGACCTCTTCGCGCACCTCTCGCGCCAGGCTTTGCTCGAGACCCTCTCCAGCTTCCACGAACCCTGCAAGGGCGCTGTACATCCCAGGCGCGAATCGGGATGAGCGCGCGAGGAGCAAGCGGTCGCCGCCGCGCACGAGCGCCATCACCACCGGGGCGATGCGTGGGTAGTGGGGCTGGCCGCAGGCAGTGCAGATGCGCGCGCGATCGCCGGTGCTCGCCTCGGTCGGCGCGCCGCACCGGCCGCAGTATTGGTGGGAGCGGTCCCAATCCATGATTTGCACGGCACGACCCGCCAGCGCGAACAGTGTGTCATCGAGCAGGCCGAAGAGTCCCCGCAGCCCGAAGCACAAAAGGCTGTCCGGTACTTGCGTGTCCGCTGCAACTTCTGCCGAGAAGCAGTGCTGACCGGCCAGCATGCCGAGGTACTGCCGACGCACTGTGACTAGGCCAAGGTCGGCGGGATCGGCGCAGACCGGCACGCCGGTGCTTGCGTTCGAGGTGCGCACCAGGATCTGATTGTCGCGGAAGATGAACCACAGGGCGCCGTCGGTGACCGGTCCCACCGGCGCGATTAGCGGAGTGAACCCGTCAGGCCTAGGGTACACGATATCAGGCATACGGCATCCTTCAGTGCATTCTCAAAGGGTTCCTCTCGACACCTGCTGCAGCAGATGTGGTGACCATCCATCCCTCGGCCACCCCTGCGAATCGAGGGGGTGGCGGTATGGACCGCCGAATACGGAGCGCTGGTGCGGGATTTCGAACGCCTGGCGCTCGCATCAATCTATGATGCCAAGCCTCGTGGACCGAGCGAAGACAGCCGGCGTGTCGCTGGTGCGTGTGGCGTATTGCGATAACGCGAATCTCGTCCGCGCAAAGGCTGTCCCGCTGTCTGCTCTGGCTAGCGCCGTGCAGTATGGGATCGGCTTCAGCGTCGCCCAGCAAGCGCTCCCGATGATGTACGATACCGTCCTGCCGGCCAGCGGCCTCACACCCGGCGGCGAGACGTGGCTCGTTCCAGATCCTTCAACCTTCACGCCTTTGCCCTACAGTCCCGGCACCGCGATCGTCCTCGGCGACTTTCAGACGGAAGACGACCAGCCATGGGAGCACTGTCCACGCTCCTGCCTCAAGCGCGTCGTGGCACAAGCCGCGGCTGAGGGGATCGAGGTTCGGGCCGCGTTCGAGCCGGAATTCTATCTCCTCCGCCAAACTGCGGCCGGTGGGTTCGAGCCGGTCGATCAGACCAACTTCGCCGCCACATCGGCGTTCGACCTGTCAAACGCCGTGCTGCTCGACCTCGTCGAGACCCTCACCGCGATGGGCCTCGAGGTAGGGATGATCCACCCTGAATCCGGACCGGGCCAATTCGAGGTCTCAATCCACCACGCGAAGCCGATCGGCGCTGCTGACCGACACGTGCTGCTCAGGGAAGGCGTGCGGGGCGTGGCGATCCGACACGGTCTGGCCGCGTCGTTTGCCGCCAAACCGTTCCCTGAGCGCCTGGGCAGCGGTTGTCACCTCCACCTCAGCTTGTGGACGAATGGTCGAAACCTGCTCTATGATGGCTCCGACCCGCTGCGTCTCACCGCTACCGGCTACGCGTGGATTGGCGGCCTGCTGGAACACCTCCAGGGGCTGTGCGCGCTGACCATTCCATCGGTGAATTCGTACCAGAGGCTTCGCCCGCACTATTGGGCCGGGGCCTACGCGTGCTATGGACGAAATAACCGCGAGGCCGCGGTACGCGTGATCACACCCCGACGCGGTCCTGAGTCCATGAACATGGAACTCAAGACTGTCGACGGCAGCGCGAATCCCTATCTCGCGCTCGCAGGCGTGATCGCCGCCGGGCTGGACGGGCTGCGGAGGCATCTGCATCCCGGGGAGCCAATCGATAGTGACCCGGGCCTCCTCAGCGATGCAGACCGGACCCGCCGTCACATTACGCCGGTCCCGGGCACGCTGGAGACCGCTCTGGACGCGCTGGCACGAGACACTGTGCTCCTTGATGCGCTTGGAGTGCCGCTCGCCCGCTCCTACATGGCCGTCCGCCGGGGAGAGTGGGACGCGCTCAAAGACCTCCCGCCAGCCGAGCAGGCCCTGCAACACTTGCTCAAGTATTAGGTGCGCACATGCGAGCCAATGTCGACAGCCCAAGGTCAACGCGGACCTTCCTGCACAGAGAACGCAAGGGGACCCAGTTGGGCTGACGAATGCCACTGATAACCACCGACCATGGCCGATTCTACACAGGATCAGCTCGAACAATACTTAGGACAAAACTGAAGGATTCGTGAGGGAGACTCCCGGTGCCGATCGATATCAACCGGGTCGGTGAGGCAGCCGCGAACGCCAGGTACACCAGGGAAGGCATGCGCGAGGGTCTGGCGGCCATAACGCGCGACCCGAAGCACGTCCGGATCAACAAGGAGCGGCTGGCACAGGTCGCAGAGCGGCTTCCGATTTCGATGGTCTCGAACTGGATCGAGGCCTACCGTCACGCCGAGGAGCACTACCAGCACAACCTGCCGCCGCTGCCCGACATGCAACTGAGCGACCTGGACGTGGTGCAGTGGAGCATTGTTAGTTCCTCGCAAGGCTTCCTGATCTGGCAACGCGAGCCGGACGGTTCGGTCGTGCCATTCACGGTGCACGTCGCAGGGACAAAGTACATCGGAGGATCCGGGCTCGAGGCCTGCCATGCCCGAGCGATCCGCCGCGGGCGCAACATTCTGGACGCGAGCGTGCTCGCGAACTTCACCATGGCCGACCTGGAGGACCACTTCCGGGACGAGGTCACCGGAAGGGTGACGCTTCAGTTGCTCGAGCAGCGGCTCAAGCATTTCCGGGCGATCGGCCGTGTGCTCCTGGACGAGTTCGACGGACACTTCATCAATGTCCTGAGACGCGCCGACGGCTATCTCTACCGCGACGACGGGCAGGGGTTCATTCAGCTCTTGATGACGAAGTTCCGGGACGTGTTCGACGACTGGCCGGTCTGCAAGCGGCCCAACGTGGATGCCTTCGGCCTGTACATGAAGCGAACTCAGCGCTCCTTTCCGCCGGAAATCGATCGGCTGCTGGACTTCAAGGACATCGAGAAGGTCGTGGTTGGCGCTGACTATTACCGGCCACTCTGGTTCATCCGGACGGGGATCTTCGAGATCAGCGACGAGCTGAAGCAGAAGTTGCGACGGAAGGAGCTGATTGAGGCCGGCAGCCAGATGGAGCAGGAGTACCGCGCGTTCACGGTCGAGGCGTGCTTCGAGCTGGCCAACCGGCTCGGTGGCTGGCCGTCCGCGGCCGCCCCAATAGTGCTGGAGACGCACGCGCAACCGTACCTGCGCTGCCGCCGCTGCCGGGTCGGGATCCCAGAGGAGGAGTTGCCCTGCCCCTACCGACCGGTCTGCAAGGCGAGCCACGCAGACCACGAATTGATGGAGTGTGTCTGGCCGTTGGTCCTGACCGCCGCTTACTAAGCCTGGGCATGCCCAGAGATGACGTGTTGGAGGTGAGAGGATGCGTGCAACGCGGTTCTGGGTAACGGCGCTCGCGTGCGCGGGGCTCGTTTTCGCCGGACCCGCCCGCGCTGCCCCCGTCGCGAGGGCGGAGAAAACGATCACGATCCTTCAATCGGCTGAGCCGAAGGCGTTTGACCCGAGTAGCACTTACCTGTCGCATGAGGAGAACGTCGGCACCCAGATTATCGAGCCGATCGTCGCGCTGGACACCCAACTGAAGCCGGATCCCCGGCTCGCGCTGTCGTGGCGAAATGTCGAGCCATTGGTCTGGGAGCTGAAGTTGCGGACCGGCGTGAAGTTCACCAATGGTGAGCCCTTCAATGCCGACGCCGTCGTGGCCAGTTTCGTCTACATGACGCGGCCGGATTCAGCCCAGAGGGCACGTTTCACGAACTGGGAGGCGGTCGAGAAGGTCGACGACGCGACCGTGCGGGTCAGGACGAAGACGCAGGATCCACGCTTCCTGACCACGTTGATTCAGCTCTACATCATGCCTCCCGGAGTACTGAAGGCGAAGCCGGAGAGCCTGGTCGAGACCCCGGTCGGTACCGGGCCATTCAAACTGGCCAGGTGGGTGAAGGGGCAGCAGATCGTGCTCGAGGCCAATTCCGACTACTGGCGCGGTCGGCCCAAAGTGAATCGGATCATCTTCAAGGCTGTCCCGGAAGCCTCGGCCCGTGTCGCCGCGCTGCAGGCGGGACAGGCTGACCTCATCCTGAACGTGCCGCCGGAGCTGGTCGACCTGCTCGACAAGGGGACCAACACCAAGGTTCTGTCAGCCGCGAGCACCCGCGGCGTGCCGATCATCTTCGATAGCCGGACGCCGCCGTTCAACGACGCGCGGGTGCGCCAGGCGCTGAACTACGCTATCGACAAGGCAAGCATAAACCGCAACATCTTCGGGGGGCGGGCTTTGATCGTTGCGGCGACCTCACACCCGACCACCTTCGGCCACAATGCCGAACTGAAGCCGTACCCGTACGACGTCCAGAAGGCGAAGCAGTTACTGAACGAGGCCGGCCATCCGAACGGCTTCGAGGTCGACTTCCACCATCCGACGGGACGTTGGCTGAAGGACACCGAAGTGGCGCAGGCAGTGGCCGGAATGCTCCAGCAGGTCGGCGTGCGCACGCGGCTCCGGACCGGCGAGTACAACAGCTTCTTCTCGGCCTGGCAGAAGGGCGAACTGAAGGGAATGACGATGATAGGTGTCTTGAGCCAGGTCGACGCCGACCGGACGGTGCAACTGTTCCTGTACTCGAAGGGTTCCCTCTCGCTTTACTCGAGGGACCCGGTCCTCGATGCGCGGTTCGAAGATGCCCAGACGCTAGATCTCAAGAAGCGTGAGCGGCTGCTGAAGGCGATGGAGGTCAACATTCACCGACAGGCGCCGTGGCTATTCATGTACTTCCAGCCAGACCTCTTCGGGGCGAACAAGAAGTTGAAGTGGACGCCGCCGAGGAACGAGCGGCTCGTCCTCTGGGACATCGACCTGGATGGGTGAGAGCGGCCGTTCGCGCATTCTGTAAGATCGGTGGGTCCAGCGTGGCCGTGAGGGTGGAGCGATGAAGACGTTCATCCTGCGGCGGCTGGTCATGACGGTCGTGCTGCTGTTCATGGTGGCGCTCACGGTCTTCCTGCTCGGCCACCTCAGCGGCGATCCGGTGCGTCTCATGGTGCCTGAGGACGCGACCGAGCGCGACATCGCCAATTTGCGCCGCGAGCTCGGCTTCGACCGCCCGCTGGCCGTGCAGTTCGTGGACTTCATCGCCCGCGTCGCGCGAGGGGACCTGGGGACATCGCTGCGATACCGGAAGCCAGCCCTGGGGCTCGTGCTCGAACGCATGTCCGCGACCGTCGAGCTGAGTACCGCCGCAATGGTCATTGCGCTGCTGGTAGCGATCCCGTCGGGAATCATCTCGGCGCTCCGGCCAGGCTCGTTGGCCGACACGATCACCTCGCACATCTCGATCATCGGTCAGGCGTTGCCGCCGTTCTGGATCGGCATCATGTTGATCATCCTGTTCGCCGTCCAGCTCCACTGGCTGCCGGCCGCCGGTCGCGGTGACCCGGGCAGCCTAGTCTTGCCCGCAATCACCCTCGGGCTCTGGCCGATGGCTCGCCTGGCTCGCGTGCTTCGGTCGAGCCTGCTGGACGTGCTGCACGAGGACTACGTCCGGACGGCGAAGGCCAAGGGGTTGGCCGAGCGCGACGTGCTATTGGGCCACGTCTTGCGCAACTCGGCCATCCCGGTCGTGACGGTGGCTGGACTGACCTATGGGACGATTCTTGGCGGAACGGTGATCACCGAGAGCGTGTTCGCGTGGCCGGGTGTTGGTCGCCTGGCGCTGGAGGCCGTCTACAACCGCGATTTCCCACTGGTCCAGGCAACGGTCTTCGTGGCGGCCTTCGTCTTTGTCGGCATCAACTTCGCGCTAGACTTGATGTACGGATGGCTTGATCCGCGCATCCGCCTGCGCTAGACGCCGTGCCAGGAAAGCAGGAAGCGACCGTGCCCGGCGCAGCGGGGGCGGGCCTGCGCGCGAGTTCGCTGCGTCGGCGCCGCGCCTGGGGCCTCTTCCGGCGTCCGCAGGCGGTGCTCGGGCTCGCCGCGCTAACGCTCGTCATCGTCATAGCGATCGGCGCATCGTTCATCGCGCCGCACGACCCCTACGTCCAGTCGCTCGACGAGCGCTTGCGACCGCCGTTCTGGTCCGGCGGCAACCTGGCTCACCCTCTCGGTACGGACCAATTGGGACGTGACATCCTGAGCCGATTGATCTACGGCGCGCGAATTTCCATGGCAGTCGGGCTCGCCGCTGTCCTCATCTCTGGCTCGTTGGGTGTGGCGGCCGGTGTGACGGCGGGTTTCTACGGCGGCTTGGTCGACGAAGGACTCATGCGGCTGGTCGACCTGCGGCTGGCGCTCCCGTTTATCCTGCTCGTCATCGCGGTGATCGCCGTGTTCGGCCCGAGCCTGTTGAACCTGATTGTAATCCTCGGCCTGACCGGATGGGCCCCGTACGCACGGGTGGTGCGCGCTGAGGTGCTCTCGATTCGCGAGCGCGAACTCGTGACCGCGGCGCGGGCGTTGGGCGCCTCGGACGGGCGGCTGATGATCCGCCACATTCTGCCGAACACGTTGGCTTCGGCGATTGTGATCGGCTCGCTCGAGCTGGCGCAGATGATCGTGACCGAGTCGGCGCTGAGCTTCCTGGGCCTCGGAGTGCAGCCGCCAACGCCGAGCTGGGGCAGCATGCTCGGCGAGGGGCGTGATTACCTCCTGACAAGCTGGTGGCTGGCGACGTTCCCTGGCCTGGCAATCGCGCTGACCGCGGTCGCGATCAATCTAGTCGGAGACTGGCTGCGGGACCTGCTCGACCCACGGCTGCAGCTCTAGCCTCGTTGTGCCCGGAAGTGCCCATCTATCCTTCCTTAAGTACGCTGCCGCGGGTGCTGGTCCGCAAAGACTATCGGTGAACTGAGAAACTTCGATGGGACATAGACCTGATAGACGTGAAGTCCTGGAGGCGGTTGAAGGTCTACATAGGTGAATTCCAGCGACGGCTCGATGATCGCGTAGGGTTCCCAATGGACAATGCGTCCGTCCCGGAAGACAATGGCGCTTCGCGGACGCGGCTCTGAGTACGACACGGGAAGGCGAACGGAGATCTGGACCGGTGTTCGCCGCACGACGCTGAAACTCGGCATTGGATCGAAATTGGCAAACTCCGCATGGCCCCGTGTCACGCAGGTACGACCATCCCGTAGCGCCGCAAGGACCGCGTCCTTTGTGCACGGCTGCTCTCCGAGGTGGACATAGGTCGCATGCGAGAGCTGTTCGTCCGCAAACCGAGGATAGGGCGCCGCTTCCACGTCGCCTTTCAGCTTTAGCATGATCGGGACCACGTTCTCGAGGAGCCAGCGCCAGATGGCAACCAAGGGCTTCACATTGGCGAGTGGCGGCCACATCGTCTGAGGACCGATGTGGAAGTCACAGCTGGCATAGACCGCCTTCATCTCCTCCTGGTCAGCGGTGGCATATCGTGCGACGAGAAGGATATCTTCCATCTCATGGATCAGGTCAACCGTCCCTGAGTAGAAGAAATCGAAGTACCGGCTTGTGGCCAACCGTGTCAGATCGTACCGGAAATCGGAATGCTCACCAGGTTTCAGGCCCATGACGCTGTGCTGAAACTGGTGGCTCGCCATCGGCGGGAGGTCGTATCGACGTAACTTCTCTTGCAGGGCGAGGATGGTTCCCACACCTCCTTGCGAATCACACCAGTGGCCGAATGGGTCGGTACCCGGAGTCACCCAGTCGAACTCGCCGGCGGCGACGAGCGATCGGATGGAAAGAGCGAGTGTATGTGCTTCTGAGAAATCGGTGGTTGCCGGGTCGTTCCAGTGGATCTCCATTTCCCCGCCAGGGATGACCGGGATACCTACGCGCTGCGTGGCGGCGTCACACGCGTCAACATACTCCTGCAGTGTCTTGTGTGTGAACAGTTTGAGGTTGCGCAGATGGTCGGTAACGATCAGGAAGTCAAAGCCATGCTGCACGGCAATCTCGCCAGCCCGCAGCACGCTCGCCCAGCCGTCCGAGAAATGGGTGTGGAAGTGGACTAGGCCGCGGGCCCATCCATGCCGCTGTTTCGAGTCGTATGGCACGTTAGGGCCTTTCCCCGCGGTGTTTCGTTCAAGTCAGCCGGTCGCAGAACGAGCCGGCTTATTCACCGGCCAGATCCGATTCGAGGAGCCTGGGTGAACAGGATCGAATCCTGAAGCAACAGTTCCCACTCTGGAGGAGGGTCACTGAGTGAACCGAGTTTCTGCGGTGTTTGACGACCGCAACGATGCGAAGCGTGCAGTGAATCGGTTGCGCGAGATTGGGGTAGATGAGACCCACATTTCGATCTTGAGTCGAAGCGAACGCGATACGGCCACGGTTGCCAGCACGACAGGGGCGGCTGCGGGGGCCGGGGCGGGAATGTTGTTCGGGTTGACGGCAGCTGCCATCCCGGGCATCGGGTCATTCATCACGGCGGGGGCGCTGGCGCAGGCTTTGGGCGCGACGGGCGGCGCGGCGGTGGCAGGGGCCACCGTCGGCGGCACAGCCGGTGCACTTAGCGCAGTTCTGGCCAAGTGGGGACTCGATAAGGCAGACGCAGACTATTTTGGTCGTGAAGTCGAGCGCGGCAGCACCTTCGTAGCAGTTGATCTTGTCGACGGCGCTATCAACCGCCGTGAGGTGGAAGAGGTCTTCCGCCGGTTCAATGGACGCTTCGCGGCGCTTCAGCGGTAGGTAAGAAGCATGCCACTACGTGCTAGCGAATGTCACGGAAGTGGACCGGGCTGGACGGTTACTGGGCGCAGCGGCTGGCCTCCGCGAGGTTACGGGTACCCCATACCTCCGATCTGGCATGCCGAAAGTGACCGGAAGTTGACAGATCTACGGAAGGCGCTCGAGGAGGAACGGTTTTCTGTCCTCTGGGCCGAGGGCCGGGCGGTGTCACTGGACCAAGCCGTCGAGTGCGCGTTGAGCGTCGACCGCTAAGCTTCAAGGCGATCCGATGGAGGGGTCATGATTCGTTACGCCCTGTGGTTTTCCACAGTCCTCCTGTGCTTGCTGGTTTCGATAGCCGCCGCCAGCCCGGCTTCGACGCTGCTCTTCCGAGGCGCCAACACGTCTCTTGGAGACCGGGACAAGGAGGCGATCGCGAAACAGACTGGACTCACCTTATCAAAGGATAAGACGTCGTTTGTTGACGAGGTCGGCCATACACTGACGGTAGTAGTCCGCGAGTTACAGTTGAACGCCGACAAGATTCCAGAAGTGCTCGTCATCATCGGTGGAAGCACTTCCATGTTTGGCGCAGCCGGGAGCGGTGTGCAGTTGTATGTTAAGGACTCGAAAGGTCGCTATGTGGGGAACCTAGGCTTTCCCGCTGCCGACATCAAAGTTCTGGCGACGCGCACGAAAGGGTACCGCGATCTGCAGATCCTCGGCCCCGGGTTCGACTGTCCGGTGTGGCGGTGGAACGGGAGTACGTATACCTTCAGTCACACGATCAAATGCGCGTAGGTCGGTAGATAGACGTCGCCGAGCTCATCCGGACGCCGATGACCGAATAGACACGCCGGAGGTTGCCCGTGTACCGCATTGCGTTCGGCGGGATCAGCCATGAAACCAATACGTTCTGCCCACCCACCACTGTGGACATGTTCCGAGAACGGTTCTGGCACAGCGGTGATGACCTTGTCCGGCGTGTCCGGGGCATTCGTGGGTACATGGGTGGCATGGTCGAGGCCGCCGAGCGGTTGGGCGTGACGCTGATACCGACGTTCTCTGCCAGCGCAGAGCCTTGGGGAACGATCACCCGTGAGGCCTTCACAGCAATGGTGGGCGAGTTGCTCGCGGGCCTTCGCCGCGCGGCGCCGATCGATGCGGTGTGCTTGGCGCTACACGGGGCCGGCGTGACCGAGGGG
>Ga0187893_10008641_pt1 | contig 15964 bp, 15 predicted proteins | sample MA1701074metaG_FD_139574 | JGI IMG/M metagenome (GOLD analysis project Ga0187893, IMG submission 139574) | White microbial mat communities from a basaltic lava cave in the Kipuka Kanohina Cave System on the Island of Hawaii, USA - MA170107-4 metaG ... | reverse complement strand
TCAACGACGCCGGCGAGACGAGACAGGACGCCGGTCCATCGATGCCGGTCGAGGTTTTGGGCTTTTCCGGGTCGCCCGAAGCCGGCGATCGCGTCGCTGTCGTCGAAACCGAAGCGAGAGCGCGCGAAATTGCCGAATATCGCGAGCGGCAGAGGCGCGAGAAGGCCGCCGCGCGGGGCAATTTGGCGCGCGGATCGCTGTCGGATATGATGAACCAATTGAAGACGACCGGCCGCAAGGAGTTCCCGCTCGTCATCAAGGGCGACGTACAGGGCTCGGTCGAGGCGATCGTCGCGACGCTCGAAAAGCTAAATACGGAGGAAGTCGCGGCGCGCGTGATCCATGCGGGCGCCGGCGGGATAACCGAATCCGACATAACCTTGGCCGAGGCCTCGGGGGCGGCGGTGATTGGCTTCAATGTGCGCGCGCACAAGGAAGCCCGCGCGCTGGCCGAACAGTCGGGCATTGAGATCCGCTATTACAATATCATCTATAATCTCATCGATGACGTGAAAGCGGCAATGTCCGGCCTTCTCGCGCCGACTCTGCGCGAGGAAATGCTCGGCAACGCCCAAATCCTGGAAGTCTTCACGACTTCCAAGGTGGGCAAGGTCGCTGGCTGCCGGATCACGGACGGCACGGTTCAGCGCGGCGCCCATGTGCGGCTCATCCGCGACAATATCGTAGTGCATGAAGGCAGGCTCTCGACCCTGAAGCGCTTCAAGGACGAGGTCAAGGAAGTGCAGGCCGGTCAGGAATGCGGCATGGCATTTGAGAATTACCAGGACATGCGGATCGGCGATATCATCGAATGCTATACCGTGCAGGAGATCAGGCGCTCGTTGTGAGGAAGAACATTATGAGTTCGACCGACGTCAGAACTTCTCGAATGCCCGAAATCGAGAATATCGCTCTGCGCGAGGCGCTGAAGGATTTCGGGCTTGAATTCGTCGAGCCTGGAGATGAGGTCGTTGTGCGTGTCAAGAGAGGATCAGTGGGGCTGTTTGTGAGCGAAGTCGTCGCGCAGTTTGCGAGCGATATCGAAAAAGCTGCGCCGACCAAATTTGGCAGGCACGGGGCGCATTATGAGATTCACAGCTTCGATTCGCCGATATTCGAAAAGGCGAAATCGAAGGCTCAAGAAGAGCTCTGCGACATTTTTGGCGGCGAGGCGGTCAAGGCAGTAGCTGCCGGTCTAGTGGCTAATGAACCGCTAGAATGGCGCCCTGGGGACGAAGTGTTTCATTTGCTTTGGCAGAAAGATCTGGGCGAAGCACTCGACGTAGGCGTTGATGTGCTGAAGAAGGCTGCCGACACGATGTCGTCGATCGTTGAAGAGACGAGAGCCGATCTCGTCGAAATCGAAATGCGACGCAAGCAGATAGATCGCACGCAGGCCAGAACCCAGGAGATTCTGAATGAGTTGATCGGGTAGGCGAAATGACCGCCGGGGACGACGAAACGAAGCCGGGGCAAACGCCCGAAAGTGAAGGCGACGAATGGAAGTTTCCGTCCTGGCGGCGAGTCGGAGAATTTGTCGCGAATATTCTCCAACTCGAACGCTCTGTTGCTTCGCTTAGGGAAGAAAACAAGCGGTTGCGGGAGGAGCTAAGAGCGCTCCAGCGTCAGGTCGACGAACAAGGCGGCAAGTTGGAGGTTCTGTCAGATTTCGTTCGCAACGCCGTGCATGACAAGGTCGACTCTCGCGCCGAGAAGGCCGCCATTCGGGCGGTCGAGACAATGCTCGCATTTACTCGGGGCTCCCCGCGCGAGATCGAATAACCGGACCTAACGCCACAATGTCCCGAACCCATCACGCCCAGGGCGGCGAGCCTTCGCAGCGGATGCTGCGCGTGGCCGAGCTGATCCGGCATACTATGGCCGAGCTTTTGGTTCGTTCTGCGACGGGCGATTCGGTCCTCGAAAGCCAGCCGATAACGATTCCGGAAGTGCGCATGAGTTCTGATCTAAAGCTCGCCACAATTTTTGTCATGCCGCTCGGTGGCGCGCGGGTCGCCGATGTCCTCGCCGCGCTCAACCGGCACAAGAAAGCCTTGCGCGGCGAGATTGCTCGGCGCATAGACCTGAGATTCGCACCCGATATTCGCTTCAAGGCGGATCCGAGTTTCGAATATGGCGCCAAGATCGACGCATTGCTCGAATTGCCCAAGGTGAAACGCGATTTGAACAATAAACAGGACAAGTTAGAGTGAAGGGCCGTGCACTGGCGCGAAACGACATTCATGGCTGGGTCGTACTCGACAAACCGTCGGGAATGACGTCGACCCATGCGGTGTCCCAGCTGAAGCGCCTATTCAACGCCAAGAAGGCCGGACACGCTGGAACGCTCGACCCGCTCGCCACGGGAGTTTTGCCGGTCGCCTTCGGCGAGGCGACAAAAACCGTGCCTTTCGTTCAAGCCGGCGAAAAAGTCTATCGCTTCACGGTGAGTTGGGGCAGCGAAACCGACACCGATGATTCCGACGGCAAGGTTTGCGCGCAATCGGAGGCGCGTCCCGACGCCACCGAAATTGTCGCGCTGTTGCCGCGGTTTATCGGCACGATTGAGCAACTGCCGCCATCTTATTCGGCGATCAAGATCAATGGCGCGCGCGCCCACGATCTGGCGCGTGCGGGCCAGGCGCCGGTGATGTCCCCGCGTCCGGTGACGATCCACGCGCTCGATCTTATTAACGCCCTGCCCGAAGAGGCGATATTCGAAGCGCGCTGCGGCAAGGGGACCTATGTGCGCGCGATCGCCCGCGACCTCGGCAGCAGCCTTGGCTGTTACGGCCATCTCAGCGCGTTGCGGCGGACTCGCGTCGGGCCATTCTTCGAAGCGGATGCCGTGCTCTTGCAGGATCTAGACGACGCCTCCTCCCGCGCCCAGACCTTGCGCCGCGTCGAAGCGGGTCTCGCGGAAGCGCCACGGGTGGTGGTCGATTCGAGCGACGCGGCAAGACTTAGGCGCGGTCAACCGGTACTGTTACGAGGCCACGACGCGCCGCTTGCCGGCCCTGCCTATGCGGCCTGCGGCGGCGTGGTCATCACCGTCGGCGCGATCGAAAAGGGAGAATTAATTCCAGGCCGCGTCTTCAATCTGCCGCTTTAGAGCGTCCCCTTCAAGATCCGTCTTCGCCGAGCATGGCTTCGAGCTTCGCGCGTTCGGCTTCGGACAAGAACAAGCTATTTGCAGGCGCAAGGCTCTTTTGCCGTCGCCGGGCAACAAATATGATGCCGCCGCCCGTGAGAAGGATGAGGAACGGCGCGCCCCAAAGCAGCCAGGTTTCGAGCTTGAAGGGCGGTTTCAAGAGTATGAAATCGCCATAGCGGCGGACGAGGAAGGCGCGAATTTGATCGTCGCTGTCGCCTGCCTGGAGCCGCTCGCGGACAAGGACGCGCAGATCATGGGCAAGGTCGGCGTGGGATTCGTCGATCGACTCGTTCTGGCAAACCATGCATCGCAATTGCGCGGAAAGCGCGCGGGCTCTTGCTTCAAGCCCCGGGTCCGTCATGATTTCGTCGGGCTGAACCGCCCCCGCCGCGAGCGGCGCCAACGAAAGCAGACAAGTCAGGACGGCGGCGCGCGCAAAGATCTTCAAATTCATTCCGCTTCATTCCGCCATTTGCGGGCGCGGCGCTTGCGCCTTGCGGACGCGGCGCGCGATCCCGACCCTAAAACTTTGGTCGCTAAGCGACAGGCATCCGCCGAAAGCCATGACCAAGGCGCCGATCCAGATCAAGGCCACAAGCGGTTTCCAGAAAATCCTTGCGTTGACGGTGCCATTGGCCGCGACATCGGCGATGGTCATATAGACTTGGCCAAGGCCGAGGGTCGCGATGCCTGCCTCCGACCGATTCATGCGGCGGACGGGATAAAAGCGCGTTGCGGGTTCGATCGTAGCGACCAAGACACCTTTGGAACGGATCAAGGTGCGCCCGGCGAGTTCGGAATAGTTTGGGCCATTACGCGGCACGACGCTTTCGAAGGTCAGTTCGTAAGGACCGATTTCGAGCGCCTCTCCAGGCTTCAACGCCGTGATCTTTTCGGCGCCCCAGCCGGTCGCGGCAAGGCCGAGCAGGGTCACTCCCAGCCCGGCATGCGCGAAAGCCGTGCCGAACGCATGGCGCGGCAAGCCGCGCGCACGCTGGCTCACCACGCCAGCGGTGATGCCGCCGCCGAAAAGACGCCTGCCGAGATCGACGAAAGAGCCGAGGATCACATAAGCCGCGACGCCGGACAGGATTACGCTGACGGCGGGGCCGCCGCGCCATGCCGCAAGAACCGCCATGAAAATGAGCCCCGCCGCGAACGCCACAGCGAGCCTTTGCGCGACGCCGGCGAGATCGCCGCGTTTCCACGGCAGCAGCTGGCCAAACGGCATCAGGATAAACAGCGGGATAAACAAAGGTACGAAAGTCAAATTAAAGAAAGGCGGACCGACGGAGATTTTTTCGCCGCTCACGGATTCGAGCGCCAGCGGGTAGAGCGTGCCGACGAAAACGGTGGCGCAGCAGGTGGTCAAGAGCAGATTGTTGAGGACAAGGGCGCCCTCGCGCGAGACGGGCGCGAAGAGGCCCCCTTGTTGCAGGCCGCCCGCCCGCAGAGCGAAGAGAGCAAGCGATCCGCCGATGAAGATCACCAAGATGAGGAGTATAAAGACCCCCCGCGTGGGATCGCTCGCGAAGGCATGCACCGAAGTCAATACGCCGGAGCGAACCAAAAAGGTTCCGATAAGCGACAGGGAAAACGCTAGGATCGCAAGGAAGATCGTCCAGATTTTGAGGGCTTCCCGCTTTTCCATCACCGCCGTGCAATGCAACAGCGCGGTGGCCGCGAGCCACGGCATCAGCGAGGCGTTCTCGACCGGGTCCCAGAACCAGAAGCCGCCCCAGCCAAGTGTGTAATAGGCCCAATAGGAGCCCATCGCTATGCCAAGGGTCAGGGAAATCCAGGCGATCAGCGTCCAGGGCCGCACGAAACGCGCAAAGACCGCGTCGATGCGGCCCGAAATCAAAGCCGCCGCTGCAAAAGAGTAAGTGATCGAAAGTCCCACATAGCCGAGATAAAGCAGCGGCGGGTGGATGGCGAGGCCCGGATCCTGGAGAAGCGGGTTCAAATCATTGCCCTCCGCCGGCGCCGCGGCGACGCGCGCGAAGGGATTCGATGTGAGCAGAATAAACAGTATGAATGCAGCCGCGATCCAGGATTGCACGGCGAGCACATTCGCGCGCATGTCTTCCGGCATCGATCGCGAAAACAGGGCGACCGCCGCGGCGAATAGCGAAAGCACCAAAACCCATAAAAGCATCGAGCCTTCGTGATTGCCCCAGACGCCGGTGATTTTATAGATCAAGGGTTTGGCGGAATGGGAGTTCTCGACGACATTGACCAGCGAGAAATCTGAGACCACATGGGCCATCGTCAAGGCGAAATAGGCGTAGGCCAAGAGGCCAAAGCCCATCAGCGCGACCGGCGGCGCGACCGCCATCAGCCGCTGGTCGCGCGCGACGCTGCCCCATACCGGCAACACGGAATTAACGAGCGCGAGTGCCAAGGCGAGCACAAGCGCGTAATGGCCGGTTTCGACGATCATGCGCGCCTCATTGGCAAAATCTCGGCTTTCGTGCTCACCAGCGCATCCTCATTTGCCCATCCTTGCCGCTTCCGCGCCTTCCTTCCAGACGCCTTGTTTCTTCAACGCGTCGACGACGTCGCGCGGCATGTAGCGCTCATCGTGCTTAGCGAGAATACTGTCGGCATGAAAGAGCTTGTCATTGCCAAGCGTACCCTCGGCGACAACCCCTTGTCCCTCCCGGAAGAGGTCGGGCAATAGCCCCGTATAGGTCACTTCGACATCTTGTTTTTGATCGGTGACGGCAAAGCGCACCGTCCGGTCGCCCTCATCGACAAGCGAACCCTGTTTCACGAGACCGCCGATGCGCAGCCGTTGCCCGGGATGCGGCGCTTTTTGCGCAAGCTCGCTCGGCCCATAGAAAAAGACGATATTGTCGCGCAGCGCCACGAGCACGAGGGCGAGGCCGAGGCCGAGCGTGGCCAACGAGGAGAAGATCAACGCGAGCCGGCGTTTTTTGCGCGTCATGACTAAGACTTGCCTTCCAGGCCAAGTTCCCGCGCGAGCGCCTCGATGCGCGCGATTGCGCTTGGATCGCCCGCGAGATTGCGTTTGGCATCAATGAGCGCCGAGCGTGCCTTGCCGGATTCGTGCAACACCGAATAGGACCGGACAAGTCGAAGCCAGCCTTCAAGATCCTGCCCATTTTGCGCCAGGCGCGAGGCGAGCCCCTCCACCATGCGGCGAATGGCATTCATCCGTCCAGCTTCCGGTAGCGCCTCGATCTTGGCCGCCAAGCCATCTTGCGTTGTCTCGGGCCCCGCGCCGAGAGCCGCTACCCTTTCGCGCAGCGCTTGTGCCCAAGGCGCGCCTTGAGGCGCTTCGGCGACAAGCCTGCTCCAGATTTCCCTAGCACGCGCCCTGTCTCCTTCCTGTTCGGCGGCAAGCCCAAGAAAAAAACGGGGCTTCGCAGCCGAGGGATCTTTCGCCGCCGCCGCTTCGAAGGATTGTTTGGCTTCCGGCGTCACCTCGCCTTTTGCGGCGGCGACCAGCGTTTCGCCGTAAAGCGCACGTCTTGTCGGGGTCTCGCCAAGCCGGCGCAATGCCGCGCGCGCGGCGTTCACGGCGTCGCCGGCCCGTCCCATCCGGAGATAAACCGGCGCCAAAACCTCATAGCCGCGCCCATCGTCCGGATGTTGCGCAAGATGCGCTTCGATTCTTGCGATCGCAGCTGCCAAATCAATGCGCGCGGGCGAAGCTTCCAGCCGCGCCGCGAGCGGTGCATCGGGCATATCGGGATGGCCGATGGTTGCATAAAGCGAAAGCGCCAGAACTGGAACGAAAACCAGTATGCCGACGGAAGCAAGTCGCGCTCTCGTCTGCGGTGCCGTCGGCGGCGGATCAATCGCGGCGTCTGCCGCAATCAGGCGGCGGGCCGCCTCCGCCTTGGCGCTTCGCGCATCTTCCGTCGCCACGAGGCGTTGCGCTTCTTCCCTTTCAATCTCGGCGAGTCGGGCCTTGTAGAGTGCGACGGCGATTTCGCCGCGCGCAACCCCGCGCGGGGTTTTCGCAAGCGGCCAAAGGACGCTTAGCACCGCGACCGCGGTAAAAACGGCGAAAATCAACCATAACATGGAGCCTTAATAGTGATTGGCTGCGCGGTTGCAAGGCTCATCGCGTCACAAATATTTGGCGGCTAATCGGTAGATCTCATGCCGAGGGCAGCCTGAGGTCCGCGCGCAGCCCGCCTTTGGGCTACCTTCGAGGAACAAATGGCCGCCGTAAAGCGTCGCCAGATCGCCGACGTTCGGAAGCCCCAGGCCCGACCCCGGCGTCGTTTCGAGGCGCTTGCCCCGCGACAGTGCGGCCTGGCGCAGCCCAGCGGCAAGTCCTGGCCATCATCGTCGATGGTGACGCGATTGCCGCTTCGTCCAGCGTCGAACGAAAGACTGAAATGCCGCCATTTTTTCTTAGCACAAGAATTCAATGTTCATTCTTCGAACCAACGGCCAGTCCGGTCTTGGCATTGACGATAACTGAATGGCGGCGCCGTCGCGGCGCAAAGGGCTCATCTCGTAGACGAGCTCCTCGCTCCAGCGGCAAAGCTTAACCCCAAAGGCTTCCGCCTGCGACCGACTGGCCGCGCTTCGTATGACACGAAACGGCTCAACGAGCCCGTGCGCGTGAATCTTTTGGCACATCTCGGCCGTCGAGAAACAGACGCGGTCCGGTTCCGCCCGGGCCGCGATTGAGCCCAGATAGGCCGCAACAATGACCGCGATGAAATAAACCATGCTCAACGCTGGCGCGGCGACAATGAATGAGCCATGAATATTGCGAACATGCGCGGGTATTTTCAAATCGTTCCACTCGCTAAGGCCTTTGTGCCGGCCCCGCGCGTGGGTTTGGGTACAATTCTGACGTGCCTGTCCGGCATGGTTTTAACGGCGCCGGTATTTGCGTTGGTTGGTCCTGCCCGAGAGGCCCCGGAATTCGCACCCTATGTCGTCACGGTACTGGACAAGAGCGGCGGCGGCAGTGGTGGTGGCGGCGCGAGCTTTTGTACCGCGAGCGTCATCGCTCCAGACGTTGTCCTGACCGCCGCCCACTGCGTCTCCAACCTTTCAGACACGCGGGTGTTTTTCCGGGGCAGCCACGGTCAGCTAGTGCTGTTCGAGGTCGCTTCGATCGCCGTTCATCCGAAATTCCGACCCAAAATCGGGCGACAACGTTTGATTTCCATCGATCTTGCGCTTCTTCGTCTCGCCTCGCCTTTGCCGCCAGCGTTCAAACCGATCGAACTCGCGGACTCTGGCCCGGTCGCGACCGGGCAGCCTTTTCTCATCGCAGGTTTTGGCCGTGCGGATGAAAGCGTGCGCGGGACGTCAGGTGTCTTACGGGCGGGCGTTCTCGTCGCGAGCGGACCGAAATCGCCGTTTCTCGTTTGGCTTGCCGATCCGGATGGCACCGGACTTGGCGGTTGCACCGGTGATTCCGGCGCGCCGATTTTCGCCATCGCTCAACCGGTGCTCGTCGCCGTGGCGATCAGGGCCAAGGGCAACAACGGACATTCTTGCGGCGCGATGACCGAGGCGGTGCTGATCGGGCCACAAATGCCGTGGATTCGCAAGACGCTGCAAGCCTGGGGGGCGACCTGGAGCGTGGCACATTGACGCCGCTGCCCCGGTCGCCCCCTCCCCACTTCCGGGATCGCTCTGGCCAACGTTCCACCTAGTGAGTAATGGCGCCCGGGGTTTCCTCCTCGGAGGAAAGCGGAGCTAACGGCTTCGCCTCCTCGTCCCAAACGATCGGCACCGGCTGACGAACTAGAGAATGGCTTAACACCTCGTCCATGCGCGAGACCGGCACGATTTCGAGCGCGTTCTTGACCGGATTTGGAATTTCAACCAGATCCTTGGCGTTCTCCTCGGGAATTAGAATCTTCTTTAGGCCGCCGCGTAGCGCGGCAAGCAATTTTTCCTTGAGCCCGCCGATCGGCAGAATCCTGCCGCGCAAGGTGATCTCGCCGGTCATCGCTATGTCGCGGCGGATAGGGATGCCGGTTATGATCGAGACGATCGCCGTCGCCATGGCAACACCCGCCGATGGACCATCCTTGGGCGTCGCGCCTTCTGGAACATGCACGTGGATGTCACGGCGCTCGAACACCGGCGGCTCGATGCCGAAATCGACCGCGCGCGAGCGGACGTAGGACGCCGCCGCCGAGATCGACTCCTTCATGACGTCGCGCAGATTTCCGGTGACCGTCATGCGCCCTTTGCCAGGCATCATCACGCCTTCGACCGTCAGCAACTCGCCCCCGACCTCGGTCCAAGCAAGGCCCGTCACGACGCCGATCTGATCCTCGGTTTCCGCCTCGCCGTAGCGGAATTTGGGAACCCCGAGAAAATCTGGAAGGTTGTTGTCAGTGATCGCGACCTGCTTCGTCTTGCCGGTCAAGATTTGTTTGACCGCCTTGCGTTCGAGTTTAGCGAGTTCGCGGTCAAGATTTCGCACGCCGGCCTCGCGAGTGTAGCGGCGTATGATAGTAATGAGACCGCTGTCGTCGATTGACCATTCCTTGGAACCAAGACCGTGCTTCTTGAGCCCGGCCGGAATCAGATGGCGGCGCGCGATCTCGACCTTTTCATCCTCCGTGTAGCCGGCGATACGGATGATTTCCATACGGTCCATGAGTGGCGGGGGAATATTCAACGTATTGGCTGTCGTGACGAACATGACATTCGACAAGTCATAGTCGACTTCGAGATAGTGATCGTTGAAGCAATGGTTCTGCTCCGGATCGAGAACTTCAAGCAGCGCGGACGACGGATCGCCGCGGAAATCCATTCCCATCTTGTCGACTTCGTCGAGCAGGAAGAGCGGGTTCGAACTCTTGGCCTTGCGCATCGACTGGATAATCTTGCCGGGCATGGACCCGATATAGGTGCGCCGATGGCCGCGAATTTCGGCTTCGTCGCGTACGCCGCCAAGCGACATGCGGACGAATTCACGGCCGGTGGCCTTGGCAATCGACTTCCCAAGCGACGTCTTCCCGACGCCGGGAGGACCGACAAGGCACAGAATGGGCCCCGTCAGTTTGTTCGCACGGCTCTGCACCGCAAGATATTCGATGATGCGCTCCTTGACTTTTTCGAGACCGAAATGTTCGCTGTCGAGGACCCTTTCGGCAATGTTCAAGTCCTTCTTGATCTTCGAGCGCTTGTTCCAGGGAATCGATAGGAGCCAGTCGAGATAATTGCGCACGACCGTCGCTTCCGCCGACATCGGCGACATCTGACGCAATTTTTTCAATTCGATGGTCGCCTTGTCGCGCGCCTCCTTGGACAGTTTCGTGGTCTTGATCCGTTCGTCGATCTCGGCAAGATCGTCCTTGCCGTCTTCGTCGCCGAGTTCCTTCTGGATCGCCTTCATCTGCTCGTTCAAGTAGTATTCGCGCTGGGTCTTCTCCATCTGGCGCTTGACCCTGGTGCGGATGCGCTTTTCCACTTGCAGAACCGAAATCTCGCTTTCCATTAGCGCCAGGCACTTTTCGAGTCTCTTAGCAATCGAGCCGGTATCGAGCACGGCCTGTTTATCGGTTATTTTGACTGCAAGATGCGAAGCGACCGAGTCGGCAAGCTTGGAATAATCGTCGATTTGGGCGACCGCGGCCACGACCTCCGGCGAGATCTTCTTGTTGAGTTTAACATAGCCTTCGAACTCGGCGACGAGCGACCGGGCGAGTGCTTCCACTTCTACCTTGTCGAAGGGCTCGTCGGCGATCGCCTCGGCATGAGCTTCATAAAAATCCTCGGTGCGCGAATATCCGAGTACCTTGGCGCGGACCTGTCCCTCGACCAGAACCTTGACCGTACCATCGGGTAGCTTCAACAGCTGAAGAACCGAAGCGAGCGTGCCGGTCGTGAAGATCGCTTCGGTCAGCGGATCGTCGTCGGCAGCCGTCATCTGAGTCGCAAGAAGGATGAGCTTGTCGGCCCTCATGACCTCTTCGAGAGCGCGAATCGATTTCTCGCGGCCGACGAAAAGCGGCACGATCATATGCGGAAAAACCACGATGTCGCGTAGCGGCAGAACCGGATAGGTGTCGACCGCGCCGGGGCGAGTGGGCTCACGCTTTTGGATCATTTCATCATCCTGTCCGGAGAATTCTTATCTATCCTTATCGAAGAAATGGCTGCGCTGCGGTTGTGTTTCAAGACGGCCCCGAATCTGGAGAATCAAGGCGGCGCGAGCTTAAGCGCTTGCGCCGGTTTTTTCATTGCGCTCGGCGTAAATGTAAAGGGGACGGGACTCTCCCTCGACTACATCAGCGCCGATGACGACCTGTTCGACGCTTTCGAGGCCAGGAAGATCGAACATTGTGTCGAGCAGGATGCCTTCCATGATGGAGCGCAATCCACGCGCGCCGGCGCGCCTCTCAATGGCTTTTTTGGCGACTGCCTTGAGGGCCTCCTCCTGGAAGGTGAGTTCGGTATTTTCCATTTCGAACAAGCGTTGATACTGCTTGACGAGCGCATTCTTCGGCTCCGTCAGGATTCTCTTCAGGGACTCTTCATCGAGATCGTCAAGCGTTGCGATGACCGGCAATCTGCCGACGAATTCCGGAATCAGTCCGAATTTCAGCAAATCCTCTGGTTCGACTTTGCGGAGAATCTCACCGGTCCTACGATCGTCCGGCGATTGGACCGTGGCGCCAAATCCGATCGACGTGCTCTTGCCGCGAGTCGAGATGATCTTTTCGAGGCCACCGAAGGCGCCGCCGCAAACGAACAAGATATTCGTCGTATCGACCTGCAGAAATTCTTGCTGCGGGTGCTTGCGTCCGCCCTGCGGCGGCACCGACGCGACAGTGCCTTCCATGATTTTCAGGAGCGCTTGCTGGACACCTTCGCCCGACACATCTCGGGTGATCGATGGATTGTCGGATTTGCGCGAAATTTTGTCGATCTCGTCGATATAGACGATCCCGCGTTGCGCCCGCTCGACATTATAATCGGAAGCTTGAAGAAGCTTCAAAATGATGTTTTCGACATCCTCGCCGACATAGCCCGCCTCGGTCAGCGTCGTAGCGTCGGCCATGGTGAAGGGCACGTCGAGAATTCGCGCCAAGGTCTGCGCAAGCAAAGTCTTGCCAGAACCGGTCGGGCCGATCAACAGTATGTTCGACTTCGCAAGCTCCACATCATTGTGCTTGGCCGCGTGATTGAGGCGCTTGTAATGATTATGAACAGCAACCGACAATACCCGCTTGGCTTGCGGCTGCCCGATGACGTAATCGTCCAGAACCTTGCAGATTTCCTTGGGAGTGGGGACGCCGTCACGGCTTTTTACAAGCGAGGATTTGTTCTCCTCGCGGATGATATCCATGCAAAGTTCGACGCATTCATCGCAGATGAAAACCGTCGGGCCGGCAATGAGCTTGCGCACTTCATGCTGACTCTTGCCGCAAAACGAGCAATACAGGGTGTTTTTCGAGTCGCTGCCGCCGACCTTGGTCATCGAACGTCTCCGTACCGCCCGAAGTCATGTGCGAACTTCGGTCACGCTGCGTGTAAGGCGGCGGACACCCCGCCTTGGCTGGCAGATTGGCACACGAGCCAGCCCCCTTTAATTCTTGCCCAGAATTCCTAACGCGATCGCCACTTTAACTCAGCTTCCATTCTCCTTCAAAACGTGCTCGATCCGCAAGATGACCCTCGTCACCAGGATCGGCGTAGGCTTGAAAAAGCTCCATTGCTCGTGGCAGATGTTTCCAGTAATATGAATGTATTTGTTTCGACTTTGCACGACTATCGCATAGCGAGCGATTCACGCCGGTTATTGCGCCCAAGCTCTAATACAGAGTTCTAATATAAGCAATCCTTATACCAAGACAATCGATATTTCTCTGTCAGGTCGGCGCCGCTCCGGCGATGTCGCTCTGCCAATGTTTACTTTCCGCCAGCGGCATTTCGTTGGGCCTCCTCAAGATGACATGATCCACGATACCAAATTCCTTCGATTCGTCAGCAGACATAAAATGGTCGCGGTCCAAGGTTTTTTCGATCGTGTCGTAATCCTGGCCGGTATGCTGGACGTAGATCTCGTTCAGCCGCCGTTTGATCTTCATAATATCTTCGGCGTGACGAACAATATCGGAAGCCTGTCCCTGGAAGCCGCCGGTCGGCTGATGGACCATGATTCGCGCGTTCGGCAAAGCGTAACGCGCGTTTGACCCTCCGGCGCAAAGCAGAAGCGAACCCATGGAGGCGGCCTGCCCGACGCAGAGCGTCGATACCTTGGGCTTTATGAACTGCATCGTATCGTAGATCGCAAGTCCCGACGTCACCACGCCGCCCGGCGAATTGATGTACATCGAGATTTCCTTCTTTGGGTTTTCCGCCTCGAGGAACAGCAATTCGGCAATGATCACAGAGGCCACGTGGTCGTCGACCGGGCCGGTCAGAAAAATGATCCGTTCCCGCAAAAGTCGGGAATAGATGTCGAAACCGCGCTCGCCGCGGCTCGTATTCTCGATAACCTGAGGAATGAGGTAGTTATCGAGGATCTCAATCGGACTGCGATCGCGCATGACGGACTCTTCCCTGTGGAGTGAAGAAAATGAACTTCGTCGAAACGACGCGAAGGTTATGCCCTCGCGGAAAGGCTAAGGATATCACATTGGCGTCCCCGGGCGAACAGTCCTTTGCTCGGGTTAAATGGCGGTTACTTGGGCACGCTCTCGGGCGCGGTCTCGCCGCCGGCGTCGTCTGCGTCTTCGTCGTTCACTTTCAGAAGTTCGTCCCTCGAAACTTTCCGGTCGGTTAGCTTGACCTGGGAAATGATGTGATCGACCACCTTTTCCTCGAAAAGCGGGGCCCTGATCTCTGCCAAGGCACGGGGATCTTTGCGATAATAGTCCCACACGGCCTTTTCTTGGCCGGGGAAGGCGCGCGCCCGCCGAGCCAGAGCCTGATTGACCTCCTCGTCCGAGACCTTAATGTCCGCCCCCGCCCCGATTTCAGCCAAAAGGAGGCCGAGCCGCACTCTCCGCTCGGCAATCTTGCGATAATCCGCGCGCGCTGCCTCCTCGGTTAGGTTGTCGTCCTCGTAGCTGCGTTTGCTCCGGGTTCGCTCGGCCTCGACCTGGCGCCACACCGAATCGAATTCCTGCGCCACCAGCCCCTCGGGCACCTCGAAAGCGTATTTCTTGTCGAGCATGTCGAGGAGATCGCGTTTCCATTTTCCCCGCGAGGCCGCGAGATGATCGCGCTCGAGATTGGCGCGAATTGCATCCTTGAGCTTGGTCAGATCCTCGAACCCAAGACCTTTCGCGAATCCGTCGCCGATTTCGAGTTCGGACGAGGCCGCCGCGCCCTTGAGCGTCACATCGAAGGCGGCCGCCTTGCCGGCGAGTTTGGCAACGCCGTAATCATCCGGAAACATCACCTGAATCATCCGGCTTTCCCCGGTCTTCATGCCCTCGATTTGCGCTTCGAAGCCCGGGAGGAAACTGCCGGAACCGAGGACGACGTCAACATTTTCTCCAGAACCGCCTTCAAAGGGCTGGCCGTCGATCCTCCCGGTGAAATCCAGTGTGGCCTTGTCGCCGTGCTCGGCGACAGCGTCGCCTTCCCTCGGCGTGTAAACTCGATTCTGCTCCGCGAGCCTTGCCAAGACCTGGTCGATGTCGGCACTGGAGACCTCGGCAACTAGTCGTTCGATTTGGAAGTCATCGAAACCGCCGACCTCGATTTTCGGCAACACCTCGAGCGCGACGGTATAGGCGAAATCGGCTTGCGCTTCGAAAACTTTCTCAATGGCTTGGCCCTCCCCCGCAATAGCGATCTTGGGATCCGTGGCAAGCCGCAGTTGATTGTCCTCGACAATCTTGCGATTGGCCTCATTGACGGCGTCCTGGACAACTTCGGCCATGATCGAACGGCCATAAAGACGCTTCAAGTGGGAAACAGGGACCTTTCCAGGACGAAACCCGGGGATACGCGCCTTGGCCTTGACCTCAATGAGCTGCCCTTCGACTCGCTCCGCGAGATCAGCGCCCTCTAGCACCACCTTGAATTCGAGCTTAAGTCCCTGCGCGTGGGTTTGCGTAACTTGCATTTAGTACAAACCTTGTTCGACTTTGTGGCTTCCCGTCCGAGTTCGCTTCCGGCAGGCACACCGCCAGATGTAGCCACAGCGATAAACCCAAGCGGCGCGGCGCTCTGGTCAAGGGTTGGTGCGGGCGGAGGGACTCGAACCCCCACGGCTTTCACCACCGGAACCTAAATCCGGCGCGTCTACCAGTTCCGCCACGCCCGCCACGCGTTAAGCATTCTCCTGCGCGGCGTCGACCGCGCCGGGCTCTATAGCAATAGCAATCGTGGCAGCTCCCTGCACGAAAAAACTACGAGCGGATCATATGGGCGAAGCCCTCTTGTGCCAGGCGCACAATCCCACGTCACAATTCCCAGAATCAGAATCCTCGCGCGGCCCCGGCGATGTCCGTCGGAACGTGGCAACGACTTTGCGACAGCCAGGATTTGATTTTGAGCTGGGCAGGGAAGCCGCCGATAGGCATCCAGAGGAAGGCGGCGACGAGGGAATAAAATCCGGCGGCGCTTTGAGTCAGGAGATATTGCAAAGCAAGCAGCGGCATGGGATATTGCGACTCGGGCTATTGTTTCGAGTTTTTGGAGAAGGGCTGGATGGCGGCACGCGACGGGGCCTTGGCATGACCGGAGAGGCAAAAGGCCCCGCGTGTTCGCACAAATCATTGTTGTTCGGCTTATCCCTGCTTGCCATCCTCGCCTTTTTCGATGCCCGGCCAGCCGTGGCGCAATCCCTAGGCTTCGGTCCCTTCCACCTCAATCTAGGTGGCGGCT
>Ga0187893_10008640_pt1 | contig 15964 bp, 11 predicted proteins | sample MA1701074metaG_FD_139574 | JGI IMG/M metagenome (GOLD analysis project Ga0187893, IMG submission 139574) | White microbial mat communities from a basaltic lava cave in the Kipuka Kanohina Cave System on the Island of Hawaii, USA - MA170107-4 metaG ... | reverse complement strand
CTAAATGTCGCACTCATCCGGTCTGCTGGGATTGACACACACATCCATCGTAATTATATCTCCTGGCTTCGGCAGGTCGGGATCGGGTAACTGGCTGGGAGGGACAATTATGTAGTGGCTGCGTTTCTTTGTAGACGGGTTGGCCTGAATCGTCACGTCAAAGCGATAAATGCCAGGTAGAGCGCCATCGACAAAAAAGGGTTGAGTGAGTTCACCTTTTGGGGCCGACATCGTCCGAGGCGTAACCGGCGCGGAGTCTTCGAAAGTTACTGTCAATGTTCCTTGCGCGGCGCGAAGCCGGAGTCCCACGTCCGAAACGACTAGCAGACCGGCTCCGCCGATGTTGTAAGTTTGAACACGAATGTTGAGATCTCCCATGATAGTTCTCCTTGAGTTTTGTGTTGGCTCCGTGGTTGTGAATTATTGATGTTGTGCGCTTTAACGGAAGGCCGGATCGGCGCGGAACGCTTTCAAATGCGGGTGTTGCTCGAGCCGCAGAAAGGCGACGGGATCATCGGAACGTAATCTGGCAGCAGCCTCGATCGCGAGCTTCCTTTCGCCGCATCGTTCATAAACAACTACTGCACGAGAGAGGATGGCCATGTTGCCGGGATCGGCCTTTAAGGCTTCGCCGATGTCTTTCAAAGCATCCACCCTGCGGTCCAGGTAGGCGAGATTCAGCGCGATGAGCGAGCGCAGCACGATCGCGTAGGGCATCTGTTGATAACGCAGGCGCGTCACTTCCAGCGCCCTGACATGGGTTTCGCGAGCCTTCGACGGGTCGCTCGTAAGCCAGTAGGCGATCGCCAGGTTATAAAGGGGGAGACTGGCAGTGGGCGCAAGTTTTACCGCTTCTTCAAGTTCCTTGCGCATTTCCAGATAGTTTCCTTCAAGGTAGTAAGCATCGCCAAGGTTATTATGAGTGGATGCGGTGCGGCGGATGGCGAGCGAGCGCTTGAGCAACGGAATCGCCTTTTGCGCCTGGTTGGTTTGCAAATAGATACCCGACAGGTTGGTTAAGGCCAAGGTGTTATCCGGGGCAAGTATTGTCGCTTGAAGGAAGCGCCGCTCAGCCTCGGCATAACGCCCCCGGCGAAAGGAAAAGACACCCCAATCGAGGTGATGCTTCCAGTAAGCGGGCCGTTTCTCAGTAGCCAGCCGAAACAAATCTTCAGCATCCTCCGGCCGGTTGGTGTTTTCATAAAGCGACGCCAATTCGCTCATGGCGTCCGTGTTACCCGGGTCGAGTTTCAATGCCGCCTGGAATTCCCGCTCGGCCTCCTTCATCTGGCCGGCGATTTTCTCGAAAACTCCGGCCTGAATCCGGACCTGAGGCAGGTGCGATCCGTTTTCGAGGGCCTTGCCAAGCATCCGTTTCCCTTTTTCCAGCCACTCCTTGTCACCGGTTGCGATGAACTTGCTGCTGAGAGCCGCCGCCAGACCCGCCTGGGCCAATGCAAACGCGCGGTCGGCCTGCAGCGCCTCGCCGAATAGCATCATGGCCTGATCGGCGAACGCACCGCCTCTTTCCAGGTAGCCGAGACCCTGAATATAATAGTCCTGCGCGGAAGGCATGCGGCTGGCGCCGGCGGCCAGAATCCGCTTGGCTTCGGGGAGTAACCGCAAGTCGAGCATTTCAACGACCGCTTCGAGAACGGAATCAGAGATGGCGGCCGTGCTTTGATCAATGGTCCTGGAGTTTACCTGACGGAGTCCTCCTTGCGAGGCGTCCAGGAGGCCGACGGTGATCCGTGTGCGGGCGGCCGACTTCTCAATGCTGCCTTGCACGATCAGATTCACGCCCAGCGCCCTTGCCGCTTGGGCGGTATTCTCAACTCGGGATTCGATGACAGCCGGCGCGGGAACCACCCATAGGGCGCTTTGGAATCGTTCGATTTCGCTGAGCTTGCTGGTCACCAGGTAGAGCAATCCCTCGGCCAGAGCCTTGGTGGAAGGTTCCCCGCCGATAAGGTGGAATGGCAGGACGGCGATCCGTTTTTCGCACGGGACGCCGGTGCGCCAGCGGCAATAAGCATCCTTGTTGCGCAGGTGCGTCCATGCGAAGAATCCGGAGGCGATAACGGCCACGGCCACCAGAAGCGGGAGCAAAGGCAGTCTTTGTCCGCGTATCCAGTCCATGAACTGCCGGACAAGGGTGTTGGGAGCAGGCACGATGTCCCGTAGTATGGGATCTGGTGAGGGGCACGGTTCAGGCGGCGGCACGGGCGAGGGCTGAGGATTAAATACCGGTTGGTATGTGCCGCGGGGAATCTCGATACGGATGGGATCGTACGCGCCCTCATTCTGGTAGTATTCCGCCAGCCGCTTGCGGAGCCGCGTTCCCTCCACCCGGACGATCGTGTCGATCTTGGGATCGAATTCATCGCCCCGGTCGAATACGTCAACTCCAATCCTATATTCTTTGATCTCGCCGCCCTGACCGTTTAGGGTTGTCTCCACAACACAGCGTAAGAAGCGGCAGGCAGAAGGTGCATTGCAGAAGTGCCGGGAGGCAAGAATCCGACGCAACGCTTCCAAGACTGGTTCTTTTTCACCGGGGGCCATGACCGCCCTCGTCGCAGCCATAGGATAATGTCCTTTCCTGGCCCATAGAGATAATATACCCTTGGAGCGAGGATTCCTAGCGCGGTCCGCCAAAAAACAGGTTTGTTTTATGCCTCGATAAGGACCCAGGTGATATTACTTCGAAGCCCGCCGCTAGTGATTGTAAGCGGAGAGATGCCAGCTCGAGCATCGGCCGGGACTCGAAACTGGACAAAGTAAACCCCAGCCATACCGGGAGCCAGTACTGTTAGTTCCGGTTCCATGGTTCTGCCGGCGAATTCGACCTTGACCGCCGCTCGAGCCGAAAGGGGCGGGTTGGCAGGCGCCGGCTGCCCGGCAGCTATGCTACCCTCCACTTCACCCAGTCCGGCCGCGAGGATCCGCATACGTTGCCCCCGGAGAACGGGTTTCAGAGTCGAAATCGCTTCCCCGTCGTCCCTAGTGGCGGCCAGGATTCCGGGAGCGGTGGGTTGAAGGTAGGCGGTTGATTGGAAACTGCCGTTCGGCGTACGTACTTCGACGGAAACCGCTCCCGACACTCCGTACGGCATTTGCGCATTGATCTGCGTTGCCGAGGCGTAGAGCACCGGGGCTGGCTGGCCGTTAACGCGGACCGTAACACTTTGCAGCGTTTCCGGGTAGGGCGCAGGCGCGGTCTGAGACTCCTCGGCTGCCATATTACGGCCCAAGATGCTGAATAGCCCACCCGGGGCCACCGAGGGAGTTTCCACCGCCACACTGCGGATACTGGTTTCCGAGGGCGCCGGAGGTGGCGCCAACTCGGCGCGGTCGATCACATTTCCGGACAGGCCAATGGTTTCCACGCGCAGCCGGACGCCTTCGACCGACACGCGAAGATAATTATGGACAGACCGGCCAAACTCGACAAGCGGGTGTGGATGGACGGGGTAGAGGTACATGCCGCCGCCACCACTGGTCAGGTATACCGTCCCTTGGTTGGGTGCAACCATATTTCCATTACGTATGGGGAAACTTCGCTGGTAGGAGTGCTCATGGCCGCTGAGCACCAGTTGCACGTTGTGCCGCTCCAGAATCGGGACGACATAGCGGCGCGCGAAAATGCTCAGATTATCGGTTTCATTTGGGCCGCCCGCGTAAGGCGGGTGGTGGAAGAAAACAATTCTCCAAAACTTGGTGGCCGCCGCCAGATCCTGATCCAGCCATTCGAGCATTGGGCTTGTGCCGTTCACGGACCGGACCAACGGCGCGTTGGTGTCTAGCGAGACGAAGTGAACGTTGTTCCAATCGAAGGAGTAGTAACGGCCCTGCTCCCGTTCGGAAGCCATTTGCGGCGTCGGGACGGCATGCACGGAGACGTAGGGATATGCCTCCCTGGTCATATAGCCGTGGTTGCCAGGACACGGGAAGAACGGCAGGCGCTTCATGATGTCCTGGTAGATATCGAAATAGTGAGCCTGGTATTCCGCGAAGGCGCCTCGAGGATAAGCCAGATCGCCAAGGTGGAGCACGAGCGAGGTTTTTTCCTCCGCCATCAGGGCTGCCAGTGTTCGCTGTTCCTGGCTACCCGATCCACTATCCCCAAATGCCAGGAAGCGGAACTCGCCGCGGCCTGGGGTTTCAAAACTCAACTGCTGGTTTGGGGTCAGGTTGATGCCGTCTTGCAGCACCCTGTAGAAATAGCGCGTGCCCGGCTCCAGCCCTCCCAGTTCCACCTGGTGCAAGTAGTAACTGGAGCTAAGCTCGGTGTCTTCCGGACGTTGCTCCAGGGATAGGCCGGATGAGGACCGGTCCAGCGACTGATCTCTTGAGAACCGAATTGCCCCGCGGCCATTCTCGACCGTAGTCCATAGAATGGAAGCCGAATTCGGACGCACGTTTTGAAGATAGGGTTGGCGCACGACGGTGGCCGCGCGAGCGCGCCTAGTCAGCAGCAACGGGGCGCCAACAGCCCGCCCCGCAGACTTCAAAAATGACCGCCGGCCCTGCATGTTTTTATTGCTAGAAGAAGAATACTCTATTTGCTATGGTATCCGCAACGATTACCGTCTGTGAGGCCAGCCACGGCGCAACTGCATGATATCCACGGTGGGGCGCAAAGGGTACTCGCGCTCCACATCTTGTAGCAGGGAATGGAGATTCGATTTGGTGAGCTCGACCTCGCGATGGTCTTCGGCATAAAGCCGGCGCTTGAGCGCCAGGGCCCGTTCGAGATGCCGGAAGGCTTCCGTAAAACGGCCCTGCTCGCCAAGCGCGACGCCAAGGTTGTTGAGAACTGCTGCCAGATCGGATTTCGGAGGCGATAGCCGCGACTCAAGGAGGGCGAGCGCGCGGCGAAAGAAGCGAATACTTTGAGCGCTTTCCCCGCGAAGCCGGTGCACTTCACCGGCATTATTGATCGCGAGCGCCTCCGGCGCCGAGCCGCGAAGCAATTCCGCGGCTGAGTAATAATGTGCCGCGGCTTCCTGGTACTGCGTCCGACGCTTGTAGAGCGCGGCAAGGTTGGAATGGACCTTGGCCCTCAATTCGTTGTCCGAACCAGCCAGCCGAAGGGCTTCCCGATAATCTGATTCCGCCGAGCCGTAGTCGCCGCGCAGATAGGCGGCAACGCCGGAATTGTTGGCCAAAGCCGCCTGATCGCGGGCGGGCGGCCCGGCAAGAGCGAACGCGCACACGAGTAGCGCGCAAAGCACAGAGCACCTCCTTAAGAAACAGACCGATCGGTCTGTTGTGTCCGAAAAAATTTTACTGCGCGCGCATTTGCTCTACATAAACCCTCATATGTCCGGCGGCGCGCTTCATGTAGGACGCGTCACGGTTCAGTTTACTGAGCATGAGCGCGCCTTCAAACAAGCACAAAAGTACAGTGGCGGCATGTTCGGAATCGATATGGCGATTCAACTCACCGCTCTTAATACCGGCGGCGATGATCGACTGGATGCCGGTAAGGTATTGGTTCATGGCGAGTCTGGCCCGCTCGCGGAAGCGCGGATTGGAGTCGTCGGTTTCAATGGCGGTGTTCATGATGGGACAACCGCCTGGAACGGGGGGATTCTCGTAGTATTCGACGAAGGCGCCGATGAGCGAATGGAGCCGCTCGACGGCGGTTGCATTACCATCGATACGGGATTTGAAACGGCGGGTAACACGATCGATCGAATAGGTAAACGCTTCAAACGCCAACTCTTCCTTGCTGCCGAAGTGATGATAGAGGCCGCCCTTTTCGAGGCCCGTGGCCTCCATGAGATCAGTGAGCGAGACGCCGGAAAAACCACGCTCATTGAACAGGCGGGCGGCCTGTTCGAGCACCCATTCGCGCGTGATTTCGCCTTTGGTCTTAGGAGCCACGAAGGTCCATGATAAGACCGATCGGTCTGTTTGTCAAGCCCGAAGGCTCAGGGCGATGGAAAGCCGCTACGCGGGGAACTGATCAAAGATCTTTCCCACTTGCAGGGGTGCGCCGCCCGATTGAAAATAAGAAATTGCAGCCCGGCTGCTTCGCGAATGCCCGCATTGATTCTGCTTGCCCTGACGCAATTAGGAAACCTCGCCGCGCAGACGAGCCCGGCAGCATTAGGCTCCCTCGTGGTGGAACGATTCCGCACAGCGGCTCCTGAAAGCTTCGCCGAGGTTTATCCGTTCGCCGAGGGCCGGGCGGCGCAGGCGCTGACACATCAAATGAAGCTGGCGCGGACGGAAGCGCTGGCCCGAGTGATCGCCGAGCAAGGCAACCAGGCTGTCTTGTTGCTCTCGGCGCACGGCCGCACGCCGAACTCAGGGGATGACGTACACCTGGCGACCGAACTGGCGGGCCTCTATAAAGCCGTCAAGCAGGAACAGGCGTGGAAACTTGTGGAGCGCTTGCCAATCGACCACGGCAATCGGATCATCGCGCACGAGCTGGACGTTACCATTGTTCCCGACTGGGGGCTTCGCGTGACGGACCGGATTAGCGTCGAGGTCCGCGGCGGCTATGGCTGGACGGCATTTCTCAACAACAACGCCAGGATTCGGAGCGTAACGGTGAATGGGAAACCCGCGCGGCATGAGTTCGGAGCGAGCCTGCTTTGGATCGATGTGCCCAAAGCAGCCAAGGCCGAATTGCGAATCGGCTATGAATTGGAGGTGGAAAAAGGGCCCAATAACACGAATTCGGGATGCTTTCTCGAGCATGCCGGACACGTCAGAAATCAATATGGCTGGCATCCCTTCTTCGGCTTCGGTAATCCGACCGGCGAGGCCGGATTCCGGATCACGGCGCGAATTCCCGCCGCCTACCAGCTGACAACGAGCCTGCCGCAAACACAGACCCAGAACGGCGGCACGCGCATGGTGCGCGGCGCGACAATTCGGAACACCGCCGCGCTCACGCTGTCCTATGACAGGGACTGGCAGCCGCAGCGGGTGACGGCGGGAAAAACCGTTCTCGAAATCTTCGCCACTCCGGATTTCAAGCCACTGCCTTCGGAGATCGCGGCGGAATACCGGCGTTCGTATGATTTGCTGGAAGAGCGTTTTGGAGCGCCGTCCGGCGGGTACTTCGCGGTCGTTCAGGGACGCTCGCGCGGAGGCAGCGGCTGGCACAACCTCGCCAACCAGGCCGCTTTTGCCGGCGCGCAGGGCGGGCCGTTTTACGTCGCGGGAGAGGCGCCGAGGGCGTCGTTTATTCATGAGATCGCGCACGCCTGGACCGCGGGAGCCGCGCCCGCGGATCATTTGCTGACCGAAGGCTGGTCTACCTTTGCCGAGGCCATTCTACTCAACCAGCGCTTCGGCGAAACAACGGCGCGCAAGTTCTGGGAGTTGCAAGCCAGGTTGTACTTCGGCCGGCACGACGGCAACTCGCTGCTTCTTAGCGACCCTCGCAACAGCGGCGTAGCCTATTTCAAAGGCGCCTGGATTTTCCGGATGCTGGAGCAGCGCCTCGGGCGAAGCAAGTTTGACGCCGCGATGGCTCAGTTTTCCCGCGCTTCGCTCCAGCGCCCGGCTACGGCGGAAGAGTTCCTGGCGGTGTTTGACCGCGCACAGCCCGGCACGGCGCGGGCGCTTCGTCCTTATATAGAGGAAAGCAGAGCGCCGCAGGTAGCCGCGCGGATCGACGGAACGCGTGTTCTGCTCGAGCAGACCGGCACGCCGTTTCCGCTTACACTGGAGCTGGAGATCGAAACGGGGAACGGCCGCCATCGGAAGACCGTGGACCTCGACGCAAAAACCGCTTCCATCGACGCCGGAGCGATCGTCCATTCCGTTATGGTCGACCCGGATTGGAAGCTTCTGCTAAACCCCAAGTCGCGCTCGCCGTTCCGTTAGCCGCGGTCCGCTCCACTAGACCACCTCAGCGGCGCGCAGCACCGCAATCTCCTCAGGGGAATAACCAAGCTCGCCGAGGACTTCTCCGGTATGTTCGCCAAGCGTGGGAGCGCGGCGGCGGATCGCGCCGGGCGTGGCCGACAGCTTCACCGCCGGACTCGCCAGCGGCACGGGCTTCGGCGCGCCGGGATACTCGCTGTAGTGCAGCATGCCCGATTCCCTGACCTGCGGATTCTCGATAACCTCATCGAGCGACAGCACCGGACCGGCCGGTACTCGAGCCGCCTCAAGCAGCGCCAGCGCTTCCTCCGAAGAGCGGCCTCCGAGCCACGCCATCATCGCTTCCGTGATGGCCTCCCGGTTGTCGGCTCGTTTGAGGTCGTCGGCAAAGCGCGGATGGGTGATGAAATCCTCCCGCCCTACAAGCCGCGCCCAGCGCGCGAACATATCCGGGCCGATCACTTGCACGATGATCCACCCGTCGCGCGTTTGATAGGTATCCGCCGGCGCCGAGTAGAAAGCAGCATTGCCGCGCTGCCTGCGCTCGATACCCGTCACGTGCCGTTCCGCCAGCAGCGCCTGCATGAAGGTGACCCCGGTTGCCAGCAGCGAAGCGTCCACCACTTGCCCGTGACCGGTCCGCGCCCGGTGGTACAGCGCCACCATGATTCCGAAAGCCGTGTGCAGCGCTGTACCGTAGTCCTCAAACGGCACAAGCTCCCGGACAGGAGGTCCGGGGAAGCCGGTAAGGCTCATCGCTCCCGACATCGCTTGAGCAATCGTATCGAACCCGGTGCGGTTGGCGTAGGGGCCCTCGGGACCGAACGTGGAAACCCGCGCCAGGATGATATCGGGCTTCAGCGCGCAGAGCGAATCATAGTCGAGGCCCATTTTCTTCAACACGCCGACCGGCAGGTTTGCCAGCACTACGTCCGCGCTTCGGGCCAGCCGCCTGATAATCTCCGCCGAGGCGGGCTTTGACGTATCGAGGGTCAGGCTGCGCTTGTTTCGATTCAATGAAAGAAATCCGCCGCCTTCGCCGTCTTCGGTCACCGGCCCCGTGTAGCGGTCCTCGCTGCCCTTGCGCCGGTCGACGCGGATGACGCCGGCGCCCATATCCGCAAGCAACATGCCGCAATAAGGGCCGGCGATGAATCTTCCAAAATCAATGACACGAATTCCGGTGAGCGGTCCGGAAGTCGACGCCTCAATCGGCTTCAATCAATTCCTCCCAGCCGAGTGGATATTCCGGATCGTAGTGGTGATTCTGGCACCCAGGGGGTAGAAATTTATTCTCTATATGATGCGGACTTTACCAATTGAACCTAATTCTCCCGGCCGACCTCGATGTGGGGAATCTGCCCTTGCAGTTCATCATTGATGGCGTTTCAACACCGCCCGGAGCCTATTTGACGATCGGCCGATGACAATCGCGACAAGAGTCGAATCGGCCCCGTTCCAGTGTTCGACGCGTCACTGCTGACGATCGCGGAAATCGTGCGCCAGGTTGTTGAGGATAGCTGCTCAGCCGCCTGCGCCTCCACCGCCGCCGTTATCCGCTTCGCAGCCGCTAGTGTTGGTCATTTCGACCTCCTAGCTCAAGGATACCAGTAGAAGATGGCGACGAAAACTTTTCGGTCCGCCGAGATTATTGGGGGCTTTGTTGGAGGCGCACTTCGGACCACAAGCAGCTTGGCCGCTGCATGGATAAGGGACAGGAAGGGTAAAAGCCCGGTGCAACGGCGCAGGGATCTCGGCGGCGTGACCGGCTGTCTCTCCGACCGCCTCACCTTCCACTCTCCACAGGCAACCCATGAATGGGGCCTGGGGGTCGTCGTCCACGCCAGAAGGAACTTGAATCGCACCGCTTGGCCTAAGGCACTCCCGAATCCTGTCGGGAGCGCATCAGGGTAACAACAAGGCGGTTTCCAGCCGGGGAAACAATTCCTGTTGCAGGAGGTGTGCGAATTGCGTGAGGAGTTGGCGCGGGGTATGCTGCATTAGGGGTTGGTTGTTTGGTAACGAGGTTTGAATCAACACCAACATCTTACCGAAGATCACCCCTTCCCCAAACATCTAAATTGTCTTTTGTTTCAGCAGGCTCGTGCCGTCGTCCCCGGACCCTAAGTTTTGCAAGAGGGTCACGTAAAGCCGCCTTCAGAACAGGAGTCTTAACCCGAGCTGAACCAGGCGCGGATTCCGCGCACCTCCAACAAGGCCGAAGTTTGCTCCGGCGCCCGTATTGGCGTTCGGTTGCTCAAACTGGGTGTGATTGAACGCGTTGAACATTTCCGCGCGGAACTGAACGCGCAAGGATTCCTGAATGGTAAAGAATTTCTGTATGCCCGCGTCCCAGTTGTTGAGGCCAGGGCCCAGCACGGGTCCACGGCTGGAGTTGCCGAAGGATCCCTGCTGCGCTGTCTGCCAGCAGGCCGGATCCAGGAAGCGCCGGTTCGAGCGGAGATCGATACTGGCCAGCTTGCCGTCACAGAGCCGGTTCGGACGATGGGTCACAAACGGGCTGCCAGTGGTATTGGGGCTGCTCATCAGAACAGGAGTTCCTGTCTGAAAGGAAGCGATACCGGTCAACGTCCATCCGCCGATGAAGAGATCCGCCGCCTTGTGCATATCCGCGCCGATCCGCTTGCCGCGGCCCACGGGGAGATCCCATATGGCGCTCATGACCATCCGGTGCCGCGTATCGAAGGAGGCAAGGTCCTTATCCAGGCCGCGGAAATTGGTGATCTGAGCATTGGTGGCGCCGCCGCTTTCCCAACTGTCGGTGAGCGCTTTGGCGAAGGTGTATTCCGCGCGGAGATTCAAGCCGCCCCCGGCGCGGTGGTTGAACTTGACCGCCAGGGCGTTGTAGCTGGAATTGCCGTTGAAGTCCGCCTGCAGCAGACTGGTGTAGCGAGGGTAGGGGCGCGTGGCGCGGTTGCATCCCAGGTCCGGTCCTACAACGCACTGGTTCAGGTCATAACGGTTTTGCAGCCTGTGGCCGCTCGAGCCCAGGTAGGCCACTTCGATGGAGTCGCTCCCGGTAAGCATCCGCTGCACGGAGAGGTTCCACTGGCTGATGTAGGGCAGAGGGGAGTCTTCATTCAACAAAAAGGGCGCCGTTCCCGCCGGCAGATTCCGCGCGAAGTTGGCGTCGATGGGAGGCAGACGGAAGGCTGGGAATATGTTTCCTCTGCTGAACTCGAACTCCGGCAGAAGGCGGCCAGCATTGATAATGTCCACGCTATCGTTGAACGGCGGGCCAACCATGCTGAACTGCAGTTCGATGAGCTGCGAATCAGAATAATAGATTCCGGCTCCGGCGCGCATCACGGTTTTATCGTTGATCTGCCAGGCGAACCCCAGCCTTGGAATAAAGTTGTTGTTGTCCGCCTGGATGACTCTGGGGCTGATCTGGCCGAGGGCGGCGAACTTCAAGAGCCCGGTTGCGGTGTCGAAGGCGTGCGGCCAGGTTTTCGCGAAACCCTGCGGCTCGGGGATGGTGTCCTTGAACCAGCTCAACCCAAAGTTGAGGGTAAGGCCAGGCCTCAGTTTCCAGGTGTCCTGGAAATAAGGCATGTACTGGGTGAAGCGGTAAGGAATCATCGGTAAGCCGCGAGTGGATCCGGTGGTAGGCATCCCGAGGAGGAAGTCGGCGAATGAGTCGCCCGTATTGGCGGCGGGGACAAGCTGGCCCTGATTGTTCCTGGCCAGTTGCGTCGAGAAGGTGCGCTGGAAACTCAGGTTCCCGTGCGCGCCGGCGTTGGCGTTCTGCTGCCAGGTTCTGCGATAACGGATGCTGGCGCCCAGCCGGATCTGGTGGTTACCGCGGATATAGCTGAGTCCTTCGTCGACCTGGTAGTTGTTGTCGAGATTGCCGAGGTCGCCATTGGCCCGGCCGAAACCGCTGTAACCCTGCAAATCCTGCGACGTCACCCCCCGCACGTCGAGCGTGTTGCGGATGCCCAGAGGGCCAAGGATGTCCCCAACGTTGCGTCCCTCATTGGAAAACAGCGCCACGTTTCTGGAAGCTCCGAAGCGAAGAGTGTTTACCAGGCTGGCGGTCATCGCGTAGGTGTGCTGCACCATGCCCATTTGCAGCTCGTTCGGATAAAATGACCCGCTCAACGGGAAAGTTCCGGCTTGCACGGAAGGCGAGTCGGAATAAATAAACTGCCCGAACAGGCTCTGCCTGCTGGTCAGCGTCGTATCAACGCGGGCATTGAACTGGTCATCGTCCAATGAATTTCGCGGGTTCACCAGGAGATTGTTGGGCCGCTGGGAGAGGCTCGAACCGGGGATGTAGTAATGCAGCAACTGGCGCGAGATGGGTTGGATGCGTGAGGAAGGAATGGTGTTGTTCGGGAACGGCATTCTCGATCCGGCCTGCTCATTCAAGGTAAGAGGATCATGGATCCGGGGGGCCAGTTCCCGAAAATCTCCGCCAAACATCGCCTGGGTGGGCGTGAAGGCTCCCTGGACAAACCCGGTGATTTCCCGAAGTCCTTCATAGCCGCCATAGAACCACATGCGGTCTTTCTTGATGGGCCCGCCCACCGCCAATCCGAATTGATTCCTTTTCAGATCCTCGGCCCCCGGGGCGAAAAAGTTTCTTGCGTCGAGTTCCTTGTTACGAAGAAACCAGAACAGCTGGCCATGGAATTGATTGGTGCCACTCTTGGTGTTGACGCTGACGATGGCGGGGTTGGGCCCTTCGTCGGGCATGAAGAAGCTTTGTTGCACCTTGAACTCATCGATGTTGGCGACGGAAAGATTCACGGCCAGCTCCCCCAGCCGCGCGCCGCGGACCTGAATGCCATTAATCATGTAGCTGTTGTAGGCTGCCTTGTTACCCCCGATCACGGCCGAGCGGCCGGGATGGCCCACCTGGCCAGCGGCGTCCGAGCGGCCGGTGGACTCGTTCGAGGCCGCGGACAATAGGGCAAGTTGCAGAAAATTCCTGCCGTTCAGGGGCAACTCGTTGACCCGCCCGGAGTCCACCACGGTGCCAATCGCGTTCGAGGATGTCTCCAACTGAACAACGCCGGCCTCCACGGTGACTACGTTTGTTACCTGGCCAACCTGCAGTTTCACGTTGATGTTTGCACGCTGGCCGACTTCCAGATGCAATCCCGTCACCTTGTGAGCCTCGAATCCATCCTTGGAGAAGCTGACCTCGTAAAGGCCCGGCACGACATCGGGAAAGACGTAGTTTCCGGCTGTGTTGGTTTTCGCAACCTGCTCGGAACCGCGTTCCACATTGCGCAAGGTGACAACCGCTCCGGGGATGAGTGCGCCGGATGCATCGGCTACGGTTCCGGCTACGGTCGCGGCGCCTGCCGTTGCCTGTGCCACCATGGCGGGCGGCGCGGCGAGGACAAGCATGAAAAGTGGCGCGAGAGTGCGATGAAACATAGGGCCTCCAAACTTTGCTTTCGCGTGTAGATGATAACAACTCATTGAAAGGATTGTCGCGTTGCGGCAGTACACTGAGTACACTGGAATCATCATGCTGCTGCTGCTCGCTCTGGCTTTGCCCCTGACGGCCCAGGAGCGCGTCAAGCCAGCCGACTGGCCCGTTCACTCACAAGTAAAGGATTCCGCCATCGCTGCCGAATACATGGTCCGTACGGTGCTGGCGGAAGGCCGCAGCGCTGTCTTGCGCGACTATCTTGTCATCGAAGTGGGTTTCTTCCCCGCAAAAGGTAAATCGCTGCTGTTGAGCACCGGTCAATTCAGTCTGCGTGTGAATGGCAAGAAGATACCGCTTTTGGCCCAGACGCCTGGCATGGTGGCCGCTTCGGTGAAGTACGAAGACTGGGAAGTCCGGCCCACGGTGATGGCTACAGGCAGCGTCGGCAATGCCGGCGTGATTCTCGGGCGTCCGCAAGGCGCCGAGCGTTTCCCTGGTGATCGCCGCCCCACGCAGGACCGGCTGCCACCCACTCCGCGCGCGCCCGGCCAGGAAGATCGCAGCGGCATCGAGCGCGAGCCCGAAGTGAAACCCGAGGAAATGGTTTCCCGCGCGGCTCTGCCAGAAGGCGACACTGCGCAGCCCGTTCGCGGTTATCTCTTCTTCCCGTTCAAAGGCAAGACCAGTTCGATCAAAAAGCTTGCGCTCGTGTACGGCGGTCCGGCCGGCGAGATCGAGCTACCGTTTTTCTAACAACGCGGCGATCTCAGCAAATCCCTTATCATTGGCTACCTGCAATAGCGGCCGCCCGTCGGGATGTCGAGCCGCCGTGTCCACGCCTGATACGAGCAGCGCCCGCACGGCTTCGGTCATGCCACGATCCACCATTCGGACAAGCGGCGTGTGCCAGTCCTCCGGTTTCGGTTCACGGGAAATGCATTCGGCAAATGGGCGGTTGAGCGCCGCCGGGTCGCGGGCCAGCACTGCGGCAACGCGGTCCAGCCGTCCGTGATCGAGCACGTCATACAGACAAACGCCGTCCTCGCCGAGCAATATATCGCGCAGGGCGGCGCGATCGAAGAAATCCGCCCACTCGACAGCCGTGCCGTCGTACCAGGGATCCCGGAGCTTGAGTGACGCGCCGCGCTCCAGCAGCAGCCGGACCATTTCCTCATTACCCGCGCCGGCAACGGATTGCAGCGCCGTGCAGTCGTCCACGAAATCGGGGTCGAACCCCAGATCGAGCGCCAGGGTCACAGCTTGCTTGCGGCCTGAATTAACGGCCCGGAGCACAAGGTTCGCGGGCGCCCGCGCGGCAAGATCGGGTACGCGTTCCAGCAGCGCCAGGACGCCTGCCGCATCGCCAGCCATGCACAGCGACACAAATCGCTCCACGTCATTCAATTCGGAAACGGGAGCGCCTGCTTCTTCGATCAAACGCGCGATTGCCAGATGACCGCCCTCGATTGCGTGCTGCCAAGGAGTTTTCCCGTCAAGCGTCTCATCGGTCCGCGCCTTGTGCGCCAGCAGAAGCCTTACCTGGTCAACGTGCCCATTGCGGGCTGCCCGCGCCAGCTCGCCGAGGGCGCCCGGTTTCAACCCATGCCGCAGCAGAATCTCCAGACAAGCGCCCTGGTTGATGAGCAGCGCCTGCTCATCCGCCGGATCCGCGCCGCGCTCGAGCAGCAACTCGGCCAACTCGCGCCAGCGTGGATGCGGCGGCTGGTTCGCGAATCCCGTCGATCCGCCGCCGAACAGGCCCGTCAATGCCGTGAAGCGGCGCGCCCGTCCGCTCCCGGGCGGATCGTTGTATTTCAAGGTGAACGTGTTGGGGTCGGCGCCTCGGTCCAGGAGCACCCGCGCGGTTTCAAACGTCGAGTGCCCCGCTTCGAGCGGCTTGACGCGAGAGTAGCAGGCGCAGAGCAACGGACTCCAGCCATGCGGCCCGCCGCGATTCACCAGCTCCGGGTTCTTATCGAGAAACAAGCGCACTGCCGCGGCATTGCCTGCCGCAGCCGCCGCCCAGATATTCGCATCCGCCAGCTCAGAGTTGCGTTGCAGCATCTCGTGCGCGCGCGCTTGAAAAGAGCGATGGTCAAAATGCGGGTCGTCGTAGCAGAGACATGCCGTGACAAGAAACTGGTCCGCCAGTTTCCGGTTCGCGGCTTCCACCGCGACTCGCAGTTGCGGCCAACTGTCAAACCCGGCTTCGCGCGCCAGAACGAGCTGGCAATCAGCCAGGCGCGGCTTGACGGGACAACGCGGATGAACGGCCCGTGCGCGCGCCAGCGCTTCCGCGCCACCCGCAAGCCACGCCTTCTTCAAGGTCTTGGCTTGTTTCTTGAGGTTCTCGATGGAAGGATTCGAGGGTAGAGAAGTGGTCATCACGACCTCCTTTCAGGGCCATTAGCCCGGCATCGCCCGATCGCTCGCATCGCCGGGCTGAAAGGACAGTCGCTTGTCCAGGGATTCGAATTTCGATTCAGGCGGGCTTAGCCCTTTCCGCGAGCCGGCAGCGCCCTGAAAGACGCTTGTTCAGCTTAGCGGAGAGCCGGGATTGTGTCAACGGGGCCACCTTCAGGGGGTGCGCGACACAAAAATGGTCATTTCGGTCAAGTGCTTGAAAGCACGAGCGAATCTGAGCGTACCGATACGCACGGTGCGGTTCACGCTGTGGCGCAAACATTCGTGTTTGCCGCG
>Ga0187893_10008637_pt1 | contig 15967 bp, 17 predicted proteins | sample MA1701074metaG_FD_139574 | JGI IMG/M metagenome (GOLD analysis project Ga0187893, IMG submission 139574) | White microbial mat communities from a basaltic lava cave in the Kipuka Kanohina Cave System on the Island of Hawaii, USA - MA170107-4 metaG ... | reverse complement strand
TACAGCACGTGGGTGGGTGTGACGGCGGCCAACATGGCCACCACCTTCGGCTTCACGGCGCCGGGTGCCGGGTGCTGGAACTACGACCTGGCGGCCGCGGGCGCGGCGACGCAGATTCAGCTGCGAGCGGACGATAACCCGGGTGGTGCAACCCGGTGTGGCCCGCTGCCCGGTACGGGAACGGTCACGCTGACCTTGAACGGCGACGGGTCATCTGCGCGATCCACCGCTGGTCTATAAGGCTCGGCTTCACAAGTACGTCAACGGGGGTGGCCTGGAAACGGGCCACCTGCGTCTTTTCTGCCAACTATCGAGCCTAGGGCGATTTGATTATGGGCATAACGCAGTGTGGCCGATGCGCACGCGAGTCGAACCACCGATGGGGATGATGTCGGGAATCCGGGGAGGTGAGTTGGCGAAGGGCAACGCCGGAAAGCACAATTGGAGGACCCCTGGTTAGATCGTGATACTCATAGCACGCTAATTGATTCGAGATTATCATTGAGACTATTAGGGAGGGATTTGTGGTGCTGAAGTTGTTTTGGAAGGCGAAGAGGCGCGAGGGCGGCTTCACGCTGATCGAGCTGGTCGTCGTGCTCGCGATCCTCGGTATCCTGATCGCACTGGCGGTGCCGCGCTACCTGGGTGCCCGCCGCAACGCGCTGGTCGCAGAAGGCGACAACGTCCTGCAGGAGCTCAAGACCCTGTCGTGGGCGTACTACCAGCAATACAGCACGTGGGTGGGTGTGACGGCGGCCAACATGGCCACCACCTTCGGCTTCACGGCGCCGGGTGCCGGATGCTGGACGTATGACCTGGCGGCCGCGGGCGCAGCGACGCAGATTCAGCTGCGAGCAAACGACAACCCGGGTGGTGCAACCCGGTGTGGTCCACTGCCGGGCACAGGAGTCGTCACGCTGACGTTGAACGGTGACGGATCGTCCGCACGGTCGACCGCCGGTCTGTAAAAGTACCGCAGCTCGATCAACACATCGGAACGTGGCTCCCCACCGGGGGCCACGTTCTGTTGCTTTGGGACCGAGCGGTTGTCCGTCTAGCTCGATGCAGGCGTGGGTACCAGTGGCTTGTAGACCGTCCGCAGCCTCACGACGGGGAGACCCATGCGATTCAAACGCAGAGCCGAGCGTGGCTTCACGCTGATAGAACTTGTCGTCGTGCTGGCCATCCTTGGCGTTCTCCTGGGTTTGGCGATTCCCCGGTATCTCGGTTCGAGGCGAAATGCCTTCGTGGCAGAAGCCGATAACGTTCTGGGTGAATTGAAGTCGCTGGCGTGGGGTTATTATCATCAATACGGCAGTTGGTCCGGGATCACCGCTGCAAATGTGTCGTCCACGTTCGGCTTCGCGGAGCCACCGGATGCAGCCGGATGCTGGGACTACGACCTGGTCGCGGATGCTATCCCCGCACAGATCATGTTGCGCGCAACCGGCGACAGCACCCCTGTCAAATGCTTTCCGGTGGACACCGGGGTCGTGACGCTGACGGTGAACGGCGATGGATCGTCGGCGCGATCGGTTGTGCTGCCGTGATCGTTGCTAGAAGATAGAACAGGTCGCGCGGGTCTATCGCCAAAACCCGCGTCGAGGTCGCCTCTGGTGCAGGTCCACGAACACTTACACTATAGAGGATCTCCTCTCGTCGCTCCTCCGGACCAGACGGCGGCGATCCGCGCCGCCGAAGTCCATCGTGTGGAGCTGTGGTGGATCGCGGCCGCGGCTGTGCTGGCCGGAGCCGCGGCGCTTCGGCTGATGGCGCTCACCGCGAAGGCGCTGTGGTTCGACGAGACGTTTAGCGTGTTCGTGGCCGGGCATCCGGTCGCGCGTCTGATCGCGATCGTGGCCGCGAACGATGCCCACCCGCCGCTGTACTATCTCCTTCTCCGCGCATGGATACTCGTGTTTGGGGACGGCGAAGCCGCCGTCCGGGCTCCTTCAGTCGTCATTGGCACCGCGATCGTCGCCGTCACCTGGCTGTTTGGCAGGCGGTTGGTCGGGCAGCGGCCCGCCCTGCTGGCGGCGGCGCTGGTGGCGGTGGCGCCGTCTCAGGTTTCCAGCAGCCAGGAGGCGCGTATGGGTGCACTTCTGGTCCTGACCGCGCTGGGCTCATGGTGGGCGCTGTGGGAGACCGCACACGGATCCCGCCGGGCCTGGTGGGTGTACGTCACCGTGTCCGCGGTGATGCTCTACTCCCACTACTATGCGTTCTTCATGCTGGCGTCTCAGGCTGTCTATGTGGCGTGGACCCGTAGGGCGGGTGCTGACCTCCGCCGCGCCATACTCGCGGGCCTGGCGATCCTGCTGCTCTTCGCTCCCTGGGTCCCTGCGCTCGCGGGCCACCTGGCAGGGGGCCAGGCATGGCCGGCGCACCGTTTCCCGATTACGCCGGCGATGTTCGCAGACACGTTCGCCTTGATGACGGCCGGGCTCCCCGTTGTCGGGGCCGCGGATCCCAGAGGGTGGAGTCTGCCGAGGTTCGGGTCGGCGCAGATTGCGCTCCTTGGTTTCGTTGCGGCGTTCATCCTAGTGGCGGCGGGGATGCGCGGAGTGAATTCAGTCTGGCGGAGCGCCGCTTCCTCGCCGCTCCTGCCCTGTGCCGCCGTATGCCCGGTCGTCTTCGCGTATGCGGCCTCCTTGGTCCGTAACGTGTACTCGCCCCGGTATCTGATCTTCATTACGGTCCCGATTGCCTTGTTGACGGCCGCCGGTCTCGCCGCCCTGTGGCGCGGCCGCGCGCGCTGGTCGCGGGCCGTGGGCCTCGTCCTGGCAGCCTTGATCTTCGTGCCCAATGTCATGGTGCTTGGGGCATTCTACCGTCAGCCTGCGCTCGACGTTTTCGACTGGCGCAGCATCTCGCGTACCATGGCGACCGCGGCGCGCCCCGACGACGCGATTGTGTTCCTGCCCGGATTCTCGCGGATCCCTGTGAATTATTATTTCCGTGGTCCTCAGCCGCGTTTGGCGCTGACCCCCCAACGCCTTGAGGGCGCAGGGGGCCAACAGGAGATGCGGGCGGTCGTGGCCGCTCTGGCGCGGCACCCCCGGGTGTGGGTGTTGACCGTGGTGCCGGTCCCGCCCTCGGTGGTCGCACTTGTGGATGCGATGCGCCGCGAATCGTATACGCTGACGGCGCAACAGGCGATTAACATGGCGCGTCTGGTCCTCCTCGAGCGCGCTGCCTCGCCGTGAACCGGCCGCCGAACGCTCGCGCCTACTCCCGCGTACAGATGGAAGCGTGATGAAGACATCTGGACTCACAGCGGCCAACGGCGCAGGCATCTGGATCGTTCTGCCCGCGTTCAACGAGGCCGCCGCCCTGCCGCGGCTGCTCGGGGCGATGGAGCGCGTGGCGGGCGCTCCCTTCTGGCGCGTGGTTGTCGTTGATGACGGCAGCACCGATGGCACCGCGGCCGTCGCACGTGCACATGCCGGGCGCCTCGCGCTCACGGTCCTCGAACACGGGGCCAACCGGGGGCTGGCGGCAGCGGTCCGCACAGGGCTTGGGCGCGCCTGCGCGCAGGCGCCCGCCGATGCTGTGGTCATCACGATGGATGCCGATGACACCCACGATCCGGCCCAGATTCCCCGCATGGTAGAGGCGATCCGTGCCGGCGCCGACGTTGTGATTGCGTCGCGCTACAGGCGGGGAGCACGCCAGGCTGGCGTGCCGCTACACCGCGTGCTCTTGAGCGCGGCCGCGGGATGGGTGCTGAGGGTGCGCTTCGGGCTGCCGGGGGTGCGCGACTACTCCTGCGGATTCCGCGCCTATCGGGCCGGACTGCTCCAGCGGGCGCATGCGGCCTACGGGTCACGGCTGGTCGAATCGCGCGGATTCGTGGTGATGACGGAGCTCCTGATCAAACTCGTGCCGTTGCACCCGCGTGTGGTAGAGGTACCGCTTGAGCTACGGTACGACCGGAAAGTGGGCCCGAGTAAGATGCCTGCCGCGCAGACCATCGTGGGATATCTCAGACTGGTGGCGTCCCGGCCGAGCGGCCCGCCTCCCGCGCGAAGCGCGGCCCACACTCCTAAATAGCGCCGCCCCATCAGTTGCCGGGGCTCCGGGATATGGCTATAATGGCCACATTGGTAGCATCATGCGAAGCGTGAACATCGCCGACCTGAAGAATCGCCTGAGCCGGTACCTGCAAGAGGTCCGGGAGGGTGAAGAGCTGGTTGTGCGAGACCGGAATCTGCCGATCGCCAAAATCGTGCCCATCTCGGACGCCAGCGAGATCGATCCCGACGACCTGACCCTGGTCGCCAGCGGGCAACTGCGTTTGCCCGAGAAGCCTCTGCCCGCATCCTTTTGGTCGATGCGGGCGCCTCGGGTGTCGACCAGACGAGCCGTTGCCGCGGTGATGGCGGACCGAGAGGGGGACTGAGATGGCGTTTTGGGATACCAGCGCAGTCCTCCCCTTGTGCTTCCATCAGCCGGCGACCGGTGCGTTGAGCCGGCTCATGCGCAAGCATCGGCGGATGGTCGTCTGGTGGGGGACGCCCGTCGAGGTCCGGAGCGGGATGTCCCGTCTCGTGCGGGAAGGCGCAATGGCTGAAGAGGGCCGCAGACGTGCGCTTACGCGGTTGGGCGCGCTCCGCCGCTCGTGGGCGGAGGTCCTGCCAACCGAGCGCTTGCGTGGGATCGCGGAGGAACTGCCCGACCGGCATGGCCTGCGCGCGGCGGAGGCCTTTCAACTCGCCGCGGCGGTGGTCTGGTGCAGAGAGCGCCCGGTGAAGCAACCGTTCATCTGTTTTGATCGACGGCTCGCGGACGCGGCCGAGCGTCTGGGGTTTGCGGTGGTCGCTGTCTCCTGATTGGCTCCTCGTTGATCACAACTGTGGCGGATGTTATCATGACGACCGAGGTGGTCACTCATGGCGGCGGTATATCTGCGCGGGATTCCCGAGCACGTGGTCCGGGAGGCGAAGGCGGCGGCCGCCCGCCGGGGTGTCACGCTGGCGGCCTTTGTCAGCGAGGCGCTGGCCCAGTCGCTGGGCATCGACGCTCCGGGCGGTGAGGACGACGGAGACCTTCGGGCCGAGATGGCATGGTACCAGGCCGAGAAGCGGAAGTTGGTCCCACGCTATCGCGGCCAATACCTGGCCATTGTGAACCGGAAGGTCGTCGATCACGATAAGGTTTTTGGAGCCCTCGCCCGGCGCGTGTTCAAGCGATGGGGCGTCCGGCCGATCTTCATGCCAAAGTGCGTTGACGGCGACCGCGTGGTGAACATTCCATCGCCCCGCGTCATCCGGCCGCCGCGCGCCGCACGCGCGAGGGGGTTGGCCAACGCGTGAGCGAGCAGTTCTCCTATGACGCGGCGCGCGATCCCCCCGCGCCGGTCCTGCCGGCCCGGATCGGTGGCCCCGGGGAATCGCCCGCCGTCCTTCTCGGCTTTCTGGTCGACTCCGGGGCGGACATGACCGTGGTGCCCGAAGCCCTCGTCCGAAATCTTCGGCTGCCGGCCGTCAGTCAGATCAGCGTGCGAGGCGTGGGCGGGATTCTGAGGCGCGCAAGGGTGTACGCCGCGGAAATCGATGCCGCAGGAACGCGGGTTGTCGTCGAAGTCCTGGGAATCGGCTCCGACGCGCTCCTCGGGCGTGACGTGCTCAACGGGTGGGTTACCACGCTGCGTGGCCCGCAGCGAGTTCTCGAAGTGACCGCCGGCCCCGCGGGGTCGCAGGCTGGCCGAGACCCCGCGGGGTGATCTCGTGATGCCGCCGGTGCTCTCCGTTATCATTCCTACCCGCAATGAGAGGGACAACATCTCCCCTCTGCTGGGCGCCCTGCGCTCGGCGCTGGCGGGGTTGGAGTACGAGGTGCTGTTTGTCGATGATAGCGTGGATGGTACGGACCGCCTGCTCGCGGCCTCCGCCGAAACAGATCCTGCCATGACAGTCATTCATCGCCAGCCCGGCCACGGGAGCCGGCCCGAACTGGCGAATGCCGTCGTCGAGGGGTTCGCGCGCAGCCGGGGTGAGGCCGTCGGTGTCTGCGACGCCGATCTCCAGCATCCACCGGCCCTGCTGCCCGTCATGCTCAGGCGGCTTGAAGAGACCGGCGCCGAGGTCGTTGTAGCGTCGCGCTACCTGCCGGGTGGCGGACATCCGGGCCTCGGTCCGATACGAAAAATCATCTCATACATCAGCCGTCTGGTCGCCTGGGCGCTGCTGCGCGCCGCGCGGCGAAGCACGGATCCCCTCTCAGGGTTTTTTCTCGTGCGACGGTCGGTCTTTGACGGCGTCGCGTTGCGTCCCATGGGGTTCAAGATCCTCCTGGAAATCCTCGCGCGCGGACGGTACACACAGATTGCCGAGGTGCCCTACGTGTTCGGGGAGCGTGCCGGCGGCCGCACCAAAGCCGGTGTTCGCCAGGGCCTCAACCTGCTGCATCACCTGGTGATCCTCACAGCCAGCAATCCTACGGACGCGCGGCTGTGGAAGTTCTTGATGGTGGGGTCCAGCGGCGTGGTCGTGAACATCATCGCGTTTTGGATTTTGACGCAGGTCGCCGGCGTGTACTATTTCTATGCGGGCATCATTGCTGGGCTGCTGGCCACCGGGTCGAACTTCATCCTGAACAACGCCTTCACATGGGCCGACAAGCGGCAAAGCGCCGTGTCCGGCTTCTTCCAGCGAATGGGCAAATACTATGCGGCAACCTGGGCGGGCATGATCGTCTACCTGGTGCTTCTGCGGGCGCTGGCCCATCTTGGGATGGTGCCCATGCTGGCAAATCTCATCGCGGTGGGTGCCGGCGGCTTGCTGAACTACCTGATGCACAACCTCTGGACCTGGCGCGAGCAGGGCGTGGGGGGTTGACCCGGCATTGGCCGCGATGATCGACTCGAGTCGCTTCGGACCAGGTTGAGGCACCGTGGAACGCGCCGTTAGCCTCTGGACCGGTGAGGCCGCCCGTCCGCGCCGGGGCATCGACCTCGCCGTGGTGCTGCTGCTGAGCATTGCCCTGTTTGCCGCGCTGGTGCGGGTGCCGCGGTTACAGACCCCAGACCGCATGTTCTTTGATGAGATCTACTTCGCCAAGGCGGCGCAGCAGATACTGGCGGGGCAGGAGGTGACCGAGGAGCGCACCCATCCGCCGCTCTCAAAGCTCATCATCGCCGCGGCCATCGCGGTTGCGGGCGATAACGCCTTTGGGTGGCGCATCGCCCCGGCCATCGCAGGCGTGCTCCTGGTCCCGGTGATGTATTCACTCGCCGATGCGCTATTCGGCGACAAGTTCATCGCCGCAGTGAGCGCCCTCCTCGTGGCGGTCGACGGCCTGATCTTCGTGGAGAGCCGCATCGCGAAACCGGACATCTTCCTGACGCTCTTTCTCTTCGGGGCCTTCGCCGCTTTCTGGCGCTATCTGCGTGGCCGCCTGGAAGTGCCGCAGCCCTCACCAGAGTCGGGTCCGCAGGCGCCACCGGCGTCGGGCCGGGAGGTGCGCTGGCTGTACGTCTCAGGGCTCGCGGCCGGCTGCGCCATCGCCACGAAGTGGACCACGATCGTGCCGTTGTCGACGATCCCGGTCATGCTCCTGCTGCTCCGCGGATGGGGACGCATGACCCTCCCACGGGCCGACCTGCGCCACGTGCTCGCCGCGTTTTCCATTGTGCCCGCCGTGGTCTACGTGCTCACCTACATTCCGTACTTCGCACTGGGCCATTCTGCGGGCGACTTCGTCAGGCTCCAGGCGTCCATGTATGGTTTCCACGCGAGCCTGACCGCCCCGCACCCTTATCAGTCGCAATGGTGGTCGTGGCCGCTGCTGCTCCGTCCTATCTGGTACGAGTACCAGCAGGTGGCGCCGGACTTTTACCGCGGCATCCTGGCGATCGGCAACCCCGTGATCTGGTGGGCCAGCCTCCCGGCGTTTGCGCTCGTGGCGGTGCGCGCGGTACGCCTGCGATCGATGCCCGAGACCTTCCTGGCCGCGGGATTTGCCATCTCCTACATTCAGTACGCGTTCATCACCCGCGCGCTGTTCTTGTACCATTTCATGCCGGCGTTGCCGTTTCTGATCATGGCGCTGGCGGCGGGCTTGGCACGCATCAGGGCCCGGGTCGGCGGAGGCATCGTGCTCGCGTTCCTGGTGCTGGCCGTGGGCTGGCTCGTCATGTTCTATCCTATACTTGCGGCGCTGCCGATCCACGGACAGCGATACTGGCGCCTCATGTGGTTCGGGTCGTGGATCTGACCGCGCTGGGCCCCGCGAAGTCTCGGCCAGCGTCCGCCCGCACGGGGGCCGCACGCCGCGACATGGTTGTGGCAGACACGTCCGCCCGCTCGCGGCCGCTTCCCTGGCTGCTGGGCCTGGCCGTTGCCCTCGTCGTCACGATCGTCTACCAGTATTCACTCGCCGGCGAATCGCCCTTCGATCAATACCGCCGCCTGGCGCAAGCATTTTTGGATGGCAGAGCCTATCTGATCGATCCACCCGGATACATCGAGGTCACGCGGTGGGGCGGCCGCGACTATGTCATTCCTCCGCCATTTCCCGCGCTCCTTATGGTGCCGTTCGTGGCGGTGTTTGGGGACCGCGCCTCCCAGCCGCTCCTCCTGGGCGCGGTTGCCGGCGGGCTGCATGCCATGGTTGTCCTGTTCATTGTGACCCGGATGGTTGACCGCCGGTCCGACCGGTGGTGGCTGACCGTGCTGTTCACGTTCGGAACGATTGTCTGGTTCATGGCGGCAACGGGGAGCATCTGGTTCGTTGCGCACGTCATTGCGGCGCTGGCGCTCAGCATTGCCCTGCTCGAGACCCTTGGGCAGAAGAGACCGCTCCTCATCGGTGTGGCTATTGCGGCGGCATTTTGGACGCGCCTACCGTCGGTTCTCACCCTCCCGTTTTTCCTGGTGATGACGGTCGACCAATGGGCCCCCTACGGCCTCCGGCGCTGGCGCACCATCCGGCTTGGGTATCTGAACGCCCTGCTCGCCCCGCTCGCGGTGGTCACCCTGTTGAACTTCGGGTACAATTGGCTGCGTTTTGGAACCATCGCGGACGTGGCCTTTCGCCTCCGCAATAACGTTCCCAACGAATGGTGGTTCGAGAAGGGTTCCTTCCACGTCTCCTATATCCCCAGGCATCTGGTCACGATGCTGTGGTCCCTGCCAGTGTTGCGTCCCGAGTTTCCCTACGTCCTCTGGTCGATGAGCGGGCTGGCCATCTGGATCACCACGCCGGCGTTTCTGTTCGCGCCGCTCGCCCCTGTATTGGCGCGCAGCACCTGGGCCGCATGGGCGGGCATTCTCCCGACGCTGCTCGCGCTGATGACCTTCGGCAACACCGGCATGGTGCAGTTTGGCTACCGGTTTGCCGCCGACTTCTATCCCCTGCTGTACTTCCTGACGATCAAGGGAATGGGATCTCCGCTGCGCCCGATTCACAAGACCGCGATCGTCCTTGCGGTCGTGGTCAACCTCTGGGGAGTGATCTGGGAGGGTATGGGGTGGCGGACGCTCTGAGCGACACCTGCGCTGAATCCACTGGCATCTCGGCGGTACTGCCCGCGTACAACGAGGAAGCCGCGATCGAGGCGACCGTCCGAGAGCTTCGCGCGGTCCTGGCGCACACAGGGCAGCCATTCGAGATCATCATCGTCAATGACGGCAGCATCGACCACACTGGCGTGATCGCAGACGGACTGGCCCGCGACGACGCCGCCGTCCGCGTGGTCCATCACCCGCGCAATCGCGGCTACGGCGCGGCGCTGCGCAGCGGATTCGCCGCGTCGCGCCGGGAGTGGGTGCTCCTAATGGATGCCGATGGTCAGTTCGATCCGGGCGAGCTTCCGGCGTTTCTGACCGCCTCGCGGGCGGCGGACTTCGTGGTCGGCTATCGGCCGACCCGCGTCGATCCGGCGCACCGGCGCCTCTTCGCCAAGGCCTGGGCGGCGCTGATGTCGCTGGCGCTCGGAGTGCGGGTGCGCGACGTCGACTGCGCGTTCAAACTGATGCGGCGCTCATACATCGCCGCGATGCCGCTGGAAGCGGGGGGAGCCTTTCTCAGCGCCGAGCTGCTCGCCAAGGCGCGCCGCATGGGCGCGCGCATCGTCGAGCTTCCCGTCCGCCACCTGCCGCGGAGCGCGGGCCGGCAGACTGGTGGAAGCGTCCGAGTGCTCGTCCGAGCGCTCTATGAGTTCAGTCGCCTGTGGTGGCGCGTACGGCGGTTTCGACCGGCGCCGCCTGTCGCGTCGCTGACCTGAAAAGCAACACCAGGGCGACAACCAATACCGCGACACCCAGGGCGCTTAACGTCCGGGTTCCCACAACAGAGTACAGCGTCGCTTCCAGCCACCCCGGCACCGAGAATGTCTGCACGTAGGGCCGCGTATAAGCGAACACCAGATTCGTCGTAAACACCAGCGTCAGGCCGGCATAGACAACAATCATGCGGCGGTCAATCGCTGAGGCGATTGCGAAAAAGGGGATCGCGGTGAGCAAATAGCGCTCGTGGATTCGGGTCGGCAGCACGAATGTGACCAGGACAGACGCCGCCGACGCCAGGACGACGCACCGCACAGTCGGATGCCGCCAGGACCACACCGCGATCGCGGCAATCGCCACAAGCGTCGCGGCCGCGCCCAGCGCGTACAGGGGGACGCCGAACCATCGCACCCCATCGCTCTGCCAGAATCCCTGTGTCGCGCCCCAGAAGTTGAAGGCGACGACGCTGCTGTAGGGATAGACGCCGAGCGAAGTCCGCAGCACCCCCAACAGCCGAATGGGACTGAGCCCAAATGGCAGGATGATCATCACCACGGTGGCCAGCGCGCCCAATCCGGCGCCCATCAACAGGTCCCACCGCGGGGGTCCGCTGGGAGGGCGGCTCAGGGTCCTGATCAGGTACAGGGCGGCCGGAATGACGGCGGGCGCCGATTGCGGCTTGATCAGCGATCCCGCGGCGAGCAATATCGCCACGACGACCGGCGAGGCCACATCGAGCAGGGCGATCCCCGCTAGGACTATCAGCGCTCCGACGGCATCCGCCTGTCCCCAGAACGCGCCATTGAAGATGATTCCGGGGTTAAACAGATAGGATGCGGACAGCGCCAACGCTTGGGGAGCGCCGAATCGCCGGCCCATCGTAAAGATAATCCAGGCCGTGGCCACATCCGCGAGCGCCGACGGAAGCTTGAGCGCAAATAGAAACGCGGGATCGTTGAACCGGACGACCTTGTGGACCTCACCGATCACCCACAGCACGTAGAGATAGCCAGGCAGATAATCCGCAAATCCCGCGCCGTAGAACGCCGCGGGGCCGCGTTCTGCCAGACTGTTTGCCCACGCTTTGAAGGTTCCGATGTCTACAGGGAAACCGCCATAGGGCATGATGACGAAGCGGATCAATAAGGCCGCCGCCGCGAGGTTCCACCACACCCGGACGTCCCGCTCGGCGGGTGTGACATCAGCGATCGAGCCGCCGGCGTGGGAGATCATCGGCAGGGATGAGACACGCGGTTTCACGAAGATCGGGCCACGGGCGCCGGCACGGCGGCGGAACGGCCCCACTCATCATGATCGAGATGCCGCATCGCTCCGACGCCTCCCCGGGCGAGGTCCGGCCACAGGCGCAATGGTCGCTGGATGGTGGCGGCCAGACCCCGCCGTTTCGCGAACTGGTTGCGGTCTTCGCGCTCGTGCTGGCCGTCTACATCGCCGTCACGCCGCGCCCGCACGGATTCTATCATCACTATGTGTACATGGCGAAGGCGTTCCTCGATGGCCGCGTCGATCTCGTCAACGTTCCTCCCTACTACCACGACATGATCCATCTCAACGGCAAGGTGTATGCCCCGTTCCAGCCGCTTCCAGCCGTGCTGCTAATGCCATTGGTCGCGGTCCAAGGCGAGGCGGCACATCCGGGGCGTCTGGGGCAGGTGTTCGCGGCCGCCGCGGTCGCGGTGTTTGTCGGCGCCCTCGGACGGCTGGGGCGCCCCCGAGCCGTGCGCATCTTCACAGGTCTTGTCCTCGGGTTCGGCAGCGTTTTGTGGGCCGCAACGGCCATCGGCTCGACCTGGTTCTTCGGACATGTGGTCGTCACGCTGATGCTGGCCCTGCTGATCTGGGAACTCGCGGGGCCGGCCCGCGGGTGGCTGGCCGGGGTCTGGCTCGCGGCCGCCTGGCTGTCGCGTGCGACGGTGCTGCCAGCGATCCCCGCGGTGGCGGTCCTTCTGGTGCTCCGTCATCAGCGACTCCGGCCGCTGGCGGGTTTCGCGCTTGCCTCGGCCGCCGGCCTCGCGGCCCTCGGCATCTACAATTACCTCCGCTTCGGTGACGTTTTGGAAAGCGGCTACGGGATGCTTTCCCTGGCGCTCCCCAGCGCGATCACCGTCGGCCAGACGGGCTATCTCGGGCTGAAGTACATCCCGCAGCACCTCTACACGATGCTATTCCGCGCTCCGATCCTGCTTGAGTCCTGGCCGTTCCTCAAGCCCGACCCGAACGGCATGGCCCTCATTTTTACCAGCCCGGTTATCCTGCGGCTGCTGTTCAGGCCGATCGGGTGGGCCCGCGCGCTGGTGTGGGGGCTGCCGGCTGCCGCCGTTCTGGGGCCGACGCTGGTATTCTTCTCGACGGGCTGGATCCAGTTCGGATATCGTTACAGTCTGGACTGGTGGCCGTTTGTGCTCGTGTTGTTGGCTTTTGCGCTACGGGAGACGCCGAGAGCCGTCGATGCAGCGCTTCTGGCCGCCGCCGTTGCGATGAACGCGCTGGGAGTCTATTGGGTTCGCGCGCTTGGATGGTAACTTTCGCACCCCGTCTACGCTGCTCGTTTTTCGGGCACTCTTTTGGCGAGGGGGTGCGACTTGGCCCAAGAGGCAGACAAGCGCACACTCCTCCCTATTGCGTCTGTAGAAGGCTGGGGAGGAGTGCGTGCCCGTAGACGCGAGGAACCGTTTCCCGACGATCTCCGCGACGCATTCGAGGAGGAGTACTTCGAGTGCCCGCTCGCGTACGGCGGGCGGTACGAGAGCGCCAATCCCCATCGCAAGCTGACCTCATACCTTCGTGAGGTGCGGGAGGCGCGCGGAGGCGGGCGCCTGCTCGACGTTGGGTGTGCCTTCGGCCGCTTTCTCGAGGTCGCGCGCCCGTACTACGCGTGTGAAGGGCTTGACACCTCGGCCTATGCCCTGGAGCGGGCGCGGAAGAAGGTCCCCGACGTGCCGCTCTATCACGCACAGATCGAGAAGTTTGTCACCGATCAGCGCTATGACGTCGTCACGTGCTTTGACGTTCTCGAGCACGTGCCGGCGATCGACCTGGCGCTGCGCGGGGTCCGGGAGTTGCTGGCCCCCACTGGCGTCATGGTTGCGGCCATCCCCGTGTACGACTCGTTGATGGGCCGGGCAGTCGGGTTCATTGACCGCGACCCCACGCACCTGCACCGCTGGGGTCGGCGGGAATGGGCGCAGCGCCTGGAAGCCAATGGGCTGCGCGTGCTCAGGATGAAGGGAATCGTCCGCGTGCCGCTGCCCGGGTACTTCCTGCACTTCACCAGTGAACGCGCGCGCTCGTGGGCGGCTGTGATCCTGTTTACCTGCGGGACAGGGGATGAAGGGAGAGCGTGATGAGTATCGTGTGGAGGTGGAGGAGCGCCGCGCGCCGGGGCGAGCGGGCCTTCTCTCTCATGGAAGTCATCGTGGCACTCACCATACTCGCGATGTCGATCCTTTTTATTACCAGGGCATTCTTGATCCTTCTTCAGGTGACTAACCGGGGTGGCAATGTGACGGTCGCGAGCGCGCTGGCGGTGCGGAGGTTGGAACAACTCCGCAGCGGTCCCGAATCGCAGAGCACCGATGTCGGGTGGATCACGAACTTTGACGCCATCGTCAGCGAGCCGCCGACTGCCTTCGCTGCCCCATATGGCAACTATTCGTACCAGGTCGACGTCAACCAGGTCACCACGACGCCTGGATCGCCGGCCTGGCTGTCGAGTCTGCCGCTCCACCACAACACCATGAAGTGGATCACGGTGCGGGTGATCCACCAGGGCCAAACCCTGGCACAGGTCAGCTCCGCCGTGGTCCGCGGCATGTACTGGCAGCCATAGGAGCCTATCGTGCGCCCCCGCCTTCACAGCTGGCTGCACCGGACTCTCTCGGCCGTCGGGTCGCTCGGGTGGAATCGCCGCGGCGTGACGATTCTGGAAATCATCGTCGCGCTATCGATCCTCGTGGTGGCCCTGGTCGCGCTCTATGGATTGATCAACAACGCGGTTCGCTCCTTCGGCATCGGCGAGGACTTTCTCGACGTGCAGCAAAACGCCCGCGTTGCCATGGAGAGGTTCGAAGAGGAAGCGCGGTGGACCGACGGGCTGGTGACGGCTCTCAACTACAACGCCCGGCTTCCGGTGACGGCCCAACTCGCCTGTGTGCCGGAGCTGTGTCCGGAACGCGTCATCTTTAATATCCCCCGCGCCAATCCAGTTATCCAGGACTGCACGTATTACGTCATGTACAAGCGGGATCCCGCCACTAATGAATACGTTCGCGAAGTCAAGCCCGACCCTGCCCAGGGTCCCCCCTATGGGACAGGATCGTGCGTGGCTTCGGGCGAGCGTCCGCTGGCCTCGTTCGTCACACAACTTGTCCTTCACTACTGTAACGGTGCTACCCCGCCGGTGTGCACCAATCCCCCGAACGACTACACGTTCGTGGCATTTACGCAGGTCGTCCGCGTGGACGGAGACATCACCGTCTCAAAGGCGAGCGGCGGCGTGACGCGGACGCGCTCCGTAGGCACCGACGTCCTCTTGCGCAACGTGGGCCAGGCCGCGGCTCCGGCCACGCCGTCCCCCAGCCCGACATCTCCGCCCCGGCCGACGTCAACGAGACCCTTCCTGACACCTACCCAGACGGCAACGGCCACGGCGACCGTCACGCCGACGGCCACGGTAACCGCGACGCGCACCGCGACCGTGACGCCGACGGCCACCGTGACCCCAACGGCTACCGTGACCATCACGCCAACGGCGACGGTCACGGCGACGCGCACCGCGACGATCACGCCGACGGCCACGGTCACGGCGACGCGCACCGCGACGCCGACCCGGACGCCGACCGTCACGCCGACGCCGACGGTCACGCCCACCCGCACGGCGACGGTCACGCCCACGGCGACCGTCACGGCAACCAGGACGGCGACCGTCACACCGACGGCCACCGTGACCGTCACGCCGACGGCCACCGTCACGCCGACGGCTACCGTCACGGCGACGGTCACACCCACGATGACCCCGACGGCAACCGAGACCTTCGGGAAGTAGCCGGCCCGCCGGCCGATAGTTGAAGTAGAGGCAGTGCAGTCAGGGATGGGAGGGCATCGGAGATGAAGATGATCTACAAGCTGCTCCACGCCGAGCGGGGCGTCGCCCTCATGTCGATTATGGTCGCCGTTTTCATCCTCACAATTGTTGTCGCCGCGATGGCCATCGCCACGATGGGAGAGACCACCTTATCGTTCGACCAGCTGCGCGGCCAGCAGGCCGTCGGTGTGGCCGAAGCGGGCGCCTACCGCGCCCTCGCCGAGCTCCGCCGGCGGGTGACGGTAGATCTGGATGCCAAGCTTCGGGTGTCCGGCGTGACCGGAACAGACTTGCAGAACATCTGCCAAGACAACTCGGGGCGAAACCGCATCGAGATTATCAGCGGCTTTGCCTATCCGGGCGCGTCATCCGACTGGGTCGAGTCCGGTGGCGGACCTCAGAGAACCGCGACGCTTGATATCGGCACGGCATTATCCAGGATCGCGCTGACAGATTCCGTCAGCGGCGAGACGATTGGCGACTTCTACGCGCAGATCATGGTTCGGGCGTCGGCAGGGCTTTGGTCGAATACCGGGACCTGCACCCCCGGTGCCCCGGCCCAGTACACGCTGTGGTTCGACTACGCGATCTTCGCCGTGGGCCGGTCAGGGAATGCGACCCGCACCGTCTGCCT
>Ga0187893_10008636_pt1 | contig 15967 bp, 18 predicted proteins | sample MA1701074metaG_FD_139574 | JGI IMG/M metagenome (GOLD analysis project Ga0187893, IMG submission 139574) | White microbial mat communities from a basaltic lava cave in the Kipuka Kanohina Cave System on the Island of Hawaii, USA - MA170107-4 metaG ... | reverse complement strand
GATGCTGTCCTGCTGCGAGAACAGGGGCGGCGACGAGACCAGGGCCGCGGAGAAAAAGAGAATACCGGAGAAACGCTGGTTGGGCATGAACTGATTCCCTCAGACCGAGAGTGGCTCTTCTACCGCATCCGTCTGTCTCAATCCAAGCTTGTCGCCATCGGCGAATATGGTCACCGGCTGGCCGGGCCTCACCGTGCCGCGGATGAACGCCTCCGAAAGCGGATCCTCGACGAACTTCTGGAGGGCCCGCCGAAGAGGTCTCGCCCCGTAGGAACGGTCCTGGCAGGTGCTTTCGATGATCCAGTCGACCGCATCCTCGGTGAGCGACACCTGGAGCTTCTTGTCGCGCAGGACCTCGTTCATCTGGTGCGCGAGCAGGTGCACGATCTGACGAAGGTCATCGTCGTTCAGGGCGTCGAACACGATGATCTCGTCCACCCGGTTGATGAACTCGGGGTTGAACGTCTTCTTGACCTCACCCATCACCATGTCCTGGATGCGCACCGAGGTGGCCTCCTCGTCGTTCGACTGGAAGCCCACCCGTCCCTTTCTCTCGATGTAGCGGGCGCCGATGTTGGAGGTCATGATCAGGATCGCGTTCTTGAAGTCGATGGTGTTGCCGAGCCCGTCGGTGAGCTGCCCGTCCTCGAAGACCTGGAGAAGGATGTTGAACACGTCGGGGTGGGCTTTTTCGATCTCGTCGAGCAGGATCACGCAGTAGGGGTTGCGCTTCACCTTTTCCGTGAGCTGCCCGCCCTCCTCGTGTCCGACGTAGCCCGGGGGCGATCCGATGAGCTTCGAGACCGAGTGCTTCTCCATGTACTCGCTCATGTCGAAGCGGATGAGGGCCTTCTCGGTGCCGAACAGGAAGTCGGCGAGAGAGCGCGCCACCTCCGTCTTTCCCACCCCCGTCGGGCCGAGGAAGATGAACGAGCCCACGGGACGATTGGGGTTTTTCAAGCCCGCCCGGGAGCGACGGATGGCGCGGGAGATTCCCGAGACCGCCGCTTTCTGGCTCACGATGCGGCGGTGGAGCTCATCCTCCATGCGCAGGAGCTTCTCGCTCTCCTCTTCCTTGATGGACGCGAGCGGAATTCCCGTCCAGCGCGAGACCACCTCGTCGATGTCCCGGCGGTCGACCACCGGGCGATCGAAGTTCTTGAGCTCCCAGCGCTCGCGGATGAACTGCAGGTTCTCCCGCTGCGCGATCTCCTCGTCGCGGTACATCGCCGCGCGCTCGAAATCCTTGTTGGCGATCGCGTGGTCCATCCGGTCGGCGATGACCCGGATGCGTTTTCTGAGATCGGCGAAGTCCGTCGAGAACGTGGACTCCCGAAGCTTCACCCGCGAGCCGGCCTCATCGAGGAGATCGATGGACTTGTCCGGGAGGAATCGATCCGTGATGTAGCGGTGGGCCTGGAACACCGCGGCGTCGATCGCTTCCGGCGAGTAGGAGACGTGGTGGAACGCCTCGTAGCGCTCCTTGATGCCCCGGAGGATCTCGATCGTCTCGAGCTCGGTGGGGCTCGAGACCTTGACGCCCTGGAAACGCCGCTCGAGGCTCCGGTCGCGCTCGATGTACTTGCGGTACTCCGCGGGGGTGGTCGCGCCGATGCATTGGATCTCGCCCCGCGAGAGCGCCGGCTTCAGGATGTTGGCGGCGTCGAGAGAGCCCTCGGCCGAGCCCGCGCCCACGAGGGTGTGGAGCTCGTCGATGAAGATGATGACGTTCGGGTTCTCGGTGAGCTCCTTCATGATGGTCTTGAGGCGCTCTTCGAACTGCCCGCGGTACTTGGTGCCCGCGACGATGAGGGAGATGTCGAGGGCGAGGATGCGCTTGTCGGCGAGGAACAGGGGCACGTCGCCGTGCACGATCTTGTTCGCGAGCCCTTCCACGATCGCGGTCTTGCCCACGCCCGGCTCGCCGATGAGCACCGGGTTGTTCTTCGTGCGCCGGCAGAGCACCTGGATCGTGCGCTCGAGCTCGCTGTCTCTCCCGATGAGCGGGTCGAGCTGCCCTCGGCTCGCGGCCTCGGTGAGATCGCGGCTGAACTCAGTGAGAAGCGGAGTCTCTTTGGCCTTGGACATCGTCGCCTTCTGGTTCAGCTCCTGGACGATGTCTTCGCGAACGGTATTGATGCGGAGTCCGCGCTCGTGGAGGATGGTGGCGGCGACGGACTTGTCCTCGCGGAGAATGCCCAGGAGAATGTGCTCGGTCCCGATGTAGTTGTGGACGAGTCTTTCCGCCTCCTCGGCGGCGAACGTCAGCACCCGCTTGGACTCGGGGGAAAGCGGGATCTCGACGGAGGTCGAGACCTGATCGCGAATGACGATGCGTCCCTCGATCTCCTTGCGAATGCTCTCCATCGAGAGATGGGACTTCGCGAAGATCCGGCTGGTGAGACCCTTGCCTTCGCGGATCAGGCCGAGCAGGAGGTGCTCGGTTTCGATCGAATTACTGCCCAGTTGTGCCGCTTCGTATCGGGCGAAGAAGATGACTCGCTTGGCCCGCTCGGTGTATCGCTCGAACATGTCCTCCACCCGAACTGCTGCTTGGAATTATAACACACCCATCTAAACCATTCTGTTAGCTTGGGTTCAAGCATCGGCTCGATCTCGATCGCGCCCCGGAAGGATAGCACGAAGGAGACGCTCCACGAAAGGACTCCCCGTCAGGAAGTGAACTCGCGCTCCGGCTCCGGCGCCGGCTCGGGGTGGAGCAAGGACGCGAGAACGCCCAGGGACAGAAGAAGGAGGACCAGCAGCAGCAGATAGAGGTTGAAGTTCGGTCCGAGGAGTCCGCGCAGCCAGGTGTGGGCCAGCATCTTCCCGCCCACGACGGCGAGCACGAGCGAGAGCGAGATCTTCAGATAACGAAAAGCCTGGATGGCGGAGGCGAGCGCGAAATAGAGCGAGCGAAGCCCGAGGATCGCGAACACGTTGCTGGTGAACACGAGGAACGGATCGGCGGTGATGGCGAAAATCGCCGGGATGGAATCCACGGCGAAGACCAGATCCGAGGCTTCGACGATCACGAGCGCGAGAGCGAGCGGAGTGAGGAGGATGGTCCCTGGCGCCGCCTGCGCCACGATCCTGTCTTCCGCGAGGACGGCGCCCGGGGCCTCGGCTTCGCGCGAGGCGGCGGAGCCCGCCTTGACGAAGAAGTGCGACCCATGGAGGCGCTCGGTGACGGGAAAGAACCGGCGAGCGAGCCGGATGATCCAGGTGTCGTTCGGATCCGACGACTCGCCGAGGAAGAGCATCTTGATCGCCGTGAAGATGAGGAACGCCCCGAAAACGTAAAGAATCCAGGTGAACTCCGCGATGAGGCGCGCCCCGAGGGCGATCATCGTCCCCCGCAGCACGAGAGCGCCGAGAATGCCCCAGTACAGGACCCGGTGCTGGTAGAGCTGAGGCACCGCGAGAAACCCGAAGATCATCGCGATCACGAACACGTTGTCGACGGAGAGCGACTTCTCCACCACGTAGCCGGTCAAGTACTTGAGGACCGCGCTCCGCCCGTCGTTGATCCTGCCCTCGGGGTACTCTTCGGAGCGCTCGACGGGGTCGGGAGTGTTTCCAAGGCCGAGCCAGTGGTTCTCGTAGCCGTGGTACACCAACACCGAGAAAGACAGACCGATCGCGATCCAGACCGCCGACCATGCGAACGCCTCGCGGATCGAGACGACGTGGGCCTTCCGGTGGAACACCCCCAGGTCGAGGGCGAGGAGAAGCAGGATGAAGCTGACGAAGCCGATCCAGATCAGGAGCAACCCGCGAATGACCTTCCAGGTAGTCTCGCCGCTGCATCGCTGCAGCCAGGGGGCCGGGGACCGGAAGGTCCCGTGCTGACGACCGCTCCTACCCGCACAATCGCGGGCTGGCTACTCCCTACTCCTCCAATATACCGAACTTTCTCGATTCACGCCGGAGAATCGGGACGCGGAACCAGCTTTCCGTCCTCCATGTAGAGAACGCGGTCGCACACGGAAGCGATGGCCCCGCTGTGCGTGACGATGACCGAGGTGAGATTGCGGTCCTGATGGAGCCGCCTCACGAGAGCGATGAGCTCGCGGCTGGTGCGGGAGTCGAGGTTTCCGGTGGGCTCGTCCGCGAGAACGAGCGAGGGCGACGCGACGAGGGCCCTCGCGACCGCGACCCGCTGCTGCTCCCCTCCCGAGAGCTGCGCCGGCCGGTGCTCCGTCCTCTCCGCGAGGCCGAGATCCGAAAGGACCTTCCCGGCCCGATCCATCGCCTCGTCGTCGGGCCGCCGCGCGATGAGAAGCGGCATGGCCACGTTCTCGAGCGCGCTGAACTCGGGCAGAAGGTGGTGGAACTGGAAGATGAACCCGATGGTCTGGTTGCGGATCTTCATCCTCTCGGATTCGCCTACGGAGAAGAGGTCCCGGCCCTCGAGGAGCACGGTGCCCTCATCCGGGACGTCGAGAGTCCCGAGGAGGTGCATGAGCGTGCTCTTTCCGACTCCGGAAGCGCCGACGATCGCGACCATCTCGCCCTGCGCGACGGAGATGTCGAGGTTGCGGAGCACCTCGACCCCGCGTCCGTCGGAGCGGTAGCTCTTCGCGAGGTTCCGGCCTTCCAGAAAGGCAGTCATTCGAACCTGAGCGCCTCGGTGATGACCAGCCGCGCCGCCCGCCGCGCGGGGTAGAGGGTCGCGAGGAAGCAGATGAGCGGCGCCGCCACCACCACGAGCGAGAAATCCGAAGCGAGGAGCTTGAACGGAACGTAGGCGACCTGGTAGACGTCCTCGGGGATGCTGACGACCCGGTAGTGGTCGAGGAGCCAGGAGATCGCGACTCCGAGCGCCGCGCCGACCGCGGTTCCCGCGACGCCGATGATCCCGCCCTGGAGCATGAAGATCGACATGATGCTCCGGGGCGAAGCTCCCATGGAGCGCAGGATGGCGATGTCGCGCGTCTTGTTCATCACGATCATGATCTGGCTCGCGACGATGTTGAGGGCCGCGACCCCGACGATGAAGCTGATGAAGATCGTCGTCACCATCTTCTCCAACCAGAACGCGGAGAAGAGGCTGCGGTTCGTCTCCTTCCAGTTCATGGAGCCGTAGTCGGGTCCGAGCGCCTTGCGCGCGCCGATTTCCGTTTCCTCCACCGCGTAGAGGTCTCGCACTTTGGTCTCGACGTACATCACCTCGTCCCCAACGCCAGCGAGACGCTGAGCATCCGCGAGATCCAGCAGCGCCCAGGAGTTGTCGAAGTTGTAGAGGCCCAGCCGGAAGATTCCGGCCACCCGGAAGTTTCTCGTGCGCGGAAGCATCCCGAATGGACTCAGGTGTCCCTCGGGTGAGATCACCTTGACGGTGTCGCCCGTGTAGACCCCGAGCTGGATCGCGAGCTCGTCTCCGAGCACGATGGGCGGAAGAGCCTCTTCCTCCTCCCTCTTCGTGGAGAGGTCGGCGAGGTCTCCCGAGACCATCTTCCCTCCGAACTCCGTCACGGTCTTCTCGAGGGCGGGATCGATGCCCTTGAGGGTGACGAGACCGGAGCCTGTTCCGCCCGAGACGAGCGCCTTTCCGTAGAGGACGGGCGCCGCCCCTTCGATCCCGTCGACCCCGTGCAGAACCTCGACGACCCGCCGGTAGTCTTCGAACGGGTGTCCGCCGTCGCGGTAGATGCTGAGGTGAGACGCAGCCCCCAGGATCCGGGAGCGCAGCTCCCCCTGGAATCCCGTCAGGATGGCGAGAGCGATGAGAAGGATCATCACACCCACCACCACACCAAGAGTCGAGATGGTGGAGATGACGGAGATGAACAGCTGTCGCCGCTGCGCCAGGAGATAGCGGAGCGCGACCCTGAGCTCGAAGGACACGCTCATGCCCCCTCGGGGCCGGGCGAGTCCTCGGGCCTCAGGTGCGGGAACAGGATCACGTCGCGGATGGAGGGAGAGTTCGTGAAGAGCATCGCAAGGCGATCGATGCCGATGCCTTCTCCTCCCGTCGGCGGAAGACCGTGCTCGAGGGCCCGCACGTAGTCGAGATCCATCACGTGGGCTTCCGCGTCACCCCGCGCCCGCTCTCTCTGCTGACCCTCGAACCGGGCGCGCTGGTCATCAGGGTCGTTCAGCTCCGAGAACCCGTTCGCGCACTCGAGGCCTCCGACGAAGAGCTCGAAGCGATCCACCAGCGCCGGGTCGTCCTTCTTCTTCTTCGAGAGCGGCGAGACCTCGAGCGGGTAGTCGATGATGAACGTCGGCTGGACGAGCTTCGGCTCCGCCACTTCCTCGAAGAGCTTGGCCAGGAGCTTCCCCCAGGGAGCGTCGCGATCGAGATCGAGCTTCAGCGTGCGTCCGGCCTCGAGCAGACGCTCCTTGGTCCTGAGATCCGGATCCGCCACCTCGACTCCCCTCTCCTTCAGGCCATCCCGCACGGCGTCGAGCATGCGCACCCGCCGGTACGGCGGCGTCAAGTCGATCTCGTGCTCGCCGTAGACGAGGGGCCTTCCCTCCCGGATTCGAGTCTGCAGGCGATGGAACAGATGCTCGGTGAGCGTCATCATCGCCTCGACGTCGCTGTACGCCTCGTAGAACTCGAGCATGGTGAACTCGGGGTTGTGCCGGGTGGAGATACCCTCGTTCCGGAAGTTGCGATTGATCTCGTAGACCTTCTCGAGACCTCCCACCGTGAGCCGCTTCAGGTAGAGCTCGGGGGCAATGCGCAGATACAGATCCATCTTGAGGGCGTTGTGGAACGTCTTGAACGGCCGCGCCACCGCTCCTCCCGCGATCGGCTGGAGCATCGGGGTCTCGACCTCGACGTACCCCCGTTCGTCGAAGAACGCGCGGATCTGCTGGATGAGCCGGCTCCTCGTCACGAAGACCGCCCGGGACCCGGGATTCGAGACGAGGTCGAGGTAGCGCTGGCGGTATCGGAGCTCGACGTCGGTGAGGCCGTGCCATTTCTCGGGGAGGGGCAAGAGCGCCTTCGCGAGAAACGTGAGCGACTGGGCTCTCAGGGTGAGCTCACCCGTCTTGGTCCGGAAGAGCGGCCCTTCGACCCCGATGAAGTCCCCGAGATCGAGGTTCTCGTACACGGCGAAGTCCTTCTCGGAGAGGGTGTCCTTCCGGAAGTAGACCTGGAGCTTTCCCGCGCCGTCGCTCAGATGGGCGAAGCCCGCCTTGCCGAAGGGGCGGAGAGCGAGGATGCGTCCCGCCGTGCGGACGCGGACCGGATTCTTGTCCAGATCCTCGGCACCCCGGCCCTGAAACTGATCGAACGCCTCCGAGACGGTGTGCGTTCTCTCGAAGCGCGTGGGGTAGACGTCGACCCCGAGGGCCTCGATTCTGGCGCGCTTCCGCCGCCTCTCCTCTTCCATTCTTTCTTCTACGGACATATTTCAATGCTTGCTCGGCTCTTCGCCTCGCTCGCGCTCGGGGAGGACGGGCCCTCCGGGCCCGTGGCCGTGCTGTGGCTCCTCATTGTCTCTCAGCGCGCGCTTCCAGTCGCGCGTTCACCGCATCCAGCACTCCGTTCACGAACGCGACGGACTCCGGGCTCGAGAACCGCTTCGCGACCTCGAGCGCCTCGTTGATGACGACGCTCGCGGGCGTCGACTTCGTCAGGAGCTCGTAGACCGCGAGGCGGAGGACGTTCCGGTCCACCGTCGACATCCTTCCGAGTCTCCAGTGCTCGGAGGTCTCGATGAGGATCTTGTCGATCTCCTCGACGCGATCGATCGTACCTTCGACCAGCCCCCGCGCGAACTCGCGGGCCGCGTCACCCGCCTTCGAGATCTCGGGCGAGCTCTCGACGATGGCCTCCACCGGCTCCCGGCTCACGTCCCACTGGTAGAGCATCTGGAGCGCCAGCTCGCGGCCCTTCCTCCTCGCGCCCACGATCAGTCCCTGGCGCGCCTTCGCGGGCTCGCGAGCGACTGATGAAGGACGGCGGTCTCCACCGCGGCGAGGGCGGCATCGAATCCCTTGTTGTCGCTTCCCCGCCCCAACGCCCGCGCCAGCGCCTGCTCCAGCGTGTCCGTCGTGAGCACGGCGTTCGTCACCGGGACTCCCGTGTCGAGCGCGACGCGCATGACGCCGTCGGTCACCGTGCGGCTCAGGTAGTCCCAGTGCGGAGTCCCTCCTTTGACGATGGCGCCGAGGCAGACCACACCCGAGAAACGCCCCGAGGCCGCGACCGCCTTCGCCGCGAGCGGGATCTCGAAGGCCCCGGGCACGCGCACGACTTCGACGTCCTCGTCCGCGACCTGCGCGCGCTTGAGCGCCTCGAGAGCACCTTCGAGAAGCCGGTCGGTGACCCCGCTGTTGAAGCGGCTCATCACAACCGCGAAACGCATTCCCGGGGCGCTCGGCTTGCCTTCCCAGATCCTGGCCATGAAGTCCGCTCTCACTTCCCCCGGAACGCGGCCTTGCGCTTCTCGAGAAAAGCGCTCATCCCCTCCCGCAGATCCTCGGTTCCGCAGAGAATCCCGAAGAGCGTCGCCTCGAGGAGCAGACCCTTCTCGAGGTCGACCTCGAGTCCCTGGTCGATGGCGACGAGCGCGTGGCGAAGAGCGAGAGGGGCGTTCCTCACCATCCTCCGGGCGATAGCGTCCGCGGTCTCGAGAAGGGACTCCTTCGGGACCACGCGGTTGACGAGCCCGATGCGAAGCGCCTCTGCCGCGTCGATCGGGTCACCGGTCAGGATCATTTCGCAGGCCCGCCCGCGGCCCACGATGCGCGCGAGCCTCTGCGTCCCTCCGTAGCCCGGAATCGCCCCGAGCGTCACCTCGGGAAGTCCGAGCTTCGCCCCCTCTGCGGCCACCCGCACGTGGCAGGAGAGCGCGAGCTCGAGACCGCCGCCGAGGGCGAAGCCGTTGATGGCGGCGATGACCGGCTTTCCCAATGTCTCGATGCGCCGGAAGATGCCCTGTCCGCGAAGGGCGGTCACGTGTCCCGTCGTCGCCGTCTCGCGCGCGAGCTCCTGGATGTCGGCTCCGGCGATGAACGCTTTCTCGCCCGCGCCCGTGATGACGACGGCGCGGACCGCATCATCGGAGGCGAGGTGCGAGAACGCCCGATCGAGCTCCGCCATGGTCTCGAAGTTCATCGCGTTGAGCTTCTGCGGGCGATTGACGGTGAGAAGGGCGACTTCGTCGCGGGTTTCGAGCTTCAAGTTTTCGAGATTCATCTGTTCCTCACGACCTGGTGGGGTAGTCGTAGAATCCCTTCCCCGATTTTCGGCCGAGGTGCCCCGCGAGCACCATCCGCCGCAGAAGGGGGGGCGGAGCGAAGCGCTTCTCGCGGAACTCGTCGAACATGATGTTCGCGATGTAGTACGTGGTATCGAGACCGACGAAGTCGAGGAGCTCGAACGGCCCCATCGGGTGTCCGCAGCCGAGCTTCATGCCCGCGTCGATGTCTTCCTTGCTCCCGACGCCTTCCTCGAGCGCCCGGATGGCGTCGAGGAGGAAGGGCACGAGAAGGCGGTTCACGATGAACCCCGGGCGATCGGGGGCGACCACCGGAGTCTTTCCCAGCTTTCGAGCGAGGGCCGAAACCGCTTGCGTGACCGCGGGCTCCGTCGTGAGCGCGGGAATGACCTCGACCACTTTCATCAATGGAACGGGATTGAAGAAATGGAGACCCACGAACCTCTGGGGATTCCGCGTGGCCGCGGCCATCTCCGTGATGCAGAGCGACGAGGTGTTGCTGCAGCGGATGGCGTCCGCCCTCAAGATTCCGTCGAGCTTCCCGAACAGCTCCTTCTTCACCGATACGTCCTCGACGACCGCCTCGATCACCAGGTCAGTGTCCGCGAGCTTCTGGAGGTCGGTACTGGGCTCGATCCGCGAGAGGAGCTCCACCTTCTGGGCAGGAGTGAGCTTGCCCCTCTCGACTCCCGCCGAGAGAAACGAGTCGATCCGGGCGACCCCTTCGTCGAGCCGCTTCTGGTCGACCTCGACGACCACCGTCGATAGGCCCGCCCCCGCCGCCACCTGAGCGATCCCCGATCCCATGAGGCCACAGCCTACGACGCCTACCTTCTCGATCTTCATTTGATCTCTCCCGAGATTCCCTTCCACGCCGAGATCCCCCCGAGCACGGCTCCCGCGAGCGACGCCCCCGCGAAATCCGCGGCGATGTCGGAGACGCTTCCCTCGCGCCCCGGCACCTGGAGCTGATGCCACTCATCCGTCATCCCATAGAGGACGGCGATGGTGATGCCTCCCGCGACGTGCGCCACCGAAACACCCGAGAAGAGCCCTTTCGCGAGCGCGCGCACCGAGAGCGCCGCGAGCACCGCGTATTCGAGCCCGTGAAGGACGTAGTCGGGCGCCCTGTTCAACACTTCCGGGCGCTCTCGCGACGACGACCAGAAGATGAGGCCCATGTACAGAAGCACCGGCCCCCAGAACCGGCCCGCCTTCGCCCAAGGGGCTTCGGCGCGGCTATCCATCAGGACGGAAACGGGAACATCAGCCACCCGATGAGGAAGGCGGAGCCCAGAAAACACACGAACGCGAGAATCCCGAACCGGAGCTGCTCTTTCGGGTCCTGCCTCATCAGAAGGGCGAACGCGATCGAGACGAGCGCCGCGAATATCGTCAGCATCATGAAATGGCTGGTCACGATTTTCTTCCGACGGCGATGTCGTAGGCGTCGAGCATGATGAGCATGTTGAGAAGCCCCGACACGATGCAGAAGGTATAGCCGTACTCGTACGTGAGCGCCGTGACCTCGCCCGCCCCCATCCCCAGGAGCTTCACGGCGAAAAACGGAAGCCCGACCCCGATCTCCGCGATGCCAGCGAGGAAGGTGAGCGGCTCCGATCTGTCCAGGGGAAAAAGCTCCCCGTGAAGGTACAGCCCGAGAGAGAACATGCCGATGACGATGGCGAAAAAGGTGAGCGCCCGCCGGGTCCGGCCCAGCATCAAGTGGCCGAGTCCCGGCACGAGCCAGGCCGAAAGGGCAACGGGCACCCCCGCCGTCTGCGGCCGCTCTTGAGTCTGTTCCTTGACGCGCATAACCCTCCGATTCTAGCCGATCACAGCGTACCGTAAAGACGATCTCCGAAGTCGCCCAACCCGGGCAGAATGTATTTGTGCTGGTCGAGTTCCCGGTCGAGAGCCGCCGTATAGATATCGACGTCCCCGTGCTCGCGCGCGAGCCTCTCGACTCCCTCGGGCGCTGCCACGATGGACAGCAGCCGGACGCGCGTCGCCCCCTGTTCCTTGAGGAGGGAGATCGCTGACGCGGCGGAGCCCCCGGTCGCGAGCATCGGGTCCAGAACGAGCACGTGCCGGCCCGGGAGGGCGGGAAGTTTCTTGTAGTACTGGCGCGTCTGGGCCGTCATCTCGTCGCGCTCGAGCCCCACGTAGCCCACGGCCGCCCGTGGAAAGATGGTCAACATGACGTCGAGCATGCCCATCCCGGCCCGCAGGACGGGCACCAGCACGATCTCGGCGTCGAGGCGCCGAACGCGGGTAGTCTCGAGCGGTGTTTCGACCTCCTCGGAGCGCAGGGGCAGGTCACGCGAGGCGCCGAACGCGAGAAGCCACGTCACTTGCCTCGCGAGCCTCCGGAACTCCTCGGGCTCCGTCCGCCGGTCCCGGAGTTGGGCGAGGATGTCCTCGATCAGCGGATGCTCGATACGGTTCAGGCTCACGGATCGTCTCTCTTCCCTCGGGAGCGGTTATCAATATAACCTTTCGCCATGCGAGCGGTCGACGTCCTCATGCGCAAGCGCGCGGGGGTGGAGCTTTCCCGGGAGGAGATCGCCTTTCTCGTGAACGGCTTCACCGCCGGAGAGATTCCCGATTACCAGGTCTCGGCGTTTCTCATGGCGGTCTGCCTGCGGGGGATGAGTGGCGAGGAGACGGTCGCGCTCACGGAAACCATGCTCCGGAGCGGCGCCATCCTCGATTTCAGCGGCGTTCCCGGCCCCAAGATCGACAAGCATTCGACGGGAGGCGTGGGCGACAAGGCCTCGCTCGTCATCGCCCCTCTCGCCGCCTCGATGGGAATCGTCGTGCCCATGATCAGCGGTCGCGGGCTCGGCCACAGCGGCGGAACCCTCGACAAGCTCGAGGCCATCCCCGGATTCAGCGTGCGCCTCGACGAGAAACGCTTTCACCAGGTGGTCTCCCAGATCGGGTTCGCGATGGTGGGCCAGACCGAGGCCATAGCACCGGCGGACCGCAAGCTCTACGCTCTCCGCGACGTCACGGCCACCGTCGAGAGCTTTCCCCTCATCACCGGGAGCATCCTTTCGAAGAAGCTCGCGGAGGGCATCGACGGGCTCGTTCTTGACGTGAAGGTGGGAAGCGGCGCGTTCATGAAAACCCGCGGGGACGCGGAGACCCTCGCGCGCTCGATGCTTTCAACGGCGAAACGGCTGGGGACGAGGGCGGTCGCCCTCCTTACCGACATGAGCCAGCCTCTCGGCACCCACGTGGGAAACGCCCTCGAGGTGGAGGAGTCGCTCGCGGTTCTGCGGGGAAATGGCCCCCCGGACCTGACCGATCTCTGCCTGAGGCTCACCGCGCACATGGCCGTGCTCGGACGAATCGCGAGCAGCATCGAGGACGCCGAGAAACGCGCCCGGGAAGAGCTTCGTTCGGGGCGGGCGCTCTCGAAGTTCCTCGCCATGGTCCGCGCTCAGGGCGGTGATCCCAAGATCGCAGACGGCGGCGTTCTCCCGCGGGCGAGTGGAACGAAACCGGTCGAAGCCGACCGCGCCGGAGTCGTCTCCGCCATCGACACCGAGAAGCTCGGATGGGCGGCGATGCTCCTGGGCGCGGGGCGCGAGAAGGTGGAGGACGTCATCGACCCGGGGGCCGGCTTCATCGTGCACAAGAAGATCGGAGACGAAGTGCTCCCAGGGGAGCCTTTCGTCACTCTGCACTACAACGACCCCTCGCGCCTCGCGGAAGCCGAAGGGATGGTTCAGAAGGCTTACTCCGTCTCCGACGCGGGGCCGATCCCGGCGCCGGAGCTCATCCTTGCGTTGGTGGAGCAATGAATACGGTAGAGAAGATTCGGGAAGCGGCGACGTTCGTCGGCTTGCGCGTCAAGTCGAAGCCGCAGGTCGGAGTCGTGCTGGGGTCCGGTCTCGGCGGATTCGCGGAGTCGCTCTCGAGTCGCACGGACATTCCCTACGCCGAGATCCCGCACTTCCCCCGCTCGAGCGTGGAGGGACATAAGGGCGCGCTCATGGCAGGAGCGTTTCAAGGCATCCCCCTGTTCGTGATGGCGGGGCGGGTCCATGCCTACGAAGGCTACGGCGCCGAGGAAGTGGTCTTCCCCGCCCGAGTCCTGGGAACCCTCGGTGTCAAGACTCTGGTCCTCACCAACGCCGCGGGCGCCGTGAACACCGCGTTCAAGCCCGGCGAGCTCATGATCTTGACCGACCACATCAACTTCACGGGGATGAACCCATTGGTCGGACCTCAGTACGGCGAGCTCGGGCACCGGTTCACCGACATGAGCGAGGGCTATCATCCGAAGCTCATCACCGCCTGCGAGCAGGCGGCGCGGCGCATCGGGCTCAACATGAGAAAGGGGGTCTACGTCGGGCTCCTCGGTCCGAGCTTCGAGACTCCGGCCGAGATCCGGATGTTCCGCACCCTGGGCGCGGACGCCGTCGGCATGTCGACCGTTCTCGAGTGCATCGCCGCGAACCAGATGGGAGTGAAGGTCCTCGGCATTTCCTGCCTCACCAACATGGCGGCGGGGATCCTTCCGAAGAAGCTCGACCACAAAGAAGTGATGGAAGTGGGAGCGCAGGTGCAGTCGGTGATGGTGGAGCTTCTGGCCGAGGTCGTCCCCGCCCTCGCGAAGCTTTCGTGAGCGTCATGTCGACCAAAGTCGAGAAGATGGTCAAGGCCGCGCGCGACGCCCGGCGCCGCGCTCTCGCTCCTTTTTCCGGGTTCCTGGTGGGGGCCGCCATCCGCACGGAGAGCGGCATCATCTACTCGGGGTGCAACGTGGAGAACGCGACCCTCGGGCTCACCGTCTGCGCGGAGAGAGTCGCGCTCTTCAAGGCCCTTTCGGAAGGGGCGCGCCGCTTCACGGACATCGCCGTCGTCACGGCCGCCGAGCGCCCGACGCCTCCCTGCGGGGCGTGCCGGCAGCTTCTATGGGAGTACTGCGGCGACGTCCCGGTGCACCTCGTGAGCACGCGAGGAAAGAAGAAGAGCTTTACGCTTGCCGAGCTCCTCCCCTACGCATTCGACAAGCGCGACTTGTAGTCAGTCGAGCGCAGCAACGTACCGCAAGTTCCGGTACAGCTGGTCGTGGTCCAGGCCGTAGCCCACGACGAAGCGGTCGGGGATCTCGAACCCCACGTAATCGACGGCCACGTCGATCTGGCGGCGTGAAGGCTTCGAAAGCAGAGCGCACACTTTCAGTGACGCCGGGCGGCGCGAGCGCAGGAGGTTCAGGAGGTAATTGAGCGTAAGACCGGTGTCGGCGATGTCCTCGACCACGATCACATCCTTGCCTTCGAGAGAGAAGTCGAGGTCCTTCACGAGCTGCACCTCGCCGCTGCTGCTCTTCCCCTTTCCGTAGGACGAGACCGCGAGAAAGTCGATGGTGACGGGGACGTCGATGTTCCGCGCGAGGTCGGAGAGAAATGTGTAGGCCCCCTTCAGCACGCAGACCAGGTGGACGGTCTTTCCGCGATAGTCCTCGCTGATGCGGCGGCCCAGCTCCTGGATGCGGGCGTCGATGCGATCTTCGGGAATGAGAATCTCGAGAGACATTCGGGGCGGCGGGGCGGCGGCTCAGCTCCTCGCGTTTCCCTGAGCGTAGAGATCGAAGGTCACGGTGATGATACCGATGGCCTCGACGGGCTTTCCGTTCTTGAGAGCCGGCTTGAAGCGGAAGAGCTTGGCCTGTTCCTTCGCCGCCTCGACGCAGTATTGAAGGGATTTGATCACGCCGATTACCTCCGTCGAGCCGTCGACCTTCACCCGCACCTGGAGGATCACCTCGCCCGCAATCATCCTTTCCTGCGCCATTCGCGCTTCGGGTGGATATGGCCCGGGGGGCGGCTTGTAGACGAGCCTCGGCTCGATGTCCCACGCTCCGGGTGAGTAATCCCCGCCCCCGAATCCGCCGCCGCGGCCCGGTCCGACCCCCCATCCCTCTCCGGCGCCGACGCCGGATCCGCGGCCGCCGCCGATGCCGCCGCCCTCTCCCGAGCTCGGCTCCGTGTCGAGGCCTCCCCAATCGCGGGCGTCGTCCAGAGAAAGCCCGGGGAACTCCTCGGCGTCCGGAGAGAACACTCCCTCGAAAAGAGCCGCCGTCTCCGTCGGGAGATCGGGAACGGTCAGGTCGTTGAAGTTGAGGGCTCGGGGCTTTCGAGGAGCGATCGCCGCCCGGCGGGGCTCCTGCCTTTCGGCGGGGGGCCGAGCTTCGACGAGCCGCGCCGGGATGTAGGCCGTCGGGCGCTTCCCGCCCGAGCCTCCGCCCCCGCCTCCTCCGCCGGGACCTTCGCCGCCGGGGATATAGAAGCGGACGCGAGGTGTGAAAGCGAAGTCCGCGTCCTCGCCCGAAAACCACTCCGTGACTCCGCCGAGAAACGCCGCGAGGATCGTCAGGTTGACCAAGGCAGAAGCGACGAATGCGAGCTTGCCGTCCCGGGGGTCGCTCGTCGGGCGCGCCTCGTCCAAAGCCTCGGTGATGCGGAAGAACTCGGGCTCCGGGCTCACGGCAAGCTCATGTTAGCACGAGGGATCACCTTCTTGCCGTACCCTCAATCAATGCCGTGGGCCCCACCCCCACGGCGCGCTCCGCTCGGGTTGAGGACTCCAATCAATGCCGTGGGGCCCCACCCCCACGGCTCTCGCTCCGCGACTCGCTTCGCTCGCGCTCCGCTCGGGTTGAGGACTCCAATCAATGCCGTGGGGCCCCACCCCCACGGCTCTCGCTCCGCGACTCGCTTCGCTCGCGCTCCGCTCGGGTTGAGGACTCCAATCAATGCCGTGGG
>Ga0187893_10008635_pt1 | contig 15968 bp, 6 predicted proteins | sample MA1701074metaG_FD_139574 | JGI IMG/M metagenome (GOLD analysis project Ga0187893, IMG submission 139574) | White microbial mat communities from a basaltic lava cave in the Kipuka Kanohina Cave System on the Island of Hawaii, USA - MA170107-4 metaG ... | reverse complement strand
TCGATCCAAATGGATCGACGGATCGGGCCCGATTGCCGATATTTCGCACATTCCCATGATTAACGCCGCCATTTTCTATTCAGCCACTGCACCTGCCTTCGCCTGTGCAGAGGTTCCCTAGATTCCCCGGTGGCGAAGCTCTACTTCTATTACTCGACGATGAACGCGGGGAAATCGACCTCGCTGCTGCAGTCGAGCCACAACTACCGGGAACGCGGGATGCGAACGCTGGTCTATACGGCAGAGTTCGATCAACGGGGAGGCGGCAAGGTGCATTCGCGGATAGGCCTCTCGAGCGATGCGCTCCACTTCGCGCCGGGTTCCGGCCTTTTCCTGGAAATCGACACAGAGCACAGCAGACAGCCTGTCAGTTGTGTCCTACTCGACGAGGCGCAGTTCCTGACGCGGGAACAGGTGGAGCAGCTCGCGATGGTCGTCGACCGGCTTTCGATCCCGGTTCTCTGCTACGGGCTCCGGACCGATTTCCGCGGCGAGCTGTTCGAGGGCAGCGCGCGGCTGCTCGCGCTCGCCGACGAGCTGACCGAAATCAAGACGATCTGTCATTGCGGCCGGAAGGCAACGATGGTCGTGCGCGTCGGTGCCGACGGACAGGCCGAGCGGGAAGGGAAGCAGGTCGAGATCGGCGGCAACGAGCGCTACGTCTCGCTCTGCCGGCGGCACTACTTCGAAGCGAGCGGACGGAGGCGTCCGTCCTGAAAATGGCGGCCGTCCGCTGGTCGCCGGCCCCGGTCCTGTTGCTCCTCTGCGTCCTGCCCGCATTCGCGCAGGCGCCCGACCCGCCGCCCGTCGAATCGGGTACCGCAGCACCGAAGCCGCGCAGCGGCTGCGGCGGCGAGTCCCGGCCCGAGACGGAAGGCCTCGACACCATGCGGGCGGGCCTCGAGCACGGCGTGTGCAGCACGGCCCGCTTCGTCGACAGGCTGTTCGGTGGCGAGAACGAGTTTTCGGAGTACGACGATGAGGCGAACGGGCGCGCAAGCGTCACCGTGGGCTGGAACGAGCAGGACGACGTCGAAGTCGACACGCGGTTCCGCGCGAGCGTCAACCTGCCGCAGATCAACGAGCGGTTCAATGCGACGATCGGCAAGGCGAGCCGCGATGAGTACGTCGCCGACGAGAGGGGAATCTTCAACCCTGCCGTGAGCGCATTCTCCGACGACGATCCGGCCGAGTGGTTTGCAGGCGTCGGTTATCGCGCGCACCGGACCCGGGACAGCCGCTTCGACCTCGGCGCCGGCATCAAGCTCGAGTCGCCGCTCAATCCCTACGCCAACGCGCGATACAGGCATTACATCTACGGGTCCCCGGGCGTCCTGCTCACCATGCGCACAACGGCATTCGTCGAGAACGACGAGGGATTCGGCGTGACCCAGGCATTTGACATCGATAAGGTGCTGAGCCCTGAGTACCTGTTGCGGTTCAGCAACTCCGTCCGCATGTCCGAGGAGACTCGGGGCGTGCGCTGGCGCGTCCGGCCCGCGCTCTATCAGACATTCGACTACCGGCGCGCCATGCGTTACGAGGCGTTCGTGCGCGGCGAGACCGACGGCAACCAGCCCGACCTCTACGGCGTCGGGCTCACGCACCGCCGTTCGATGTGGCGCGACTGGTTCTTCATCGAGTTCAGCACCGAGCTTTTCTGGGCCGATGGGGTGGAGCCCGAAGATCGTTGCGATTCCTGCGTCGGCGCCTCGATCGGATTCGAGATCCTGTTCGGCGACCTGTACGACCGGCTGCTGCGCCGCGATGCGAAGCGGCTGCCGGCCGAGGATGAGAACTCTCCGCAGGAATAGCACTCTTACCATAATGCGAGGCGAGCGAGCGCGAGTGACGGCGCTGTTGCAATCGCCGCATCCGCTTCGACAGACTTGCCGGAGGCGCATACTGCGTACCGGACAAGAGCGCGGCATCGAGCGACATGAGTGTGACCGGCCACGACGCGGTTCCCGAGTTCCCCGGCAAGGTGCTGAGGATCGATTCGTCCGCGCCTGCGGCTCCTGACTTCACTGAAGATCTCGCGGACGAAATCACGAGCGAGCTCGGTCAGGCATCGCGGCGGATGCCGGCAACTCCCGCCCCCGCAGTCGCCCGCGCGGATGCGGAAGAAGGTGCGACCGGCCAGGCCGCGCTCGTGACGAGCGGGAGCGTGCTGCGCGAGCGCTATGTCCTTGAGACGCAGCTCGGCAACGGCGGCACGGCGACGGTATTTCGCGCAGTCGACCTGAGGCGTGACGCTGCCTCCGCCGATGGCCATCGCGTCGCAATCAAGCTCCTGCGCCCGGAACTCCGCGACCGGCCCCAGAACATCGCGCGCCTGCAACGGGAATTCCGGCAGACGCAGTCAATCGCGCACCCGAACGTGGTCCGCTTTCACGATCTCGATTGCGACCGCGGTTCCTGGTTCATCGTGATGGAGCTGCTGACGGGCGAAACGCTCGGGCCTTGCCTGCGACGCGCGTCGCCGCAGGGCCTGGCGGAAGCCGAAGCTTTGCGCATCGCCGTGGCGGTGGGCGAGGCGCTCGCGCACGCGCACGCGCACGGGATCACGCATGGGGACGTCAAGCCGGACAATGTTTATCTCACCTCGTCGGGCGAGGTGCGGCTGCTCGATTTCGGCGTGGCGCCGGAATCCATGGCAGGCGCAACGTCCGGTGCAGCCCCGGTAGCGCCGGTAGCCGCGGCCGCGACGCGCGTCTATGCCAGCCCCGAAGTCCTGGCAGGCGATGACCCCGAGCCGCGCGACGATGTCTTCAGCCTCGCCTGCGTCATCTACGAGATGCTCGCGGGCTCGCATCCCTATGGGCGGCGCGGATCGGACGCCGCGCAGCGGGCGCACATCATGCCCGCGCCAGTCGCATCGCTCGATGCCAGACGCCAGGAAGCGCTCGCTGCGGCACTCGGCCTGTCGCGCGCTGCCCGGCCCACCATGGAGGAGCTGGTGCACGCGTTGCAGGGCGAACCACTGCCGCGGGCATCGCCTGAACCCCAAATTTCCGTTGCAACGCCTTTCGCGGCGCCAACCGTCGTGGCGCCGGCGGTCGTAGCGGCTTCGGTCGACGCCAGGGCGCGCCCGGCCCCGAATCGCTCCAGGCTCACGTGGCTGAGTGCGATCGCTGCCGCCCTTGCGCTCGCACTGGGAATCCTGATCGGCCGCTTCAATTCGGAACCGCCTCGGATGGTCGTGCAGCGCGCGCCTTCGCCTGTCTCCGAGTCGTTGCCGGCAGCGCAGTCCCGGAAAGCATCGACGCCAGCCGTCCTGGCGCCGCAAGCAGCGCCCAAGACGCAGACGCCGTCCGAGGCAGTGCCGGTTGAAACGGGCCTGCCGCCCGGGCTCGTATCATTCGACTCGCCCACCATGATCGTGAGCAAACGGGCGGTCGTTGCCGCCATTCCGCTCCGGCATCTCAACCGCGCGAGGATTGCGGTCGACGTCAAATGGCGCGTGATCGATGGCACTGCGCGGGCAGGGCGGGACTACGGCGGGCCGTCGACGGGCGTCGAGACCTTCATCGAAGGCAATACTTTCCGGATCCTCTACGTGCCGATCATGACGAACGCGCGCGCGTCGACTGACAGGACCTTCACCGTCGAGCTGACCGGCACTTCGGCAGGCGCGACCTTGGGAGGAATAACGCGCCGGATCGAGGTCACGATCCTCGGCGACGCCTGAGCCGGCAGTCAGCGAAGCTGCCGGAGCTTCGACGAGCGCAACCGCGCGATCGGCACCGCGTTCCCGGGCAGCGCTTCCTGGAGCAGCCGGTCCATGTGGGCCGGCATCCCCGTCAGCGCCGTGAGCAGGTCGGCTTCGCATACGGGGTGGGACAACAAGTAGCCCTGGAGATGCATCACCGGGTAGCCGACCAGCCAGGCGAGTTGTCCGTGCCGTTCGACACCCTCGGCGGTGACCTCGAGCCCGAGACTCTGGCACAGCGAGATGATCGCGCGCGTGATCGCCTGCGACCGCGCGCTCGTGTCGATGGTCGCGATCAGGCTTCGATCGAGCTTTACGCGCGATAGCGGGAGCTGCTGGAGCGACACGAGCGAGGAATAACCGGTACCGAAGTCGTCCAGGGCGACGCCCACGCCGAGCTCGCGCAACGCGACCAGCGCCTCGGTCGTGTGAGGCCCGGTCTGGAGCACGTTCTCGGTCAATTCGACTTCGATCCCCTGCGGTGACACGCGATGCCGCTCGAGGGCGAGCTGCAGGCTGTGGACGAACCGGCTGTCGAGGAGCTGCAGCGCGGACACGTTGACGGCGACGCGCAACGCAGGCCAGGTGGCGGCGTTCCACCGGGCCGCGTGCTCGACCGTCGAGTTGATCACCCAATCACCGATTTCACGGATCAGGCCGCATTCCTCCGCAACGGGGAGGAAATCCTGCGGCGACGCATAGCTGCCGTCCGGCAAGCGCCAGCGCAGCAGTGCCTCGACGACGCTGGCCTCGCAGGTCGCGAGGTCCACCACGGGCTGGAAGTGAAGCTCGAACTCGCCGCGCTCCACCGCGCGACGGAGACCCTGTTCGGTTGCGAATCTGGCGGCGGCTGCTTCCAGCAGTTCCGGACTGAACATCCGCACGCGGCTGCGGCCCTGCGCCTTGGCGTGGAAGAGCGCGGCATCGGCTGCCCGGAGCAGGCCTTCCGGGTCTCGCCCGTGCTCCGGAAACACGCTCGCACCCAGGCTGAGGCCCATGAGCAGCTCGCGGCCGTCGACGACGAGCGGCTCCTGAAAGCTGCCCACGAGGCGGTGCGCGGCGCGCTGGATGTCATCCGTGCCGCGCCCCTGCTCGCAGACCACGATGAACTCGTCGCCACCGAGGCGGGCGCAATAGCCGAACTCGCGCACGGCGACCCGCAGGCGGTCTGCGACCGCCTGCAGCACCCTGTCCCCGAACACGTGACCCATGCTGTCGTTGACGGTCTTGAAATTGTCGAGGTCGAGGAAGAAGACGCCGGCGAGCAGGTTGCGTTCCGTCGCGCACGCGAGTGTCTCGTGAAGTTGCACAAGGAACTGGCGGCGGTTAGGCAGCCGTGTCAACGGGTCGTGAGCCGCGAGGTGCTGCAGCTGGCGCGTCCGTTCCTCGACCTTGGCTTCGAGCTGGCCGTGGTACTGCCGCGCAAGCTCCTGCGCGGCAGTCAGGCGTTCCGCCATCTCGTTGAACGAGACCGCAAGCGTGTCGAGCTCCTTGATTCCGCCGCGCGGCACCACTACGCCGGATTCGCCGTGGGCGAGGCGCTCCGTGGCGCGGACCAGGCGGCGCACGGGCTGGACGACCCTTCGCACCGTGCCGACGATGGTGACAAGCAACAGGAGCAGGACGATCGCGCTCAACCAGGCGAGCAAAGTGCGCTGGCGCTGCTCCTGCTGTGAAACCGCGGAGAGAACGACCTCTGACTGGCGCCTTGCCTCCTCGAGGGCCTGGGCCGCCTCGAACTGGGCGTTGACCCGGCGAATCGTCGTGGCGAGCGCCGTGTGGTTCTGCGCAAACGCCTCGTTTGTCTCCTTGCGCTGGCCGTCAGTCCGCACGAGCAGGCGGCGCAGCCAAACGATGCGCTCGAGGTTTGCACGGGTCTGGGCGAGCCAATCCGCTCCGAGGACGCGGTTGATGCTTTGCTCGTTCTCGGAGAGCAGCGCGCCGATGGCCTTTTCACGGACCGTGATGGCACGCACCGTGGCCGGGCCGTAACCGTGCAGGTCGCCGAGGTCGTCGAGATGGCGGCCGAGTTCGTCCATGGCGCGACTGGCTTCCAGGAGATAGTCGCGTCCGATCACTCTTCCGAAGACGGCCCAGACACGATCAAGTGAACCCTTGATCCGGACGTCGAGCGACTCGAACTCGATGTCGAGCTCGTTCAGGATGCGCCGCCTCGCGTCGGACGAACGCACCAGTTGCGCCCCGAGCTGCGCGTGACCCGAGACCTCGCCTTCGAGTCCGAACAGAACCGCGTCGTCGATCTTCGGCCGCAGCGCCTCGAGATAAGTCACTCGAGCGGCGTCCAGAGCGGCCGACGCCTCATCCTGCGCCTGCACACGGGGAGCCGCCGCAGAATCGGCGCGGGCGAGCACTGCGCGCTGAAACTGGTCGAGCGCGGCTGGCAGGACTTCCGCGGTGTGGTTGTCGAGGCCAGGCGTTGCGGCCGTTGCCTGCGCCATGGCTCGCATCAGCCTGCTGCCATGCTCGGCGATCAGGTAGGCGGCTACTGTCAGGATCACGACCGCACCGAAAGCGATCGAGAGCCGGGCGGCGATGCCGAGCCGCCCTGCGCGCGGCACGCGCCGCGTCGCACGGCGCCACGCGAGAACGAGCGCCGCCCTTGCCGAGCGAAAATATGGCCGCAGCCTGTCCATCCGCGATGCAACGACCGGTAGTTCAGGTCGCCGAAGGTTGGATGAACCAGACGCAGAACGGTGTGTGCAGGTGGGCAGTTCAGGCAGAGACCGCAACGTTGCTGCGCCGCACAGCGCCAACTGTGATCCACGTCTCAATGGGCCAGGAGTGACCCCCCAGGAACGCGGTTGACCCGGACCTCCACGAAATGTTCGCGCTGGTCGTCCACCAGCGGGATCCTGCCGTTTTCGAGCTCGACTCCATCGAGTGACGTCCGGATGCCGGCCGCGCCCTCGAGCGACGTGCGAACCACGACCACGCGATAAACCGTGTTGAGGTAACGATAGCTCAGGGAATAGGTCTTCCACTCCTCCGGCATGCAGGGCTCGATTTGCAGCCCCTCTGCCGACCGCTTCACGCCGAGCAGCGATTCCAGGATGAGCCGGTACAGCCAGCCGGCCGAACCGGTGTACCAGGTCCAGCCGGCGCGCCCGGTGTGCGGCACGACGCCGTAGACGTCCGCTGCCACGACGTAGGGCTCCGCCTTGTAGAGGTCGACGGCCTCATCGGTTTTGGAATGGTTCATCGGATTGATCAATCCCAGCACTTCCCACGCGCGCTTGCTGTCCCCGAGCGCCGCAAACGCCATTGCCGCCCACACCGCGGCGTGCGTGTATTGACCTCCATTCTCACGCACGCCGGGAACGTAGCCCTTGATGTACCCGGGATTCATCGCCGACTTGTCGAAGGGCGGGTGGAGCAACTGAACCAGGCCAGACTCGCGGCGCACGAGCAGCTTGTCGACGGCATCCATGGCAGCCCGCGCCCGCTCAGCATTGCCTGCGCCCGAAAGTACCGACCAGCTTTGTGCGATCGAATCGATCGAGCACTCGGGATTTTCAGCGGAACCGAGCGCTGATCCGTCGTCGAACCAGGCTCGCAGGTACCATTGCCCGTCCCACGCGTGACGGTCGATGTTCCCGCGCAGCTTGGCTGCTTCCGCCAGGCAGAGCTCCGCCAGGACCGTGTCATCGTGCAGACGAGCCAACTCCGAGAACGATGTCAGCACCTCGTGGAGGAAGAAGCCCAGCCACACGCTTTCGCCCCGTCCGCCGATGCCGACCAGATTCATGCCGTCGTTCCAGTCCCCGGAGCCCATCAGTGGCAGGCCGTGCGGGCCGAATCGCAGGCCGTGCCGGATTGCGCGGGCGCAATGCTCATACAGGCTTGCGGTCTCCGAAGAGCGCCAGGGCAGGTCGTAGTACGACTCTTCGTCGGCGCTGAGCGCTCTGCCCGCGAGGAAATGAACCTTTTCGTCAAGCACGCCCGTGTCGCCGCTAGTGGACACGTAACGGCAGACGGCCAGCGGAAGCCAAAGGTAGTCGTCCGAGCAGCGCGTGCGCACGCCGCGACCCGCCGGCGGATGCCACCAGTGCTGGACATCGCCTTCGGGGAATTGGTGCTCTGCGCATCGCAATAGATGCTCGCGCACGAGTTTTGGCTGCGCATGCACCAGTGCCATGACGTCCTGAAGCTGGTCGCGGAAGCCGAATGCGCCGCCGGACTGGTAATAGCCGCTGCGGGCCCACACGCGACAGGCGAGGGTCTGGTAGAGAAGCCAGCCGTTGGCGAGCACGTTCAGCGAGGAATCGGGCGTATCGATCTGGACGGCGCCCAGGACCTGCTTCCAGTGTTTTCGCACCTTTCCCAAAGCCGCACGTGCCGTGCCCGATTTCCGCAGGCGCTGGGCCAGTTCGCGCGCACGCTCGATGTCGCGCGCGGCACCGAGCCTGAAAATGATCTCGCGTACCTGGCCGTCGGCCAGATCGAACGGAACCTGGATGGCGCCACAGGGATCGAGTGCGGCACCCAGCCTTCCGGAAAGCCGGGAGCGGTTCATGGCTGCCGGATCTGCAAGCGTTCCGTTGCGTCCGATAAATTCCGAGCGGTCGCCCGAGAGCGTGCGTGACAGGTCGTCGACGTCGAAGAATGCGATTCGACCGCCGAACTCGCTGTTGTAGGCATTGCGGGCGAAGAGTGCGCCGCTCGTCGGGTCGATTTCCGTGACGACATGCAGTGCGGACTTCGACCGCAAGTCGCCGAGAACCCACTCGACATAGCCCGTCGCCGACATCCGTCGCGGGCGGCCCGAATTGTTCCGGACTTTCAGCACGGAAAACTTGGCCGCTTCTTCAAGGTCCACGTACACCCAGAGTTCCGAGTGAATGCCGCCCACCGTGTGCTCGTAAACGGTGTAGCCAAAGCCGTGGCGCGTGACATATGGCAATGGATTGCCGCTCGGAAACCGGGACGGCGACCAGAAGTGCCCGCTTTCCTCGTCGCGCAGGTAAATGGCTTCTCCGGAAGACGCGCCGATCGCGTCGTCACTCCAGGGCGTCAATCGAAACTCGTGTGCGTTCTCGCTCCAGGTGTAGGCAATGCCGCTTTCGGTCACGACCGTGCCGAAGTTCGTATTCGCCAGAACGTTGACCCAGGGAATCGGCGTCTGGCGGGATTGCGTGGTGGAAATGACGTACTCCGAGCCGTCCACAGTGAATGCCCCGAGATTGTTTCCGAGGATGAGGTCCGGCCGAGACGGCACGGCGGCGGGAACGAGTTCGAGGCGATGGGAGCGCGTGACGGCCAGCCGCGATACGCTCTTGTCCGCCAGTCCACGACGATTGACCTGCTCCATCAGCGTGCCGCGGCTGTCGCTGATGATGACGCGCGCGACGGCTTGCAGCAGGGTGCGGTCCTCGAGGGAAATCTGTTCGGCCGAGCGCACGAAAATCCCGCCGGGCCGGTCGATCGCGTGCGCTTCGATGCCGGTGGCTATCAGGCCCATGATCTGGTCCTGTAGCCGCTGGCGGTAGCTGACCTGCTCCTCGTGCCAGATCACGAGGTCGACCACCAGGCCCTTCAGGCGCCAGTACGTGTAGCAGCGGATCATCTGGCGAGCCAGATCGATGTGCGATGCGTCCGCGATCTTCACCAGCACGATCGGCAGGTCGCCGGAGATCGAGTAGCCCCACAGGCCGGACTGACCGCGGCGATTCTGCATCAGCACGCCGGTCTCGGCCCGCAGCGCCGAATTTCCGTAGAGCACGGAGCTCGCCAGCTGGCGGTACAGCTGCGCGTCGGCGGCGCTCGCGTTGATCTGGGCCAGGATGACGTTGCTATGGGTCCAGGCGAGATCGAAGACGCGATCGGCGAGGTGCCGGTCCTGGTATTTCTCGATCAGCCCCATGCAGGCCTCGCGGCTGCCGCCGGCGCCCGAGACGAAATCGAGCGTCGCCGATTGACCCGGTTCGAGCGCAACATGGCAGCGGATCGCGACGATCGGATCTAGGACCGAGCCCTCGGTTCCGGAGAGCGCGGCGCTGTCGGCGAGCGCGAGCGGCGCGGCGGCGGTGCGTCCGCGGCCGATGAATCTCATGCGGTCGGTTTCGTACGAAATGCCGCTGATGTCCGCACCGCGCGCTGCGAGAAGGTGGAATGACCACGGGACATGTTCGCCGATTGAGCGCGGTCGCCGCGTGGAAAGGATCGCGTGTCGCGCGGGCAGGATGGACGTTTGCACGAACAGGTTGCCGAACGACGGCTGTATCGCGTCCGCGACCGGCGGTGCGAGCACGACTTCCGCATAGCTCGTGACCTCGATCGTCCGGCGTACGCGCGCATGATTGGTGATGCGAACGCGGCGCAACTCGATATCGTCTTCCGGCGACACGACGATCTCCGAATACGTCTCGCAGTCGTGGTCGCGGCGCCGGAACTCTGCGCGACCCTCGGAGTACATCACGTCGTAGGAATCCGCCGGCTCCAGCGTGGGCTGATGCGCAGCGGACCAGTACTCTCCGGACTCCAGGTCCCGCAGGTAGAAAAACGAGCCCCAGTTGTCGCAGGTGCTGTCTTCACGCCATCGCGTGATCGCAAAATCCCTCCAGCGGCTGTAGCCACCGCCCGCGTTGGTGACCATCACGTGATAGCGGCCATTCGAAAGCAGCTGCGTCTCGGGCGTCGGCGTGTCCACACCGATCGGCGCCTGTGGAGATCTCTCGGCTGCATCGATGAATGCGCTGCCTTCCGAATGCTCGGTGACATGCTTGTGGAAAGCCGATGCCTTGGGAATCCGTTCCTGCAACAGCAACAGCGCCGCCTTGAACAGGGGATCCGATTCGAATCGCCGCTGCATCGGCCGGTCGAGGATCTGGTGCGCGAGCGACAGCAGATTCATTCCCTGGTGATGCGCCATGTACGAGCGCACGATGGCGCTGGACTGGCCGCGTTCCACGCGCGAGGGCGTGTAGTCCATCGCCTCGTAGAATCCATATCGGCCCTCCAGGCCGCCGGCGGCCAGGCGCTGCAGATTCGCGCAGGCCGCTTCCGGTTCCACCATCAAAGCGAGCGCCGTGGCGTAGGGCGCGACGACCATGTCTTCGGCCAGGCCGCGCGTCAGGCCGAGGCCCGGCACGCCGAAGGCGTGGTACTGATAGTTGAGGTTTGCGTCGACCGTGTTGTAACCGGACTCCGACACGCCCCAAGGCAACGACTGCTGGCCGCCATAGTCAATCTGCCTTGCCACCGCGGCCCTGCATGTCTGGTCCAGCAGGGTGCCGTCGTAGGCGGGCATCACCAGGAGCGGCATCAGGTACTCGAACATCGAGCCGCTCCACGAAACGAGCACCGGATCGCCGCCCGCGGTCGTTAGCAACCTCCCGAGCGCGAACCAGCTTTCCTGCGGAAGCTGCCCTTGCGCGATCGCAACGTAAGTCGCAAGCCTGGCCTCCGATGCGAGCAGGTCGTAGAAACTGGTGTCCCGCCGGCGTTCGTCGACGTTGTATCCGATTGCCAGCAGGTGGCGGGCCCGGTCGTACAAGAACTCCTGGTTGGCCGTCGCAAATCCGGTCGCTTCCTGCGCCAGCCGTTCGCCGGCCGCGATGCGCGCGCGGGCGCGCTCGGCGCCCGTGGCAATCGCGCCGCGATATTGAACGAGCCAGTCCATCTCTTCGCGTGCAGATTCCTGCTGAAGGCGCCTGTCGATGCCTGCCAGCTTCCCCGCAGCGTCACCGGCCAGTTCACGCAACGAAGGAATGCGGTCGAAGTCCGCGAACTCGCGCAGTCCCGCCGGAACGGCAGGCAGCTCGAGCCACGGCGCGATAAATCGCAGGTCATCAAGGGCGTCGCGGGACTGTCGCGCCAGGGCGGCTGCCCACGCTGCCGCGTCGTCCTCGGCGCTCGCATCAAAACTGGCGGCAATCGATTCCGCCGCGCTTGCTACCGACTCGAGTTGCGCCCTGATGGCCGGCAGCGTGGCCGCACGCACCTCGCATGCCGTCGTCAGCAGCGCTTGCAATTGGCGGGCCTGCGCCACGCGGGATTCCGGCAAGCAGTCGGCCAATATGCCAAGCGCATCGACCAGACCGTCGAAAACGCGCTCCGAGATGATCTTCTGGTCGGGCAGGGCGAGCAGGCCCGCCCGCAGGGTCAGAAGGTGTCCGGCGAGATTGCCGCTGTCGACGGACGAGATGTAGCGTGGCGGCAGCGGGCGCAGGGTCTGCGTGTCATACCAGTTGTAGAAATGCCCCTGGTGCCGTTCCAGCGCCTCCATGCTCTGGAAGGCATCCGTGGTTCGCTGGATCAGCGTTCCTGCCGAGATATATCCAAAGTCCCAGGCGGCGAGATTCGCGAGCTGAGTCAGTCCCATGTTGGTCGGCGACGTGCGGTGCGCGATCGCCGGGCCCGGATGCTCCTGGAAATTGTCGGGCGGCAGCCAATGATCCGGCGCGGCAACGAATTGCTCGAAATATCCCCAGGTCTTGCGTGCAATCCGCCGCAGAAAGATCGTCTGTTCCGGCGTCAGGCTGGCCCGCCGGCGGACGAGCGGCCGGCTGAGCCACCAGGCGAGGAGAGGCGAGGCGAGCCAGAGCGCGATCACCGGCGCGGCGATCGCGAGAGCACCTGGTCTCATCGTCGCGAGACCCAGCGCCGCTAGCGCAGCGAGAACTGGCGCCGACGCCATCGAGCGGTATGAAGCGGCGAGATCGGGCGCTGGCTGATGATCGTCGTATGCACTCCATTCGAGCAAGCGCCTCCTCGTGATCAGCATGCGCCAGGCAGTGCGCAGGACCGCGGCCAGGCTGAAAACGGCTTCATGAGGCAGACAGGCGATCCGGAACCCCGCCTGCGCAAGGCTTTGTCCGGCCGAGCGCAGCGCAGCCGCCAGGTGCCGGCTCAGGAGAGCGTCCTCGCGCCGGCGCAGCACGCCGACGATGCCGATCGACAATGGCGGGATCAGGACGATGCTGGCGACGGCGAGCGTCCACGCGCCGGCGCCCGGCGCGGCGAACCACCCGAACAGAAACAGCAGCAGCAATGCAGCCGGCACGAGACTGCGCCGCAGGTTGTCCAGGACCTTCCACTGCGAAAGCCGCGACAGCGGGTTTGGCAGGCCCTGATTCGCAGGGCCCGGCACGCTCGGAAGCAGCCAGCGGGCTATCTGCCAGTCGCCGCGAATCCAGCGTTCCTGCCGACGCGCATCCGCGTCGTAGCGGGAAGGGTAGTCTTCGTACAGGTGTACGTCGCTCAGCAACCCCGAGCGCGCGTAGCAGCCCTCCAGCAAGTCGTGGCTGAGAATGCGATTTTCTGGAAAGCGCGCGCCGAGCGCGCGCTCGAAAGCGTCCACGTCGTAGATGCCCTTGCCGATGAAGGAGCCTTCCCCGAACAGGTCCTGGTAAATGTCCGAAACGGTGCGCGTATAGGGGTCGATGCCCGGTTCACTGCCGAACAGGCGCGCATAGAGCGACCGCTGCGTTCCGGAGAGGCTGGCGCCCATGCGCGGCTGCAAGATGCCGTAGCCGCGGAGTACGCGCTGCTTTCTCTCGTCGTATTGCGGTCGATTGAGCGGGTGCGCCATCGTTGCCACACACTGACGTCCGGCGTCGAGTGGCAGCTGCGTGTCGGTATCGAGTGTGATGACATACTTGACGCTCGACAGCGCGGCGACATCGCCGACGATGAGCGAGAATCGTTCCCGTCCCGTGCCGCGCAACAGCGCGTTCAGGTCCGCGAGCTTGCCGCGCTTGCGCTCGTATCCCAGCCAGATCCGGTCATTCGGGTTCCAGCGGCGCGGGCGATGGAGGAGGAAGAAACGATCGATGCCCCCTGAGCGGTATCTTTCATTCAGCAGCTCGATTCCGTTCCGCGCGCGGCGCAGCAATGGCTCGTCTTCCGGAAGCGTTTCGTCTTGCGCATCGCAAAAATCCGTCAGCAGGCCGAAATGCAGGTGCTCGTCACGATTTCCCAGAAAGCGCACTTCGAGTGCTTCGAGGAGCTCATCAACCTTTTCAACGCTGCTCAGGAGCGTCGGTACCACGACGAGGGTGCGCAAGTCCGGCGGCATTCCGTGCGCGAAGTCCATTTTGGGCAGCGGCTTGGGAGTCCGAAGCAGCGACGCCAGCCAGTTCGTGAGCGCCGAAGCGAGCTGGCTCGCGCCCAGGACCGACAGCACGGCAAGCGCGGCGAAGCGCCAGTCCTGTACACCGGCCTCCCGCGCAAGTGCCAGCGGAATAACCGCGAAAAGCGTCGTCAACGACAGGATCGCGCCGAGATAGAAGAATAGGGGCGTCGCGCCGAGCAGGCGGCGTACCCGAGCGATCACGCCCAACCGCAGCCCAATCGCGGTTTCAAGGGTCGCCATGCCCCGGTCAATCAGGTAGTAGCCGACGTGCGCCTCAGGAGCCGCATTGCCACGAATCGCGGCACTCCCGAGCGCAAGCCCGATCGCCGCCTGCGCGACCTCGCCTTCGGAGCGGCCGCTGCCCTTGGCAAGCCGTGCGACGATGTGCCGGTAACGATCGCGGGTGGCGAAATCCATGCGTCGGTAGTTATCGTCGCGATCCTCCCTCAGGATCCGCTCGACCACGCTCATCGACTCGACGAACTCGCGCCAGTCCATGGCCCCGAGGTAACGCAGGCTTGCGATGGTATTGCTGATCGAAACCTGATCCGCTGCCTGTTGCTGCGTCTCCGACCGCACCAGCTGTTCTATCGTCTGGCTTGATTCGGCGAGGCGCTGCTCGATCCAGGTGAGCGGCAGTGCGAGAGCCGGGCCATGGCCCTGGAGGCGGCGTGCAAGTTCCGCGACGAACGAACTCACCATCGGCGGGTTCGAGCGCGCCATGTCCGCAATCACGAGAATCAGGCTCTTCGGATCGCTCTCGGCGACCTCCATCATCTTGCTGGCCCAGTCCTGCGCCTGATCGAGGTGGATCCGGGAAGCGGTGACCCGCGCGCCCACGCGGCGCAGATTTTCGATCAGGGCGAGGCGCAACATGATCGGAATCGCCCACAACTCGCCGAGCGTCAGCGGAGCGACCGACTGGTACGCGGTCACGAAGCGGCACAAGGTGTCCGAATCGATGCGACCGTCGCCGTGCGAGATCGCTTCCAGGGCAATGTCGTAGACTCGCGGCAAGCCGCGCGAGGCTCCCTGGGACAGGCGGGGCAGTTCGCGGCTGTAGTCCTTGGGCAGGTGCCGCCTGGCGGTCCGGATCTGCTCTTCGATCAGATAGAAGTTGTCGAGCAACCATACGCCGGCCGGAGCGATTCGCCGCTTTGCCTTGACCGCGGCAGTCAGCAGGTCACAGGCGTCGAGGAGAACCTGCTCATTCTCGTCCAGACGCTGAAGCAGGCGGTTTTGCGGCTGCGACCGGCTCAGCGCATGTCCGCGCGCCAGCGCACTTCCGTGTAGCTCCATCTGGTCGGCGCTGAACAACTCGGCGCGCAGCGGCGTCTGATCATCAATTCCGTTGGTTCCGGACTGCTCGGCGCGCTGGCCGCCCGGAAAAGCAGCCGCCGATCGGAGATACTCGCGGAGCGAGAAATCACGGTTCATCGCGGCCGTACAATAGTCGCGCGGTTCACCCCAGTGAAGGGGACTTGAGCTGGCTGATCGCGGTCACTTGCGTGTCCGCACCACCAGCAGCAGCACGCCGGCGATGAGTGCTCCGGCGCCAAGCCACACTGGAATGTTGACCGTTTCCTTTTCTTCAACCGAGAGCTCGATCGGTCCCAGATCCGCCTTGTGCGTGTCCTTGGTGTAGGTGAAGCCGCCGTATGCAAGGCCAAGAATGCCCGCGATGATCAGTACGATCGCCGCCAGTCGAGTGCCGCTCATGGATGATTCTCCCGGTCAGATGCAATGAAGCTGGCCAATCTTTCGGTTCGGGACGGACCGTGACCGATGCTACACCGCCGCGTCCGCAAGGAATGGCGTTTCGAGGAGAGGATTCATCAGGCAAAAAGAAAGCCAATCGTCAACGATTGGCTGATGGGATTGGTGGAGGCGGTGGGAATCGAACCCACGTCCGCAAGCCCTACGCTACAGGTTCTACGTGCGTGTCCAGCCTATTGTTCTCGTCCCGTGCTACCCGGCTGGCGGGGAAAACACGAGACCAGCTTCGGAGCGTTTTAGCGGTTCCAGCCCGGAGCACACCGGTTCCGCGATCCTGTGAGCGCGTCCCCCGGGTCTGGATGCACAGGCACATGCCAGTCGGGGGTTAGGCGGGATTAAGCCGCCAGAGCGTAGTTGTCGTCGTTGGCAACTATAGTTTGCAAGCGG
>Ga0187893_10008634_pt1 | contig 15970 bp, 12 predicted proteins | sample MA1701074metaG_FD_139574 | JGI IMG/M metagenome (GOLD analysis project Ga0187893, IMG submission 139574) | White microbial mat communities from a basaltic lava cave in the Kipuka Kanohina Cave System on the Island of Hawaii, USA - MA170107-4 metaG ... | reverse complement strand
CGTTCGCGCGTTCGAACCTCCTCGACTTGCTCGTGCACATCCAGTCGGACGAGCCGCCGCGGCTGGCCGGCGTCCACGCGGACCTCCAGGCCATCGTCTCCATGTGCCTCGAAAAGGAGCCGTCGCAGCGCTACGCCGACGCACGAGCGCTCGCCGACGACCTCGATCGCTGCCTGGCGGACGAGCCCGTATCCGCGCGCCGGCGGGGCGTCGCCCACCGGCTCGGCAGGAAGCTGGCGCGCCGCCGGGCGCTGCTCGCGACCGTGGGGATGCTGCTCCTCGCCGGTCTCGCCGCGCTCTACGTCCAGGCGCGCCGGGCCGCGCAGCGGGAGGCGTCGCGCCAGCAGCTCGTGCTGAACTGGTCGGCGATCGTGGAGCGCAAGCGCGAGATGCGGTCGCTGCGCTCCGATCCCGCCAAGGCGAGGAGCGCCCTGGAACGCGCCGTGATGGACATGGATGCCTACGTCGCCGCGTGGCCCGACGATCCCCGGGGCTACTACGTGCGCGCGCGCGGCTGGCTTTACCTCGAGCGCCTCGACCAGGCCCGCGCCGACGCCGCGACGGCCCTCGCGAAGCGGCCCGACTTCCGGCCCGGCTGGACGCTGCTCGGCATGGTCAAGGTCGCCGAGTACCGCGCGCGGATCGTCGGCACAACGTTCACGAACGAGGTCCGACGCCGGCGGTGGTCCCCGCTGCTGGCGGACGCGACGTCGGATTTCGACCGCGGACCGCTCCCCGGCCGCGAGCAGGACGAGGCGCGCCGATGGGGACTCCCCCACCTCCGCGAGGACGAGGTGATCGCCCGCGTCGCGCGTATCGTGCGCGCCGGCGCCGCGGGACGAGACTTGGCGGACCTGCGCGCCATGGTGAGCGAGGCCCTCGACGAGTACCGCTCCGAGGACTACGCTCTGCTGCACGCGCAACTCACGCGACAGACGGCCGAGGAGGCCCTGGAGTGGCTGGAGCGCGCCCTTCAGTGGGCTCCCGGCTACGTGGAGGCGCTGCGGGAACGCGGAACGCGGAAACACCTCGCGGCCCTGGAGTGCGCCGCGCGGGGAGACGCGGACCAGGCACGGCGGCTCCATCGTGAGGCGCTCGCGGACCTCGACCACGCGATCGAGCTTCATGAGGACGCCGTGTCGCTCGACAACCGCGGTTGCGTGCGACAGTCCCTCGGCGACCTGGACAGGGCCATCTCCGACCACACGCGGTCGATCGAGCTCGACGGCGGGCTCGCCAGCGCCTGGTACAACCGGGGAGCGGCACAGCGCATCAAGGGGAACATCGCGGAGGCGATGAGCGACTACGCTCGGGCCGTAGCCTGCGATCCGGAGGATCCGATCGCGTTCAACAACCGGGGCGAACTGTACCTGCACCTCGGCGAGCTGGAGGCGGCGGAGCGCGATTTCGACCGGGCCCTCGAGCTGGCGGACGACTACGGCGCCGCGTGGCAGAACCGCGGGCTCGTGAAGCGCGCGCGCGGCGACATCGAGGGGGCGCTGAGGGACCTCGACCGCGCCGCGGCCAAGAACCAGACCGACGCGGACGTTTACCACAACCGCGGGAGCCTGCACAGCGACCTGAGCGCTCGCCGGTTCGCGGCCGGGCGCCTGCAGGAGGGCGAGGAGCACTGGTCCGCCGCCATGGCGGACTTCGACCGCGCCATCGGGCTGCGAAAGGACAGCTTCCCCGCGTGGTACGACCGCGGCAACGCGCGGCTCGACAAGGCGGAGTCCCTCCTCCAGGCGCGGCGCCCGGACGAAGCCGCCCCCCTCTTGCGCGCGGCCGTCGCCGACTTCGACGAGGCCATCCGGATCGACGGTGCCTTTTCGCCGGCTCACAACAACCGGGGGTTCGCTCACCGGCTCATGGGCGACCTCGAAGCGGCTCGCGCGGATTTCGACCGCGCCATCGCCCTGGACGCGAACAACCTCGAGGCGTACATCAACCGGGGGCTCGTGCGGGAGAAGCGGGGCGACGCGCGCGGCGCTGCGGTGGACTTCGAGACGGCCCTCAATCTTGCGCCGCCCGACTGGCCGGGGCGCGCCGAGGCGGCGCGGCACCTCGCGCGCGCGCGCTTGCGCCCGTAGGCCGCCGCGCAACAGCTCCCGCCGGGCCGCTACTTCAACCTCTCCAGCAGCTTGCGCGCGATCACCCTCAGCGAGCCCGCGTACTTGGCCGACGCACACTTCTCCAGCCACGGGCGCGCGGACGCCGTGTCGCCTTCCGCCATCGCGATCCATCCCATCCGCAGCAGACGCTCCGGACGGAAGACGTTGGCGGTCGGCTCCGTGACGTACGTGTCCGCGGGGACGCGGCCCGCGTAGTACTCAGCGGTGCGACCCGGCTCGCTCGTCAGGTCCACTCCGCGCCGGCACATCTCGCGAAGCTCCGCGACCCGGCGACGCGCCGACTCCGTGTTTCTCATCAGGAGGTCCGCTACGAGGACCGCTTCGCGACCCGCCACGCAGTATTCGAGCACCGGGCTGCTACCGGCGATCTCCTCGATCGCCTGCAGGGGTCGCCCCGCGGCGCCGTCCTCGGCCGCCTCCAGCCACGCGAGCAGGAGCAAGGCCTCGGTCAGGACGTCCGGCGGAAACCGCTGCCACGCCTCGCGCAATCCCTTCCGGGCAGCGTCGATCTCGCCGCGCTGCCATTCGAGCGACGCGCGCGCGACGTCGAGTGGTTTCGACTCGGTCTTCAGCGCTTCCAGCTGCCGCACCGCATCATCGAAGGACGCCTGGTCCCCAGCTTGCGCGGCCATGCTTCCGACTGCACGCAAGTGCAGGCTGGCCAGGGACGGCGTCGCGCGCCAGCGTTCGCCGCGGGCCGCGCAGAACCGGACCCACTCGTCGCCCACGATGTGCATGTTCGCCACGGTGAGCGCCCGCAGCCGCAGCTTGTCGATCTGATCGCTTCGGCCTGCCGGCGGACCGGCCACCAGCGCCGCCCCGAGCACCTCGTCGGCGTCCGCGAATCGGAACTGGAGCAGGTAGATCTCCCCCAGCGATACGACGCCGACGGCCGCCGCGTCCGGGTCCTTCGACGCCGCCAGCTGGCGGCCGATGCGCTCCGCCTCCTCACCTTTCCCGACCTGCTGCAGGCAGATCGCGCGGCGCGCGGTCAATTCCGGCGGCTGCGGATGCGCCTCGCAGGCACGGTAGACGGGCTCCGCGAGCGCGTAGTCCCCCGCCTCGAAGGCGCGGTCCGCGAACCGTTGCGCGGCCGCGAGCGGCTGGCGCACGCGGACGCGATCGAAGTGGACGTGCGCGCACTGGCTGGCGAACCCGAGATAGCCCGTCGACGGGAGCGGCCGAGGATCGCGATACGTCGCGAGCAGCTCGCCGTCGGCATGGTACGAGACCACGTCGCCGACCCGGCTCGCCCGCATGTGATAGCGGCGACCCTGCTCGATCGTCTTTCCGCGCGCGTCGGCCGTGGCCCCCCGCGCGCGCTGGATGCAGTTGACGGTGTTCCCCGTGATGCCGAACTCGAAGGCGTAGCCGTGTTCCAGTGCTTTCTGCCGGCCGCCGTGCACGAAGCAGCTGATCTCCCTGCAGTCGAGCGAGTCCGGCATCACGCGACCTTCGAACTCGAACTCGACGTCGCCCGGCACCTCGGCCGTGAAGACGAGGATCGCGGCGCGCGAGCAGTACTCGCCGTCGTGCACGGAGGCGTTCGAGCGCGCCGGGACCGGCACGTCCCAGCGCGGGCCCAGCGTGGCGCGATCGAAGTCATCCGAGAAGACGGTCACCCACGGCTCGGGCTCCGCGGCGGAGGTGCGGAACGCGAAGACGAGGGCGACGATCGCGACGGCCGCGAGGAGAGCGCTCACGGCCCATGCCGCGAAGACACGGCTGCGGCGCACCTTCCGGAACGCGAGCATCACCCGGCTCGTCGGCCGCGCCAGGATCGGCTCACCCTCGAGGAAGCGCTCGAGGTCCGCCGCGAACTCCGCGGCGGTCGCGTACCGGCGTGCCGGATCGCGCTCCATCGCGCGCAGGATGATCGTCTCGATGTCGGCGTGCAGCTTCGGGTTGACGGTCCTCGGGCGCGGCGGTTCCCCGCTTTGCACCGCGTGCAGGATTTCGAACGCCGTCGCGCCGCGATAAGGCGCTCCGCCGCACACGGCCGCGTACAGCGTCGCCCCCAGCGCGTAGACGTCGCTGCGCACGCCGACGGCCTCCGTGTGGCCGCCCGCCTGCTCGGGAGGCATGTAGGCGGGCGTGCCGACGATGTCCCCCGTCGCCGAGAGCGAACTGGCGATGTTCGCGCGCTTCGCGAGGCCGAAGTCCATGACGAAGGCGTGTCCGGCCTTGTCGATCATGATGTTCTGCGGCTTGAGGTCGCGGTGAATCACGCCCGCCACGTGCGCATGGTCCACGCCGCGTGCCGCGTCGCGCACGACTTCGAGCGCGCGCCGTTGCGAGAGCCCCGCCTTGTCGAGCGTCTGCCCGTCGACGTACTCCATCGAGATGTAGTAGAGCGTGCGGCCGGCGGCGTCCTTCTCCTCGCCGACGTCGTGCGTCGCGACGATGTTCGGATGGCGGAGGTTCGCGGCCGTGCGCGCCTCGCGATAGAAGCGCCGGATCTCGTCGCCCGCGGTGTCCGTGCCGTCGACGGGTGAGCCGCCCGGTCCCGACAGCAGCTTGAGCGCCACGTACCGCCGCAGCTGGACATCCCAGGCGAGCCACACCACGCCCATGCCGCCCTGGCCGAGCAGGCGCACGCGCACGTAGCGGCCGACCACGCTGACGGGATCGCGCGCGGCCTCGCGCACCACGATCGGCATCTCGTTCTCCGTCGAGAGACCGATCTTCTGGACGGGCGTCAGGCGCACCGTCGGGTCGTCCCGACGTTCATCCATATCTGAAGGAGTGTAGCCTACGATCCCAGCGCCCGGCGGGCGGCCTCGATGTCGGAGGCGATCTGCACGCGCAGCGCCTCCACGCCGTCGAACTTCCGCTCTTCGCGGAGGCGCGCGACGAAGCGCACCTCGACGTCGCGACCGTAGAGCGCGCCGCCGTCGTAGCCGAGGAGATGCACCTCCACCGTCTCGCGGCCGTTCTCGACGACCGTGGGACGCACGCCGATGTTCGCGACGCCCGGCCACTCCCGCCCGCCGAGCGGCACGCGCACCGCGTAGACGCCGCGCGGCGGCCGCACCTTGTGGCGCAGCTCGACGTTCGCCGTCGGCACGCCGATCGTCCGCCCGCGGCCGTCGCCGGCCACGACCACGCCGTGCAGCGAGAACGGCCGGCCCAGGAGCTCCGCCGCGTCGTCGAGCCTTCCCGCCGCCACCGCCTCGCGCACGAGCGAGCTCGACATCGGACGTCCGCGCCACGCCAGCGGCTCGCACGCGCGCACCTCGACGCCGATCCGCGCGCCGAGCGCGCGCAGCAGGTCGAAGTCCCCCGCGCGGTCCTTGCCGAAGTGCGAGTCGTGCCCCAGCAGGATCGCCTTCGCGCCGACGCGCCGCGCGATGATGTCGGCGACGAACGTCTCGGCGGAGTTCTCCGCGAACGCCTTCGAGAACGAGAGCACGAGCGTGGCGTCCACGCCGCACGCGTCGATGCGCTCGAGCCGCACGTCGAGCGGGCACACGAGCGGCACGTCCACGCCGCGCAGCACCTCGGCCGGATGGCGGTCGAACGTGATCGCGACGGACGGCGCGCCGCGCCCGCGCGCCCACGACGCGAGCGTCGCGAGCACCTCCTGGTGGCCGCGGTGCACGCCGTCGAAGACGCCCCACGTGACGACGCACGACGCCAGGCGCGGGTCCGGGACCGTCTCGAGTCCGCGAAGGACGATCACGGTTTCGGGGCGGCGATGTCGGCGTCCCGATCGCGGCGCAGGCGCGGCTCGCGCTTCGCCTTGAAGTCCTCTTCGAGCTCCTGCAGCAGCGGCTTGAACTGCTTCAGGTCCGCGGCGGACATCTTGTCGATCATGAGCACGCCGTCGAGGTGGTCGATCTCGTGCTGGAAGAGCTTCGCGTAGAGCCCTTCGCACTCCATCTCCCACATCGCGCCGTCGAGGTCGTAGTACGTGACGACCACCTGCGACGAGCGTCGAATCTTCGCCGAGAGGCCGGGGAGCGAGAGGCAGCCCTCCTCCTCGTGCATCGTGCCGGACTTCTTCTTGAGCTCGGGGTTGATGAAGACGCGCTCCTGGTCCTTCTGCCCGCCATCGCCGGTGATGTTGGCGACGAGGATCCGGCGCTGCAGGCCGACCTGCGGTCCGGCGAGGCCGATGCCGCGGTGGCGGTACATGACCGTGAGCATCTCCGGCACGAGCGCGGCGAGCTCCGGAAGGTGCTCGCGGCCCACGGGTTTCGACACCTCGCGCAGCCGGTCGTCCGGGTAGTAGACCATCCTGAGCGTCATTCCAAGGGGATTATAGTGGAACGCGCCGACGCCAACAACTAGACTCACGATTCACTGGTGGGGGCGCGTGCGGGTGACCGCGCCCGCGATCTCCGGTTTTGGACGGGGCAGAACATGGCCGATACCGCCGCTCTGATGAAGCGGGCCGAAGAGGCATTCGCGAAAAAGAACTACGACTACGCGCGCGACCTGTTTCTGAGCGTCCTGACGATCGATCCGAACCACGAGAAGGCGCGGAAATCGCTCTACGCCACGTGCCTCAGCAAGATCAAGGAGCAGGGCGCCAAGAGCAAGATCACGACCGTCATCCTGAAGGGCAAGATCGAGGCGCAGCTCGCCGCCACGAAGGACCCGGCCAAGAAGATGGAGCTCGCCCAGAAGTACCTCTGCGACGAGCCGAACGACGCGCGCGTCCGCACGGCGCTGGCGCAGGCGCTCGTCGACACGGGCCACGTCGTCGGCGCGGGCGCGGAGGCGGAGTGCGCGCTCAACGTGGACGGCAAGAACCTCACCGCCGCCAAGATCCTGTGCATGTCGCTCACCTCGCAGAACAAGATCGCCGAGGCGGAGAAGATTCTCGAGCGCGTGGCGGCGCACGCCGGCGAGGATCGGGACATCGCCAAGCTCCAGCGCGACCTGGCCGCCAAGCAGACGATGAAGAAGGGGTTCGAGGACGCGAAGGACTACCGCGACATCGTGAAGAACAAGGACCAGGCGGCGCTCCTCGAGGCACAGCACCACCTCATCCAGACCGACGAGCAGTTCCAGGCCGTCATCGCCAACCTCAAGGACGAGATCTCGCAGAACCCGACGGACGCGAAGTACCCGAAGAAAGTCGCGGACCTCTACTTCGAGAAGAAGAAGGACTACAACGAGGCGCGCGAGTGGTACAAGAGGGCGAGCTCGCTCGCCCCCCAGGACACGGTGCTTCGCGACAAGGTGGACGACTGCGCGATCCGCATCTGGGACGTCCAGATCGACGCCGCGCAGAAGAACAGCGACCCGAAGGTGCCGCAGCTCAAGACGGAGCGGCTCAAGTTCGTCATCCAGTCGTACGAGCGGCGCGTCGCCGACCGGCCGACGGACATGGTGCTGCGGTTCGAGCTCGGAAAGGCGTACTACATCGCGGGCCCCGCGTTCCTCAACAAGGCCATGGGCGAGTTCCAGCAGTCGGTCAAGGACCCGAAGAAGAAGATGGAGTCGCACATCTACCTGGGGCACGGCTTCCGCAAGCTGAAGAACTACGCGCAGGCGGACACGCAGTACGCCAAGGCGGAGGAGTCGGGCGTGCTCCAGCAGACTCTGCAGCTCGACATCTGGTACAACCGCGCCGTGTGCAGCTTCGAGGCGGGCAAGAAGGAGCAGGCCGTCGCCCTCGCGAACAAGATCATCGAGGTCGACATCAACTACAAGGACATCAACGTGCTCCTCGAGAAGTGGCAGAACGGCGCATAGCCGCTCGCCGTTGGCCTCCGGCCGATCTGGCCGTCTGGCCGATGGCGCGCTTGACTTTCCCCCCCGTGCTGACTATTCTTGCCGACCTTCCGCAGCTGACGCTAATGGCCAACAGATAAGGGCTACACATGGCTCATACGCTCACCGGGCTCAAGAATATCCGACAGAACGAGAAGCGCCGCGTGCGCAACAAGGCGATCAAGTCGGCGCTGCGCTCGCAGATCCGCCGCGTCCTCGAGGAGGTCGGCAAGAAGGACAAGCCCGCCGCGGCGAAGAGCCTTCGCGCGGCGTACCAGCTGCTCGACCGCGCGGCACGCAAGGGCGTGATCCACCGCAACGCCGCCGCTCGCCACAAGTCGCGGCTCGCGGGCCGCATTGCCGGCCTGAAATAGCCGCCCCACGCCCCCTGCGGCCGATGCGCGAATTATTTGCATTTTGCAGTTGCATTTTGCAAATGGCCGCGTATACTAGACGCGGTTCCGGTCAAGAGGAGGTTGCATGGTGACCCCAAGAGGCAGTGAACACGGCGGCGCGCTGATCCTGGTCGTCGTCGTCAGCATCCTGATCGTCGGCATCGCGGCGGCGTTCATGGCGCTCACGGCCGCCACGACCGAGCAGACGTCGCGCGACGCGCTCGGCCTGCAGGCACTCTACTGCGCGGAGACCGGCGTCGCCGTCGCGGTGGCCTCGGTGAACGCGGGCACCCTGCCGCTCAACGGGACGGGGGATTGCGCGGACGGACTGCTGAACCCCGTCAATTACGGGGGCTCGCCTCCCCAGGACGCGGCGCTCGTGCCGATCCTGACGGGCCAGCTCGGCACCGGCCGCTACGAAGTCACCATCGCCCTCTGGGGCTTCGACCGGAACTACGCGGCCGGCGACCCCAGCACCGGCGTCGACAACGACGGCGACGGCGAGATCAACGAGGCGGACGAAGACAACTACATGACGATCACGGCCCGCGGCATCATCGACGGCTCCGAGGGCAAGCAGGTCGTCCGGCAGGTCGAAGTCATCCTGGCCCGTGTCGGCGGCGGCGTGTGGTGGAACGCCATCCACGAGAGCGGAGACGCCGGCCCCAACGCCGCGCTCGGTGACATGGTCTTCAAGGGCACCGGCAAGGACGCCGACTACATCGACGGCGACATCTACATCAACGGCCGCAACGTCAGCGTCAACCAGCAGGCGGACATCAACGGCAGCATGATGGTCAACGGCGGCACGTGGACGGACAACTCCTCCGTCTGGGGCGGCAATGGCACCTCCGGCGTCCAGCCGTCGCTCGACCTCGCGAAGTACAACTACCCGGTGAACAACGACGTCAACGTGCTCGCGTCGCTCAAGGACACGAGCAAGGCGAAGTACGGCCCCGGGGTGCCGCAGGGGGGCGGATCGCCCGTCGGCGGGAAAGCGTGGCAGCTCCCCGCCACGGATCCGTCGCACATCTTCCGCCGCAACCCGAGCGACCGGACCGGCGTCTACAGCAGCTACAACGAGGTGATCGCGCTCGAGGACCCGTACGAGAAGCTCCAGAACGACGCGAACTGGAACGGCACGGACGCCACGAAGATCTCGTACACCAAGGGCTTCGAGTACGGCAAGACGTACTTCGTCGGGCCGCAGAAGCCGGGCGACAAGGTCGCGATGATCATCGACAACACGTCCACCTACAGCTACAAGTTCCTCACGCCGGGCGCCGAGTCGAGCGGCCAGCAGAACCTGATCGCCGTCCAGGGCGACATCTACATCAGCGACAACATCTTCCACACCAACAAGAACAAGGACGCCGTCGTCTTCATCGCCCTCAAGAACCCCGACGGCACCGGCGGGAACATCTACTTCGGCGACACGCGTTTCGGCACCGTGGAGGACTTCAACGCCTACATGTTCGCCGAGAACAACTTCGTCTCGACGAACGTCTCCTACTCGAACTCCAAGATCCTCGTGAACGGCAACATGGCGGCCGGCAACCGCGTCATCATGAACCTCGACTCGCCCGGGTCGCCTCCGAAGCACCACAAGTGGAACGTGGTGTTCGACGACCGGCTCAAGAAGACGATCGAAGGCACCGCGAACGGCGCCTCAAGCCTGGACGGCATCGCGTCGCTCGTCGACTCCGGCGTCGCGGCCACCGGAACGAACTACTCGATCGTCAGCTGGAAGCAGGAACCGCCGAAGGCGCGCCCGAGCTTCCAGGGATACTCCTTCAGCCCCTAAACCCCACGAGCGCAGGGATTGCGTGAAAGCCGCCGGACCCATCCGGCGGCTTTCGCATTTTCAGGCGCCCTTGAAGCCGTCCAGGTCGATGTCGTACCGCTTGATCTTGCGGTACAGCGTGCTCCGGTCGATCTGCAGGAGATTCGAGACGACCTCCGTGTCGCCGCGGTGCTCCGTCAGCAGCTTGCGGATGACCTCCGACTCCATCTCGCGCAGGGAGCGCGTGGTGACGTTCGACGCGCCCGTCCCGCGCCGCGCCTCCGCCGCCAGCACCACCGACGGCGGCAGGTGGCGCCGCTCGAGGAGGTCCCCCTCGCCGAGCTCGCACGCGCGCTCGACGGCCTGCGCGAGCTCCGCGACGTTGCCGGGCCAGTCGTGGCCCATCAGCGTCGCGAGCGCCTCCGCCGAGAGGCTGCGCGGGGTGCGACGCCCCTCCGCCGCCCGGCGCCGCAGCTGTGCGTCCACGAGCAGCGCCACGTCGTCCATCCGCTCGCGCAGCGGCGGGATCGCCAGGGTCTGCGCCGCGAGCCGCTCCAGAAGGTCGGAGCGGAAGAGCCCCCGCCCCACCGATTCGAGCAGGTTCGCGCTCGTGCCCGCGATGACGCGCACGCGCACGCCCTCCTCCGTCGACCCGGCGCGCACCACGCGCTCGACGATCGCCCGCGCGAGCGTCCCCTGCGACGTGGGCGGGAGTTCGCCCACGTCGTCCACGAAGATCGTCCCGCCGTCCGCCGAACGCAGGGAGGCCGCGAACCGGCTCTCGAAGTCGGCTTCGCGACCCGCGCGGCCGTCGACCGTCACGAAGGGGCCCGACTTGTGAAGGGTGCGCGCGGCCGGCTCCTTCTCCGTGCCCGGCGCGCCGACCAGCAGCACCGGCAGGTCCGGGGACGCGCGCTCGATCTGCTCGTTGAGCCGCACCATGCCGGGGGTCATGCCGACGAGCCGCGTCCGGGCCGGCGCCGGGGCCTGGCCCGCGGCCGCCCGCGCCTGCCGCACGCGCTCCACGGTGACCGCCACCTGCTCCGGCTTGAGCGGCTTCACGAGGTAGTCGGCCGCCCCCAGCTTCATCGCGCGCACGGCGTCCTCGATGCGCGACGCGGTCGCCGTCAGGACGACGTGAGTCTCCGACCGCAGCCGCTTGAGCTCGCCCAGGACGTCGAAGGCGCCTTCGCCCTCCGCCGCGAGAAACAGCAGGTCCACGTCGCCCGTTCGCGCCCTCTTCATCGCCTCCGCGGGCTTCGCGACGACCTGCACGCGCAGGCCGGCCTGACCCGCCAGGTGGCTCCTCAGCGCCTCGGCGAAGGAGGCATCCGCATCAGCGACTATGACCGTCAGCATGGCTCCCCGAACATAGCACGCCATTTGCAATTTGCAAAGGCGAGGCCGTAGGCCTATACTGAAGGTGGAGGTGGGCTCATGAAGAGGCGCAGCTCTGGCTTCACGCTTGTGGAGGTGATGATCGCGCTGGCCGTTCTGGCCATCGCCGTCATCGGATTGATCGCCACCTACATCTGGATGACCCGCCAGCAGGCCATCAACGCGGAGACCACGCGGGCCACTCGGGCTGCCGAGCAGGCCGTCGAGCAGATCTACGGGAGCACCCGCTTCAGCGAGATCTTCCCGCGGTTCAACACGATCTTCAACACCGCCGCCGGCGCCGACGACGCGGGCATGCTCGACTACACCACCAACCCGTACGGCACGGCCACCATGGGCACGTTCGAGGTCCTCACCGACGGACAGATCGTGTTCGACGCCGTGCCGGCTTCCACGCCGCTCATGTTCACCCGCCCCGGCGGCGTCCGCGTGGGGCGCATCGAATTCCCGGACGGCGCCGTCGTTGCCAACAAGATGACCCTCGACGAGACGGCCTGCGCGGCGCTCGGGTTCTCGGGCGCCCAGTGCGACATCAACGGGAACGGCGTGACGACGGACACCGGTCTGAGCTCGTACATCATCCTTCCCGTGGTCGTCACGCTCACGTTCGAGAGCATCGACGGAACGCCGCGCACCGTCACGTATCGCAAGGTCCTGGTGTCGAGGTAGCCATGAAGAACGGGAACAGGAAGGGCCTGACCTTCGTCGAGATCATCATCGTGATGGCGATCCTGGCCGTCGTGATGGTGATCATCTACATGCTGGTCATCAGCGCGACGCGGTCCGCGCAGACGCAGACCACGCAGCAGGACCTCGACTCGCAGTGCCGGCAGGTAATGGAGAGCGTGCTCAAGGACCTGCGCGAGACCGACAGCCTCACCGTCGCCGCCGGCGAGTTCCAGCAGGTGGGCAACCACGTGGTGGCGACGCGGATCACGTTCCCCAAGATCGTCACCATGGATCCGTTCACCGCGCCGGGCACGTTCACGCGCGTCTACGACGCGGCGGGGAGCGTGACCTACGGGGCGGTGCTCGTCGAGCGTCCCTCGCAGTCGGCGGGCACGTTCGAGCTGGCGCCGAACGGGCTCGACGAGGATCGCGACGGGCTCATCGACCAGTGCGCCATCAACCGCAACGTCGGAACGCAGCCGGTGCTCCAGCTCACCCAGCGCGGCACGTTCCCCGCGGGCCCGGGCTCGCCTCCCGTGACGAGCGTGTGGCCCAACCCCGCCACGACCAACGACGAGGTGCCGCGCTATCCCGCGAACGTGAGCCCGCCCGCGATCTATTTCTCGTGGGTGGACCCCGACGGCCCCGCGGGCGCGACGGAGCCGCAGCGCCTCATCAACGTCGTCGTGACGCTCCAGGGCGTGGACGCCACCGGGAAGCGGATGGTCCGGTCGCTGACGAGCAAGGTCAGCCTCCGCAACGAGAACTAGAGTCCGAGCAGGCCGCGCTGCAGGATCACGCCCACGACGCGGAAGAGGTCTTTCAGCCGGATCTTCTTCCCCTCCTCGTACGAGCGCGCCTTGTAGCCGATCGGCACCTCGCGGATCGCGACCCCCCGCCGCGCGACCAGCGCCGTCACCTCCGGGTCCCAGCCGAACCGGTCCTGGCGAAGCGCGAGCGACCGGAGCAGCTTCGTGCGGAACGCCTTGTAGCACGTCTCCATGTCCGTCAGGTGCTGGCGCGTGCAGATGTTCGACAGCAGCGTGATGCTCTTGTTCCCGACGACGTGCCAGAGCGAGTCGGCTTCGTGCCCCAGGTAGCGCGAGCCGTAGACGACCTCCGCGCCGCCGTCCGCGAACGGCCGCATCAGCGCCGGATAGTCGCGGGGGTCGTATTCGAGGTCCGCGTCCTGCACGAGCGTCACGTCGCACGCGACGTGCGCGAAGCCGGTCCGGAGCGCCTTCCCCTTCCCGCCGTTCTTCTCGTGCAACACCACTTTGAGGCGCGGGCCGTACTCCTCCGCCATCGCCGCGAGCGTCTCGCGCGTTCCGTCGCGCGAACAGTCGTCCACGCAGACGACCTCCGTCGTCTCGGGCTGCGCGAACACGCGGCGCACGATCTCGCGGATCGTCGCGAGCTCGTTGTAGCACGGGATGACGACGGAGAGGGTGGGGGCCGGGCGCTGATTGATGATCGCAGATTGTAGATCGCCGGACCGGGACTCCGCATCAGTCTTGAAGGCGTGCCGACGAAGGACCGGACTCCGCGACGGCCGACGGCGTGACGCTGGGCGATCGCCGATCTACTTCAGCCACTCCATCAGCTTCGCCGCGCCCTGGCACTTGCACTGCGACGCGCGCTCCTTCGCCTTCGCCTTGTCGCCCAGGAGCCCGTGGCAGAGGCCGTTCGCCATGTGGCCCGCCTTGTCGAGCGCCGCGACGAACTTCGCCTGCTCCTTCGCGTCCTTGAACATCGACTTCAAGTCGATCGCCGAGAATTCCGGCGCCGCCGGAATTCCGCTCGACAGCGCCTTCTCCGCGTTCTTGAAGTCGCCCGTCGCCACGAGCGCGATCCCCATGTAGACCTGCGCGAGGCCGACGGACGTGTCGGTGCCGACCGCCTCCTTGAACGACGCGAGCGCGCCCGCGTAGTCGGCCCACTGGAACTTCTTCACGCCGACCTCGAGGTGCTTCGAGAGCGTCAGCCGCTGCACGTACTCCGGGACGCCGTGCATCGCCGCGCGACGCGCGTACGTGTAGCTCATGGCGACGTAATCCGCGTAGCTGCCGCCGGGAGACCCGTAGTAGGCCCGTCGCGGCAGGACCCATCCCGACGAGTAGCCGAACCCGTCGCCGTACACCATCGTCGACCCGTATCCGTAGCCGGTGCCCGGCCACCCGTAGTTCGAGCCGAGGAAGTTCGTCCCGAACGCGAACGACGAATTGCCGTTCGACCACGTGAACCCGGGAGAGTATCCGCCGTAGGTGCCGCCGTATCCGCCGTATCCGTAGCCCCCGTACCCGTAGCCGTATCCCGAGGATCCGCCCCAGTACCCGTTGATGCGGAGCCGGTAGTTGTCGCCGGTCCGCTCGTAGCTGAACCCGATCTGCGCGTCGGCGACGGACGCGGCCCCGAGAAGGATGGCCGCGGCGGCGAGTGCGTGCTTGGTCATGCTCGGTCCCTCTCCATGACTATACAGCAACGCCCTCCGCGGCATTCCGGATCCCGCCTTCCTGGCGTCTCGTGACTGGCGCTCTCCCGTTAATGGTCGTCCGGCATGCCCTTGGGAACGCGCAGCTTGACGCGGCGCGGCCCAAGCCACGTGTCCTTCCGCAGCGGCCCGCCCTCGTAGTGGTACCAGTAGTGGCTCTCCGTGGGGCAGAAGTACGCCGTCTCGCGCACCGGGTGCTGCTTGTCGGGCGCGTCCGCGCGCAGCGTGAACACCTTGAGCACCGCGCGCTCCTGGCACGCCGCGCAGAACGGCTTCACGCCCTCCCACCGGATGCCGTCGCACGTCGCCGAGCCCTTGTGCAGGTCCGCCTCGGGCAGCCACGTGTTGCGCACGTCGTTCAGGATCCGCGCGCGGATCTCCCCGTCCTGCGGCGGCGCCTCGAGGTCCGCCTGCGTGATCCCGCGCGACGCCATCTCCTGCTCTCGCGTGTCGTACATGTCCGTGCAGCCGGCCGCCAGGAGCGCGGCGAGGAGCAGCGACCTCTTCATACGTTCACCGTCCCTTTCCAACCGAGGAGCTTCCGGCGCGCGCGCAGCCGCGGCTCGACGTCCTCCGCCAGGAACTCGCGCGTCTGCTCGGGGGCGCGCCCGACGTACCGCTGCGGCCGCCCCAGCGCGTCCAGCTTCCCACGGATCGACTTGAAAATCCCGTCATTCTTTAGACGGGCGACGAGGTCGTTCCCCCTGCCGTTCCTCACCGACTCCGCCGCCGCGAGCGAGTGACGGCGGATCGCCTCGTGCAGCGCCTGGCGATCGCCCCCCGCCTTCACCCCCGCCATGAGCACGTTCTCGGTCGCGATGAACGGAAGCTGGCGCTCGACGTTCGCGCGCACGACGTCGCGGTTCACGACCGGCCGTGACGCGACCTCCATCCAGAGCGACAGGATCGCGTCGACCGCGAGGAAACCCTCGGGCACGGCGATGCGCTTCCCCGCCGAATCGTCGAGCGTCCGCTCGAACCACTGGTTGGCCGCCGTGAACGCCGCGTTCTGCGACAGCGTGATGACGAACCGCGCGAGCGACGTCATGCGCTCGCACTTCATCGGGTTGCGCTTGTACGCCATCGCGCTGGAGCCGACCTGCTCCTCCTCGAACGGCTCCTGCACCTCGCCCATGTTCTGCAGCAGCCGCAGGTCGTTCGCGAACTTGTGCGCCGACTGCGCGATCCCCGAGAGCGCGGCCGCCGCCTGCGCGTCGACCTTCCGCGAGTAGGTCTGCCCCGTCACCGGGTACGTCTTCTCGAATCCCATCGCGCGCGCGACCCGCGCGTCGAGCTCCCGCACCTTCGCCGCGTCCCCGTCGAAGAGTTCGAGGAAGCTCGCCTGCGTGCCGGTCGCGCCCTTGACCCCGAGGAACCG
>Ga0187893_10008633_pt1 | contig 15971 bp, 13 predicted proteins | sample MA1701074metaG_FD_139574 | JGI IMG/M metagenome (GOLD analysis project Ga0187893, IMG submission 139574) | White microbial mat communities from a basaltic lava cave in the Kipuka Kanohina Cave System on the Island of Hawaii, USA - MA170107-4 metaG ... | reverse complement strand
TTTTTAAAATAAACATCTTTCAAATCGGCAAAATAATATCCTTCCTTACTGTTCAGCACTGTTTTTTTATTTACCACTTTACCGCCATTCTTATAAGTGCCGATATTGGTTTGCATGTCATACTCAAGATCGGGTGTGGTTAATGTGGCATGGCCATCGGTGAGTTTTACGTTACCATCAAGATAAGCCAGCTTAGTATTGCCGAGATAGCGGAGATGATTAGCAGTAACATGTGCAGTATCCGAATCAATGATGTGAACCTTTCCCCATGCTTCAAATATGTTGGTGCGGTTATTAATGACACAGCTATCACAAAAAAACAATGCATTGCCCTGCCGCATTTTCACATCACCGGTTACAATAGTGAGCCTGGTGCTGTCGTCTGCTGTTTGCAAAATAAGATTGCGGGTATTGCTAAGTATATGCACCTTCTTAGTGGTGTCTTGCACCGTAAGCCCGGGTTGCTGCTGTGCATTACCTATATGATGGATCAGCAACAAAAGAAAAAACGCAATAAGAAATAGAGATTTAGTATAGTTCATTCTTTGTTCACCTGGGAACGGTATCTTTTTTAGCTGGCGAAGATAATGCTCCACCTTTATCCTTTTTGCCAAAAACGGAAAGATTAACGTAGCGTTTGGGATGGGCACGAAGATCATCTATCAATATTTCAGCGCTAAGAATGGCATCATTAAGCCTGTTATAAAGTTGCCTGTCGTTGATCAATGCACCGAGGGTTCCCTGGTTGCTTGAAATTTTATTTACCGTTGACTTCAACTGACTCATGGCAGCCTGCAGTGTGTCCATGGTTTGCTCCAACTCAAGCTTGCTTAATTTTTCAGTGAATTGTTTTGTATTGTTTATAACAGCACTAATGCTGTCGTTATTCTTTTTCAGGTTACCTGTTATATCATTCACATTATGCAGTGTAGAGGCAAGAGCACTTGTTTGCAGATCAACCATTTTATTCAGTGAATTCGTTGCCATGTTCAGGTTGGCTATCATTTGCTGCAGGTTTCTTTTTGCACCCGCATCAAACATTGTATTGATATTGCTGAAAACCCTTGTAAGTGTATCAAGCGTTGTTCTGATGCGGCCAAGTGTAGGTTGTATTTCTGAAGATAATCCGCCGAGAAGACCTTCATCAATCCGTGTTTTTAAAAAATCGCCATCCCCTAAATAAGTAGTGGCATCCCCTTTTTCAATAATTATAGCGGCAGACCCAATGCCCACCAGGGAAGTGCTGATATAAGCTATTGAGTTGTCGGGTATGTTTACATCCCTTGTAAGACTTATGGTTACTTTAATGCCGCTTACATTTTTATCTACTTCTTCTACCTCATACACAGTGCCGATAGTAAGTCCATTGATCTTAACTTCATTTGATTTGACAAGCGATCCAAGTTTTGGAAAAACGGCATAGACTTTTTTTGTATTGTTAAATACGTCTTTGCCTTTTAAGAAATTAAATCCCAAAATAAGCATGGCCAATGCTGCAATGCCCAATAGTCCGACTTTGGCTTCGTTGGTAATCTTCATATATCCGGTTACATTTCGAAGCTGCCAAATTAACCAATTATTTTTAAACGGGTTAGGTCTTTATAAGGGGAAGCATTAAAATTCGAACAAATGGCGTACCGGGTTAGATGGATTTTTCTTCCTTAAAGATTCTTTACTCCGGAGTGTAAACTATCTTTACCGGGCTTCAATAACGATTTATACTCTTTGTAAAATAAAAATCCGTGTTCATCCGTCGTATCGGTGTCATCCGGTGCTCCTCACTGATTTAATTATTTTCCAAAAGTTTTAATGCGCCGGTCATGGTTGTTAATAAAAAAGGATGGAGATGATCCATCCTTTGCAAAACAGTTTCATTAGTATTTTTAAGGCGATGTGGTGATTGATCTTGATTCCACTCTTTGTTTGTAGGTGCGAAATGCATTTACGATATCTTCTACAATCTCCTGCTGACCGCTTTCACTATTGATATATTTTTCATCTTCATCATCTGACATAAAACCAATTTCAACCAATATGCTTGGCATGCCTGTAGCCTGAAGCACCCAGATGCCCGCATGGTTTCTTTGTTTTACACCGCGGCTAAAACGGCCTGATGCAATAAATTCTTTTTCTACCAGGTCGGCAAGCGTCAAACTTTTTTTGAAATAGTTTTGCGCATAGATCAGCATCCTTGCTTTTTCGGCTGGATCAGAAGGATCGGGGAGTTCGATGGTCAAAGTAGAATCCATTTCACCATATTCTTCACCTGCTGCAATTTTATTCATGGCACTCACTTTTGCTTCATTTTTATTTACAGCCCATATATAAGTTTCCGTTCCATGTGCAGGATTTGGTGTTGACCAGTGGCGATACTGCGGAACTTTTTTATTCACCTTTCTTCTCTTTTTACCTCTGCCCACATAAGTAGCCATTGTTCTATAGCCGGTGAGTTGCTTGTGGGGTATATCAGGAGCTGAATTGCAGTGAATAGCAATAAACAGATCGCCGCCTGATTCATTAGCAAGATTGGCTCTGTATCGCAGTCCTTCATCTTTAGTTCGCTTATTGCCGGCCATTACATCGGTAGTGCGGGTATAGATGATTTTCAGATCGGGAAATTCTTCCTGCAATGCCTTGCCTAATTTTAAACTTACAGCAAGACTTACTTCTGCTTCGGTAGAAAAGCTGCCTCTTGCACCGGGGTCAATACCGCCGTGTCCCGGATCAATGACCAATGTTTTGATCTGCGCTTTTGGCGCCGGTTCTGTTTTATTAATGAAAGAAAGAAGAGATGTAGAAACACATGCAATGAAAAAAAGTAAAATGACACGATTGATCATAGGTCTTACCCGTTTTTTTAGTTAGTAAGTTATTGTAATCTTCACAAATTGTTTAGGTATGAATGGTTTACATTTGTCTCCAACACTATGAACGGACTGCGCAAATTTAGCTTAAAATTTTTTTTTATCAGAGCCTTGCTTGCAGTTATTCTTCTTGCAGTAACGCAGCATACAATAGCGCAGCGTACTTCACCCAGGAATTTTGACAGTCTTTTAACAAAGCCCACCGATACTATAAAGCCTCGCATTGCACCGCAACCTACACCACCGCTTACTATTACTTCATCCGATACCATTCCAGGTAATGACTCCTTATCTGTTCAAAAGATTGATACGTTTTCTTTAAAACTTTCTAAAGATACGCTGGATGCACCGATACAATATACTGCAGAAGATTCGGTGGTCGTAATGATAAAAACCAAAAAAATATTTTTATACGGAAAAACAAAAACCGAATACCAGGATGTAACGCTTACTGCCCCGATAGTTGGTGTTGACCAACAAACACAAGTGCTCACTGCTTATAATAAAAAAGACAGCACCGGTGCGGTAATAGAAGATGCTGTTTTCAGGCAGGGGGAAAACGAGTTTACAAGTGATAGTATCGCTTATAACATAAAAAGCGGAAAAGGGTTGACAAAAAATACGATTACTCAATCAGGCGAAATGTTTGTGCATGGCACAGTGGTAAAAAAAGTTGATGAAAATGTAACATTTGTGAAGGAAGGTGTTTTCACCACATGCAATCTCGATGATCCGCATTTTGCTTTTAAAGCCAATAAGCTAAAAGTGATCAATAAGAAGCTGGCAGTGTCGGGGCCTGCACATCCTGAGTTTGAAGGTGTGCCCATTCCCGTTTATTTACCATTTGGTTTTTATCCATTGAGCCAGGGAAGGCATTCAGGTTTTTTGCCGCCGCAATTTGCCACTAACGAGCAATTCGGTCTTGGCCTGGAAGGATTGGGTTATTATAAAGTTTTCAATCCTTATTGGGATACCAAATTTTATGGCAACGTCTATTCTTATGGCGGATGGTCATTCAATGTAAATCCAACTTACCGTAAGCGATACAAATATGCCGGTTCGTTGAATTTTGGATTGCAGCATACCAAGCGCAATTTTAAAGGCGATCCTGATTTTTATTCAAACAATAGTTATACGCTTAACTGGAGCCATTCTGCTGATCCACGTGCCAGGCCGGGTGTCACTTTTTCTGCTAATGTAAATGCAAGCTCTACTACTTATAATGAAAATGTGCCTAACAATGCATTATTAAATTTTCAAAACCAGTTGAGCTCATCTATTGCTTATTCAAAAACATGGGTGGATAAACCTTATAACCTAACAGTAAGCGCCAATCATAATCAAAACAATGCAACACGGTTAGTGAATCTTAGTTTGCCGGATGTTGGTTTTACAGTGGCTACTGTTTATCCTTTTCAGAGAAAAGAAGCGGTTGGCAGTAAAAAATGGTATGAGCAATTGGGCGTTGCTTACAATGGCAATTTCAGAAACCAGGTTTCTTTTTATGATACAGCGTTTCGTTTGAAACAGCTAATAGATACTTTACAATGGGGTGCACAGCATAATATACCTATCACTCTATCATTGCCGCCGATTTTGGGTGGCGCTATCGTTGTATCACCGGGTGTCAGTTATTCGCAGGTATGGATAGCGCAAAAATTTTTGAGAAACTGGAATGATGCCTCCAAAAAAGTTGATACTACTATCCAAAAAGGATTTTTTGTTGATCAGCAGGCTGCATTTAGTTTAAGTTTTAATACAGCTATGTTTGGTACTTTTCAATTTAAAAAATCTGCTTTACGACATGTGATCAGACCTACTCTAAGCGCCAATTACAAACCTGATCTGTCAGGAAAATATTATGACAGTTTGCAGGTCAATGATCAGGGTTACAAAATTTATTATTCTCAACTGCAGGGAGGCATATATAGTGGTTATGGCGCTGGCAAAACAGGCGGCTTATCTTTCCAATTGGATAATAACCTGGAGTTAAAAGTTCGTAATAAAAAAGATACTACCGGTGAAGATCCATATAAGAAAATAAGATTGATTGAAGGATTTGGTTTTAATACAGCATATAATTTTCTGGCGCCAAAATTTAAACTGTCTCCATTTAACCTATACTTCCGTACCAATCTTTTTGAAAAAATAAACATCAATGCCAGCGGTATTATAAATCCTTATCAAACGGATAGCCTCGGCAATGATTCAAGTGCCTATGTATGGAAAGCAGGTAAATTCAGCGTGGGTCGCTTGACTTCAGCCAGTGTTTCTATGTCCACGTCGTTTCAAAGCAAACCAAGAAATGAACAGGAAGATAAGAGCAAGAAACAACAAATGGATCAACAACTGAACGATCCTGTGCTGGCGGCAGACCGTCAGCGATTGCTTGATTATATGCGTCAAAACCCTGCAGAGTTTGTTGACTTCAATATTCCCTGGCAAATAAGTTTATCGTATTCGTTATACTACATCCAGGAGCGTAAAGCCGATTATAGTGGCTTTACAGGCAGGGTGAGATCTAATACAAGTTTTAATGGCAGTTTTAGTCTTACTCCCAAATGGAACTTTAGTGTAAATGGTTATTATGATTTTGATACAAAAAAGCTGCAAACCTTTTCCATGTCTATTTCGAGAGAGATGCATTGCTGGCAAATGTCAATTAATGTAACACCTATTGGCTTATATCGCTTCTTTAATTTTACTATCAGTCCCAAATCAAGCATACTGCAGGATCTCCGCATCAACAGAACCCGTTCTTTTTATACAGGGCCTTAATTGCGGCTGTGCTGTATATAATACGTTTTCATTGCATCAAATACTTTTTCTTTCAGGCTTTCTGCTGATAAACCATTTGGCTCAATTGGCGGGAGAAAATGAATTTCTAATCGCTGCGGCAGAAAATAAAAAGGTTTATTAACCGGCAATGCTTTTTTTGTATTGAAAATCAAAGAAGGAATGACAGCCGTTTTTGTTTCTGCAGACAGACGAAAAGCGCCGTCATAAAACTTTTTTAAGGGTTCATTAGTGCGGTTGCGTGTACCTTCGGGATAGATGCACATGTGAATACCTTTCTTCAAAACTTCTTTCATCTCTTCAAAACTTTTTCTTCTGCTGGCGTCGCTTTTGCGATCTACCAGCACAGAGCCTTTGCGATAAAACCATCCAAACAAAGGAACTTTTGCAAATGATTTTTTAGCAATTGTTTTATTGGAGCCTGGAATGAAGGGAGAGGAGAGAGGGATATCGAGCAATGAATTATGATTGCAGGTAACAATATATGACGTATTCATTTTAAAATATTCTCTGCCTTTTATTTTTAATGGGCAACCTACTAATGTTAACCATACTCTCATCCATACTCTTGCAACCCTTATTAAAAAAATGGTAGCTTTTGGTTCAGGCAAAAGGTAGCTGATCATAGAAGGAAGAAAAATGATAAGGAAGGTGATAACAAAAGTGAGCAATCCCCATAAAGCCCATATCCGTCCTGCTATCTCTTTAAATATTTTCATTAATATGATTTAACTGTTCTTACAGCTTAAAAACTCAGAATTATAAAACTTTAAAACTTTCTTCCATTTCTTTAAAAATAGTTTGCTTCAAACCCGGCCATTCATTTTTTAATACACTGTAATAAATGGAAGTGCGGCGGCGATTATTCCACATCGTCATGTGGCTTCTCAGAATGCCTTCTTCTATGCCGCCAACATTTTGCAAACCTTTTCTTGCTCTTGTATTTTCTACATCCGTTTTAAATTCTACCCGTTCAAAATTTAATTCATCAAATGCATATTTCATCATGCAATATTTTGCATGACGGTTAATACCTGTACTTCTGAATTCACTGCCAAGCCAACTCCATCCGATCTCCAGCCGCAGATCATGATACGAAATATTTCCCATGCTGCTGCTGCCTGCTATTTTTCCTGTTGCTTTTTCTATGATGGTAAACGGTCTTCTTGTTTCCGCTTTTTTATCAGTAAAAGCCATCTTCATCCATTTGGCCAGTTGGGTTTCATCACCGAGATGATAGGAAAAATAGTACCACATGTCGTAATCTTTTTTTGCCAAAGCAAGAAAAGTATCATAATCATCTTCGGCTAGTGGCCTGAGTATTACTTTATTTGTTTCAAGTGTCAAATCCTGCGGTATCATCATTAAAAATTGAACATTGAAAATTGAGCATTGAACATTTTTCTTCTTCAAAGTTTCCAGTCAATGGGATCAATCCCTTTACTTACAAGATATGCGTTTGCTTTCGAAAAATGTTTGCATCCAAAAAATCCATTAAAAGCAGAAAGGGGAGAAGGGTGTGCTGCCTTTAAGATCAAATGTTTTGTTTCATCAATCAACAATTTTTTATCCTGAGCAAATTTTCCCCACAACATAAAAACAGCATGCTCTTTATAGCCCGATATTTTTTTTATTACTGTATCTGTGAAATTTGCCCAGCCGATCTTTGAATGACTCATCGGCTCACCGGCCCTAACAGTCAATGAGGCATTTAAAAGAAATACTCCCTGTTCAGCCCATTTGGTCAGGTTACCATGATTAGGAATGGGCATGCCGATATCATCATGCAGTTCTTTAAAAATATTGATCAGTGATGGGGGTGGCGGCACACCATTTTGTACTGAAAAACACAGCCCATGCGCCTGACCCGGGCCATGATAAGGATCTTGCCCAATGATCACCACTTTTACTTTATCAACAGGCGTAGTATTGAATGCATTAAATATCAGGCTGCCCGGCGGATAAATAGTTTTGCCCTGCGACTTTTCTGTTTTGAGGTGCAATGGTATTTGCTGAAAATAAGGTTGGTCAAATTCCTGTTGTAAAACTTCTCTCCAGGACTCTTCTATTTTTACATCCATTGCTTACTAATGGTTTGGCTGCAAGCTAAAAAAAATAATAGTTTATGAGTGATTAAAAGCCGGCATTGTTTTTTTCTGGTACACTGTGAATCGGTATATTTGCGCCCAGTTCTTAAAAAGTCGGTCCGGTAGCTCAGCTGAATAGAGCAACTGCCTTTAATTATTGGAGCCTTGAACATGGAAACAAAACGGTTCAAGTGTATGCCACCGTATCGGTGAACCCTTCTCTGCTTACGGCAGAATGGCAATACCGAGGAAACTTTGATCGCTTTTGTATAAATTACTGTATGATTTTTCATCATACAAAAAATAAAGGCGATTTGGGTGTTTTGAAGGTTAAACTTGATTTGTACCAACAAGGGTTTTTGATATTGGTACCTGAGACAGAACATGCACCGTTTGATTTAGTTATTTATCAAAATGGAATATTCAGAAGTGTTCAGGTTAAGTTCAGAAATCTCAACAGGCATGGAGCTTTGGAAATCCCTTTCAGAAGCAGTTATAGTACTTCCAGGGGAGTTCAAACGAAACACGTAAACAAATCATTTGTGGATTTGTATGCGGTCTATTGTCCTGAAACGGATGAATGTTACTATTTCGATCCAAAGCTTTACAACAAGTCAATTTGTTTAAGGGTAAAAACATCTCTGAACAAGCAATTAGCAAGGATCAATGATGCGCAATTGTTCAGAAAGGTTCCGTAGAGACTAAACGTGGCACACCTGTAATGGTGAAGTTATAGTCCAGACCACAAATCCATCCCGATAAATATCGGGATGGAGCGGTGAAAACCGTAGAGGGTAAGCTAAGCAGTAGGTCACAGGTTTGAATCCTGTCCGGATCACAACATCGTTGAATTTTCAGAACCCGCAGTCATGCGGGTTTTTTGATTTTATATCCCGTCTCTCTTAGTTTGATGATCTGAAAAGAGCCTACGGCGCTATTGTGTATCTTTGGAAAGCAAAACTTCAATTATGAAAGAAGATGCCTTCATTTTATATGGCCATGCTAAAAAGCCATTCAACACGTTAAATCCCGTTGAATTGGCCGAGGTGAACAACCGGCTGGATAAAAAAATCCGGGAACGGGCCTGGGCTGTCGGATCTCCGGTTTATTATGGTGAGAATGGATTGCTCATAGCAGAATATAAAGATGGTAAAAAGATGATTATTGAAGATGTAAACGGACTATTGATTGAAACCAGGGAATACCGTGCATAAAACCATCTTTGTAATTGGTGGTACTAATGGAACGGGCAAATCAACCATTGAAGAAGAGTTATTAGGACCTTCCATTCCTTTTATTAATACTGATTTTATTGCCCAGCAATTAAAATACCAGCAGTCTTCGTTAATGCTTGCGGAATTGGCGCAGCAATATGGCAGCGAACAAATTGAAAAATACATCATAACCAATCAATCTTTTGCTTTTGAAAACAATTTACATGAATCAAAAACTTTTCAATGGCTCGAAAAAATGCAGAAAGAAGGATATCGGGTTGAAGTATTCTATATCGGTGTTGACAATCTCCGGATAACAACAAAACGAATACAGGAAAGAGTAAAACGTGGCGAACACTATATTCCACCTGACGAAGTTTATGCTCGTTACGAAAATGGCATTAGGCTGATGCGTCATTATTTCGCAATGCCCGATAAGATATTAATGATTGATAACACAAATACAAGGTTTACTTGCCTGGAAGCCGAAAAAGGAAAGATAGTTTTTCAATCTCAAAACGCTCCGCAGTGGGTTATTGATTTTGTTAAATCACTCGAACAGAAGCCTGTTTCATCCGCCCGTTCTCTTAATTCAATAGATGAAGTTCGCAAATTGTATAACAAAACAAAAGATAAACCCCCACAAGAAGATCAGTAGGTTCAGACTAATAATGGGTTTATATAAACTTCAGCACTTCTTCACCAATCGCTTCTGTTCCCAGTATTTTATCTGCCGGTGTTTGTGCATCGGCAATATCCCTTGTACGATAACCGGCTTTTAATACTTTATCTACTGCGTTGATAACTGCATTTGATTCATCTTTCATACCAAATGAAATATCCAGTAATAATGCGGCGGATAAAATGGATGCTAATGGATTGGCAACTCCTTTTCCTGTTATATCATGCGCCGAACCATGAATGGGCTCGTATACACCGGTGCCATCACCAATAGAAGCAGAAGCCAGCATACCCATAGAACCAGCGATCTGTGAAGCTTCATCAGTAAGAATGTCTCCAAATAAATTAGCTGTAACCACTACATCAAAACGTTTTGGATCTTTTATCAACAACATCGCTGTAGCATCTACAAACTGATGTTCTACTTCCACATCGGGATAACCTTTTGCAACTTTCTGTATCACTTCTCTCCACAATCTTGATGTTTCGATCACATTGGCTTTATCTACAGAACATAATTTTTTTCTCCTTGTCCGTGCTGCTTCAAATGCTTTGCGGGCTATACGTTCTACTTCATAACGGCTGTATTCGGCTACATCATAAGCCGTATCGCCATTATTCTTTCTTCCTTTTTCTCCAAAATAAATATCACCCGTCAGCTCTCTGAAAAATAAAATATCAGCGCCTTTTAATATTTCAGGTTTAATGCTTGATGCACCAAGCAATTCATCAAATAACTTTATAGGGCGAAGATTGGCATACAGGCCAAGCTCTTTACGCATTTTCAACAATCCTTGCTCGGGCCTTACTTTAGCAGAAGGATCATTATCATATTTTGGATGACCTACAGCGCCAAACAATACCGCATCTGATTTTCTCATTTTTTCCAATGATTCATCCGGCAACGGATTACCGGTTGCTTCAATGGCAACATGACCTATCAATGCTTCATCGTAACTAAACTGATGTCCAAATTTTGCTGCTATTTTATCCAAAACTTTTTTACCTGCTGCTGTTACTTCCTGTCCTATTCCATCACCGGGAACGATTAAGATTTTTTTTGTTGCCATTCTTTGTTTTTTGAAAAGTTACAGGTTGCATGTTTCAGGTTACCTGTAACCAGTAACATGCAACTGATTTAAATTATATTCAGCATCTTCTGCGTCGCTTTTATTGCCGATACAGTCTGATCGCTGTCGAGTCCTCTTGTTTTAAATTCTTTGTTGTTATGACTCCAGGTGATCACTGTTTCACATAATGCATCACTTTTACCACCCGGCGGAATCCGCACCGAATAATCAGCTAATGCCGGCAGATCCAATTTCATTTTTTTATACACTTTCTTCAATGCATTCATAAAAGCATCGTATTGCCCGTCGCCCTGCGCATGTTCTTCAAATGTTTCGCCATTGATGGATATCCTCAACGTGACAGAAGGATGCAGATTTTTGGAATGTGTCAATACATAATTTTCTATCCTTACTTTTTCATCAATGGTATTACTATCGAGAATATCGGAAATAATATAAGGCAGATCAGCCTGCGTCACTACTTCTTTCCGATCACCCAACTCAATAATACGTTGTGTTACTTTTTTCAGATCGGGCTCTGATAATTGTATGCCGAGCTGCTGCAGGTTATTTTCAATATTGGCTTTGCCGCTTGTTTTGCCCAACGCATATTTTCTTTGGCGCCCAAAACGTTCCGGCATCAAATCGCTGAAGTACAATTTATTTTTCTTATCACCATCAGCATGTATGCCGGCAGTTTGTGTAAAAACATTTTCACCTACCACCGGTTTATTGACCGGAATACGAAAACCTGAAAATGTTTCTACCAATTTGCTTACACGATAGAGTGATGCTTCGGCAACTCCCGTTTTTACCGAAGGCATAAAATCATTCATCACAGCCACAGCACTTGCTAATGGAGCATTGCCTGCTCTTTCACCCATACCATTCACTGTAAGATGCAAACCATGAGCACCGGCTTTTAATGCTTCCAGCACATTAGCCGTTCCGAGATCATAATCATTATGCCCATGAAAATCGAAATGAATACCGGGATAACGCTGAACGATAGTTGAAATAAATTCAAATACTTCAGAAGGTATCAGTATGCCCAATGTATCGGGCAGCATAATTCTTTTTATCGGTTGCTTGCTAAGAAAATCGAGATATTGAAAAACATAATCTCGTGAATGACGCATGCCATTGCTCCAGTCTTCGAGATATACATTGCATTCGAGTCCTTTTTTCTTTGCCAGTGCAATAACAGCCGCTATATCTGCAAAATGTTGTTCTGGTTTTTTCTTTAACTGGTAAGTCAAATGATTCAATGAACCTTTGGTCAGCAGGTTCATTACTTTGGCGCCTGCCTGCTGCATCCATTCTACAGAAACATCGCCATCTACAAATGTGAGTACTTCAACTTTATTTAAAAATCCATTCGCTTTTGCCCATTTGGTAATGGCTTTTACTGCAGCAAATTCTCCATCCGATACACGGGCTGATGCAATTTCAATCCTGTCAACCTTTACCTCGGTTAATAACAATTGTGCAATCGTCAGTTTTTCCGAAGGTGAAAATGAAACACCGCTGGTTTGTTCTCCATCACGGAGTGTGGTATCCATTATCTCGATGTATCGCTGCGTCACGGGCTTGAATGTTTTGGTAGCTGTTTAATACATGCTTTGGGTAGCAAATGACTGAATATTTTCTTTCATGGCCTGCAGGTAATCAATATCATCATAACCATTCATCAGGTTATGTTTTTTATAGCCGTTGATATCAAAGGCTTCTTTTTCGCCAGTTGCCAAAATAGTTATTGATTGTTCAGGAAGATTGATTTCTAATTCAGCATTTGGATCTGCTTCAATTGCTTTAAAAATTTTATCTAAAAAACTTTCACTTACCTGCACAGGCAGAATTCCAATGTTAAGAGAATTATTTTTAAAAATATCTGCGAAGAAACTTGATACCACGCAGCGAAATCCGTAATCATAAATAGCCCATGCCGCATGTTCACGGCTGCTGCCGCTTCCAAAGTTTTTACCGGCTGCAAGAATTTTCCCTGAATAGATAGAATTATTTAAAACAAAATCTTTTTTGGGTGAATCATCGTTATTATATCGCCAGTCACGAAAAAGATTATCACCAAATCCTTTTCTTTCGGTTGCTTTTAAAAACCGTGCAGGAATGATCTGATCGGTATCTACGTTTTCTATCGGCAGAGGAACTGCAGTGCTTTTCAAAACGTTGAATTTATCGTAAGCCATTGATGAATTTTAAATTTGAGATTTGAAATTTTAAATTGATTTAACCTCACACTAATTGTCTGTTGCTTATTGCCATTAACTTTTCACTATTCACTTATCAGTTCTCTTGGATCTGTTACAACTCCCGTTACTGCAGCAGCCGCTGCCACCAATGGGCTTGCCAGCATCGTTCTTGCGCCGGGGCCTTGTCTTCCTTCAAAGTTCCTGTTGCTGGTACTTACAGCATATTTGCCCGCAGGAATTTTATCATCGTTCATTGCTAAACATGCAGAACAACCGGGTTGACGTAATTGAAAACCTGCTTCAGTCAATATCTCCAATATGCCTTCATCTTTTATTTGCTGCTCTACAATATGCGAACCGGGAACGATCCATGCAGTAACATGATCAGCTTTTTTTCTTCCTTTAATAATAGAAGCAAAAGCACGGAAATCTTCAATGCGTCCGTTGGTACAACTGCCGATGAATACATAATCCACTTTTTTGCCGATCATTTCATCATCTTCATGAAAGCCCATATAGTTGAGCGATTTTTCATAGCTGGCCTTACCGCTTCCAACTTCTGCAGTAACAGGAATATGCTTTGTAATGCCCATACCCATTCCGGGGTTGGTGCCATAAGTGATCATCGGTTCAATATCGGAAGCATCATAATTGTATTCGAGATCAAACTTTGCACCTTCATCTGTTTTCAATGTTTTCCAATAAGCCAAAGCTTTATCCCATGCTTCGGCTTTCGGGGCTTTTTCACGGCCTTTGATATAAGCAAAAGTTGTTTCGTCAGGAGCGATCATACCACCACGGGCACCCATTTCAATACTCATATTGCAAACCGTCATGCGTCCTTCCATGCTCATATTTTCAAACACCTCACCGGCATATTCTACAAAATAACCGGTAGCACCGGCAGCCGTTAGTTTTGAAATGATATAAAGAGTAACATCTTTTGGTGTAATACCTTTACCCAACTTGCCATTTACATTGATGCGCATCTTTTTTGGCTTCGGCTGCATGATGCATTGTGATGAAAGAACCATCTCCACTTCTGAGGTTCCAATGCCAAACGCAATAGCACCAAATGCGCCATGTGTAGATGTATGCGAATCACCGCAAACGATGGTCATGCCCGGCAGCGTAATTCCATTTTCAGGGCCTACCACATGCACAATGCCATTTTTCGGATTACCCAAACCCCAGTGGGAAATGCCATATTTAGCCGAATTTCTTTCCAATGCTTTTAATTGATTGGCAGAAAGCGGATCCTGTACCGGCAAATGCTGGTTGATCGTTGGCGTGTTGTGATCGGCAGTGGCAAACGTTTTTTCAGGAAACATTACTTTCAATCCACGAGTTTCCAGTCCCAGGAAGGCAACGGGGCTCGTTACTTCATGAATAAAATGACGATCAATAAAAAACACATCGGGGCCATCTTCAATCTTCCTGACAACATGGGAATCCCATACTTTATCAAACAGCGTAGTGGATGTTTTGCTCATTTTTTACAATTTAAAACGGGAGTGCAAAATTCTTGAAATATCTCCAGATAATGAGGTTTTGTGTTGCATTTTTTCTAAGATTTGTCCAAAATCATACCTGCCGGAGGCAGCCAAACCACATTTAATAACCGGAATAGGAATAATTCTCCGTCAGAAACTTGGCTTTTCTTTAAAACACTAATTTGCTGATGGCATTTACTTTGCAATTCAATAACAAACAGCCGCCATGCCGTTCCGTAAAAAGCATCTCCGATTTCTACTCACCGCTGTTTTATTTTTTGCCGGCTCCATACTCTGCTGTGCACAAGAGGATAATGCTAAAAGACGATCACTTGATAGTATTTTGCTCCGTCAAAGAGGGATCATTGGTGGCCTTGCAAAAAATCTATTTACAGACACTGCCAAAGAAAATGGTAAAGAGCTTCAAAGAAACGACCAGCCTTTTCAGCGATATAAAGACAGGATCATCCGCCGTATCAATATCCAAATACTTGAATTCGGCGTTTCCATAGCCGATACGTCCACCCGGAGAATTGATAAACTGCGTAGGCTGGCTAATAAACTGCACCGGGATACAAGGGAATATGTCATTCGCAACAACCTGTATTTTTCAGAAGGAGAAAAATTATCCCCTTACCTGATGGGTGATAATGAAAAACATCTTCGTGACCTTCCTTTTTTACAGGATGCCAGGATATTGGTACGCCCGGTAACAGGCAGCAGGGATTCGGTAGATGTTTTCATTCTTTCCAAAGATGTATTATCTATTGGCGGCAGTTTCAGAATGCATTCATCCCAAAGTTTTTCAACTGCATTAAGCGAAGATAATTTTCATGGCTGGGGCGACGAAGTGCTGGTACAGGGATTGTTTGATATGCAAAGAAAAGAAAAAGTGGGTTATGGTTTTTTGTATAGCAAACGAAACATAGCCGGAAGTTTTATTGACGCATCAGCCGGCTTTACTAATTATAATAAGTCGCTAAGCAATTTTGAAAGAGAAGAAACTAATATCTTTTTCAGGTTATCAAGACCGCTTGTCAGCCGTTTTCTGAAATGGACTTATGGTGGCGAAGCAGAATTACACCGGTCTAACAATTTTTATTTTCCTGATTCAATATACGATTCCGATTTTAAATATAAATACAGCAGTGCCGATGTTTGGACTGCTTTTAATATAGATGCACACAAACAGGATCAAAGCATCACTGATCTTCGTTCACGTCGCTTAATTGGCATCAGGATGCTGCACAGAAATTTTACAGAAAGGCCATTAAAATTTACCAATGAATATTATTATGCTTTTGCTGATCTGAATGCTGTACTGGGAAGCTTTTCTATTTTCAAACAAAACTTTTATAAGACGCAATATATTTATGGCTTTGGCCGGAGTGAGGACGTGCCCGAAGGAATGGAAGCATCGCTGAATGCAGGATGGACAAAAAAAGCCGGGCGTGAAAGACCTTATGCCGGTATTAATTTTCAACGATACTATTTCAGTTCAGGACAAGACTACTACAATTTTTCTATTGGCTTAGGTGCATATTTATTTAATGGAA
>Ga0187893_10008632_pt1 | contig 15972 bp, 7 predicted proteins | sample MA1701074metaG_FD_139574 | JGI IMG/M metagenome (GOLD analysis project Ga0187893, IMG submission 139574) | White microbial mat communities from a basaltic lava cave in the Kipuka Kanohina Cave System on the Island of Hawaii, USA - MA170107-4 metaG ... | reverse complement strand
GGCGGGCAAGCCACTGCCGGAATTCTATCTGGAGCGGGCCAGGGCTCTGGTGAACGCCGACGAAGCCAACATCCAAGCAGCAGTGAGGAGCTTGGACGAAGGTCTTTCCAGGCTCGGACCCGTAGTCACTTTGCAGCTGCTGGCCTTCGAACTTGAAGTTCAATCGCAGGACTACAGTGCGGCACTTTCGCGGCTGGATGAAATCATGCTTCGCTCCCCAAGAAGAGAAAGCTGGCTGGCGCGTCGGGGTGACGTTCTGTGGCAGGCGGGACGCGATGCCGACGCCAGAGCTGCTTGGGAATCCGCGTTGACAGCTGTTACCCATTTGCCACCGCATCGACGTGGCACGCGCGCCATGACAACCCTCGAGCGCCACGTGCGCGCCAGCCTGGCCCGTATTTCGCAAGCTCGATGAGCAGATCTTGAGAACTTCGATGACGTATAAGACGGAAATTCAAACCTCTAACCATTCAATTTCACAGGAGCCTGAACGCATGACCGCTCGTCTTTCTATTCACCTCTCAGCAACCAGGATTTGCGCTGCCTTGCCGATACTGATGATGCTCTTCATCGGCGTGTTGCCTGTGTCGGCGGCAACGACCACGCTCGTGCCCATAGGATCGACATGGAAGTATCTGGACAATGGATCCAATCAGGGAACGGCGTGGCGGGCAACGGCGTTCAACGACAGCGGCTGGGCCTCGGGACCGGCGGAGTTGGGCTATGGCGATGGCGGTGAAGCAACGGTGGTGAGCTACGGTCCGAATGCCTCGGCGAAGTACATCACGACCTACTTCCGTCACGCCTTCAGCGTTGCGAATCCTACGGCTTACACCAGTCTCACACTCCGTTTGCTGCGGGATGACGGTGCCGTTGTCTACCTCAATGGTGCGGAGGTCTACCGGAGCAACATGCCGGGCGGTACGGTTGCCTACACGACACTTGCTTCCAGCGCCATCGACAACAACACCTTTTATACGACGACTCTCAGCGCCGGGCTGCTTGCTTCAGGGACAAATGTTCTCGCTGTCGAGATTCATCAGGCCAATGCCACCAGTTCCGACATCAGCTTCAACCTGGAACTCACGGCGAGCGATACCGTCAGTCTGACCCGCGGTCCATATCTGCAGATCGGCACACCCACCAGCACGGTGGTCCGCTGGCGCACCAGCGCAGGCAGCGAAAGCCGCGTGCACTATGGCACCGATCTGGCGGATTTGTCCGCTTTCGCGCACGATGGCACCGTCACTACGGAGCATGAATTGACGCTCGCTGGACTTCAACCGGATACGCGCTACTACTACTCCGTTGGCACAGGAACCACGACGCTGGCCGGCGGAGACGCCAGCCACTTCTTTGTGACCTCGCCCGCCGCAGGAACTGCCAAGCCCACCCGCATCTGGGTTCTGGGCGACTCCGGCACGGCCGACGCGAACGCGGCTGCCGTGCGAGATGCTTATCTGTCGTTCACCGGGACACGGCACACCGACCTGTGGTTGATGTTGGGCGACAACGCTTATCAGACCGGCACCGACAGCGAGTTTCAAGCGGCGGTATTCAACATGTATCCTTCCATGCTGCGCAAGTCGGTGCTGTGGCCGACTCTGGGCAATCATGACGGGGCGACTGCGAATTCCGCAACCCAAACCGGACCCTACTACGACATCTTTACATTGCCAAAACAGGCCGAGGCTGGCGGAGTGGTTTCGGGTACCGAGGCTTATTATTCGTTCGACTACGGCGATATTCACTTCGTCAATCTCGAATCGTTTGAGACCGACCGCTCGGCCGGCGGCCCGATGATGACCTGGCTGCAAAATGATCTGGCCGCGACCAATAAAAAGTGGATCATCGCCTTCTGGCACCATCCCCCTTACACGAAGGGTTCGCATAACTCCGACACGGAAACGGAGCTCATCCAGATGCGGCAGAACGCGCTGCCCATTTTGGAAGCGCACGGTGTGGACCTCGTGCTGACAGGACACAGCCATTCCTACGAACGGTCTTTTCTCCTGGATGGACACTACGGTACTTCGGGCACGCTGACCCCGGCGATGAAGAAGGACGCCGGCAGCGGCCGCGAGGATGGCAGCGGAGCTTACGCAAAGGCAACTCCGGTTGGGGGACAACACGAAGGAGCGGTCTACGCAGTCGCGGGAAGTTCAGGCAAAATCAGCGGCGGCCTGCTGAACCATCCGGCGATGTACATCTCGCTGAACAAACTCGGCTCGATGGTGCTGGACATCGACGGGAACCGCCTGGACGCCAAGTTTTTGGACAACACCGGAGCAGTGGCGGACTATTTTACGCTCATTAAAGGATCGACAGCTTCCGTGCCCGCGCCTCCCAGCGCTCTGGCTGCCACTGCAACTTCAAGCAGCCAGATCAATCTCACTTGGGTGGACAATTCGAGCAATGAGACAGGATTCAGCATCGAGAGATCCGTCGACGGAATCAACTTCAGCCCACTGACGAGCGTTGCGGCCAACATCACCAGCTATTCCAATACCGGGCTCACTGCTTCGACCACTTACACCTACCGCCTGTTTGCCACGAACGCAACCGGTAGTTCAACGGCGTCAAACACCGCCAGCGCCACCACTCAGGCGCCGCCTCCGAGTCCCCCGGCAGCGCCGACGAACCTGACGGCTAAAGCTATCTCAACGAGCCGTATCGATCTCAGCTGGACAGACGGTTCGACCGATGAAGACGGGTTCAAGATCGAACGAGCGACGGATGGCGTCAACTACTCTCAGATCGCAACGGTTGGTCCGAACGTCAATGCCTTTTCAAACACAGGCCTGCAGAAAAACAGGACTTATTACTATCGTATTCGTTCCTATCGACAGACGTTGAACTCTGCTTATTCCAACTTGGCTTCCGCCAAAACGCTCAAACGGTGAACGGCTGGCTGAACCTGTCCTATAGTCGTTCCAGTCACCAGCGGTCAGCGGCATTAGTGGAAGCGGCGTGCCTTCACGCTACGCTCCCACAGGCATGGGGTCTTCACAGTTCCTCTGCCGTCACGGCGAACTGTTGACGAGGCTCCCATCTCCTGTGCGTTCGCCGGGACGAGCGCCGTCGATGATGACTGCGTAAGTAATGAAGGGCTCCGAGTTACTTGGGACTACACGGGCGTAGCCCTGGGTAACACCCGGGGCGTAATCGGCGAGCAGTGAATTCAATTGAAACGAGTCCTGTGGATTGACCGTAATGCCCTCCGCTCGGCCAGCTGGCATTCCGGTCTTTCCGTCGAACAGTTCAACCGTGAAGCGATTGGGTTCGTTTCCAAGATTGACGACCGCCAACTTGCTGCGCGTTTCTTCGTTCTGCTGCAAACCGAACAACCACGTAGCAGATCGCGATGCCTGCTCTGCCGGAACTGCGGGGAAAAACAGGCTGTATTCCTCCCCTTTGTTCAAAGTCGAAACTCGCATTCCTAAAGACAAAGGTATGGCGTTTCGATCGCCAGCGACTCGCTTTTTCGTGAAGACCAGAGGTCCCTTGACGCCTTGGAACGGGCGCCCCCGGAGTGCAAGACCAAAATCCTTGAGCCAGGACTCCACATCGGCAACGATCCTTTGCTCTCTGGGTTTCAGAGTGATTTCAGCTTTTACCGGGAAGGTCTCCTGCTCCACCGCTTGAAATGAAATGCTGAACCCCTGGTCTTCCGGGGAGTTCAGAAGATAGGCAAGAACGAGTTCGCCCTTGAATCCATCCTGCCGTCGCGGAATCGTGGGAATCGTCAGGCGGGATAGACTTAGCGAGGCAGGTTGGATGTAAAAGGCATCGGAGCCTGCTTGAGGGTGAGTGACGGCAAAGGCATGGAAGGGAGCGTAACCTTTCACCCGTCCAATAGATACGTTAGCGCTGGCCAGGGACAAGCCGTTAGAGCTAAGAAAGTCGTTGATCTGATGAAATTCACCCGGGGCAAGAACGCTGTGGAGAAGAATCCCGGGAGCATCAGGCGGATGGTGGTTAGGAACGACAATCAACCGCAACGTGATGTCACCGTCCGGCGCTTCGCCCGCGTTCTGCAAAGCAAGGTTGGTTCGATAGAAAGCGTCTTGTCGGAGTCCATAAAACGCTTGGGAATCCGACAATGACGCCATTGGCACGCCCGGATAAGCGACACCGGCTCGACCTTGTGCGACCGCCGTGGTGGTGCGGACAGACACCGCTGCCTCGTCGGGCGTGGGGAGTCCAAAGAAGCGAACTTTGAGAGTGCCGTGGTGGTTGCCGGATTCGGAAATGGGAATGCCAAGCTGCCGGAGATAGGCGATGGCATTTGGAACAATAACTTGTCTCCCCGGTTCGAGAGTGGTTCTGGCTTGCCCGCTTCCGCCGCCAGAGGCCGCAGTGTAGGTGAACTCGATTGTTGCCTCCCGAGCGGAGCGGTTGGCCAGCGTCAACTCCGATTCATAGAACGCTCCACCAATGCCAGTCGAAGACACGACCACTGGCACAAAGAACGTGCGGCTTACTGGGACTGGATCGATCAATATTTCATTGTCTAAAACCTTGAAGATCCCTCCTCCTGAGGTACCCGCATAGAGGACGTTAAGTCCGTTGGCGCCTGGAGTCAGAGCTAACGCGTGAACGTTCCTGTTGCCGAGTCCATCGCTAAAGCGAATCCAGCTAGCACCGCCGTCGCTGCTTTTGAACACACCGTCGCCTGCGAAAGCTGCATATAGAATGCTCGGGCTCTTTGGGTCGACGAGCAGAGCAGACACCCTGCCAGTTACGTCAGACAGGCCGTGGTTGATAGGCAACCAGCTTGAGCCGCTGTCAGTGCTCTTGAGCAGACCTTGAAAAACTGTGGGACTATACCAGTCCCTTTGCGTTCCTGCATAAAGAGTGCTGGGATCCCGGGGATCAATCGCCAGCACGGTGACATTTGTGTCCATCAGGCCGGTTTGGCTCCATGTCGCGCCCCCATCTACACTCTTGAAAACGCCACTCGGGTCCGGAAACCTCCAACCGGCGGCATAGAGATTGTTCGGCGCTAGGGGATTAATTGCTATCGCTGCGACATCGTCCCAAAAGTGCGGGGGGGAAGAGTACCTCGGCGGAAGGCGCTTCCAAGTTGCGCCACCATGGGTGCTCTTCAAGAAGTTGAACCCATAATCAGTAAGAGTGTAGGCTGCATAGACGAGGGTGTTTGCATCAGTCGGGTCTAGCAAGAGCACACGGATTGTGTCACATCCCTGGTCAGGCGGGGTGACACTGTCACTCCAGGTTGCGCCGCCATCCGTGCTCTTGAAGAGAACACGTTCGTAACAAAAGTATCCTGTACGTGTGATTTGGGTGGCTGCGTAGAGGATGCTCGGGTTGACAAAGTCAATCACGAGATGAGTCGTGGCCCTGTCGGGCAATCCGCTTGGGCGCCAGGTTGCACCACCGTCCAGGCTCTTGAACAAACCATTGTGTGTGCCGGCATAGAGCGTGGTCGAGCGGGCCGGATCGATAGCCAGCGAACGCACCTCCATATTCGTCAGACCGGCATTGACAGCCTTCCACTCGGCAGCCAGACATGCGCCACAGCGCATGCCAAACAACACAACTGTCAGACTCAATGCATGTGCGACGCTCTTTCTTAGATTTCTCATCTCAGTCCTCACTCTTCGGGCAGGTCCAAATGCGCCACGCTGGCGCGGGTGTAAACACTGCTCTGAACGAAACCAACGTCTGCAAGACGGCAGCAGTCGCCGAGGAAGCGTCAGCCGGAGACCGGTTTTCATTCTCAAGACTTCACGGCACCCCTTCGAACGTGCCCGCTGTGCGTCGCGGGCTGGAGACTCTGGAGACCGCCAGAATAGGCTTGCCGCCCAACGAGACAATTTCCAGTGGTCCATAGGCGGCAGTGACGCCCAGCCGGCCCAGAACATCAGGCGAACTCAAAAGTCCGTTGCCGGGGATCACCTCCATCCTGGACGCCATCAGATTGCCGTCCGCGTCGCGGAACTTCAGTTCGACCGTTGCCGGAGATGCGTCCAGGTTGGCCACGACCAGATTGGATCCAAAGCCGCCAACCCGTGTCGTGGAAGGAATCAGCAGCTTCGCCGACGGATGACTCTTGCCTGCCTCGAAGCTGGCGTCTTCGGTCAGGTTGTCGATCTGCGAGGTCCAGGCAACAATACTTCGATCCGACTGCAGTCGCAGGGTTCCTTCAATGGCTGTGCCGGGCGACTCGGACCCAAAGGCGGAATTGACGTGGTTGAGCTGTGTCATCCCGCCCGCGGGAACCGTTGTCATAATGCTTCCCAATGGCAATCCGTTTTTGTCTAGCAACCGAATGGTCACGTTGGCGGGTTCCGTCCCGGGATTGTTGATGCCGAGGTTGGTTCGAAAGTCGGTATCTTCGAGCGAATACAACACCACGTCGTGGCTTGCTGCCGCAGGATCCACGGCTTCGAAATAGCCGCCGGTATTCTGGTGTGAAACAACCTGGGCTGTTGCCAGGACGCGGAGGCCGTTGTGCCCTTCGATCTCAATGGGACCGGAAGTGTTGGTCAGGCCGGCAGCCTTGTGAACATCCTCGATGTACAAATAGCCATAGCCTCCAATTGGCTGGTTCAGCAAGGAAGCTTGGAGGGCTCCGGCGCTGTCGCGAAGGCGTAAGCTGACTTGTCCATTCGTGGCGCTGGTGTTGATGATGGTTACCTTTGTCGTTAACCGCTCATTCGAGACCGACGAAGGCAGCAGTGCCCGGGTGGAGGACTCGGAGCGGGCCAACTCGAAGCTGGGATCCAGGCTCGCAGTATTGACTTGAGAGGCCCAGGCCCGGATGTCCTGCTCGGACTCCAGGATCAGATAGCCTTCGCGTCCTGTGACCTCGGAGGATGATTCCAGAAACCGCACGATGTGGTTGATCTGGTGCATCCCAAATGGCGGGACGGTGGTGGAAGCTTGCGCGATCAAAAAGCCATGGTAATCGACCAGAGAGATCTTGACTGCTGCTGTCACGCTGCCCACATTGTTGATTCCCAGATTAGTGCGAACTTCGGGAGTGTCCACGACGAAAGGAATCCGCCAGATCGGAGCTGGAGAAGAGGTGGGGGTCATGGGCTTAAACTGCGTCAGCTGCAGATAAGTAAAGCCCTGTGAGACTAGGGCGATCTCGCCGTTTGGTTGCACCACTTCCACGGAGTAGGTTCCTCCGGCTAGCGGCGGCGTGAGGCCTGTCAGCTCTCCGGCGCTCTTGAACTTGAGGGCCATCACTTCCAGACCACCCAAGCGGACGGTGGAACCGGGCTGGAAGTTTCGGCCCAGGATCCGAAGGCGAGTGCCACCACCGGTGGGACCTGACCTAGGATAAACGGCCGAAATCAGTACATGATCGCCTGGAATGCCCGTAAGGTCGGTCGTGATTCTACGGATGCGATGATTGGAGGAATCCGCGATGAACAGGTCTCCAGCGACGTCTACGGCAACGTCTGTCGGCACGTTGAGTCTGGCAGAGGCGGGGGGGCCAAAGTCTCCGCTGAAGCCAAGTTCACCGGTTCCTGCGACCGTGCTGATAACACCTGTGTTACCGACTTTTCGGATACGGTTGTTGCCAGCGTCTGCGATGAACAGGTTACCTGCCCGGTCGAGCGCCAGACCACGCGGGTGACTGAGCTTTGCCGAGCTCGCGGGACCCCCATCGCTGCTGAACCCAGACTGGCCGTTGCCTGCAACCGTGGTGATGATTCCGTCCGGCGTCACCTTCCGGATACGGTGATTGTCTGTGTCGGCGATGAAGAGGTTGCCGTCGGCATCCACGGCAACATCCGACGGATTATTGAATTTTGCGGCGATCGCTGGACCGCCGTCACCGCTAAAACCCTCATCGCCCCAGTCGTATCCAGTACCAGCCACCGTGGTAATGACGCCGGCTGTATTCACCTTGCGGATACGCAAATAGTCAACGATGAACAGATTGCCATCAGCATCTAAGGCAACTGCTCCAGGGCCGTAGAGCGAGGCGACTGTAGCATGGCTGCCGTCAGCTCCGTGGCCGCCGCCAGCTAATGTGTTGATGATTCCGGCTGGATTCACTTTCCGGATGCGGAGGTTGCCTGAGTCGACAATCACTAAGTTGCCGGCGGCATCCAACAAGACGTCTGAGGGATAGCTGAGCTGTGCAACCCGGGCAGGACCTGCGTCTCCGCTGAAGCCCTGCGTTCCGGTTCCCGCTACCGTGCTGATGAATCCATCCTGAGTGATCCTCCGAATACGATGGTTGTCTGTGTCGGCGATGAAGAGATTCCCGGCGTTATCCAATGCGACGCGCGTCGGAGAGTTCAGCTCAGCCGACCTGGCAGGACCACTATCACCGCTGAAACCGATGGTTCGGCCATTGCCAGCTATGGAGCTGATGATACCGGCCGCCGTAACCCTGCGGATGCGGTTATTGCCGGCGTCGGCGATCAGAATGTTTCCCTCTGCATCCACTGCGACACCGGCAGGCCTGTTCAGTTGGGCTGAGCTCGCGGGACCGCCGTCCCCGCCGAAACCTGCTGTTCCAGTGCCGGCCACCAAATCGACCCGGCTGTCGGGTGTTAGTTTTACGATGCTGTGGGTGAACACGTCACCAACGAACACGTTGCCTGAGCGATCGACCCCGATAGTCCGCGCGTACCCAAGATCAACGATCACAGCGTCTCCGTCGCGGACATAGTCCCAAGGAACACGCGGACTTGCTGCCACCGTGCTGATGATGCCGTTTGCAGAGACCCTCCGGATGCGGTGGTTGTTCGAGTCGGCGATCAACAGATTGCCCTTCGCGTCGACGGCGACATCCGACGGAGAGCAGAGGCTGGCCAAGACGGCCTCGCCGCCGTCGCCAGAGAACCCGCAGCCGTTCCAGGCTATTTGGCCTGTGCCGGCAACAGTCGTGATGAGGCCCTCCGGAGTGACTTTGCGGATTCGGTGGTTGCTGGTGTCGGCGATGAACAGATTTCCGGCTGCATCCACGGTGATACCCGACGGGTTGTCCAGCTGGGCGTGCGTGGCGAGCCCGCCATCCCCGCCGAAGAACTTGATTCCCGTGCCAGCCACCGTATTGATCATTCCAGTGAGGGTTACCTTGCGGACGCGATTGTTGCCGGTGTCGGCGATGAAAAGGTTTCCATCTGCATCCAACGCCAGGTCCGACGGATAACGCAGCTCGGCGGACGGCGCAGGTCCTCCATCGCCTCCGTAGGCAGGCACTCCGGTCCCGGCAATAACGGTAACGGTACCATCTGCAGCGACACCATAGACTCTGTGCTCACTGGCGAAATAAAATCCGCCCGCGACGTCCGGAATGACAGAATTGGGTGTGTTGATGGGCTGATTGATTGCTGGCGTGCCGGCCGCTGGCAAGACACGTCCAAGGCCTGCGTAGGTTGTGATGACCGAGGACTGAGCGATGGCGCCCAGGTTCGAGCCAAATAGCAATATGAGCGACAATGTGAATTTGACGGTTTTCATACCCCTCCTTCCCGCTTCCAATAGGCTCTCCTTAAAGTCACCGCTCCCGGAAGTCTCACCGGCACGTCTACGGCTCGGGGCCGGCGCGATGATGTAGAGCAAGCCGCAACAAGTGCGGCCCGCCGTATGTCTGGATCCTGATAGCCAGAGTCACGTCTCGCAGCGGTAATGCTTAGCTTCTCTTGGGCCTCCCGATCGCCTTCCAAGAGAGCGATTGAAGCCCTTGTCCGGTTATTTCCCCGTGTTAATGTATTGAATGCAGTCGCCCTGGTTTGCAAACGTGCGCGGGTGCGTAAAGGTCACCCAGTTGTTCTGGCATTCGCCGACATTCCGTGGCGGACCGCAGCGGCGTTCATTACCCGGGATATTCACCGTCGTCGGATTGCCCTGCGGCACAATGAAGGTGTTATAGATTTCGAGGTCCTCGGTGCCGAGATTCCTGGCTCGGTGAACCCGACCGTCCACCTCTTCAAATGCCTGCCCTGGCGTCAGAACTTCGACCTCGCCACATCCATCTTCGACGGTTAGGGTCCCGCGCTTGATGACGTTGTAGGCGCGACCGGGGTGGTAGTGCCAGGCGAGTGTCTCACCTGGGCTGATATTGAGCTGTCGCACAGTCACTGTGGCAGGGCCGTTAAAGAGCTCTGACTGCGAGATGGTGCCGACCGCAATGATGACCGTGGTCGCGGCATAGGCAATCACTCCGAGGAGGGCGATGCCGCCCAGAGCGGTAGCCAGTCTTCGTTTGTTCTTCAGCAGGTTCCTTTTCATGGTCTGTCTCCTTTGTTGATGTTTTTGACGAAACGAGAACCGGAAGCAGTCCAGTGCAGGCCCCTTGGCAGATGCATCAGATCAGGACTCGAGAACCAAAGCCGTCAGAGCTCCTTTTAAGGGCTTTGCCTCGACTGAATGATTGAGAGGTCTTTGACGATATCTGCGTGTCAGACACAGCCGCCTTGCCTGTCGCCGTCCAAACAGATAGAATTTTGCTCAGGTAACAGGTTCAAAACTCGGCATTCTTTGTCCGCTTCTCAACTTCGAGGGGAGATTACTTTGCTCGTTGTGCGAAGTCCCTCGGGAAGGCCCCGAAAAAGCCCCGAAAAAGCTCCGAAAGCGAGTTGATGACGGCGCATGAACAGCCAGCCTCAGGAGTCGTACGAATTCGGTCCGTTTCGGTTAGATAGCCGCGAGCATGCCCTGTTGCGTGACGGGCAGGTGGTGCCCTTGACCCCAAAGGTCTTCGACCTCTTAAGGTTGCTGGTCCAAAACAGCGGGCGCCTGGTTGAGAAGGACGAACTTTTGAAGGAGATCTGGCCAGACAGTTTTGTCGAGGAGGGGAACCTCAACCGCAATATCTCGATCCTGCGGAAGGTTCTGGGCGAGGACACATCGGGCCAGCCGTATATTGAGACGGTCCCGAAGCGCGGTTACCGGTTTGCCGCCAAAGTGAAAACCTTTACCGGAAACGGATCGCGAGCCGTGGAGACAGCAGGAGCCGGGCCGGTTGAAAGTGTTTCTGAGCTCAATGAAGCGGAGGAAGTGCCGGTCAGCCAGGAGGCCGCCGAACCGAAGCGGACCGGGTTGGCACGACGATGGATGGTCGTGGGAGGGCTGATCGTACTAACCCTCGGAGCGCTGGTCTACTTCTTGGCCCGCGGCGAGAGAAAAGCTTATCCCGAAATCACATCCATCGCGGTACTTCCGCTCCAGAATCTTTCAGGCGATCCGGCGCAGGACTATTTTGCCGACGGAATGACTGAAGCGCTCATCAGCAGTCTGGCGCAGATCCGGGCGCTGAAGGTCATTTCAAGAACCTCGGCGATGAGCTTCAAGGAAAGCAAGGCCACGATGCCTGAGATCGCGCGAGCGCTCAGGGTGGACGGCGTCATCGAAGGTTCGGTGCAGCGCGAAAAGGATCGGGTGAAGGTCATGATCCAGTTGATCCACGGGCCGACCGATACTCACGTGTGGGCCCGGGATTATGAGCGTGCAGTGACCGACGTGCTGAAGTTGCAGGGCGAGATGGCGCGGGCGATCGCGGACGAAATCCGCGTTCAGGTCACGCCTGAAGAGCGAGTGCGGATTGCATCGGCATCATCGGTTAATCCAGCCGCTCACGAAGCTTACCTACTCGGCCGTTATCATCTGGCGAAGTTCATCATTGATGATCACAAGCGAGCCATCGCCCACTTCGAGCGGGCGATTCAGATCGACCCAAGCTACGCTGCTGCCTATGCCGGGTTATCGATGGCGTGGCTGAGACTGGGAGTTCAGGGGGGAGCCGTGGCACCATCACGGAATGTGGAACCCCAGGCGCGCTCGGCAGCGCAGAGGGCTTTGGAGTTGGACGGCCGGTTGGCTGAGGCTCATGCGGCCCAAGGATATCTCCAGTTCGTTTTGGACTGGGAATGGGCAGAGGCGGAAAAGTCATTCCAGCGAGCCCTTGAACTCGATCCCAACAATCTGGACGCCCATGTAAACTACGCCCTGCTACTGATGGGGCTTGGTCGCTTTCCGGAGTCCCTGGCCGAGATCAAAGCCGCCGAGCAAGTGGATCCGCTCTCTCACCACGTTCAGGCGATTTTTGGGAGAATTCTATCCAGGGCCGGAAAACCTGAGGAGGCAGTGGCGCGACTGAAGCAAGCCATCGAGCGTGAACCCCGCAGCGCCAACGCACACCGCAATCTGGGTCGGGTGTACGAGCAGATGGGCAAATACAGCGAGGCCATAGAACTCTACGAAAGGGCCAATACTGTGAGAGGCAGCCGACCGAACGACAAACCATCCCTCGCCGAACTCGCGCGCGTCTACGCCCGAATGGGCAAGCGAAGCGAAGCCAAACGCATTCTGGCAGACGTTGGAGACTATGGAGCGCCGGCTGCCTACGCTGCGTTGGGAGACAACGATACTGCCTTCAAGATCCTGTTCCGAAGGGTTGGGGAGCGGGAGACTCATCTCTTCGTAATTAAGACAGATCCCCTGTTCGCCAGTCTGCATTCCGATCCACGCTGGAAGGAACTGTTGCGGCGTATGAACTTGCCGGCGAAGTAGAATCGCTGTAGCGGCGGCTCTATGAGCCGCGGGTGGCTTTTTGAGCCACCTCTACGCCCGGCAGACTGACCCAGAAGCGGTTCAGAACCGCCGCTACAACTTCCCTTCAAAAGTTCACCCTCATCCCCAACTGAAAGGCTCTTGGCCCGCCGGAGCCGAAGATCTGAGTGAACCTCTCATCAGGTTGGCCGAACTGCGCCGGGTTAGCGATGTTGCCGCTATGGCCAAGCAGGTTGGCAATGTTCAAGAGATTAAAGATTTCGCCGAACAGGATCAGGCGGACCCGCTCGCTGGCGAGCGCGAACGTCCGGCTCAGGCGCAAGTCCTGGGTGAAGAACCCATCGTTGAAGGAATAGTGGGCCGGCAGAATCAAAACCGGAGCCGTCTGGCCGCCCAGAGTCCGCTGGTTGGCGAACTGCTGGTTATACCGCTCCACCAGTACAGCGAGGTCCTCCTTACCCAGCCCACGGTTGAATTGGTTCACCTTGCTGCCGGGCAGAAGATCTTCCTGTGTTCCGTCTCCATTGAAATCCATGCCGTTCACGTAAGCCAGGAACGGAGGCCGGCTGGAGGCGGAGACGCTGAAGGATGCCTGAAATCGATAGGGCAACTTTATAAAACCTGACAGATTCAGCACATGACGCCGGTCCGTAGGCAGCGGTCCGTAGTTTTCAAACCAGTTGTCGTTACTGAAACCGGAAGCCAGTTGGTTGGGACCACGGGGCCCGATGGTTCCGGTGTAACTGCCCAGCGCGTAGGACGCGAGAAACTGCGTTCCTCGTGAGAAGCGCTTTTGGAGGCGTACGAGCAGCCCGCGGTAGGTTGCGATTCCAGACGTGTTGTCAAATGTGATGGGCCCATTGGAGCAGACAGCTGCCAGCTCGTTTCTTTGCGCGGCGGTGCAGCGGGGTATCACCGGCCCCTCCGGCCGCCTGTTGAAGCGGTTGTAATCGATCCCAAAGAGGGGAGTATGCAGAAACCGGCGTACGGCAATATCAGTTGACAGGACCATGTCCTGGGCCAATTCCCGCTGCACGCCCAGATTAAAGTGCAAAGCGTAGGCTGCTTCATAAGACGGGTCCGTCAAGCTCAGTCCAGTTTTGTTAAGGTCGAGGTTGCGAAACGTGAAATCCCGGTTGTCCGGACTCAAGTGCCGTTCCAAATCAGCGCGAATGACGGGCAGGATAGCGAGCAGGTCAGCGGCCGTAAAGGCGGTGGGGCGCTGGATAAACTCCAAGGCACTGCCCTCGTAAAGAATGCTGGAGCCCGGAATATTAGACCTCCGGCCCGTGCCGGCGGGGGACAGCGCGTGACGTTCGTTGACGATGCTGCCGAGGTCGACATTGATTGGATCGAAGTAGCGGCTCGCGCCTCCTCGAATCACGGTCTTCCCATCCCGAGTTGCCCAGGCGAACCCGAACTGGGGCGAGAGGTTGGCCTTTTGAGCAGGAGGAACATTCAACGCATCCGGACCCAGAATCGCCGTGAGGAGTTCCGGCTTGGTGAGGTCGGCACGGAAGCTGTTGGGTTCGTAGGTCCATGCAAGGCCGAAGTTCACAGTCAAGCGCTGGCCAATTCGCCAGGTGTCGGAGGCAAAGAGGCGATAGGCATCCAGAACGCGGTTTTTGCGAAATCCTCGCATCACCGCGGCGCCAGGGCCTACGCTGGTCTGAAAACTCCGCAGCGGAAGCCTCAGAATGTTGTCCAATGTCAGGAATGACGATGGCAAAAAGATCCGCTGGCCCGCGGACGCCAGCACGTTGAACCGAACCTCTCTGGGGGAATAGAGATTGATCGTGGCGGGCTCCTGATTGAGGGATTGTGCTGAGGTTGAGGTGTGTTCCCAGTCGAAGCCGAAGCGCAAGCGGTGGCTGTCTTTTTGCCACACGAAGCTATCGGTCAGTTGATAGCGGCGCCCAACGAACGAAATCTGGCGCGCCTTTCCGAACTGTACGCCAGCATCCGGAATAGTGATGCGCGGAGCGCCAATGCCTAAACAACCCGGACAGTCTGCGGCAGTGGCTGGGGTTTCAGGAAGGCTAAAAAAGGAATAGGCGAAACGCAGATCGTTGACGAGGCGGGGAGACAGCACGCTAGTGAGCCCGACCACGCTTTGATCCACCCACTTGGTGAGGCGAGACCAGGCAGAAGGCAAATGAGTGGCATTATCCACCGGTCCAAAAGACTGGTTTCCGTCGTGTGTATAACGGACAAAGGCCGTGTGCCCAGCCGGAAGGCGCAGGTCCACTCGCAGGTTGAACAGTTTGCCGAGGAACGGAGTGGGAAACACCCCTCCGAGGGGAGCGAACTCGGGTGTGCGCGGCTGAATCGAGAGCACCCCACGCTGGTCGTTGCGTTCGTAACTGGTAAAGAAGAAGGCGCGATCCTTGCGGATAGGTCCGCCAAGCTGATAGCCGAACTGTTGCCTCTGGAAGAATGGGTCCGGATTGCTGGCGTCACGCTGCAAGCCCGGGTAGGCAGCCAGGTTGTGGTCGCGATAGAAGAAAAACCCGCTGCCATGATAGGCGTTGCCGCCGGAGCGGGTGACGATATTAACGGTTCCGCTACTGCCGAGACCGGTTGAGAGATCCATATTCACACTCGAGAGCTGGAACTCCTGCACGACCTCCTGAGACACGGTCTGGGCCGCACCTGGCGCGGCGATGGCCATGATGCTGGCACCGTCGACGGTCATGCGCGTGTATCCGATGCGCGGGTAAAAGACGAGACCAGAGCCCAGCATCGGGACGAAGGTCCGGTTGAGAGCGCTTTGAGCCTCGGTTCCACCCGGCTCCAGCTTTGCCAGTTCCAGAAAATTGCGCCCATTGAGCGGCAGATTTTCAATCTGCGCCCGGCTGACCAGCCCGCCGACGCGGTGGGAATCGTATTGAATTTGTGGTGAAGCCTCGGTTTCGGCATTGACCTGTTGCGCTATTTCTCCGACGCGCAAGGCAAGATCTACCGTCGTTGTCGAGCCTGCTGCAACAGAAGCTTGCCGCACCATTGTGCTGAATCCGGCCGCTTCCGCTCGAATCTCATAGGAGCCCACCGTAAGTGCGGGAGCCGCATAAGCTCCTTCGGGATCCGTTGTGGAAGTGCGAGTGAGTCCGGTGGCTTTGTTGGCAATCGCGATTGTGGCGCCGGAAATCACCGCCCCAGTTGCATCGGTTACCGTACCGACGATTGTCCCCGTCGGTGTTTGTGCCGATAGGGTCAATTCTGCGAGGAATAGAAGCGAGAAGAGACGTTTCATGACTCGCAACTAAGAAACGGAGAGAATGAGATCGCCGCCACCAAAAGCCCTGCCGAACTGCACGTTGTTTGGCTTGATTCTAGACTTCTATCATCCTAGAAACGGCAGTTGAAACCAGTTAGGGAGCCGCCGCAGCCAGCAGCGGCGGCGGTTGAAGAATCTTTCCGCGCAGGAAACTCTTGAAAGCGGCACTCAGCATCAGCCGCCAGATC
>Ga0187893_10008631_pt1 | contig 15972 bp, 10 predicted proteins | sample MA1701074metaG_FD_139574 | JGI IMG/M metagenome (GOLD analysis project Ga0187893, IMG submission 139574) | White microbial mat communities from a basaltic lava cave in the Kipuka Kanohina Cave System on the Island of Hawaii, USA - MA170107-4 metaG ... | reverse complement strand
TCGACTTGCCGCCGATCCGGTTCATGGCGATGGCGAGGTTCTCGTGCGCCTCGCGGCTGATCGAGCCGAGCGACATGGCGCCCGTCTTGAAGCGCTTCACGATCTCGGTGACCGGCTCGACCTCGTCGATCGGAATCGGAGTCCCCTTCCGGAAGGCGAGCAGCCCGCGGATGGTGCAGAGCCGCCGGCTCTCGTCGTTCACCGCCGCCGAGTAGTCCTTGAACTTCTTGTAGCTGCCCGCCCGGACCGCGTGCTGGAGCAGCGCCACGGTGTTCGGATTGTAGGCGTGGTGCTCGCCGCGCCGCCGCCACTGATAGTGGCCGCCGACGTCGAGGTCGCCGTCGAGCGCCGCCGAGATCTTGTAGGCGTGGTCGTGGCGCATCTGCGCTTCGCGCGCGATCACGTCGAGGCCCACGCCCTCGATGCGCGACGGGGTCCAGGCGAAGTAGCGGTCGATCACGTCGCGGTTGATGCCGATCGCCTCGAAGATCTGCGCGCCGCGGTAGCTCTGCAGCGTCGAGATCCCCATCTTGGTCATGACCTTGAGCACGCCCTTGTCCACCGCCTTGCGGTAGTTCTTTAGGGCCTCGTCCGGGCTGACGTTCTTGATGACGCCTTCGGCGATCATCTCGAGGATGGTCTCGTAGGCGAGGTACGGGTTCACGGCCGCGGCGCCGTAGCCGGCGAGCAGGCAGAAGTGATGCACCTCGCGCGGCTCCCCGGACTCGATCACCATGCCGACGCGCATGCGCGTCCCTTCGCGCACGAGGTGGTGATGCACCGCGCCGGTCGCGAGCAGGCTGGGGATCGGCACCTGGTCCTCGTCGACGCCGCGATCGGACAGCACGAGAATGGTGCAGCCGTCGGTGACGGCCTTGGAGGCGGCGGCGCAGAGATCGTCCAGGGCCTTCTTCAAGCCCGCTTCGCCCGAATCGACGCGCATGAGCGTCGAGAGCGTGATGGCCCGGAAGCCCGGCGCGTCGATCTCCTGGATCTGGGCCAGCTCCTCGTTGGAGAGCGTCACATGGTCCAGCGCCAGCTGCCGGCAATGGACGGCCGTTTCGTCGAAGAGGTTCTGCTCGGCCCCGACGGTCCCCGTCACCGACATCACCAGCTCCTCGCGGATGGGATCGATGGGGGGATTCGTCACCTGGGCGAAGAGCTGCTTGAAGTACGTGAAGAGCAGCTGCGGCTTGTCGGAGAGGCAGGCGAGCGGCGTGTCGGTCCCCATCGAGCCCACGGCTTCCTGGCCGTTGACGGCCATCGGAGCCATGAGGATGCGCAGGTCTTCGAGCGTGTAGCCGAACGCCTGCTGGCGGGCGAGGATGGTCTCGCGATCGTGCTCGGGCGCGACCCGCCGCGGCCGCGGGAGGTCGCCCACGTGCTTGCGGTGCTCGCCGAGCCATTGCGCGTAGGGGCGGCGCGCCGCCATCGACTCCTTGATCTCGTCGTCGCCGACGATGCGCCCCTGCTCGGTGTCGATCAGGAACATGCGCCCGGGCTGCAGGCGGTCCTTGTGCTCGACGTTGTCGGGCGCGATGTCGAGCACGCCCACCTCGGAGGCCATGACGACGAAGCCGTCCTTCGTGACCACGTAGCGTGACGGCCGCAGTCCGTTGCGGTCGAGCACGGCGCCGATCACGCGGCCGTCCGTGAACGCGATGGAGGCGGGACCGTCCCACGGCTCCTGCAGCGAAGCATGGTATTCGTAGAACGCGCGCTTGGCCGCGCTCATGCTCTCGTGGTTCTGCCACGCCTCGGGGATCATCATCATGACGGCGTGCGGCAGCGAGCGGCCCGTGTGCAGCAGCAGCTCGAGCGCGTTGTCGAACATGCCCGAGTCGCTGCCTGCCGGATCGATGATCGGGAAGAGCTTGCGGACGTCGTCGAACCGGTCCGACTGGAACATCGCCTGGCGCGCGAACATCCAGTTGATGTTGCCGCGCAGCGTGTTGATCTCGCCGTTGTGCGCGAGGAACCGATAGGGATGCGCCCGCTGCCAGGCGGGGAACGTGTTCGTGGAGAACCGCTGGTGCACCAGCGCGAGCGCGGAGACGAAGTCGGTGTCGGTCAAGTCGGCGTAGAAGGCCGGGATCTGCTCGGGCAGGAGCAGGCCCTTGTAGCAGATGGTGCGGGACGAAAGGCTCGGCACGTAGAACGACTCGCTGTCGGACATGCCGGAGCGGCGTACGGCTTCCTCGACCCGCTTTCTGATGACGTACAGCTTGCGCTCGAACGCGTCCGGGTCGGGCAGGTCCTCGTCACGGCCGACGAAGATCTGGCGGATCGTCGGCATGTTGCCCTGCGCCACCGGCCCCGGCGCGTTGGTGTCGACGGGGACCTGTCGCCAACCGAGAAAGGCCTGGTCTTCGTCGCGGACGATCTTCTCGAAGAGACGCTGGCACTCGTTGCGCTGATGGACGTCGCGGGGGAGGAACACCATGCCGACGCCGTAGGCGCCGGGTGCCGGCAGCTTGATGCGCGCCTTCTTCGCGACGCGGCGCAGGAAGTCGTGCGGCACCTGCACCAGCATCCCGGCACCGTCGCCGGTCAGCGGATCGCAGCCGCACGCCCCTCGGTGCGTCAGGTTGCGCATCACCTCGAGGCCCTGCTCGATGATGCGGTGGGACTGGTTGCCCTTCACGTCGACCACGAAGCCCACGCCGCACGCGTCGTGCTCGTGCTTCGGATCCCACAGCCAGCCGTCCCTGCGACTCGTCATGATCATGTGCCCCTCCGTCCGTTGCCGTTGCGCTCGGGCCCGCGCCGCACGCGCTTGCCGCCCGCGGGGGGTACCGTCGGGTAGAGCTCGACCTGCGAGCGTTCAGTGTGCGTCGAAAGCACCACGACGGTCTCGGTGCGGGCCACGCCGTCGAGGCTCCGCACGCGCGTGATCAGCCGCTCCAGCGTCGAGGTGTTCGCGGTCTTCACCTTGAGCAGCAGCGTGTGCTCGCCCGTCACGTGATGGCACTCGAGCACTTCGTCGAGGTCGCCGATCTGCTGCTCGATGCGCTCGATGATCTCGGGCCGTGACGTGGACACGCCGATGAACGCCGTCACGTCGAGCCCGACCAACCGCGCGTCGAGCTGTGCGTGATAGCCCTGAATCACGCGCGCCGCTTCGAGCTTCTTCACGCGCTCGAGCACCGACGGTGCGGAGAGCGACACCGCTTCACCGATGCGAGCGAGCGACGCGCGACAATCGTCCTGCAGGATGCCGAGGATTCGCAGGTCGATCTCGTCGAGCTCGAGGGCGCTGTCTTCACCTAATCTCATAAGGTGGGGGTCGGGCGGGACCGAATGTTTAGCCGGACTGGCCTCATTGTGTCAACGGTTCGTTAGGCAAATCAAGTGTGCCTCAGCATATTTGACTGATCGTTCAATAATGGGTAGCCAGGAGTCGTGGCGGGGCGCCCCAGAAACTACGAGCCGAACGACGTGCTGTCCGCGGCCATACGCACGTTCCGCCGCTACGGCTATGCGGCGGCGTCCGTCGACGTGCTCAGCAAGGCCACTGGGCTGCGGCGCGGCAGCCTCTACGCCGCGTTTGCCGACAAGCGCGGCCTGTTCCTGGCCGCGCTGGCGGACTACACGCGCGCCACGGTTGGCCACGTCGAGCGCACGCTCGCCACGGCGGCCGATCCGGTGGCCGGCATCGAGACGGTGCTCCGCAGGGTGGCCCGGGTGGCGGCGGAGGGCGAGGGCCGCCACGGGTGCTTCTTGACGAACACGGCGGCCGAGATGGCCGGCCGCGACCCGGAGGTCCGCGAGGTGGTGGCGGCGGCGTTCCGGCGGCTCGAGGCGGCCTATGAGACGGCCGTCGAGCGCGCGCGCGGTGCGGGACGGCTGGGGGACGACGTCGACTCCAGCGTGCTCGCGCGCATGCTGGTCGGCGTCATGCAGGGCATTCGCGTCGTGGGAACGACGGGGGCGCCGGAACCAGCGCTCCAGCAGATTGTCGATGGGGCGCTGCGTGCCCTCGGTCCGGCGAAGGAGGGGGTGCCCGCATGAACGCCCCCAACGGCCGCACCGTGCTCTTCGGGAGCCGCCTCTCGCCCTTCGTCGAGAAGGTCGTGCGGGCCTTGCATCTGAAGGGGATCGGCTACCAGTTGGTCGAGCCGCAGAGCCCGTGGGACTTCAAGCGCTGGAATCCCCAGACGGGAAAGATGCCGGTGCTCGAGATCGCCGGGGCGCGCGAGTACGACTCGACGTTCATCCTGCGCCGTCTCGACGCGCTGGTCCCAACCCCGCCGCTCTACGCCGAGTCCGACCCGCATGCGGCCGCGCACCAGCGCTTCGTGGAGGACTGGTCGGACGAGTCGCTCTATTGGTACGGGATGGCGCTGCGCTGGACCGACGCGAACGCCGCCGCGACGGCGCAGCAAGTGGCGGCGACCCTGCCGGTTCCGTCCCTGGTCCTCCCGCTCGTCGGCCGGGTGCTTCGCTGGCAGATCGGCTCGCAAGCGCGGGCGCAGGGATTGGTGCGACTGCCGCTCGATCGGCTGCTCGACGAGCTGGGGCGTCGCATGGACGAGCTGCTCGTCTGGCTCGGCGGGGGCCCGTTCCTGTTCGCCGACCGTCCCGGCGCCGCCGACCTGGCGGTCATGGCCCAGCTCCGCATGCTCCAGAGCGGCCCGACGCCGCAGGGCGCGGAGCTCATCGCTCTGCGCCCGCGGCTCGCCGCCTACGCCGCCCGCGTGGACGCGGCGACGCAGGCCTGATTCCGCGCGCTACTGGCTGCGGGCCTTGAAGATCGTCGACTCGTTCTTCAAGACGCCTTCGTCCGGGAACACCGAGCCCCAGCACTCGCCCTGGCTGGTCTGGAGCTGCACCTCGACCGGCGTGGTGAGCGGGAACGGGACCGGCTCGGGGAGGTTCGCGCCCTTGCCGCGAATGCCGATGCGGGCGGGCTTGGTGTTCACTGACTTCAGCTTGATCTTGGTGATGCCGTCCGAGGTACCCGGCTTGTCGAGGAACTTGAAGCCCACGGGCAGTGACGGTGCGCCGACCGCACGCCAGCACGGGATGGTGCCGCACGTGCCGCCCGGCGGCACGTCGGTTCGATTGACCAGCCCGGGGGTGGCGCCCGTGTCCTGGAAGACGCAGAGCGTGTAGGTCTCGCTCGTCGTCGGATCGCCGAACGCACCCGCGGGGGTGTCCGGCCAGCGATTCCACTTCCAGACGACGAGGTCGCCCGTGTCGGTCGACTTGTTCTTCAGGACGAGCTTGGCCTTCTTCGACGCCGATACGCGGCAATCGAGGCCGGGGCGGGGCGCCGCCGGAGGAACGGGCGTCGGCCGCGGGCCCGGCGCGCAGCCGCCGGACACGGCGTCGCACGCCTCGCAGGCCGGGCAGATGGTCGGGTCGCCGCCGATGCAGGATCCGCCGGAGCAGGACTCGCCCGTCGTGCAGGCGTCGCTGTCGTCGCACGGGCCCGTGTTGGGAACGCCGCAGGTTCCGACGGCGGTGCACTCGTCGTCCGTGCAGACGTTGCCGTCGTCGCTGCAGGGGGTGCCGGCCGGCCGGAAGCCGTTGTCCGTGCAGGCACCCGCGCTGTCACAGGTGTCCTGGAACGTGCAGTCGGTCGCGGAGCCGCCACACGGCGTACCGGACGACTGCACGCCGTTGTCCGTGCAGGCCCCGGCGCCGTCGCAGGTGTCCTGGTTCGTGCAGTCGGTGCCGGCATCGCCGCACGGCGTGCCGGACAGCTGCGCGCCGCCGTCGACGCACGTTCCGGCGCCGTCGCACGTATCCTGGTTGGTGCACTCCGTGCCCGCGTCGCCGCAGGTCGAGCCCAACCCCGCGAACAGACAGAAGGCGGTGCAGCACGCGGTTCCGTCACAATCTTCGCCCGAGTCGACGGTGCCGTTGCCACAGGCCGGGACGGTCGTGCTCGTGGACGTGCTCGAAGACGTCGAGGTCGTCGAGCTGCTCGACGATGTGGTCGACGTGCTCGAGCTGGTCGAACTCGTCGTGCTCGAGCTGCTGGACGTCGACGTGCTCGAGCTGGTCGAGGTCGACGTGGACGTCGTGCTGGGCGGAGGCGCGGAGATGGTCGCCCACAGGCAGGCGGCGTTGTCTTGGCCTTCGCCCGTGACGAAGGACGTCGACGTCGCACCCGACTGGGAGAGATGGCAGCTGGCGTTGGTGAAGAAGCCCTGGATGAGCAGCGTGCGGGGTCCCTCCGGACAGGTGAACTGCGTGGCGGGAACCTGGTTCACCGTCACCCGGTCGTCGCAGCCGTTGCCGGTCGAGTCGCCGTACGCGCACGGCGGGGTGTTCGACGTTTCCTCGTGGGTGAAGTTGTAGAGGAAGGACTGCGTTCCGCCTTCCGTGGGGACGGAGCTGTCGTCGCACAAGAGACCGACGAGGGTCACCGTGAGGTTGGTCCCGGTGAAGCTCGTGCCGGCCGTGATCGGCCGGTTGTAGTGCGTGAAACGACCCAGGAAGAACGGCACCGTCGCCGCAATCGAGCCCACGGAGGGGTTTCCGTTGGAGCCGTAGCCGCTGCGCGAGCCGTCGGCGCTGCCGCCGCCCGACGGAGCTCCCCAGCGAACCTGATTCTCGTCCGTCGTCGTGCTTCCCGGAGGATTCTGGATCGTCGCGCTGCTGGTGCTGCATGCGGTGGGCACGCCTCCGGAGCCGCTCGTGTTGTCAGGCCCGTAGCACCAGCGGAACTCCGAGGTGCCGGCTGGCGTCGGGTTTCCCCACACGCCGTCGACGTTTCCCGCGGTGAGCGCTCTGGCGACGACGGCGACGAGCATCGTCAGCGCGAACGCGACGGACACGGCCACTGGCCAACGCCCACGGCCGTTTTCCCGGCGTCGATCTCGTTCGTCTTTCATAGTCGATCCGCACCCCTCCAGGGCTTAGCGCAAGGACCGTGACCGTACCCCAGTCGATCCAACGTTGACAACCGTTTTTCGACGTCTTGGAGGGGGGTGCGGACCCTTCGCGGACGGGGGACGACCCGCCCCTTGCCAGAGCCCTTGTGGGCTGTGCCTGGCAGGCAGGGGTCGGGCCAGGGGAGGGTCGCTACGGCCGGCGTGGGGTCAGCGAAAAGCGGCGGAATCGTGCCTCCGCCGGACCCTCCCACGTGAGCTCGAAACGCTCCTCCAGCGCGGCCAGGATCTGTGCCCGTTCGGCGAGAAAGACCGCCCCGTCCGCCTGGAGGTGCCGCACGGCGTAGCCCGTTGTGCCGGAGAGTGCCTGCGCGCCGCCGCGCCGGAGCTCGTCGAGCGCGGCAGGCAACTCGGAGAGCGGGCGCACGGGGAGGCAGGTGGACTGGCGGCACGGATGCGAGCCGAACACCAGGACGGAGCGCACGAAGGTGTCGTGACCCACCCGCAGGTAGAGCCGCTCGAGGACGCCGCTCGGGTTGGTGAGGTTCTCGTCGTAGGCGTCGAGATTGTAGACGAGGACGAGGCGCTCGCCGCGCTGCACCCGACCGACCAGCTCTTCGGCCCAGTCGACGATCTCGACGCTCACCATGTAGTCGACCTGCGACTGCGAGTAGGGAAGGGTGAACGCGAATTGTCCCGGCGCGCGCGGGAGCGGGATCGCGACGAAGCGGGCGAGGTCCACGAGCTGCCAGGCGCTGCCCACTACGAGCAGTCCCACCACGGTGTTGCGCACGAGACGCAGGAGACGCGTGCCATTCGCCGCGGCGTCGCTAACGAGGAGCGCCACCAGCACGAGCGCGTAGCAGTCGACCATGACGAAGCGACGGGGCCGTATGTGGGACGCGCCGGGAAACGAGACGGCCACCACCGCCACCATCACGATCTGGAGCGCCATCAGCAGGGCGAGCATGAGCCTGCGGCGGCTCGGGACGAGGCAGGCGAGGATGCCGGCGGCCACGAGTACGGGCAGATCGAGGTACTGCTGCACGAAGGTCATGCTCGCGACGATGCGTAGACCTTCGAGGATTCCCTCGACGGAGTACGGCGCGCGCGTCACGTAGGCGCCCACGTTCATCGAGGGGTAGTGGAAGACGAGGGCCACCTCGGCCGCTCCCGCCGCGAGCCAGGCGAGACGGGCGGACAGCGCCGCCCCGGGTGCCAGGACGGCGCCGGCCACGAAGACGGCGCCGACCGTCTTGCCCGGCTCGTAGCAGTGCCACGCGAGCTCGATCGAGAGGAGCGCGAGTAGCAGCGACACGACGGGTCGGCGGTACAGTCGCGGGTCGAGGACGACGCACAACGCCAGCGCGTGCGGGAGGAACGCGGTCGCCCAGGGATAGCCGCACACGGCGAGCGTCAGCAGCGTCGGCGATGCGCTCCAGGCGAGCGGAACGATCCAGGCGTCGCGCGCCGACAGCCCGGTCGCGCGCACGACGAGTGCCAGGGTGGCGAGAAAGGACGTGAGCGTCACGACGTGCGCCCACTGATCCCAGGGCATGAACGCCGAAAGCGTTCCCGGGAGGAGCGCCCCGATCGCGCTGTAGTAAGGGAAGGGGGCGCCGTAGTGGCGATTCTTGGTCCACAGCTCGACGACGGCGTCCCAGGCGCCGTGTGTCGAGACCAAGTTGAGCCCGTGTGCGGCCCCCATCAGGTCCCACCCCGCGAAGTACGGGCCACGGTGCGCGAGGCGCGCGACGAGGGAGACGAGGACGATCGTCGCCACACCCAGCCACGGGAGGACGTGGCGCCACCTGTGGGTCATGGACACGCGGCCGCCGTGCATTGCACGCGGGCCGACGGAGACGCAATAAGGGGCACATGAGGCACGCACGCTGGCTCGGAGTGTCGTGTTTGCTGACGGCGGCGCTCGCGCGCGCCGGTGCCCCATCGGTCGCGGAGCAGATCACCGCCGGCAACGTGAACGTGCTCTTCGGCGGCGGCGACGCCGAAGGTGGGCTCGGCGATTGGTACGTGTCGAACGGCGTCGTCGAAGCGATCATCGACGATGCCGGTCCGCAGCCCGACCTCGTGGGCGTCGTCCCCGCAGGTGAGGAGCCCCCGCTCGCCTCGTCGGCGGCCCCGACGGGCGGCAATCTCATCGACCTCGGTCGGACCGGCGCGGACAACGATCAGCTGTCGCAGATGTTCACGGTGGGCGGGCTCAGCACCGAGAACTTCGTGCTGTTCGACACCGTGACGGCGCCCGCGCCCGGCGTCATCCGGTCGACGGGCAAGCTGCTGCTCCCGCCCGCATCGCCCCCATCGGATCCGTGCATCGACATCGCCACGGAGTATCAGGCGCTGGGCAGCGATCCGTTCCTCACCGTGGTCACTACGGCCACCAACGCGTGTGCCGGGACGGTGTCCGGGCTCACGGGCTATCTCGACGCCTTCATATGGACGCAGCGGAGCACCGTCCCGTTCAGCGCCGGTCTCGGGCCGGGCGGTGGTCGGGGGTTCGATCACCCGAGCATCGACTTCGCCAACCCCGCGTTGGCGCTGGAGACCCCGACCTTTCTCGGCGCCCCAGGCGTGCTCGTCCCGGGCGACGGCGTCATCGACCCCGCCGACGGTACCTCGAGCGGCGAGGTGGCGTACGGGTTGCTGCCCGTCGAGACGGCGTTCGACGCCGACGGCCCGGGGCCGACCCTGCCGGTCACCGTCGCGGCGAACTCGCTGTTCGGCATCAGCAGCACGCTGGTCTCGGCGCTGGGTCACATTCCGGCCGGTGGAGCCCTCGATCCAGGCGGGACCTTCAGCTACACGCGCCGGCTCTACGTCGGAACGCGCAACGACGTCCGCGCGGTGTCGGACGCGATACTCGCCGAGCTCGCCACCCGACAGGCGTTCACGACCGGCACGATCTCGGGCGACGTCGATGCGGGTGACACGGGCGACGTGCTGGCCGGCCTGGTGATCCGTCGCGTCGGCCGGTGCAGCACCACGTCGGCCCCGTGCTACAACACCCTCGACTGTGGCCTAGCGGGTCCATGCACCGATCCCGTGGTAACGCCCGGCTTCTCGCCCGGTGGCCACGTCACCTACGTGCGCACCGAAGCGGACGGCACGTTCGACGGCGTCGTGCTGCCACTCGGCGACTACGAGATCACGGTCTCGGCGTCGGAGCGCGACTCGGTGGTGGTGAGCCCGGTCGTGGTCGCCGCGGGCGACAGCCCGGTCACCATTCCCGATCTCTCGGCGCGCGGGCTGCTCCGCTTCACGGTGCACGAGAAGCGCAAGGGGAAGCCGCTGCTGCCGGCAAAGCTGATCGTGCGCGGGACGAACGGCACACCCGATCCGCGACTCGGGTATCGCTTTGCGGCGACGCTCGACCTCCAGGACGTTCAACCCGAGACGTTCGGCGGCACCGAGCGCGGCCCCGAGGGTGACGCCCGCGGCCAGGGCAACGCCGTCTACACGACCACGGGGACGGGAGCGATCCCGCTGCGGCCCGGGACGTACGAGGTCTGGGCGTCGCGCGGCATGGAGTACGGCATCGACCGCGAAGAGGTCACCGTCGCGGCCGGCGGCTCGGCCGACGTGGAGTTCTCGCTCAAGCGCGTGCTGAAGGTGAAGGACGCGGTGTCCGCCGACTTCCACGTCCACTCCGTGCGCAGCTTCGACTCCTCGACGCCGCTCGAGGACCGCGTCGCCTCGTTCGCCGCCGAGGGCGTCGAAGTGATGGTCTCGACCGACCACGACAAGCACGTGGACTATGCCCCGATCGTTTCCGCGCTCGGCCTGGCCTCGTTGGTGCGGACGATCCCCGGCGTCGAGGTGACCGGCTCGGTGCCGAATCCGCCGGTGCTGCCCAACTCGATCGGTCACATCAACGCGTGGCCCATGCCCGTGCGACCCGACGAGCGCCGCGACGGCTCGGTCGACGACGAGTTCGTCGCGCCCAACTGGGTGTTCTCGCGGCTGCGCGCGCTCGGCGGGGGCGACACGGTCATCCAGTACAACCATCCCCGCGCGGGCGTCTCGGGGTTGACGAGCATCGGGTTCTTCAACTCGATCGGCTGCGGCCGCTGCGCCAACGCCATCGACACGACGTGCACGGAGGACGGCGATTGTCCGGCAGGCGCCGGGCAGGAATGCACGTGCGTGGGGTACCAACCCGATCGGCCTCTCGACCAGGCGCCCAACGACCTCCTGCTCGACACCGGCATCCTTGGGCCAGGCTCGACCGCCAATCCGAACGGTGTCCGCAACATCGACTTCGACGTGATGGAGATCGCCAACGGCGCCCGCGAGGGCGACTTCTCGTCGTTGCTCGCGATGCGCGAGGATTGGTTCTCGCTGCTGGCGCAGGACTACCGAAAGTTCGGCACGGCGGTGTCCGACTCGCACCGCGCCACACTCGAGCACGCGGGATGGGCGCGGACGTTCGTGCTATATACGGGCGACGATCCGGCCGCGCTCGACCTGACCGCGTTCAACCGCGCCGTGCGCATCGGGGCCACGGTGATGAGCGCGGGGCCCTACATCGAGCTGAGGGCGAAGGGACGTCGCAAGGTGGGCGTCGGGGAAACCGTGGGAACGCTGGGCCGTACGACGCTGGACATCCGCGTCACGAGTGCGGCGTGGATCCCCGTCGAGCAGGTGCGCGTGCTCGTCAACGGCGAGGTCGTCGAGACCTTCGATGCGACCACCAGGCCACGCGTGAAGCCCGTGCCGGACGACTTCGAGAGCAGCGGCAAGACGACCCGCTTCAAAGCGAAAGTGAAGTTGACGTTGGAGCTGGACTCGTTCGTGATCGTCGAGGCCGGCGTCCCGCTCCCCGGCGATGGCGACCCGGCGCCGATCTCGCCCGAGCCGATGAACACGATCGTCGAGGGCGTCGTCCCGTATGCCGCGACGAACCCGATCTTCCTCGACGTGGGCGACGACGGATACACGCCGCCGGGGCTCGGGGCCGCCGCGCTGGCGCGCGCCCGCAGCGGCCGTATGACGGGAGTCACGCGCGCGGACCGCGAGCGAGCGATTGATGCGGGCGAATACCTCCCCCTATACTCGCTGCGTCTTCCCAAGCCGTGATCCCGTGGGAAGGAGGCAGACCATGCAGTGTCAGGTCCTGGCCGGTGTGCTCGGCGCGGTCATCTTCGCAGCCGCCGCTGAAGCGGCGGTCCTGTGCGTCAAGCCCGACAAGCGCGGCGATCCGAGCGGTGCACTGCGGGTGCGTGTGGAATGTAAGCGTGGCGAGGTGCAGCTCTCGCCGCAGGAGCTGGGGCTGTGCTGTGCTCCCTCGACGACGACCACCAGCACGACCTCATCGTCGAGCAGTACGTGTCCGGTGTACACGAGCACGACGCTCGGCGCCCCGGACTGCGGCGGCAGCGGCGGATTTTGCGCGGGGTTCTGCCCCAATGCGCGTGCGTGCGTGCCCGGCGAGCTCGGGGCGTGCGGATGCACCGGTGAACTGGTGCCGTGTGGCATCGTGAGCGCGGGCGGTGCGTGCGGCGGCGAATGCCCCGAGGGCGGGACGTGCCAGTACTGGCCGTCGCCGCTGCCCGGGGAGTGTCCCGGCCCGCCGGTCTGCGGGTGTTTCCCGCCACCCTGAAAGGAGCCCATCATGAGCATGGTCCTGCACGAGCATCCGCTGTCTCCGTACGCGCAGAAGGTGAAGATCGCGCTGCGCGAGAAGAACGTCCCGTTCGAGGTGCGGGTCCCGAACGTCGGCGCCGGCACCGACATCGACGACTTCGTTCCCGTCAACCCGCGCGTCGAGGTGCCGGCCATCGAGGACGGTGCGACCACCGTCTTCGACTCGACGATCATCCTCGAGTACCTCGAAGACCGCTGGCCGCAGCCGGCCTTGCTCCCGAAGGACCCGGCGGGCCGCGCGCGGGCGCGCATGATCGAAGACGTGTGCGACACGTACTACGAGGCGATCAACTGGGCGATCGCCGAGATCCTCGTCTTCGCCCGCGCGACCGGGCCGCTCGCGGAGCGGTTGCTCGGGCGCGCGCACGAGCAGACCGCCGGGGCGAACGCGTGGCTCACCCGGCATCTCGGCGAGAAGCCCTGGTTCGGCGGCGACGCGTTCGGGTGGGCCGATCTATCCGCGGCGCCCCACGTGCACACGGCCGCGAATTTTGGGAACGCGCCGGCGCCGGGGTCGGCGCTCGCCGGTTGGCTCGAGCGCGTGCGCGCGCGCCCGAGCGTCGGCCGCACGTTCGAGGAAGCCATGACGGCGCTGGCGGGGTTCACGGCGCTCCCGCAGGCGGTCGCCTCCGGGAACTTCAAGCGCGAGTATCGCGATCACCGCCTAGAGTGGATGCTCCGCAGCGGCGGCGACGAGATCGTCCGCGACGGACTCGCCAAGAGCACGATCCGCTTCAGCCGCGAGATCGGCTGAGCGCCCGACGCGCGAGCGATCGAGGTCGGCTCAGCCGCGCGGCACGATGCCGCGCTGCTCGAGACAGGCGATGATCTGCTTGGCGCTCTGCTCGACCGACTGCTCGCTCGTCTTGATGACGAGCTCGGGCTTGTTCGGTGCTTCGTACGGCGCCGAGATGCCCGTGAACTCCTTGATCTCGCCGGCGCGCGCCTTCTTGTAGAGGCCCTTCACGTCGCGCTGCTCGCAGACTTCGACGGGGCAGTCGACGTAGACCTCGACGAAATCGCCGTCGCTCATCAGCGCGCGCACCTGATCGCGGTCGGCGCGGTACGGCGAGATGAAGGCGGTCACCGTGACGGTGCCGGCGTCGGTGAAGAGCTTGGCCACTTCGCCGATGCGGCGGATGTTCTCGGTGCGGTCCTCGGGCGAGAAGCCGAGGTTCTTGTTGAGGCCGTGGCGGACGTTGTCGCCGTCCAGGATGTAGGCGCGCACCCCGCGCTCGCAGAGCCGCTTCTCGAGGTCGACGGCGATCGTCGACTTGCCCGAGCCCGAGAGCCCGGTGAGCCAGACGGTACAGCCCTTGTGGCCGTTCAGCTGTTCGCGGTCCGCGCGCGTCACCGCGCCCTGATGCCAGACGATGTTGGTCGCTTTTTGCTCCGCCATGGGCGGGGAGACTTAGCGGACGGGTGGGGGCGCAGCAAGCCGAGTCCCCGCGCGGCGCGTTGACGGCGCCGACGTCCCGCCGCTAAGGCGACTGCGTGACGGCTCGCCGCATCGATGCCGACGGCCACGTCCTCGAGCCGGGCGATGCCTGGGGCCGCTACCTCGAGCCCGCGTGGCGCGACCGTGCGATCCGGGTGGCGCGCGGAACGGACGGTCGCGACGTGGTCCTGATCGACGGGCGTCCCGCGAGGCTCACCACGTCGGAGATGCTGGGCGGCTTCGGCGGCATGGGCCGCACGATCGACGAGCTGGCGGCCGCGACGCTCTCGGGACGCTACGCCGAGAACGCGCCGCTTCCCGCGACGGATCCGGCGGCGCGGTTGGCCCTGCTCGATCGCGATGGCGTTTCGCACGCGCTGCTCTATCCGAGCCTCGGGTTGCAGTGGGAGGCGGAATGCCCCGACGCGGCCTACGCCGCCGCGCACGCGCGCGCGTACAACCGCTGGATCGAGGAGTTCTGCGCCGGGAGCGGCGGGCGGCTCGTTCCGATCGCGCATCTCGTCCTCGGCGACGCCGCCGCGGCCGCCGCCGAGCTCCAGCGCGCGGTCCGGGCCGGGGCCCGCGGTGCGTTCGTGCTGCCGTTCACGAGCGACGGACTTCCACACGGCCATCCGGCGCACGACGCGGTGTTCGCGGCGGCGGTCGAGTGCGACGTGCCGATCGCGATCCACACCGGCGTCGACCCGCCGGCGCGCAGCCTGCACCAGCGTTTCGACGGCATCGCCTGGCCCGACGCCGTCCCGGCCTCCATCTGGTACCTGGAGATGATGTTCCATCAGGCGGTGCAGCAGGCGTTCGCGACCTTCTTCCAATGGGCGACCTTCGATCGATTCCCCGCGCTTCGGCTCGTCGTGCTGGAATCTGGTGCGAGCTGGCTCGGCTCCTGGATGGACCGCATGGACGCGCTCGCGAAGAGCCCGCTGCGCGTCACGATGAGCCTCCGCGAGCTGCCGAGCGAGTACGTGCGCCGACAGTGCTGGATCTCCGCCGATCCCGACGAGCACGGACTGCCCGCGGTCGTCGACTACGTCGGCGCGGATCGGTTCGTCTGGGCGACGGACTACCCGCACAGCGACCACGGCAGCGACTACGTCGACGAGCTGGACGCGCTGCTCGCGCGCATGCCCGCGGCTGCCGCCGCGGGCCTCGCCGGCGAGAACGCCGCGCGGCTCTATCGGCTCTGACCGATCAGACAATCGAGTTCCGGCATGCCCTCGGCCGGCCGCGCCGTCGGTTGCGCGTCGGGAACCGGGCCGCTAAGAGCGCGGCTTCATGCGGCGGCGAGTGTGGGTCGCGGTCCTGCTCGTCGTTCTGAGCGCGTGCGAAGGACGCGACCGGGGCCTGATGCCGCTGCGCCATCTCGCCGACGAAGCCGCAGCAAGCGCGGGGGCGCGGGAGCCCCCGGCGCTCACGCTCGGCAGGGAGACGCGCTACGTCCTTGCGCCGGTGGTGGCGGCGAAGGAGACGCGGGTGGAGACGGTGGCAGACGCGGACGGACGCGTGCACCTCGTCGTCGCATGCCCGGGAGCCCTCGCCGGCGAGCGGGCGCAGCTGCTGGTCGAGAGCATGGGGGTCGTCGGGACCGGGGGAGACGCCGCGTCGCTCGACGTCCGGCACGATCGGCGCATCGTGCGCTGTCCGTCGGTTCCGGGAGGCGGATTGCCGATCAGCGTCGATGCCCGCACCACGCCCGGAAACGCGGTCGTCCGGGCGCACGTCGCCCCGCTGCCGAGCGCGCGGGTAGAGCTGGCGATCGGACGGGTCCCGCCGCAGGCCCGACTTCGCGTCGCGGCCGGCGTGCGGGTGTTCGGCCCGGCCCCGTCGGGGGCGAGCGTGCGGGCGTCGGTCCGCGCGGAGAACGCTCGCGGCGCCCGGCTCACGCTGTGGCAGGGAAGCCTCCCGATCCCCAGCGACGAGCGGGCCGAAGGGTGGCGGGAGATCGACGTGCCGCTCGAACCCGCGCGCGTCTGGCTCGGATCGAGCCTGCGCCTCGTGTTCGACGGCGTG
>Ga0187893_10008630_pt1 | contig 15974 bp, 17 predicted proteins | sample MA1701074metaG_FD_139574 | JGI IMG/M metagenome (GOLD analysis project Ga0187893, IMG submission 139574) | White microbial mat communities from a basaltic lava cave in the Kipuka Kanohina Cave System on the Island of Hawaii, USA - MA170107-4 metaG ... | reverse complement strand
CGCGCTGCAGATCAAGAGCGGCGCGACGATGGTTCCCCACAGCAAGATCAAGGCGGGCATCTGCGAGGTCCTGAAGCGCGAGGGCTACGTTCGCGACTTCAGCGTCGAGTCCGTCGACGGCCATCCCTACCTCAAGGTGATGCTCAAGTACGGCCCCGACGGCGAGCAGGTGCTGCAGAGCATCCAGCGCGTGAGCAAGCCGGGCTGCCGCGTCTACCGCGGCTGGCGCGAGCACGCCCCGGTGCTGCGCGGCATGGGCATCACGGTGCTCACGACGACGCGCGGCGTGCTCTCCGATCGCGAGGCGCGGGCGCAGAAGGTCGGCGGCGAAGCGCTGCTCGAGGTGCACTGATGTCGCGGATCGGAAAGCAGCCCGTGAAGCTCCCGAAGGGCGTCGAGGTGCGCCTCGACGGGCCGACGATCACCGTCAAGGGACCGAAGGGGACGCTGACGCAGTGGGTCGACCCGCGCATCAAGGTCGAGATCGACCTTCCCGGCGAGCAGGTGAGATTCTCGCGCGCCACCGACCTGCGCGAGGAGCGCGCGCTCCACGGCCTCTACCGCGCGCTCTGCCGCAACATGGTGGAGGGCGTGACCCAGGGCTACTCCAAGCGCCTCGAGATCCACGGCGTCGGCTACCAGGCGAAGATCGAGAAGAGCCTGCTCTCGCTCTCCGTCGGGTTCAGCCTGCCGGTGGTGCTCGAGATCCCGAAGGGCATCGCGCTGGAGGCACCCAACCCCACCACCGTCGACGTGAAGGGGATCGACCGCCAGCTGGTCGGCGAGTTCGCGGCGCGCATCCGCGCCGTGCGCCCGCCGGAGCCCTACAAGGGCAAGGGGATCCGCTTCGCCGGCGAGCAGATCCGGCGCAAGGCCGGCAAGTCGATGGCGACCGGCGCCAAGTGAGCGCCGCCGCGCCCGATCGAATCGACGCGATGACCGGACGACGACCTGACGACCCGACTGAGCGAAGGACGCGACCATGAACCACCAGCGCGACGTGCGCCGCCGCCGGGCCCGCAAGGCGCGGAGCGTCTTCGAGGGCATCCAGGAGCGCTCCGACCGGCCGCGCCTCTGCGTGTTCCGCAGCAACAAGTTCATCTACGTCCAGGTGATCGACGACCGCGCGGGCCACACGATCGCCGCGGCCTCGAGCCGGGAGGGCGAGCTGGGCCCGGTCGGCGAGGGGGCCAAGGGCAAGGTCGGAGTGGCCGGGAAGGTCGGCCTTGCCATCGCGGAGCGGGCGCGCAAGGCGGGAGTGGAGAAGGTGGTCTTCGACCGGCGCCACTACCGCTACCACGGACGGATCAAGGCGCTCGCCGACGGCGCCCGCAAGGGCGGACTCAGCTTCTGAGGTGAACCGTGACTGAACAGGAACCCGAAACGACCCCGCCCGCCGTGAACGAGGGGCAGGCGCGGCCCGCCCCGGCGGGTCCCGCTCCGGCCGCGTCGCGCCCGCCGCGGGGGGGTGGCCGCGAGGGTCCCGGCAGCCGGCGGCGCGGACGCGACGACGACGGGGACGCGACGTTCCAGGAGATCGTGGTGAAGGTGAACCGCTGCGCCAAGGTGATGAAGGGCGGACGGCGGTTCTCCTTCTCGGCCCTGGTCGTCGTCGGCAATCGCGACGGCAAGGTGGGCTTCGGCTTCGGCAAGGCGCGCGCGGTGCCCAATGCGGTCGAGAAGGGCGTGAAGGACGCCAAGAAGAGCCTGGTGAGCGTGCCGCGCGTCGGCACGACGATCCCGCACCCGATCGATTCGTCGTTCGAGGCGTCGAGGATCCGGCTCATCCCGGCCGCTCCCGGCACGGGCATCGTGGCCGGCGGGACGGTGCGCGCGGTGATGGAGCTCGCCGGCATCAAGGACATCCTGACCAAGAGCCAGGGGCAGACCAACGCCATCAACCTGGTGAAGGCCACGTTCAAGGGGCTGCAGTCGCTGCGCACGCGGGCGCAGGTCGAGGCCCTGCGCGGAGTAAGCCTGTGATCCTCGACGACGTCCTCGGCGCCGGTCCCCGGCGCGAGAAGCGCTGGCGCGTCGGGCGCGGGCCCGGTTCGGGCCACGGCAAGACCGCCGGACGCGGCCAGCACGGCGCCTACTCGCGAAGCGGGAACTCGATCAAGCTCGGGTTCCAGGGCGGCACCATGCGCTTCTTCCGCCGCCTGCCGCGGCGCGGGTTCAACAACGCCGCGTTCCGGGTCGAGTTCGGGACCGTCAACGTCGGCCGCCTGGAGGACGCCTTCCAGGTCGGAGAGACGGTGACGCTCGAGCTCGCGATCGAGCGCGGCGTGGTGCCGCGCCGGGCCAAGCGGCTCAAGATCCTCGGCGACGGCGAGATCACGAAGGCGCTCACGCTGGCGGCCGACGTGGCCGTCTCCGCGCCGGCGCGCGCGAAGCTCGAGAAGGCGGGGGGGACCGTCCTGGTGCCGCCTCCCCCGAAGCCGGCGCCCGACTGGAAGCGGATCGCCGCCGCCGAGGCCGAGAAGGCGCGGCTCGCCAAGGCCGAGGCGGCCGAGGCGAAGGCCGAGGCGAAGGCCGAGGCGAAAGGCGAGGCGAAGGGCGAGGCGAAAGGCGAGGCGAAGGGCAAGGGGGAGGGCCGCAAGGGCGAGGCGAAGAAGGGAGACGCCGAGAAGGCGGAGAAGCGCGAGAAGCCGGCGCGCGGCGAGAAGGCCGAGAAGCCGGCGAGGCCGGCCGGGGAGCGCAAGAAGCCCTCCGGCGGCGACGAAGCCCCTCGGAAGAAGTGACGCGCACGCAGCGCATCGGAACTGGGAGCCATGCTGGGCAAGGTCATCGAGATCGTGAGGGTGCCGGAGCTTCGCAAGAAGATCCTCTGGACGCTCGGCCTGCTCTTCATCTACCGGCTCGGGAACCACATCCTGCTGCCGGGGGTCGACCCCGACGCCTTCCTCGCGCGCATCAGCCGGCAGGGCACCGGCTGGATCGGCGTCCTCAACGTCCTCTCGGGAGGCGCGATCGGCTCGGCGACCGTCTTCTCGCTCGGCGTGATGCCCTACATCTCGGCGTCCATCGTCTTCTCGCTGCTGCAGAAGATGGTGCCGGCGCTCGAGCAGGTGGCGAAGGAGGGGCAGTCGGGCCAGCGCAAGATCAACCAGTGGACGCGCTGGGCGACCGTGCCGATCTGCCTGTTCCAGGCCTACTTCATCGTGAGCCAGCTGATCGCGCGCGACGTCTACGGCGGTTCGCGCCCGATCATCGCGCAGGAGGACTTCGAGAACTTCTTCTACCGGCTGCTGATCATCCTGGTCCTCACCACCGGGACGCTGTTCATCATGTGGATCGGCGAGAAGATCACCGAGCACGGCATCGGCCAGGGCACCTCGCTCATCATCATGGCCGGCATCGTGGCGAGCCTGCCGCAGCAGATCCACGCCACGACCGCGGGCGACATCGAGAGCCCGACGCGGTTCTGGGCCGAGATCGCCGGCCTGTTCGTGGTGATCGTGATGGCGGTCGTCTTCTTCACCAAGGCGCAGCGCCGCATCCCGATCCAGCAGGCGAAGCTCACCCGCGGCCGCCGCCAGCTCGGCGGCGCACGCCACTTCATCCCGCTCAAGATCAGCGCGGCGGGAGTGATGCCGATCGTCTTCGCGCAGACGCTCTTCATCGTCCCCAACATGCTCGCCAGCGTGCCCTGGCTGAGCTTCATGCGCGAGTACATGGGGTACGACTCGTTCCTCTACGTGCTGCTCTACACCGTGCTGATCTTCTTCTTCGCCTTCTTCTGGACCGCCATCATGTTCCAGCCCAAGGAGATGGCGAACAACCTCAAGGAGCACGGCAGCTTCATCCCCGGCATCCGGCCGGGCCAGCGCACGGCCGAGTTCCTCGAGGGGGTGATGGTGCGCGTGACGCTGGTGGGATCGTCGTTCCTGGTGGTGATCGCGCTCGTGCCGCAGTTCGCCAACGACCTGCTCGGAAGCGCCGGACGCGGACTCACCTACGCCATCGGCGGGACCAGCATCCTCATCACGGTGGGCGTCTGCCTCGACCTGGTCGACAAGATCAACGCACAGCTCGTGATGCGCAACTACGAGGGATTCACCGGCGGGCAGGGCGGATCGGGATGGGCGCGCAGCCGCGGCCCCGCCTCCGTCGCCTCGGGAGGCGAGTCGAAGTGAGGACCGCCGTGCGCATCCGTCCCAAGTCGAGCGGCGAGGTCGCGCGCATGCGCGAGTCGGGGCGCATCGTGGGCGAGGTCCTCGCCCGCATCGGCGAGCGCATCCGCCCCGGCGTGACGACGATCGAGCTCGACGCGTTCGCCGAGGAGTGGATCCGCGGGCGCGGCGCGCAGCCCTCGTTCAAGGGCTACCACGGCTTCCCGCGAAGCCTCTGCGTCTCGGTGAACGAGGAGGTCGTGCACGGGATCCCGGCGCGCAGGGCGCTGCGCGAGGGCGACCTCGTGACGATCGACTGCGGCGCCCTGCTCGACGGGTGGCACGGCGACGCCGCCCGCACCTTCGCGGTGGGCGCGATCGACGCGGAGTCGGGCGAGCTCCTGCGCGTGTGCGAGGGCGCGCTCGCCGCCGCCATCGAGCAGATGCGGCCGCGCAGGCGCGTGGGCGACGTGTCGCGCGCGGTGGAGGAGCACGTGAAGCGCGAGTCCGGGTTCTCGGTGGTGCGGCAGTACGTCGGCCACGGGATCGGGCGTGCGCTGCACGAGGAGCCGCAGGTCCCGAACTACTTCGAGCCCGGGTTCCCGTTCGCCGACCTCGTGCTCGAACCGGGCCACGTCTTCGCGATCGAGCCGATGGTGAACGCGGGGACCCACGAGGTGCGGGTGCTCGAGGATCTGTGGACGGTGGTCACGGCCGACGGCCGCCGGTCGGCCCACTTCGAGCACACGGTGGCCGTGACCGAGCAGGGGCCGCAGGTGCTGACGCTCCCGTGAGGGGCGCGGCGGAGAGGGAGCGAGATCGTGGGCGGACGAAAGGTTCATCCGTAGTGGCGAAGGAAGAGGCGATCCGGGTGTCGGCGACGGTGACGGAGACGCTGCCGAACGCGGTGTTCCGCGTGAAGCTGGAGAGCGGCCACACCATCCTCGCGCACGCCTCGGGCAAGATGCGGATGCACTTCATCCGCATCCTCAAGGGCGACAAGGTCTCGATCGAGCTGTCGCCCTACGACCTGACGCGCGGGCGGATCGTCTACCGGGAGTGACGGGACCGGAGTGGAGAGAGAGTCGTGAAGGTACGGGCATCGGTGCGGCGGATCTGCGAGAAGTGCAAGGTGGTGCGGCGGCGCGGGGTCGTCTACGTGATCTGCAGCGAGCCGCGGCACAAGCAAAGGCAGGCGTAGGCGCCCGCCGGGACGACGGCGGGCCTGACCGCCTGCAGGAGACGTTGGAAGCATGCCTCGAATCCAGGGTGTCGACATCCCCGGGGACAAGAAGGTCCCCTACTCGCTGGCGTACATCTACGGCATCGGAATCCCGACCGGCCGCCGGATCTGCGCGGCGCTCTCGATCAACGCCGACGCGCGCGCGAAGGACCTCACCGAGGAGGAGCTCGCGCGCATCGCCGACTGGATCGACAAGAACACGCAGGTGGAGGGCACCCTGCGCCGGCAGGTCGCGGTGAACGTGCAGCGCCTGAAGGAGATCGGCTGCTACCGCGGGATGCGCCACCGGAAGGGGCTGCCGGTCCGCGGCCAGCGGACCCGCACGAACGCGCGGACGCGCAAGGGGCCGCGCAAGACGGTCGCCGGGAAGAAGGGGGCCAAGGTCAAATAGAGCGGCGGCGCATGCACCGGGCGGGCTGCGCCCGCGGGGGATGCGCCTTCCGCGACGATCGACGGAGGCGGCGGGATCGGGGGCGATCGGGACGGGACGGATGACGCGAGGACCGGACGAGGAGAGCCTGCAGGAGACGCGCTCGCCGCGGCGGTGAGGGCGGGTCGCGGGTTCGGGCGCGGGATGACGGGCGGAACGGGACGAACAGGGAACGGAAGGACGAATGGCGAAGAAAAAGAAGGTGCGGCGCAGCTCGGCGAAGGCGATCGCCCACGTGCAGGCGAGCTTCAACAACACGATGGTGACGATCACCGACCTGCGCGGCGACACGCTGGCGTGGTCGAGCGCCGGCAACGTGGGCTTCAAGGGATCGCGCAAGTCGACGCCCTTCGCGGCGCAGAAGGCGGCCGAGAAGGCGGCGGTGAACGCGATCAAGATGGGGGTGAAGGAGGTCGAGGTGCGCGTGAACGGTCCCGGGAGCGGCCGCGAGTCGGCGGTGAGGGCGCTCGCGGCGGCCGGGCTCACGGTGCGCGCCATCGAGGACCGGACGCCCCTGCCGCACAATGGTTGCCGCTCTCGCAAGAGGCGGCGCGTCTGAGAGGTTCCGTTTCGACGGTCTTCCGGACAGAATGGCGGGCTTTTCCGCCGGACTGGGAGTCGGACACGAAGGTATGGCGCGCGAAATCGGTTCCGTCTGCAAGCTCTGCCGCCGCGAGGGCGAGAAGCTCTACCTGAAGGGCGCTCGCTGCGAGTCGGCCAAGTGCGCGATCGTGAAGCGCAACTACCAGCCCGGCCAGCACTCCTGGTCGCGCGGGAGGCCGTCCGACTACGGAGTCCGGCTGCGCGAGAAGCAGAAGCTCAAGCGCTACTTCGGCGTGACCGAGCGCTCGTTCCGGCTGATCTTCGAGCGCGCGGCCCGGCTGCCGGGCAACACCGGCGAGCACATGCTGATCCTGCTGCAGCAGCGCCTGGACAACGTCGTGCAACTGTGCGGAGTCGCGCTCTCGAGGCGCCACGCGCGCCAGCTGATCCAGCACGGCCACGTCTTCGTCAACGGCGGGCGCTGCAACATCCCGTCCGCGCGCGTGCGGCGCGGCGACACCGTCACCTTCTCGCGCCGCGAGAAGATCGTGAAGCACCTCAAGGAATGCCACGAGGCGCGCAAGGGCGACTCCACCCCCGGCTGGCTGCAGTTCGACGAGGCCGCGTTCACGGCGCGGGTGGCGGAGCTCCCCAAGCGCGAGCACCTCGAGTTCATGATCGACGAGCAGCTGGTCGTCGAGCTGATGTCACGCTGAAACACCGGAGAGATCTTCGATGCGCATTCGCTGGCGAAACTTCGAGCTGCCGTCCCGGGTCGCCGCCGACGCCGACACGGCGCAGGCCAACTACGCCAGGTTCGTGGTGGAGCCGTTCGAGCGCGGATTCGGCCACACGATCGGCAACGGGATGCGGCGCGTGCTGCTCTCGTCGATCGAGGGCTTTGCGATCACGCAGATCAAGGTCGATGGCGTGCTCCACGAGTTCTCCGCGATCGACGGCGTGCTCGAGGACGTGGTCGACCTCGTCCTCAACGTGAAGGGCGTCCTCGTGCGGCTGGCGGGAGAGGGCCCGGTGCCGCTGCGCGTCGAGGTCAAGCGCAAGGGGCCGGTGAAGGCGGGCGACATCCAGTGCCCCGCCGACGCGGAGATCCTCAATCCGGACCACCTCCTGTGCACGCTCACGGCGGAGCGCGAGTTCCGCATGGAGATGACGGCGCTGCGCGGCCGCGGCTACCGCACGGCCGAGGAGCACGAGAAGGAGGATCGCGAGATCGGCGTCATCCCGATCGACTCGAACTTCACCCCCGTGCTGCGCGTGCGCTACAAGGTCGAGGAGACGCGCGTCGGGAAGATGACCGACTACGACAAGCTCGTCCTCGAGGTGTGGACCAACGGCGCGGTCTCTCCCGAGAGCGCGCTGGTCGAGGCGGCGAAGATCTACCGCAAGCACCTCAACCCGTTCGTGCACTACCTGCAGCCGGGCGCCGGCGTGCTGGTCGGCGAGTCGATTGAGGTTTCGAGCGCCGTGCCCGCGGTCACCGCGGAGCCGGGCGAGCCGGGCGGGATCCAGGAGCAGTCGATCGCCGTGCTGAACCTCTCCGTGCGTGCGCGGAACTGCCTCGACTCCGAGAACGTGCGCACCGTGCGCCAGCTCATGAAGATGTCGGAGCAGGAGCTGCTCGAGCTGCGCAACTTCGGGCAGACCTCGCTCAAGGAGGTCATGAAGAAGCTGGCGGAGCACGGCCTCGCCCTCGCGGGGTCCGCCATCTACGTCGAGCCCGAGGGCGACGGCGAGGTCGCCTCGAGCGACTCCGGCGACCCGGGCGCCAGCCCCGTCCTCGACGTGAACCCGTAGGCGGCCGGACCGGCGCCGGCGAAGGACCCCTCCCGCGATGCGTCACAAGAGACTCGGCCGCAAGCTCGGCATCCGTGCCGATCACCGCAAGGCCCAGCGCCGCAACATGCTGACGGCGCTCATCAACCATGGCCGCGTCGTCACCACGCTCGCCAAGGCCAAGGAGTACCATCGGCACGCCGACCGCATCATCCACCTGGCGAAGGTGAGGAGCCTGCACCGGATCCGCCGCGCCGCGTCGCTGCTGGGGAACGACCGCACCGTCGTGAAGCGGCTGTTCGACGTGGTCGCGCCGCAGTTCGCCGAGCGCCCCGGCGGCTACACCCGCGTCATCAAGCTCGCGAGACCGCGGGTGGGGGACGCGGCGCCGCGCGCGATCCTCGAGCTCGTGGGCGAGAGCGAGCGGCGTGCGAAGGCCGCCGAGGAGGCGCGCGCGCTCGAGGCCGACAAGACCGCGAAGGGACGCAAGGCGCGCAAGAAGGCCGAGAGGGCCGCGAAGAGCGCAGCAAAGAGCGAGGAGGCGGAGGAAGGGGAGCGCGCGAAGAGCTGACTTCCGCGCCGATCCGACCGTCGCATCGACTTGCGCCGCGGCGCGCTCCCGACCGGGGCGCGCCGCGCGTGCTCTCGGGAGGCCGGGTCACGCGGTGGGGGCGAGGTGCGCCAGGATGCGCGCCTGCACCTCCTCGACGCTCCCCGCGCCGTTCACCACGTGGACCGGCACGTTCGCGCCGCGGTAGAAGCCGACGCACGCCTCCGTCTGCACCGCGTAGGTCTCGAGCCGCTTGCGGATCACCGCCTCGTCGGCGTCGTCGGCGCGCCGCTCCTTCACCGCGCGCGCCTTCATCCTCGCCACCAGCTCCTCGTGGGGGACGTCGATCACGATGACGGCGACGATCCCGTAGCCGCGGGTCCCGAGGAAGTCCTCGAGCCACCGCGCCTGCGCCACGTTGCGCGGATACCCGTCGAGGATCACGCCCAGCGACGCGTCGGGCCGCAGCAGGCGGTCGCGCACCATCTCGTTGGTCACCGCGTCGGGGACGAGCTGGCCGCACCGCATGATGTGCTCGACCTTGAGGCCGAGCTCGGTGCGCCGACCGAGGTGGTCGCGGAACATGTCCCCGGTGGAGACGTGCGGACAGCGCAGCGCCTTCTCGAGACGGACGGCCTGCGTGCCCTTTCCCGACCCGGGCGGTCCGAACAGCAGGACGGTCTGGCGGATCATCGCGCTCCTCGCCTCCCCCTCGCCGCCCTGCCGGCGGGCCGGGGCATGATGCCGTCGCTGCGCCGCTTCCGGAAGGCGCGCACGGGCGGGACGTGGCGGTCTCGAGACCCGGGCGCGGGGCGCCCCGCAAGGCGGATCAGCGCAGCGACGCGCAGCCGGGACCGAGCTCCTGCTCGAGCGCCTCGACCAGGTCGTCACTGATGCGCACGAAGTGATCGTCGCCGGTGCGGTGCACGACGGGCGGTCGCCCCGACTCGTGAACCCGGAAGAAGACCGGACTCGAGCCGCGGTGCCGGCCGAGGATCGTGCGCACGCGCGCGAGGAGCGCGTGCAGATCGCCCGCGCGCGGCGGGAGATCGACGACGAGCTGCCCCCCGGACGCCCCGTTCATGACCCCGTCGAGGGCGCGCACCTCGCTCGTGCGGATCGTGGGCCGCTCCGACGCGAGGTCGAGCTGGCCCGTGAGCAGCACGATCCGATCCTCGTCGAGGAGGTCCTTCGCGCGCTCGTACGTCTCCGGGAAGACGACGGCGGTGGCGGCGCCGGCCAGCCCCGCGATCTCCACGATCGCCATCTTGCGGCCGGCCATGCGACCGCGCTTCGCCAGCGTGATGCGCGACTTCCCGACGATTCCGCCCACCGTCACCGTCGCTCCGTCCGGCACCTCGGCGAGATCCTCGATGCGCGCCGTGCAGTGGCGCAGCAGAAGGTCGGAGTAGCGCGCGAGAGGATTGGCGGAGACGTAGAAGCCGAGCGCCTCCTTCTCGCGGCGCAGCTTCTCGCGCTCCGGCCACTCGGGCGCCGGGGGGATCGGGGGGCGCGGCGGCGCGCGGCGCGCCCCCGCCGCGAACAGCTGCTTCTGACCGGCCCGGCGGTCGCGCTGCGCGGCGGCCGCCTCCTGCAGGAGACCGTCGAGCGCCGCGGAGAGCGCCGCCCGCGTGTGCGTGGCGCCGTCGAGGGCGCCGGCGTTCACCAGCGCCTCGAGCGCGGTGCGGTTCACCGCCTGCGGATTGACCCGGTCGAGGAGCTGCGCGAGCCCGGGCTCGGGTCCCGCCGGGGCGGCCGTCGCGGCGCGGGCGGCCAGCAGCTCCTCGATCGCCTTGGGCCCCAGCCCCTTCACGTTGCCCAGGCCGAGCCTAACCGACCGGCCGTCGGTCGTGCAGCGGAGCTCGGAGCGCATCAGGTCGGGGGGGAGCACCTCGATCCCGGCGCGCCGCGTCTCGCCGAGATAGGCCGCGACCTTGTCGCTGTTGGCGGCGTCGCAGGTGATGACCGCCGCCCAGAACTCGTGGGGATGGTTGGCCTTGAGCCACGCGGTCCACCAGGTGACCAGCCCGTAGGCGGTCGAGTGGCTCTTGTTGAAGCCGTAGTCGGCGAAGTACGCGACCTGCTCCCAGATCTCGGCGGCGAGCTCGCGTCCGCAGCCGCGCTCGGCGGCGCCGAGGACGAAGCGCTCGCGATACTTCGCCATCTTCTCGCGGTCCTTCTTGCTCATCGCCTTGCGCAGCGTGTCGGCCTCGTCGAGCGTGAAGCCGGCGAGCACGTTCGCGATGCGCATCACCTGCTCCTGGTAGACCATGATCCCGTAGGTCTCGCGCAGGATCTCCTCGAGCGCCGGGTGGGGGTGGCGTACCGGTTCGACGCCGCGCTTGCGGTTGACGTAGCTGTCGACCATCCCCGATCCGAGCGGACCGGGCCGGAACAGCGCGAGGACGGCGATGATGTCCTCGAAGCAGTCGGGGCGCATCTTGACCAGCAGCTCCTTCATGCCGGCCGACTCGAGCTGGAACACCGCGCTCGTGTCGCCGCGCTGGAGCAGCTCGAAGGTCCTGCGGTCGTCGAGCGGCAGCGCGGCGTAGGAGAGCTCGATGCCGCGGTTGCGCTGCAGCAGCTGGCGCGCCTGCTCGAGGATGGTCAGGGTCTTGAGCCCGAGGAAGTCCATCTTGAGCAGGCCGAGCGCCTCGAGGTCGTTCATGGTGAACTGGGTGTTCACCTCGTCCTGCACCGTGCAGAGCGGAACGATCTCCATGAGCGGGCGGTCGGAGACCACCACGCCCGCCGCGTGCGTGGAGGCGTGGCGGTTCAGCCCCTCGATCTTCAGCGCGACGTCGAACAGCTCGCGGAATCGCGCGTCCTCCGCCGCGATCGCCTTCAGCTCGGGATCCTCGAGCGCCCTGGCGAGCTCGGTGTTGGGCGCGTTGGGGATCTTCTTCGCGATCCGGTCGACGTCGCGCAGCTCGATGCCGAGCACCCGCCCGGCGTCGCGCACGGCGGCCTTCGCGGCCATCGTCCCGAACGTGATGATCTGCGACACGCGATCGGCGCCGTAGCGGCGCCGCACGTACTCGATCACCTTCTCGCGGCCGTCGCGGCAGAAGTCGATGTCGATGTCGGGCATCGTGATGCGCGACGAGTTGAGGAAGCGCTCGAACAGCAGGTCGTACTTCAGCGGGTCGACGTCGGTGATTCCGAGGCAGTAGGCCACCAGGCTGCCGGCCGCCGAGCCGCGCCCGGGGCCGACCGGGATCCCGTTCTCGCGCGCGAATCGCACGAAGTCGGCGACGATGAGGAAGTAGGAGACGAAGCCCATCTGCCGGATGACGGCGATCTCGCGCTCGAGCCGGCTGCGGATCGCCTCGGTGACCTCCGGGTGGCGGCGGCGGACGCCCTCCTCGCACAGCCGCCGGAAGTAGTCGTCGGGGATGGAGCCGTCGGGCGTCTCGAAGGCGGGGAGGTGCATCTCGCCGAGCGCGAGCTGGAAGCCGCAGCGATCGGCGATCTCGCAGGTGCGCTCGAGCGCGCCGGGAACGTCGGCGAAGGCGGCCGCCATCTCCTCGCCGCCGCGGAAGTGGAACTGGTCCGACTCCATCCGCATCCGGTCGGCGTCCTGCATCGTGTTGCCGGTGTTGATCGCGAGCATCACCTCCTGCGCGCGCGCGTCCTCGCGGCGCAGGTAGTGCACGTCGGAGGTCGCGACCAGGGGGAGGCCGGTCTCCGCCGCCACCGACCTGAGCGCCTCGCGCACGACGTCCTGCCGCTCCAGCCCGTTGTTCATCACCTCGAGGTAGAAGGCGCCCTTCTCGAACCGGTCGCGCAGCTCGAGCGCGGCGCGCACCGCGTCCCGGCGCTCCCCGTGCAGGACGGCGCGCGCCACCTCGCCGGAGAGGCAGCCCGACAGGGCGATGAGCCCGCGCGAGTGCTCCGCCAGCAGCTCCTTGTCGATGCGGGGCTTGCGATGGAATCCCTCGAGGTAGCTGCGGCTGGTGAGCCGCATCAGGTTCTGCCAGCCCTCCATCGTGGCCGCCAGCAGGGTGATGTGGTCGGTGAAGTTCCCCCCGTCGGCGCCGCTCTTCTCGCGGCGGCTCCTGCGCGCGATGTAGGCCTCCATCCCGGGGATCGGCTTGACGCCGGCGCGGCGCGCCTCGCGCATGAACTCCACGGCGCCGAAGAGGTTGCCGTGGTCGGTGAGCGCGAGCGCGTCCATCCCGGCGTCGGCGGCCGCCTCCACCAGGCCGGAGATCGTGGGATTGCCGTCCAGCAGCGAATAGTGGCTGTGGACGTGCAGATGCACGCAGCGGACGGAATGAGGCACGCGCGATCGCTCCCGACCCGCCGTCCTCGCCCCGGTCGCCCGAACGGGGCGGCGCGGACGACGTCGCCGGCATCCTTCTAACCGTGCGCCCACGATCCGATCAACGGAGCGTGCGCGCCGCGTCCCCCTTGCCCGGAGCGGCGCGATCGGAGAGAACGGCGCCATGCTCCGCGTCCCGAGCCGCCCGCCCGGACTTCTGCCCGCGCTGGCGGCCACCTGCCTCCTCACGCTCGGGGCGTGCGACGCGCCCGGGCGCGGCCGGCCGGCGGCAATCGACGAAGGACGCCGCAAGGAGCTCGCCGCCCGCTGGAGCCTCTACCTGTCGGGAGACCCGAAGTGGCCCGCGGCGCGGGAGGAGTGGATGGCGGGCCCGGAGGAGGAGCGCGACCTCCTGCTCGACAACCTGTTGATCGAGCTGCTTCGGGACGACGCCGCCTCGCGCGGGAGCGGGACGTCGCAGCGATCGGCGCGCGCCCGCCGGGAGCTGGCGTGGTTCGGAGCCGACGCCGTCCCGCTCCTGGAGGAGGCGATGCGCGGGCTGGCGCGGCGCGACGCGGTCGACGTCGTCGCGGTCGATCGCGTGGGGCTCGCGCTGGTGGAGCTGCGCGCAACGACAGAACTCGCCGCGCTGTGCGCCGCTCCCGACCGGGCGGGCGCGGGCGCGGCCGGGCTGCAGCTCCAACTCGCGGCCATCCGCGCGCTGGCCCACCTCGACGAACCGGCGGCGACCGCCGCGCTGGTCGAGCGCCTGGAAAGCGACCCCTCGTGGCAGGTGCGCGGCGCCGCGGCCGAGGTGCTGCGCCGCCGCGCGGGCAGCATCGAGGTGCGCGCCGCCCTGTTCGGTGCGCTCTCCGATCCGGACGGTTTCGTGCGGGCGCAGGCGGTGCGCGCGCTGGTCGCCGAGATCAATCCCGCCGAGGAGGGCGGCGCGCTCCTGCGCGCTCTGTCGATCCTCCTCCAGGACCCCTCCGCCACCACGCGCGCGGCGGCGGCGGAGGCCCTGGCGCTGTTCGCCTTCGACCCGCGGGTGGAGCTGGCGCTCACGCACGCCCTGGTCGATCGCGACCTCGCGGTCGTGCAGAAGGCGGCGCTCGCGCTACGCAGCCGGCGCACGCCGGCGGTGCAGCGGGCGCTGGTCGATGCGCTCGAGCGCGCCGTGAAGGCGCGCGCGGACGGGCTGGTGAGCGAGCTCCTCCTCGTCCTCGAGTCCAACGTCGGCGCGCGACCGCGGAACCTCAATCCAGGCGGCTGGCGCGAACTCCTCGCCCGGCGGCAGGGATCACGCTGAGACGCTCCATGGAATGGAAGATCGAACGGATCCGCGACCGCTGCGCCGCCTGCTCCCGGCCGTTCGCGCACGACCAGGCCGTCCTCTCGGTCGTCGACCCCGACGCGGGGGAGCGCCTCGCGCGCCGCGATCTCTGCGCGGAGTGCGGCCGCCGGCACGGGGAGCGCGCAGTGTGGTGGGAGACTCGCTTCCAGCAGCAGGCGACGCGGCGCAGGAGGGTCGACTTCGACCGCCTGCTGCGCATCTTCGAGGCGTGGCAGAAAGCGCCGCGCGAGGAGTCCACGGAGCGCGACGCGCTCCTCTACCTCATCACGCTGCTGCTCGTGCGCAAGCGCTACCTCCGCATGGTCGACCTCGTGAGCGAGGGGGGGCGCGAGTTCCTGCGGCTGCGCAAGCCGGGCGCGACAGGGGAGTGGTACCTCGCGCCGGCGCCACTGCTGGCTGCCGCCGATCTCCCGCCGCTGCGCGTCCGCCTCGAGGACCTCATCGACGGCAGCTTCGAGGACGAGGAGATGCCCGCCACCACCGATCGCGAGAGCGTGGCGGAGAGCTGATCGTCCCGTGCCGCCGGCGGCTCCCCGGCCTCCGGGGCGACTCCAACGGTCCGACCGACACGGCGCCGCCCCTCGGCCGCCTTCGGCGCGGCCGCCCTCGTCCCGGAGCAGTCTCGGGCCACGGGGCAGACTCGGGCGCCGGAGCCGACCGAGGCCCGACTGTCCCCGTCCGCCATCCGACCCGGACTGCGCGACCTTTCGCGGTTCAGCCCGGGGAACCGATCGCCGGTGGGCGGGCGCTCTCGGGGCGCTCCGGAGCGGTGGATCCTGGATGGAAGAAAAAGACGGAAAATGGTTGCCAGTGGGAGAAAGTGGGGTACATTCCCGCGCCGTCACGGAGGGCGTGGCGGTGAAGGGCTACCGGGGAAGCAGGCGTGTTCGTCGGCTCCTACACGCACGCGATCGACGCGAAGGGCCGGATCAACGTCCCGCGCCGCTTCCTCGATCCGCTCGAGTCTTCCGGCGAGGCGCGGCGCTTCTTCGCGACGCAGGGGCTCGAGGGCTGCGTCTTCCTGTTCCTCAAGGTGCAGTGGCTCGCGGTGGTGGAGCAGGTGCGCGCCAACTCGCTGGGGAGCGAGGAGGCGCGGGCCTTCTCGCGGCGCTTCTTCGCGTCGACGCGCGAGCTGGACGTCGATTCGGCGGGTCGCATCCTCCTGCCGAAGGAGCTGCGCGACTTCGCGGGGATCGGCGCCGAGGCGCTGTTCGTCGGCGTCGACACGCGCATCGAGATCTGGTCGCCGGCGCGCTGGTCGAACCACGACGCGCGGCACGGACCCAAGTACGAAGAGCACGCGAAGGGGATCTTCCGTGCGTGACGCTCCGGAAGGCGGTTGGACGCGCGAGGCGCCGGATCCCGGTGGGTGAGGCGCGCCACGTTCCGGTCCTGGTCGAGGAGACGCTGCGTCTGCTCGATCCGAGACCGGGTGGGCGCTACCTGGACCTGACGCTCGGCGGGGGAGGTCACGCACGGAGGATCCTCGAGCGTGCCGAGGGGTGCCGGCTGATCGGCGTCGACCGCGACCGGCAGGCGATCGAGCGGGTGGGGGCGGAGATGGCGGGTCGGGGCTCGCGCTTCACGGCGGTGCATGGTCGGTTCGACCTCGCCGACCGGGCGGTGGCAGAGGCCGGCCTCGAGCCGCTCGAGGGGACGCTCGACGGGGTGCTGCTCGACCTCG
>Ga0187893_10008629_pt1 | contig 15975 bp, 13 predicted proteins | sample MA1701074metaG_FD_139574 | JGI IMG/M metagenome (GOLD analysis project Ga0187893, IMG submission 139574) | White microbial mat communities from a basaltic lava cave in the Kipuka Kanohina Cave System on the Island of Hawaii, USA - MA170107-4 metaG ... | reverse complement strand
GAGGGCTGCACCGTGATGGACCCGCAGACGATGCGGCAGGTGCCGGCGGACGGCGAAACGATGGGCGAGATCATGTTTCGCGGCAACATCACGATGAAGGGCTACCTCAAGAACCCGAAGGCGACCGCGGAGGCGTTTGCCGGCGGCTGGTTCCACTCCGGCGACCTCGCGGTACTGCAGCCCGACGGCTACATCAAGATCAAGGACCGGGCGAAGGACATCATCATCTCGGGCGGGGAGAACATCTCGTCGATCGAGGTCGAGGACGTGCTCTACCGGCACCCGGCGGTGCTGGCGGCGGCGGTGGTGGCGAAGCCCGATCCGAAGTGGGGCGAAACGCCGTGCGCGTTCGTCGAGCTGAAGCCGGGCGCGACCGCCACGGCCGAGGAGATCATCGAACACTGCCGGGCGGGCCTCGCGCGGTTCAAGGCGCCGCGGGCGGTGGTGTTCGGCACGCTGCCGAAGACCTCTACCGGCAAGATCCAGAAGTTCGCGCTGCGCCAGCAGGCGAAGTCGGCCAGCGCGATCGAGTAAGGGAGGTGCGGCCATGAACGCGCCGTCGAAGACCGAAGTCGACGCGCCGTATGTCCTGCGGAGCGACGCGGACGGTGTCGCGACGCTGACCCTGAACCGGGGCGACCGCCTCAACCCGCTGTCGATGGCGATGCTCGATGCGCTCCAGGCCGAGCTCGATCGCGTCGTGGCCGATGCCGCGGTGCGAGTGGTGATCCTCGCCGGTGCCGGCAAGCACTTCTGCGCCGGGCACGACCTGCGCGAGATGCGGACCCGCCCCGACAAGGCCTGGCAGTCGGAGCTCTTCGGCCGCTGCAGCCGGATGATGCTAACCCTGGTGCGGCTGCCCCAACCGGTGATCGCGCGAGTGCAGGGCGTTGCGGTCGCCGCAGGCTGCCAGCTCGTCTCGATGTGCGATCTCGCGGTCGCGGCAGACTCGGCGCGCTTCGCGCTGCCAGGCGTCGCGAACGGCATCTTCTGCACCACGCCCGGGGTCGGCGTCGCGCGGAACCTTGCGCGCAAGCACGCGCTCGAGATGCTCTTCACCGGCGACCAGATCGACGCGCCGACCGCCGAGCGGTGGGGGCTCGTCAACCGCGTCGTACCGCTCGCGGAACTCGACCGGGCGATCGGTGCGCTCGCGGCGAAGGTCGCCGCGCACAGCCCGGCGGTCGTGAAGCTCGGCAAGCAGTTCTTCTACGACCAGGTCGAGAAGGGGATCGCGGAGGCCTACGCGCTCGCCGCCGAGGGCATGGCGTGCAACATGATGCTCGAGGATGCGGGCGAGGGGATCGACGCGTTCCTCGCGAAACGCGAGCCGGACTGGAAGAACCGCTAACGACGCAGGCTGATCACGCTCGCCACTGGGCGTTCGACGGACTCTTTACGGTTCGCCGATGATTCGCCGCAACGCCTCGGCCGGATTCACGATCGCGATCCCCTGGTGAGTCTTGAGACCGAGTAGATGCCGATCGCCCGAGACGATGAGCTCGGCGCGTGCGGTGAGCGCACACGCGAGGACGTGATCGTCGGTCGGGTCGGCTCGCACTACCCGCGCGATCGATCGCGGCCGCACGATGCGGGCGAAGCCGCGATATTGGCGCATGAGCGATTCCGGAGTAGCGCGAAGAGCGTCGATCGCGCGAGCGAACTTGCGCCGCGAGAGCACGTCGGCGAGCTCGTCCAGCAACGCCCGGCTCGTGTAGACGGTGAGGTCCACCTCCTGCGCCTGTTCGAAGAGCGTATGTGGCGAGCCGTGCCACAGCAACGCCGAGACGACTACGTTGGTGTCAGCAACCAGCCGCACGCTTCGACTTGCGGACGGCCCGGACCTCTGCCTGGATCGCTTCGAGCGACATTGACGGCACCTTGGCAGCCTTCACGCGGTTGGCCACCGCCAGGAACCGTCGCAACGCGTTGCGGCGCACCGCGTCGCGCAACAGTCGTTCGATGGCCTTCGGCTTGAGCAAGCCCGCCGCCTCGGCGTCCCGCGCGAGCTGCTCCGACAGATTGAGCTTCACTTCCAATGTCGTCATGTTGTTTCCCTTACGCAGCCTTCGACTGCAACTGCCGCGTGAGAGCATACCCCGTCGCGCGAGCCTCATTGCGAGCATTTGAGCACCTGAAGCTCGCCGCTGGCACCACTGTCGGCGTAAGGGTGCGAGTCGAATCAGTCCCGTACCGCCTGCAGCGCGCGCCAGACCTTCTCCGCGGTAAGCGGCATCTCCAGGTGCTCGACGCCGAGCGCGTCGAGCACCGCGTGATAGGTCGCGGGCACCGCGCCGATCGTGCCGAGCTCGCCGCAGCCCTTCACGCCGAGAAGATTCGTCCGGCACGGCACGCTCTCGTCGAAGGCGCAGTCGGGCGGCGGCAGGTCGTCGGCGCGCGGCACGCCGTAGTCCATGAGGGAGCCGGTGACGAGCTGGCCGCTCGCCTCGTCGTACACCACGCCTTCCCAGAGCGCCTGGCCGGCGCCTTGCGCGATACCGCCGTGGATCTGCCCCTCGACGATCGTGCGGTTGATGATCCGTCCGACGTCGTCGACGCTGGTGTGGCGCACGATCTCGACGACGCCGGTCTCCCGGTCGATCTCGACCTCGCAGACCTGGGCGCCGTTCGGCCACGACGGTCCGGACGGGTTCGCGGTAGCGGAGCAGCGGATGTGCTTCTCTGGCTGCCGCGCGGCGAGCTCGAAGAGGTCGATCGCGCGGTCGGTGCCCGCGATGCGGAACTTCGCCGCCTGGTACTCGACGTCGGGCGCAGCCGCCTCGAGCGCCTGCGCGGCGAGGTTCTTCCCGTCGTCGACGACCTTGTGCCCGGCCATCACGATCGCCGACCCACCGATGAACGCCGAGCGCGAGCCGACGCTGCCGACGCCGTTCGCCTGGTCGGTGTCGCCCTGGACGATGCGGATCCGCGCGCCGTCGATCTCGAGGACCTCGGCGACGAGCTGGACGTAGGTCGTCTCCAGGCCCTGGCCCATCGCCTGCGTGCCGGAGAAGACGGTGACCGTGCCGTCGGCGCCGATCCGCACGTCGGCCGTCTCGGTCAGCAGCGCACCGGTCCACTCGAGGTACGTCGAGAGGCCGCGCCCGCGCAGCTTGCCGCGGCGCGCCGAGTCGCTCTTCCGCGCGGGGAAGCCTTCCCAATCGGCGCGGGCGAGCACCTGGTCCATGACCTTCGCGAACTCGCCCGAGTCGTACACCTCGCCGACCGCGGTCCGGTGCGGCATTGCGTCGGGCGGGACGAAATTCCGCCGTCGGATCTCCACCGGCCCGAGCCCGGTCGCCCGAGCCGCCTTGTCGAGCAGGCGCTCCATCAGGTAGATCGACTCCGGCCGGCCGGCGCCGCGATACGCGCCGGTCGACATCGTGTTGGTCGCGACGCCGCGGATGTGCAGATCGACTACGGGCACGCGGTACACCGAGGGCACGACCTTCGGCCCGATCATCAATGGAATCATCGCGGTCGAGCCGACCGCTTGCGCGCCGAAGTTGCCGAGCACCCGCGCGCGCAGCGCGAGGATCCGGCCGTCGGCGTCCAGCGCCAGCGCGGCGTCGAAGTGCTGGTCGCGGCCCACGTGTGCGGCGAGGAACTCCTCGCTCCGGTCGGCGCGCCAGCGCACCGGGCGCCCGAGCTTGCGCGCGGCGTAGCAGACGAGCGCGTCCTCGGGCATGAGCCCGGTCTTCATGCCGAAGCCGCCGCCGATGTCGCCGTTCACTACGCGGAAGGCGTCGGGCTTCGCGCCGAACGTGGCGCCGAGGAGGTCGCGGGTGCCGGTCGGCTGCTGGGTCTGCGTGTAGAGCGTGGTGCGTTCGTCCGCGTGGACCGCGATCGCGGCGCGCGGCTCCAGCGGGAACGCCGCGATCCGCTGGTTGTGGAGCGAGACTTCGACCACGTGCGCCGCACGCGCAAACGCCGCGTCGACGGCGGCCGCGTCGCCGAAGCGGGCTTCCGCGCAAACGTTGCCGGGCGCGTCGCGCCAGATCTGCGGCGCACCCGGTTCGATCGCGCGCCGTGCGTCGGTGACGCAGGACAATTCCTCGTACTCGACCGCCGCCAGCTCCGCCGCGTCCTGCGCCTGGCGGCGCGTGGCGGCGACGATCGCGACGACCGGCTGCCCGACGTAGCGCACCGCGTCGTCGGCGAGCGGGTAGCGCGGGGCGATCGCCATCGGGGAGCCGTCGGCGCGCTTGAAGAGCGGCGGGTAGGGGATCGCGCCGACGCCGTCGGTCTTGAGATCCGCGTTCGACCAGGCCGCGAGCACGCCCGGCGCCGCGCGCGCGGCGGCGAGGTCGATCGAGACGATCCGCGCATGCGCATGCGGCGAGCGCAGCACGACGAGCCACGCCGCATCGGGGAACGAACGGTCGTCGCTGAAGAGGCCGCGGCCGGCGACGAGGCGGTCGTCCTCGAGGCGCTTCTGCGAGCGGGAGGCGCCGAAGCGCGCCGATTCGGGGTCGAACTGGGTGGCGGGAAGGTTCATCTTTCTCGGACGGGTCGTCAGACGATGCCCGCGGCGGCAAGCGAATCGATCTCGCCGCCGCTCAGGCCCAGCACCGCGCCGAGCACCTCGCGCGTGTGCTCGCCGAGCCGCGGTGGCGGCACGCGGTGCTCGAGCGGCGTCGCCGAGAAGCGGATCGGGCTCGCGACGGTGGGGCAGGGTACGCCGGCCGGATGCGGGATCTCGAGCGCGAGGCCGCGGTGGCGGACCTGCGGGTTCTCGAACACTTCCTTCATGTTGTTGATCGGCCCGCACGGCACGCTGGCGGCCTCGAGGCGCTCGATCCAGTCGCGGCTCGTCCGCTGCCGTACGATCGCCTGCACGATCGGCACCAGGACCGCCCGGTGCCTGACGCGCTCGGGATTGGTCCGGAACCGCGGATCCTCGGCGAGCTCGGGACGGCCGGCGATCCGGCAGAAGCTCGCGAACTGGCCGTCGTTGCCGACCGCGAGGATGATGTGGCCGTCGGCGGAGGCGAACGCCTCGTAGGGCACGATGTTCGCGTGGGCGTTGCCGAAGCGCTGCGGGATCTCGCCCGAGCACCAGTAGTTGAGGATCGAGTTGGCGTTGAACGCGACCAGCGTGTCGAGGAGCGCCAGGTCGATGTACTGGCCGGTGCCGGTGAGCTGGCGGTGGGCGATGGCGGCGGTGATCGCGAGGCTCGCATACATGCCGGTGAGGACGTCGGTGACCGCGATGCCGACCTTCTGCGGCCCGCCGCCGGCGAGCTCGTCGCGCTCGCCGGTGATGCTCATCAGGCCGCACATGCCCTGGAAGACGAAATCGTAGCCCGGCCGCTGGGCGTACGGCCCGTCCTGCCCGAAGCCGGTGACCGAGCAGTAGACGATGCCGGGATTCGCCTTGCGCACGTCGTCGTAGGCGAGGCCGTAGCGGGCGAGGTCGCCGACCTTGTAGTTCTCGATCAGCACGTCCGACTTCGCGGCGAGCGCGCGGACGAGGCGCTGGCCCGCGGGTTTCGAGAGATCGACCGTGACCGACTTCTTGCCGCGGTTCACCGAGAGGAAGTACGCCGATTCCGCGGTGTCGGCGCCGGCGGCGTCCTTCAGCCACGGCGGGCCCCAGCTCCGGGTGTCGTCGCCTGCCCTGGGCCGCTCGACCTTGATCACCTCGGCGCCGAGGTCGGCGAGCGTCTGCGCCGCCCACGGGCCGGCGAGGATGCGGGTGAGGTCGAGCACGCGGAGATGCGAGAGCGGTCGGTCCATGGTGTCTCCTCGGGGTCTCCTCGAGCGCGCAAGGGTAAGGATCGGCGCGCGCGCATGCAAGCGCGGGCCGCCCTTTCGGCTAAAATCGCCGCTCCCTCTCGCGTGAAAGTCCGCCGATGAAGGTCCTCGTCCCGATCAAGCGCGTGGTCGATGCGAACGTCAAGGTGCGGGTCAGGTCCGACGGCACCGGCGTCGAGCTCGCCAACGTCAAGATGGCGATGAACCCGTTCGACGAGATCGCCGTCGAGGAGGCGGTGCGGCTGAAGGAAGCGGGCGCCGCGACCGAGATCGTCGCCGTCTCGTGCGGCCTCCAGTCCTGCCAGGAGACCCTGCGCACCGCGCTCGCGCTCGGCGCCGACCGCGCGATCCTGGTCGAGTCCGACGCCGAGCTGCAGCCGCTCGCCGTGGCGAAGCTCCTCCAGGCGATCGTCGGCAGAGAACACCCGCAGCTCGTGATCATGGGCAAGCAGGCGATCGACGACGACTGTAACCAGACCGGCCAGATGCTCGCGGCGCTGCTCGGCTGGCCGCAGGCGACCTTCGCCTCGAAGGTGAAGCTCGAAGGCGGGCTCGCGCAGGTCACCCGCGAGGTCGACGGCGGGCTCGAGACGGTGGCGATCAAGCTGCCGGCGGTGGTGACGACCGACCTCCGGCTGAACGAGCCGCGCTACGTCACGCTGCCCAACATCATGAAGGCGAAGAAGAAGCCGCTCGAGACGCTCAAGCCCGACGCGCTCGGCGTCGACGTCGCACCGCGGATCACGACGCTCAAGGTCGAGGAGCCGCCGAAGCGGAAGGCCGGCGTCAAGGTGGCCGACGCCAAGGCCCTCGTCGAAAAGCTGAAGAACGAAGCGAAGGTGATCCAGCCATGACGATCCTGGTCGTCGCCGAGCACGACAACGCGAGCCTGAAGCCCTCGACCCTGCACACCCTCGGCGCCGCGAGCGGGATCGGCGGCGACGTCCACGTCCTCGTCGCCGGGCAGGGCGCGCAGGGCGTGGGGCAGGCCGCGGGGCAGGCGCAAGGGGTGACGAAGGTGCTGCTCGCCGATTCGCCCGTGTACAAGGACCAGCTCGCGGAGAACCTCGCCGCGCTGGTGACCGGGCTCGCGAAGGACTATTCCCACGTGCTCGCCCCGGCGACCACTTTCGGCAAGAACTTCATGCCGCGGGTGGCGGCGGCGCTCGACGTGGCGCAGGTGTCCGACATCAGTGCGGTGAAGAGCCCCGACACCTTCGTGCGGCCGATCTACGCCGGCAACGCGCTTGCGACCGTGCAGTCGAAGGACCGGATCAAGGTGATCACGGTCCGCTCGACCGGCTTCGACGCGGTGCTGGCGACCGGCGGATCGGCGCCGGTCGAGGCGATACCGGCGGGCGCCGACACCGGGCTCGCCAGCCTCGTCGGGCGCGAAATCACCAAGAGCGAACGTCCCGAGCTCACCGCGGCGCGGGTCATCGTCTCCGGCGGCCGCGGCATGGGCTCGGGCGAGAACTTCAAGATCCTCGAGCCGATCGCCGACAAGCTGAACGCCGCGATGGGCGCGAGCCGGGCCGCGGTCGACGCGGGCTTCGTGCCGAACGACTGGCAGGTAGGCCAGACCGGCAAGATCGTCGCCCCCGACCTCTACATCGCGGTCGGCATCTCGGGGGCGATCCAGCACCTCGCCGGGATGAAGGACAGCCGGGTGATCGTGGCGATCAACAAGGACGAGGAGGCGCCGATCTTCCAGGTCGCCGACTACGGCATCGTCGGGGATCTCTTCAAGGTCGTGCCGGAGCTCGTCAAGGAGCTGGGGTGACCTACACCGCCCCGGTGCGGGACATGCTGTTCGTCCTGCACGAGCTCGCCGGCTTCGACGAGGTCGCGAAGCTCCCGGGGCAGGCCGATCTTTCGCTCGAGCTCGCCGGGCAGATCCTCGAGGAGAACGCGAAGTTCGCCGCGGGCGTGCTCGCGCCGCTGAACCACCCGGGCGACCGGGCGGGCTCGGTCTGGAAGGACGGAGAGGTCACGACGCCGAACGGCTTCCAGGACGCCTACCGGCAGTTCGTCGAAGGCGGCTGGAACGCGCTCCAGTTCCCGCCCGAGTTCGGCGGCCAGGGCCTGCCGAAGCTCGTCGCCGCACCGGTGATGGAGATGTGGAAGTCGGCCAACCTGTCGTTCTCGCTCTGCCCGCTGCTGACCGGCGGGGCGATCGAGGCGCTGCTCCTGCGCGGCTCGCCGGCGCAGCAGGCGACCTATCTGCCGAAGATGGTCGAGGGGACCTGGACCGGCACGATGAACCTCACCGAGCCGCAGGCAGGGTCCGATCTCGCGCTGGTGAAGTCGAAGGCGGTGCCCGAGGGTGACCACTACCGGATCCACGGCCAGAAGATCTTCATCACCTACGGCGAGCACGATCTCGCCGAGAACATCATCCACCTCGTGCTCGCGCGCACGCCGGATGCGCCGGAGGGCGTGCGCGGCATCTCGCTCTTCCTCGTGCCGAAGTTCCTGGTGAACGCGGACGGCAGTCTCGGGCAGCGCAACGACGTCCGCTGCGTCTCGATCGAGCACAAGCTCGGCATCCACGCGAGCCCGACCGCGGTGCTCGCCTACGGCGACAAGGAAGGCGCGATCGGCTACCTGATCGGCGAGGAGAACCGCGGCCTCGAGTACATGTTCATCATGATGAACGCGGCTCGCTTCGCGGTCGGGATGGAAGGCGTAGCGGTCGCGGAAGCCGCGTACCAGAAGGCGCTCGGCTACGCGAAGGAGCGCGTCCAGAGCCGCGAGCTCGGCGGATCCGGGTCGAAGGCGGTGCCGATCATCCGGCATCCGGACGTGCGGCGGATGCTGATGTCGATGAAGGCGCAGGCCGAGGCGACGCGCGCGCTCGCCTACGTCGTGGCCGGCGCGCTCGACAAGTCGCATGCGCATCCCGACAAGGGCGAGCGCGAGCGCGCGCAAGGCTTCGTCGACCTGATGATCCCGGTCGTGAAGGGCTGGTCGACGGAGACGGCGATCGAGGTCGCCTCGCTCGGCATCCAGGTGCACGGCGGGATGGGCTTCATCGAGGAGACGGGCGCGGCCCAGTTCCTGCGCGACGCACGGATCACGACGATCTACGAGGGCACCACCGGCATCCAGGCGAACGACCTGATCGGCCGCAAGATCGCGCGCGAGTCCGGGGTGACCGCGAGGGCGGTGCTGAAGTCGATCGCGGCGCTCGACGCGGCGCTCGCCGGGGCGCGCGGCGCCGATTTCGCGGCGATCCGGGTGCGGCTGGCGGCGGGCGCCCGGGCGGCCGGCGAGTCGGTCGACTGGATCGTGGCGACCTATGGCACCGACGTGAAAGCGGTGCACGCCGGCGCGGTGCCGTTCCTCAAGCTGATGGGGATCGTCTGCGGCGGCTGGCAGATGGCGAGGGCAGCGCTCGCCGCGCAGGGCGCGCTCGCGCGCGGCGAGGGCGATAGCGCGTTCCTGCAGGCCAAGATCGCCACCGCGCGGTTCTTCGCCGATCACTTCCTGTCGCAGGCGCCGGGCCTGCGCGATGCGATCGTCGAGGGTGCACCCGGCGTGCTCGCGCTCGCCGACGAGCAGTTCTAACCGTCCTTCACGCCTCGGTCAACGCGAGCGGCGCGTCGGGCGCGGCCGGCGCATCGTCGAGCTCCCGGTCGATGCGGCGAAGCTCCGCACCGTCGGGGTGGAGGTCGATCCGGAACCCGGTCCGGTGCGCGAGCGCGAGCATTCGCGCATTCGTCGCCAGCACGTCGCCGGTCACGCGCCGGACGCCGTTCCGGCGTGCAATCTCGATCACCCGCTCGAGGAGCAGCCGGCCGACCCCGCAGCCCTGCCACGCGTCGGCGACGGTGACCGCGACCTCGGCGGAAACGCCGTCGTCGGCGAGCGCGTAGCGCGCGACGCCGACCGGTGTCTCCACGCCGCCGAGCGCCACGGTGGCGATGAGCGCCGCGTCGCGGGTGTAGTCGACGTTGACCAGGCGGGCGAGCAATTCGGGGGTGAGCTTCACCCCGCCGCCGTGAAAGCGCTCGTAGCGGCTTTCCTTCGACAGCGCAAGCCCGAAACGGACCTCGAGGTCGGCGTGCGCCGGCTCGAGCGCGCGGATCGTGAGCGAGTGCGCGTGGAGGAGAGGCCACGAGTCGGCGAGGAGGGCGGGGTCGCGGATGCGGGTCGAGGTCATGCCGGCTCCGCTGCCTGCGCCACGCGCGCGTGCGCGGCGAGAAGTCGCTGGAAGGCGCGGCGGGCCCGGTCGGTCGCGCGCGGGTCGTCGAGCAGGCCGCGGTCGTGATGGAGGGCGAGCACCATTCCCAGGACTTCGAACACGAGCTGCCACGGATCGGTCTGCGGGGCGAGATGGCCTTCCTCGACCGCGAGCCGCACCGCTTTCGCGAGCGCGCCGCGGAGCTCCCGCTGGCCGGCGACGAGGGCGTCGCGCAGCGCCCCCGGCCGGTCGTCGTACTCCACCGACGCTGCCAGGATCACGCAGCCGCCCGGTCGCTGGGCGCGCGCGATCCACGCAAGCCAGTGCTCGAAGAGGGCGTGCAGGCGCGGCAGGCCGCGCGGAGCGACGAGCGCCGGGCGGAACACGGCGGCCTCAAAGCGCTCCTGGCCGTGGCGCAAGGTGGCGAGTTGGAGGTCCTCCTTGGAGCCGAAGTGGGCGAAGAGGCCGCTCTTCGACATCCCCAGGCGGCCGGCCAGCGCGCCGATGCTCAAGCCCTCGAGGCCTACTTCGGCCGCGAGCGCGAGCGCGTCGTCGAGAATCAATGTTCGGGTACGTTCGCCTTTCTTCATGAGGCTAAAATAGCACGAACGTTCGCTCCATAGCAACAACTGCTTTAGCTATGGATTTTTACATATGTATATCAATATATTATACGATACTCCTAAGGTTATTTCTGGGAAGTACCGCTACATATTCGGATAGTTCGGCCCGCCACCCCCCTGCGGCACCACCCAATGGATGTTCTGCCCCGGATCCTTGATGTCGCAGGTCTTGCAGTGGACGCAGTTCTGGGCATTGATCTGCAGTCGGGGGTTCGTGCCGTCCGCCTCGCGGACGATCTCGTAGACCCCCGCCGGGCAGTACCGCTGCTCCGGCGCGTCGTAGGTCGCCAGGTTCACCTTGATCGGTACCGCCGGGTCCCGTAGCTGCAGGTGCGAAGGCTGGTCCTCTTCGTGGTTGGTATTGGAGAGGAACACCGAGGACAGCCGGTCGAAGGTCAGCTTGCCATCCGGCTTGGGGTAGGCGATCGCCCGGAACTCGGCCGCCGGCCGGAGCGCCGTGTGGTCGGCGTGATTGCGCAGCGTCCACGGCGCCTTGCCCCGGAAGAGATAGGTGTCGACGGCCGAGTAGGCCATGCCGCCCCACAGTCCCCAGCGGAACGAGGGGCGGATGTTGCGCACGCCGTACAGCTCGTCCCAGACCCAGGTCCGCTTCAGGCGCTCCGGATAGTCCTTCACCTCGACCGTGGCCTCGTCGGCAAGCGCGTCGAACACCGCCTCGGCCGCGGTCATCCCCGACTTCATCGCCGTGTGCGTGCCCTTGATCTTCGGCACGTTGAGGAAGCCGGCGGTGTCGCCGACGAGGAGCCCGCCCGGGAAGGTGAGCTTCGGCAGCGACTGGAACCCGCCTTCGTTGATCGCCCGCGCGCCGTAGGCGATCCGCCGCCCGCCCTCGAAGAAGCCGCGGATCTCGGGATGGGTCTTGAAGCGCTGGAACTCCTCGTACGGCGAGAGGTACGGGTTCTCGTAGTCGAGCCCGACCACGAAGCCCACCGCGACCTGGTTGCCTTCGAGGTGGTAGAGGAACGAGCCGCCGTAGGTGCGCGAGTCGAGCGGCCAGCCGGTCGTGTGGATCACGAGCCCCGGACGGTGCTTCGCCGGGTCGATCTCCCACAGCTCCTTGATGCCGAGTCCATAGGTCTGCGGATCGACGCCGTCGCGCAAGGGGAAGCGCTCGAACAGCGTCTTGGTGAGCGAGCCGCGGCAGCCTTCGGCGAACACGGTCTGGCGCGCGTGCAGCTCGATGCCCGGCTGGTAGGCGCCGGTCTTCGACCCGTCCTTGCCGATGCCCATGTCTCCGGTCGCGACCCCACGCACGCTGCCGCGCTCGTCGTAGAGGACTTCGGCGGCCGCGAACCCGGGATAGATCTCCACTCCGAGCGCCTCGGCCCGGGTGCCGAGCCAGCGGCAGAGGTTGCCGAGGCTGATGATGTAGTTGCCGTGGTTTGCCATCTGCGGCGGCGTCGGCAACCGCCACGCGCCCGACTCGGTGAGAAAGAGGAACCGGTCCTCCGCCGCCGGCGTGTTGAGCGGGGCGCCGAGCGCCTTCCAGTCGGGGTAGAGCTCCGCGAGCGCGCGCGGCTCGAGCACCGCCCCCGACAGGATGTGCGCGCCGATCTCCGAGCCCTTCTCCAGCACGCACACCGACACCTCCCGCCGCGCCTCTCGCGCGAGCTGCTTCAGGCGGATCGCGCACGCGAGCCCCGACGGCCCGCCGCCGACGATCACGACGTCGTACTGCATCGACTCGCGCGGCATGACGGCGTTCTCCTGAATGGCGGCAGGCGGGAGGGATCGGGCAATTATAATGAGCGTCCCCCGCGCACCGACCCGCGCATCGACCCCAGGAGACCCCCAGGTGCAAAAAGTCTACCCATCCGCCGCCGCCGCCCTGCAGGGGCTCGTACGCGACGACATCACGATCGCCGCCGGCGGCTTCGGCCTGTGCGGCATTCCCGAGAACCTGATCCAGGCGCTCGTCGACAGCGGCGCGAAGGGCCTCACGATCGTCGGCAACAACGCCGGCGTGGACGACTTCGGCATGGGGCTGCTGCTCAAGACGCGGCAGGTGAAGCGGGTGATCGCGTCGTACGTCGGCGAGAACAAGGAGTTCGAGCGCCAGGTGCTGGCGGGCGAGCTGGAGCTCGAGCTTACCCCGCAGGGCACGCTCGCCGAGAAGCTGCGCGCGGGCGGTGCCGGCATCCCCGGCTTCTACACCCGCACCGCGTTCGGCACGAAGCTCGCGGAAGGGAAGGCGACCCGGATCTTCGACGACAAGGAGTACGTGCTCGAGGAGGCGATCCGCGCCGACCTCTCGATCGTCAAGGCGTGGAAGGGCGACAAGTCGGGCAATCTCGTCTTCCGCGAGACCGCGCGCAACTTCAACCCGATGATCGCGACCTGCGGCAAGGTCACCGTCGCCGAGGTCGAGGAACTGGTGGAGGTCGGCACGCTCGACCCGGACCAGGTCCATCTCCCCGGTGTCTACGTGGACCGCATCCTGCGCGGCCCGCGCTACGAGAAGCGGATCGAGTTCCGCACCGTCGCGGGCGCGGCGGCGGCGAAGAAGGAGTCACCGATCCGCGAGCTGATGGCCAAACGCGCCGCGCGCGAGCTGCGCGACGGCTACTACGTGAACCTCGGGATCGGCATCCCGACCCTGGTGGCCAACTACATCCCGGCCGGCGTCAACGTGACCCTGCAGTCGGAGAACGGGCTTCTCGGCATCGGCCCGTTCCCGGCCGACGACAAGGTCGACCCCGACCTCATCAACGCCGGCAAGCAGACGATCACGACCATCCCGGGATCGAGCTTCTTCTCGAGCGCCGACTCGTTCGCGATGATCCGCGGGGGCCACATCGACCTCTCGATCCTCGGCGGGCTCGAGGTCGCGGAGAACGGCGACCTCGCCAACTGGATGGTACCGGGCAAGATGGTGAAGGGCCCCGGCGGGGCGATGGACCTCGTGTCGGGCGTGAAGCGGGTGATCGTGCTGATGGAGCACACCGCGAAGGACGGCTCGTCCAAGGTGTTGAAGGCGTGCACGCTGCCGGTCACCGGCAAGGGCGTGGTGAACCTGATCATCACCGACCTCTGCGTGTTCGAGGTCGAGCCGGGCAAGGGCCTCGTGCTCACCGAGCTCCATCCCGGGGTGACCCTCGAGGACGTCAAGGCCAAGACGGCCGCCGTGTTCCGGGTGGCGCTGTAGACGGCGCGCCGCGGCGCAGCGGGCGGCCTCAGGCGGACGCCGCGGCGGCGCGGAGACAGGCCTCGAGCATCCGCCACAGGCCGGGCCGCACTTTCGCGGCAAGATCGTCGCGGAAAGCGAACGGCGGCGGCTCGTCCATGTAGGTTCGCTGCGACAGTTCGAGCTGGATGGCGTGGGTGCGCCCGGCCGGCCGGCCATAGTGGCGCGTGATGTAGCCGCCCTTGAAGCGCCCGTTCAGCACCGCGCTGTAGCCGGCGGCTTCCTTCGCTGCGGTGAACACCGCGGCGGCGATCCCGGGCGCGCAGGAAACACCGCCGTTCGTGCCCACGTTGAGGTCGGGCAGGCGGCCGGCGAAGAAGCGGGGCACCTCCGACGGGATCGAGTGGGCGTCCCAGAGCAGCGCGTAGCCGTGCTCGGCGCGGAGGCGCTCGAGCTCCCGCCCGAGCGCGTCGTGGTACGGCCGCCAGTACTGTTCGCGCCGCGCGTTCACCTCGCGCTCGCCCGGCGCTTCGCCCGGGAGGTAGACGTCCGCGCGCGCCACGGTGTCGATGGGGACCAGACCGGTCGTGTCCTGTCCCGGGTAGAGGCTGGCGTTGTCCGGCGGGCGGTTGAGGTCGATCACGTAACGCGAGTGCGTCGCGACGAGCACCGAGGCACCGAGCGCGTCCAGAAAATCGTACAGCCGGTCGACGTGCCAGTCGGTGTCGGGGAGGGCGAGCGCGTCCTCGGTCAGCCGCGCGCGCAGCTCGACCGGCAGATAGGTACCCGCGTGCGGGACGGACACGAGCAGCGGGCTCGTGCCGCGGCGGAAGCGGAAGAGCTCCATCAGCCGGCCGCCGGGAGCGAGGGCAGGAGCCCGGGCACGAAGCGGTGGAACGCGCCCGCCTCGACCAGCCGCCGGATCGCGTCGATGTCGGGCGCGAAGTAGCGGTCGTGGTCGTAGAACGCGACCTCGCCCCGGACGAGCGCGTGCGCCGCGGCGAGGCGCGGCGAGGTCGCGAGGGGCGCGCGGAAGTCGATGCCCTGCGCCGCGGCGAGCAGCTCGATCGCGACGATGCCGGCGGTGTTGGTCGCCATCTCGCCGAGGCGCCGCGCGGCGAAGGTCGCCATGCTGACGTGGTCCTCCTGGTTGGCCGAGGTCGGCAGGCTGTCGACGCTCGCCGGATGCGCGAGCGTCTTGTTCTCGCTCGCGAGCGCCGCCGCGGTCACCTGCGCCACCATGAACCCGGAGTTCACCCCGCCGTGCTCGACCAGGAACGGCGGCAGCCCGGAGAGCGTCGTGTCGATGAGGAGCGCGATGCGGCGCTCCGACAGCGCCCCGATCTCGGCGATCGCGAGCGCGAGCGAGTCGGCGGCGAGCGCGATCGGCTCGCCGTGGAAATTGCCGCCGGAGAGCACCTCGCCCGAGTCGGCGAAGACGAGCGGGTTGTCGGTGACGCCGTTCGCCTCCACCTCGAACGTCGCGGCGGCGAACCGGATGTGGTCGAGGCAGGCGCCCATCACCTGCGGCTGGCAGCGCAGGCTGTACGGATCCTGGACGCGCGGATCGTTCTCGAGGTGCGAGCGGCGGATCTCGCTGCCGGCGAGGAGCGCGAGGTAGCGCGCGGCCGTGTCGCGCTGGCCGGCGTGGCCGCGGAGCGCCTGGATGCGCGGGTCGAACGGCGTGTCGCTGCCGGCGGCGGCGTCGACCGACAGGCTGCCCGCGACGAGCGCGGCGGCGAAGGCATCTTCGGCGGCGAAGAGGCCGACGAGGGCGAGCGCGGTCGAGATCTGGGTGCCGTTCAGGAGCGCGAGCCCTTCCTTGGGCGCGAGCTCGAGCGGCACGAGCCCGGCGGCGGCGAGCGCAACCCGCGCGGGCAGGGTGCGCCCGTCGGCGCGGACGTCGCCGATCCCGAGCACCGCGAGCGCGAGATGCGCGAGCGGCGCGAGGTCGCCCGAGGCGCCGACCGAGCCCTTCGCCGGGATCAGGGGCACGATGCGGTGCTGGTAGAGCGCGACGAGGAGATCGACCAGCGCCGGCCGCACGCCGGAGGCGCCGCGGGCGAGGCTCGCGATCTTCAGCGCGAGCGCGAGGCGCACGGTCGCGTCATCGAGCAGGGGGCCGGTGCCGGCGGCGTGCGAGAGCACGATGTTGGTCTGGAGCTGCGCGAGATCGCCGGCCTCGATGCGCGTCTGCGACAGCCGCCCGAAACCCGTGTTGATCCCGTACGCCGGCTTGCCGCTCGCGACGATCCGCTCGACGG
>Ga0187893_10008628_pt1 | contig 15975 bp, 14 predicted proteins | sample MA1701074metaG_FD_139574 | JGI IMG/M metagenome (GOLD analysis project Ga0187893, IMG submission 139574) | White microbial mat communities from a basaltic lava cave in the Kipuka Kanohina Cave System on the Island of Hawaii, USA - MA170107-4 metaG ... | reverse complement strand
CGCGGAAGCAGCGGTCGAGGTCGGCCACGAGCCGGTGAGCGACGAGCACCTGCAATCCCGGCCCGCCGTCATCACGATCATGGGGCACGTCGACCACGGCAAGACCTCACTGCTCGATGCCGTGCGCGAGACCAACGTCACCGCCGGCGAAGCCGGCGGCATCACCCAACACATCGGCGCGTACATGGTCGAGGTGCACGGCCGTCGCGTGACCTTCCTGGACACGCCCGGCCACGAAGCGTTCACCGCCATGCGCGCCCGCGGCGCCAAGGTGACCGACATCGTCGTGCTGGTGGTCGCCGCCGACGACGGCGTGATGCCGCAGACCATCGAGGCGATCAACCATGCGCGCGCGGCGAACGTGCCGATGGTGGTGGCCATCAACAAGATCGACAAACCCGAGTCCAAGCTCGACCGCATCAAGCAGGGTCTGGCCGACCACGGCCTGGTACCGGAAGACTGGGGCGGCGACACGGTGTGCGTGCCGGTGTCGGCGAAGACGCGCGAGGGGCTGCCGCACCTGCTCGAGATGCTGCTCCTGCAGTCCGACCTCCTCGAGCTCAAGGCCAATCCCGACAAGCCCGCACGCGGTACCATCGTCGAGGCCAAGCTCGACCGTGGCCGCGGCCCGGTGGCCACCGTGCTGGTGCAGGAGGGCACCCTCCGCCCCGGTGATCCGTTCGTCTGCGGTCCGCACGCGGGCCGCGTCCGCGCCATGATCGACGACCGGGGGTACAAGGTGCAGGCCGCCGATCCGTCAACCCCGGTGGAGATTTTGGGCCTCTCCGCCGTGCCCGAAGCCGGCAGCTCGTTCGTGGTCGTCGCCGACGAGGCCACCGCGCGCCAGGTCGCCGAGCACCGCCTCGCCAAGCACCGCGAGGCGAGCCTGCTCAAGACCGCCAAGGTCTCGCTCGAGGATCTCTATCGGCAGGTCCAGGCCGGCGACACCAAGGAGCTCCGCATCGTCATCAAGGCCGACGTGCAGGGCTCGGTCGAGGCGCTCGCCGACGCGCTCACCCGGCTGTCGACCGAGGAGGTGCGACTCAACGTGCTGCACGCGTCAGTCGGCGGGATCACCGAGAGCGACGTGATGCTGGCGTCGGCGTCGAACGCCGTCGTCATCGGCTTCAACGTGCGGCCGGAGGCGAAGGCCACCACCGCCGCCGAACGAGAGGGCGTCGACGTCCGCCTCTACACGGTCATCTACGATGCGCTCAACGAACTGCGCGACGCCATGGAGGGCTTGCTCGAGCCCGCGTTCCGCGAGAAGGTGCTCGGCCGCGCCGAGGTGCGCGACACCTTCGCGATCCCAGGCATCGGCACGATCGCTGGCTGCTTCGTCAGCGACGGCAAGGTGACGCGCAACGCGGCCGCCCGCCTGGTCCGCGACCATGTGGTGGTCTACACGGGCAAGATCGTCAGCCTGCGGCGCTTCAAGGACGACGCCCGCGAGGTGCAGTCGGGCTACGAGTGCGGCATCGGCCTCGACAACTTCCAGGATCTCAAGGTCGGCGACGCGATCGAGGCGTACGAGATGGAGCAGGTCGTGCGCCGCCTCGGCCCGGCCACGTCGCGCGGAGCCGCCGCCGAACGCTCGCTGTAACCGCGCCCGTCGCCGCTCATGGTCGTCGGTGTGCTGAAGCTGACGCTCTTCATCCCCGAAAATCACTCGCTGAAGGGCAAGCGCGGCGTGCTGCGCAAAATCAAGGCGCGCGTCTCCAATACGTTCAACGTCTCGATTGCGGAATGCGATGACCACGATCTCTGGCAACGCACCGTTCTCGGCGTCTCCCAGGTGGGCACCGACACCGGCCATGTCGATGGCGCCCTGCGCCAAGTCGTGCGCTTCATCGAGGATCTCCACGTCGCCGAGGTCGGCGCCGAGGAGATCGAGTTCTTCCACTGCTGATTCGCCCCGCACCGGTCTCGGCCCGCCTCCGCGCCCAGCACGGGACCCGCGAGGGGGGCACCCATGAGCCGGCGCACCGAGCGGGTCGCGGAAGCGCTGCAGGAGCTGGTCGCCGAGCTCCTGCTGCGCGAGATCAAGGACCCGCGCATTGGCCTGGTGACGGTCACCGGGGTGAAGGTCTCGCCCGACCTGCGCCATGCCCGAATCTACTTCAGCTGCCTCGGCGATGAGGTGCAGCGCGCGCAAACCCTGCGCGGCCTCACCAGCGCCGCCGGCTTCGTCCGCTCGCAGGTGGCGCGCCGCCTGAATCTGCGCGTCGCCCCCGAGATCGCCTTCGAGTTCGACGCCAGCCTCGAGCAGGCCGAGCGCCTCGCGCGGCTGCTCAAGTCGTTGCCCGGCGACTCGGAGTCATGAACGGCATCCTGCTCATCGACAAGCCGGAGGGGATCACCTCGGCCGACGTGGTGCGGCGGGTGAAGCGCCGAGCCGGCGCCAAGGTCGGGCATCTCGGCACGCTCGATCCCTTCGCGACCGGGCTCTTGCCGCTCTGCCTCGGCGAGGCGACCAAGATCGCGCAGTTTCTCAACACGGCCGACAAGCGCTACGAGGGGATCATCGCCCTGGGCCGGAGCACCGACACCGGCGACCGCACCGGCGCGGCGCTGCACACGGCGGACGTCCCCGACCTCGCCCGCGTCGACCTGGCGGCACTGGCCCACCGCTTCGAAGGCGACCGGATGCAGACGCCGCCGATGTACTCGGCCCTCAAGCGCGACGGCGTGCCGCTCTACCGCCTCGCTCGGCAAGGCGTCGAGGTCGAGCGCAGCGCCCGCCCGGTGCGCATCGAGCGGCTGGCGCTCGAACGCTCCGGCACCACGGGCCTGCGCTTCCAGCTCGACTGCTCGAAGGGCACCTACGTGCGCGTGCTCGCCGAAGAGATCGGCGCGGCGCTGGGCTCGGCAGCGCATCTCGACGCCTTGCGCCGAACGGCATTCGGCCCCTTCACCATCGAGGCCGCCGTGACCCTCGATGCCTGGGACCCGGAGCTGCCCGCCGGATTCGTCGCGCTGCATCGAGCCTTGGTGCACCTGCCCGCCGTGTCCATCGATCGGCAGGGCGCCGACGCCGTTCGGCAGGGGAAATCATGGCCGCTGCGCGGCCTCGCGGCCGACCTCGGTCGCGAAGCCGTGCTCCTCGGTCCCGCCGGCGACGTCGTCGCCGTGGTGGTGCGCAACGGCCCGCTCTGGGAGTACGGCCGCGTCCTAGGCGTGGCCTAGTCGGAGTTCTTTGGAGGGCGCCGCGCCGTCGGCGCCGCGGCGGTGGGCGGTCGCGACAAGGGTCGCTCCCGCAAACCTAGTGTGAACGGCAGCGTGTCAGCCGTCGCCGAGAGGCCGAGCGGATTCGACTTCGCGCAGCGTCGTGAGCGCGAACACGGCCAACGTCTCCTCGGGGTCGAAGAAGCGCGTCTCGACGAAGTTCATCCGACCCCGCTTCCGGATCAATCGGCTCTCGATCAGGAATCGCGGTCCAACCACGGGCTCGAAGTAGTCCACCCGCATGTTGGTCGTGGCCAGCCACGAGCGAAAACCGCCGGGATCGTGTGGCGTGCCGGCGCGCACCGTGAGCAGGGCGATCAGGTCGACGTAAGTCGGCGTGAAGCCGCCGAACAGTTGGCCACGCGGGTTCTTGACGTGCTCGGGAAGATGGGCGCGCAGGCGCAGCACACCGGAGCTCTCTTCGAGGACGTTCCACTCGTAGGCTTCCAGGAAGTCGCCGGCAGGGTGTCCCTTGCCGAGGAGCTGACCCGGTTTGCGCGTCAACCAGGCCCGCACGATCGGCCGCTCGAGCTGGCTCTTCGCGTCGCTCATGCTGACGCTCCTACGGAGACTCTCGGCGCCGGTCAACGAGTCACAGCCCGAGCTCGCCGCAGCGGGTGGGCCGCCCCGTCTCCCACCGCGGCCCGCGGCCTATGGGCAGCCGGTGAGCGCGTTACGCACGCCGAGCAGCAGCTCGTCGATCCGCACGCGCGTGTCCTCGCGCACGTTGAAGGCCGGGCAGCTGGCCAGCGGCAGGATCTCGAGGGCGATGTTGGTGCCGGTGACGAGATCATCGATCGACACCGAGCCGTCGCCGTGGCAGTCCCCCACACAGAGTGCGGTGTCGCAGGCGTCTCCCCGACCATCACAGTCACGGTCGCTCTGCTCCGGGTTCGACTGGTCGGGACAGTTGTCACACGCGTCGCCGAATTCGTCCCCGTCGCGATCGATCTGGTCCGCGTTGGCGGCTTCGGGACAGTTGTCGACGGCCTCGCCGCAGACCTGATCGCGATCGACGTCGTTGAGGGGGTCGACCAGACACACATCGCACGGATCGCCCACCCGATCGCCGTCGAGGTCGTCCTGGATGCCGTCCGGGCCGACCGGCGCGTTGAGCTCCTCCGGGCAGTTGTCGCAGGCGTCGTTGACGCCATCGCCGTCGGTGTCGCGTTGGTCGTCGGCGACGGCAGCACATCCGTCGCAGGCGTCGCCCGCGCCGTCGCCGTCCTGGTCGATTTGATCAGGGTTGGACGCCCACCGGCAGTTGTCGGCGTCGTTGCCGACGTCATCGCCGTCCACATCATCGTCACAGGCATCGCCGATTCGGTCGAAGTCGGCATCGGGTTGCAGATCGGGAATGAAGTTGCAGTCCTGATCGGTCTCGGCGGGATTGGCGAGCTCGGGGCAGTTATCGCAGGCCTGGCCGACGCCGTCGGCATCGCTGTCGAGCTGGTCCGGATTGGGCTCGAACGGGCAGTTGTCGCAGGCCACGCCGATGCCGTCGCCGTCGTCCAGCTTGCCGGGTGGGACCTGGTCGTCGACGACGAACGGACAGGCGTCACACGCGTCCCCCGCACCGTCGCCGTCGCTGTCGGTCTGGTCGGGGTTGGATACGAATGGGCAGGTGTCACCCGCCCCGACCGCATCGTTATCGGCGTCCTCGTCACAGGCGTCGCCGATGCTGTCGGCATCGATGTCGGACTGGTCGGCGTTGACCACGAACGGGCAATTGTCGCAGCGGTCGCCGAGGTCGTCGGCGATGCGCTCGTCGATCTGGCGCGTGACCTGAAGCAGAACCTGCTTGACGACTCGTTCGGTGACTTCGCGCGCCGCGAATCGCGGGATGTCGGTGCCGCACATCGACAGCGTGGTCGCCTCGAATACCGTGTGCCCGCGCGTCTCGCAGACGTCCTTGACCCGTGTCTCGACCACCGTGCGGCTCTCGACGCTGCGGTCGGAATCCGCCTGATCGGGATTGGGGGCCAGCATGCAGGTGTCGCACGCATCGCCGGCGCCGTCGTCGTCAGTATCCGTCAGATCGGGATTCTCGATCGTGCGGCAGTTGTCGCCGCCGTCGGAAACACCGTCCCCATCGTCGTCGGCGCTGCACGTGTCGCCGGATCCGTCGCCGTCCGCGTCCGCCTGGTCGGGATTGGCGAGCTCGGGGCAATTGTCGCACAGGTCGCCCGCGCCGTCCTCATCGAGGTCGGCTTGCTCTGGGTTCGTATCGAACGGGCAATTGTCGACGCCCGAGCAGACCTGATCCTCGTCCCCATCCGCTCCGTCCGGACAGGCATCGCAGGCATCGCCCAGGCCGTCGGCGTCGACGTCGGCTTGATCGGGGTTTGCCTGCGCAGGGCAGTTGTCGCATGGATCCTCGATCCCGTCGCCATCCTGGTCGGCGGCCGGCACGGACCCACAGTGGTTGCAGAACCCCGCGGTCACGCCGCTGTCTGCGAGACGCGACGGCTCGCCATCGCAGGGCGGGAATCCCGAGAGCGCGGCACCAACATCGCCGGCCGGGGATCTCCCGTCCGTCGCGGTCAGCACAACCAACAGACCAAGGGCCCGTAGGAGCGGTCGCCGGACCATTTCCCCCCCCTTGAGGCGCTCTACCACAGTCTGATCCCGTTTGGAGGGCGCTGCGCCGTCGGCGCCGAGGGCGGGGTTGGGGTTGGTGAGACCCCGCACCTCGGAGGGCCAGCTTTACACAGATGAAGTCCTATGTTACTCACAACGGTTAAATAAAACGGAGGAACGATGGGAGTGGCTCTGCAGCGAAAGAAGGAGTTGGTCGAGAAGTACCGACTCCACCCGACCGATACCGGGTCGCCCGAAGTCCAGATCGCGTTGCTGAGCCAGCGAATCGACTACCTAACGGAGCACTTTCAGACCCACGTCAAGGATCATCATTCCCGCCGCGGGCTGCTCAAGCTCGTGGGACAGCGACGACGGTTGCTCGACTACCTGAAGCGCTACAGTGGTGAGCGCTACAAGGGACTGATCGACCATCTCGGCCTGCGCCGCTGACCCAGCCGGGTCGTCTCCGCCAAGGCGTCTACTCCTCCCTCGTCTAAGGGCATTTCGCCCGGGAGGTATTCATGTATCACAAAGTCCAGATCGACTTTCATGGTCGACCCCTATCCATCGAGGTCGGCCGCATGGCCAAGCAGGCCGGCGGCGCCGCGCTCGTGCAGTACGGCGAAACGGTCGTGCTCGCCACCGCAGTGGCCAGCGAGAGCGCGCGGCCGGGCATCGATTTCTTTCCCCTCACCTGCGACTACCAGGAGAAGAGTTTCGCCGCTGGCAAGATCCCCGGGGGATTCTTCAAGCGCGAAGGCCGCCAGTCCGAGAAGGAAGTGCTCACCTCGCGCCTGATCGACCGGCCCATCCGCCCGCTCTTCGAGCCGGGCTTCGTCTGCGAAACCCAGGTGATCGCCACCGTGCTCTCCTTCGACAAGGAGACCGATGCCGACATGATCTCGTTGGTCGGCGCCTCGGCGGCGCTGCACGTGTCGGACATCCCGTTCCTCGGGCCGATCGCCGCGGTGCGCGTCGGGCGCAAGGACGGGCGCTTCGTGATCAACCCGCTGATGACCGACGAGGCCGGCGACCTGAACCTGGTCGTGGCCGGCACGCGCGACAGCATCGTGATGGTCGAGGGCGGCGCCAAGATGCTCAGCGAAGAGATCATGCTCGACGCGCTGTACACGGCGCTCGCCGAGATGCAGCCGCTCATCGCCATGCAGGACGAGCTGCGCGAGAAGGTGGGCAAGCCCAAGCGACAGGTGGTGCGCGTGTCCGTCGACGCCGCGCTCACGCAGAAGGTCGAGAGCCTCGCCCTGCCGCGCATCCGCCAGGCGATGGAGTTCGTGGCCAAGCAGGAACGGCGCGCCGCCGTGGCCGAGACGGAGACCGAGGTGCTCGCCAGCGTGCTGCAGGAGTTCCCCGACCAGGAGGCCGCGATCGGCGAGGCGATCGAGTCGGTCGAGAAGAAGGCCATGCGCCAGATGATCGTCGGGCAGAAGCGCCGCCTCGACGGCCGCGGGGTGACCGACGTGCGGCCGATCAGCTGCGAAGTGGAAGTGCTGCCGCGCACGCACGGCTCGGCGCTGTTCACCCGCGGCGAAACGCAGGCGCTCGCGGCTACCACGCTCGGCACGTCGTCCGACGAGCAGAAAATCGACGCCTTGATCGGCGAGAGCTACCGCAAGTTCATGCTGCACTACAATTTCCCGCCCTACAGCGTCGGTGAGGTCAAGTTCCTTCGTGGCCCCAGTCGGCGCGACGTCGGCCACGGCGCGCTCGCCGAGCGCGCCCTCTCGCCGGTGCTGCCGAACGAGACGGAGTTCCCGTACACGATTCGGCTGGTCTCGGAGATCCTCGAGTCGAACGGCTCGTCGTCGATGGCCACGGTGTGTGGCGGGAGCCTGTCGATGATGGACGCCGGTGTGCCGATCAAGGCGCCGGTGGCAGGCATTGCCATGGGCCTCATCAAGGAGGGCGAGACGATCGCCGTGCTCTCCGACATCCTCGGCGACGAGGATCACCTGGGCGACATGGACTTCAAGGTTGCCGGCACCAGCGAGGGCATCACGGCCCTGCAGATGGACATCAAGATCCACGGTGTCACCAAGGAGATCATGCGCCAGGCTCTGAGCCAGGCGCGTCAGGGACGGTTGCACATTCTCGAGGTGATGAACCGCACCCTCGACAAGCCGCGCAGCGACATCTCCGTGCACGCGCCGCGCATCGTGACCATCAAGATCCGCACGGAAAAGATCCGCGACGTCATCGGCCCCGGCGGCAAGGTCATCCGCGGCATCGTCGAGGAGACGGGTTGCAAGATCGACATCGAGGACGACGGGACGATCTTCATCGCGTCCAGTGAAGAAGCCGGCATGCGCCGCGCCATCGAGATCATCGAGGGCATCACCATGGAGGCGCAGGTCGGGAAGATCTACAAGGGCATCGTACGGCGCATCGTCGACTTCGGTGCTTTCGTCGAGATCATGCCCGGCACCGACGGGTTGCTGCACATCTCACAGATCGGCCCGGGCCGCGTGCAGCGCGTCTCCGACGTGCTCAAGGAGGGCGACGAGATCCAGGTGAAGGTGCTGGAGATCGATCGCTCCGGCAAGATCCGTCTGAGCCGCAAGGAGGCGCTCGGCGGGGGCGGCGCGGCGGCGCCGGCCGGCACCGGTCCGACCTCGTAACGGATATGGTGCGGCGCTCCGAGCTGGCGAACGGCCTTCGCATCGTCTCTGAGCACGTGCCCGGGGTGCCGTCGGTCACGGCCGGCATCTGGGTGGAGAGCGGATCCCGCTTCGAGCCGCGCCAGCTGGGCGGGATCTCGCACTACCTCGAGCATCTCCTCTTCAAAGGCACCGAGCGCCGGTCGGCGGCGCAGATCGCCGAGGAGATCGACGCGGTCGGCGGCGTGCTCAACGCGTTCACCGGCAAGGAGTACACCTGCTACTACGCCCGCGTGCTCACCGAGCACACGGCGCTCGCCACCGACCTCCTCGCCGATCTGTTCCTGTACTCGCGCTTCGATCCGGACGAGATCGACCGCGAGCGCACCGTCATCCTGCAGGAGATCTCCCAGAGCGAGGACACGCCCGACGACTACATCCACGACCTGTTCAGCCTCCGCTACTGGCCCGACCATCCGCTCAGCTTTCCAGTGTGCGGCACCGTCGAAACCGTCCAGGGACTGGCGCGCAGCGACTTCGTCGACTTTCTCAACGCCCGCTACCGCCCCGATCGCGTCATCGTCGCCGCCGCCGGCGACATCACGCACGAAGCGCTCGAACGCTGGGCCGAGCGCGACTTCGGCCATCTGAGCGGCTCGGCCACGGGCATCGACGGCGTCGCCCCGCGTCCGGCGCGCGGTGTGTTCACGGTCGAAAAGCCGCTCGAACAGGTGCATCTCCTGGTCGGTGCGCCGGCGGTCGCGCAGGATGCCGACGAGCGCTACGCCGCCTACCTGCTCAACACCGCGCTCGGCGGCGGCATGAGCTCGCGCCTCTTCCAGGAGATTCGCGAGACCCGCGGCCACGCCTACTCGGTGTACTCGTTCCTGTCCGCGTTCCGCGACGCCGGGTACCTCGGCATCTACGTCGGCACCGCCGCCGAGTGGGTGCAGGAAGTGATCGGCGTGATCAACGCCGAGCTGCGCGCGGTGGCGCGCGAGGGGTTGCGTGCCGAGGAGCTGGCGCGCTCCAAGAACCAGCTCAAAGGCAACATGCTGCTCGGCCTCGAGACCAGCGACAGCCGCATGAGCCGGGTCGCCAAGAACGAGATCTACTTCAAGCGCGACGTTCCGCTCGCCGAGGTCGCCGCGTCCATCGATGCCACGACCAACGACGCCATCGTCGCGCTCGCCGAGCGCGTGGCGCGCCCCGACGGCCTCGCCGTGGCCCTGCTCGGCGATCTCGGCGACCACCGCGTCGACGAGTCGATCCTCGCCGCTTGAGGACCGCGTGACCGCACCGGAGCGCGTCGTGGTCGCGGTCAAGCGCGTGCGTGCCGCCGCCGACCCGCTGCCGCTCCCGGCCTACCAGACCGCGGCCGCTGCCGGCATGGACCTGCTCGCCGACGTGTCCGAGCCGGTGTGGCTGCACCCCGGCGCGCGCGCCCTCGTGCCAACCGGCTTGGCGGTCGAGATCCCCGATGGCTTCGAAGGTCAGGTGCGCCCGCGCAGCGGCCTCGCGCTGCGCCACGGGCTCACCTTGCTGAACACCCCGGGCACGATCGACGCCGACTACCGCGGCGAGCTGCAGGTGTTGATGATCAACCTCGGCAGCGAGGACGTCTCCGTGCGCCGCGGCGATCGCATCGCCCAGCTCGTCATCGCCCCGGTCGCCCGCGCCACCTGGCGCGAGGTCGCCGAGCTGACCCCGAGCAAGCGCGCCGCCGGCGGCTTCGGCCACACCGGCAGCTGACGAAACCCTTTGGAGGGCGGCGCGCCGTCGCCGCCGCGGCCCGCCGCGCCGTGACACTCAGACGAAGGTCCGCCGCGAGCCCCGGATGGATCTCAGACCGAGGAGTACGAGGGCGACCACCAAGAATGTGAAGCCCACTGAACCCAGCCCACCCAACACCGGCACGCCGACGGTCGATTCCCTCGGTATTGCCCGCAGAGACCCGCTGGTGATGGAGCGAAACGGAGAACAGTTGAAACACTCCTCGTTCGGGGTGACCCCGACATTCAGTGCGACCGTGCCGCCCGCGTTGGAGAGCGCCATGACTGGCGTGAGGCGCAGTTGGCGGAACGGAGGGCCGCTCAGCGTCTGGAAGAAGAAGGTGTCCACCGGGAATATCGTATCGTTCAGACTACCGCTCGAAGTCGCCGGTGAGTAGGTGAACGGCGGAAAGGTACCCTCGTTGCCGCCGCTCACCGAGATGTTCCAATTCGATACCGCCTCAGTGTCCGCATCGAAGTCGAACGTTCCGTTGCATTTTTTGTGAAATGGAAATGGAGGGCGTGACGTTGGTGACACCCGTCATCTCGCCGCGCCCCCTGCCCACCCCAAAGCGGCAGCAAAGCTGCCGCACTCCAAAATCAGTCCCAGATTGGCGGGCGGCGGGCGGACCAGGGGCGGGCTTCCTCGAGCTGGGCGGCGAGGCGTAGCAGCGTCGCCTCGTCGGCGTAGCGCGCGGCGAACATCATGCCGATCGGAAGGCCGTCGGCGGACTGGCCGAGCGGCAGCGAGATCGCCGGCTGGCCGGTGAAGTTGAAGGGCGGCGTGAAGCCGAACGTCTTGGCCTGGCGGCGGTTGAGCTCGCGCGGCTCCAAGTTCACCGGGTCGATGTGGCCGATCTTCGGCGGCGGCGTGATCATGGTCGGGCAGAGGAACACGTCGAACTCGTCCCAGTGCCTGAGGATCCCCGGGATGAAGTCCTTGAGCGTGTGCTCCGCCTGCACGTGGGTCTCCGCCGAGACCGTGCGTCCGATCTCCCAGATCCAGCGGGTCAGCCGCTCGATCTCGCCGTCCTCAGGCGGCCGGCCGAGCGTGACCGTGTGCTCGGCCATCGCGGCGGCGAAGTTCCCGGCGCCCCAGACGCCTTGAGCGCGGTAGAGGGCGCGCCAGTCGACGTCGAGCGGCCGTTCCACGACCTCGTGGCCGAGCTCGCCGAGCACCCGCACGGTGTCCGCCAGCGTGCGCGCGACGTCCGGGTGCAGCGTCGTGTTGCTCGGCGGCTCGCCATAGAACGCGATCCGCAACCGCGTCGGGCGCCGCGCGATCTCGTCGAGATACGGGCCGGCCTTCGGCGGCGCGGCGTAGTACGAGTGCGGTATCGGCTGTCCCGTCCAGTCGAGCATGGCGGCGCAGTCGCGCACCGTGCGCGAGACGATGTGGTTGACTGAAAAGGCGATGCCGCCGCGCTCGGGCGTGCGGATCGGATTGCGGTCGCGGGTTGGCTTCAGGCCGACGAGGCCACAGCAGGCGGCCGGGATGCGGATCGATCCCAGCCCGTCGGAGGCGTGCGCCATCGGCACCATGCCGGCGCCGACCGCCGCCGCGGCGCCGCCGCTCGACCCGCCGGCGATGTGGGCCGGGTTCCACGGGCTGCGACACTGCCCGAGATACGCGCTCTCGCTCGTGCCGGTGATGCCGAACTCCGGCGTATTGGTCTTGCCGAGCAGCACCATGCCGCTGGCCCGATAACGCCGCACCAGTTCGTCATCTTCGGTAGAGACTCTCCGGCCGAACCAGCGCGAGCCGTTGGTCATCGGCCAGCCGTCGACCGGACAGAAAAGGTCCTTGATCAGGAACGGCACGCCGCGAAATGGGCCGTCGGGCAGCGGGCCGCCGGCGGCGCGTCGCGCGTCGTCGTAGGCCTTGTGCACGACCGCGTTGAGCTTCGCATCGTGGCGATCGATGCGCTCGATCGCCGCGTCGACCAGCTCGAGCGGCGTGACGTTCTTCTTGCGCACCAGCTCGGCGATGCCGAGACCGTCGTAGCTCGAATACTCGGCGAAAGGCATAGAGGGCCCCCCTCCAGGGTCGATGACGGGCCTTATACGAAGCGCCAAAAGTGGCCGTCAATCCGACCAGGCTGCCAATGAACGGTGCGCGCACGCCTCCGGGTATCCGCGGGGCTTGTCCCCGCACCCCAGGGCCGTTCGCATTGCGCGGTCACGGCAGTTGGGGGCCGGCCACAAGGACCGGCGCTACCCGACCAGAGATGACGACGGTGTTCCTTTGCGATTGACAGTGACGCGGAACCGAACATATAGCGGCGCGGGAGGTCGCAATGTCCGGACGCATCGGCAGAGTGACCATCGCGGTGTCGATTGCGCTGCTCGCTTCGGCGCGTGTGGCGAGCGCCGGTCTGGGCTCGTGCTGTCTTCCGGATGGGTCGTGCCAAGACATCTTCGGCAGCGTGTGCACTGCTCAGGGCGGAGTGAATCAACCGGGCGTGAGCTGCAACGGTGCCAGCTGCGGAGCGTGTTGCGGGATCTCCGACTCGGGCCCTGGGCTCGAATGCAATCTCGCGCTGGCATCCAACTGCACGCAGGGACGCGGCTTCGCAGGACCGGGGACGAACTGCGACAACGGCTGTCCATTCTGCTGTTCGTGCGGGGGAATCGGTGATTGTGGTTCGGGAGAATGCGTGGACGGCGGGCCGAATACTCCCTGCTTCTGCCAGCTGGGGTGCGAGCTGTCGGTGGCGGCCTTCGAAGACTGTCAGGGTGGCTGCCCGGTCACCGGGTGTTGCGAGGCCCCGCCGGAAAATGGCGATCCCGGCATGTGCGCCAACAGCAACGCGGCTGCCTGCCAGCTCCTGAGAGGGGGAACAGCGACCTTCCATCCGGGCGAGGAGTGCCACCCCGGCGGCAGGTGCGGACCGAAGTTGTGTTGCCGCTGCGTCGGCCCGGCGCAGTGTGGCGGCGACGAGCTGTGCGAAGACAACTGCGACTTCTTGATATGCCAGCCGCCTTGTTTAGCGGTCATCAGCACCGAAACATGTGCCGAGGGCTGCGAGCCCACGGGCTGTTGTTCCTTGGGGGTCAAAGACCCATTCTGCGCCGACATGGATGCTGCGGCGTGTGAATTCTTCGATGGCATGTTCGTCGACGGTGGCTCCTGCGATCCGGTTTCGGGCCAATGTATGCTGCTGACGCCGTCTGCGACCCCGACGACCACACCGACCGCGACGCCATCGTCGACCCCGACGCGGACTCCAACCGTCACGCAGACCGCCACCCCCACCAACACTCGCGTTCCGCCGGGCGGCATGTGCATGGAGAGCTCTCAGTGCGCGCCGGGGTTGATCTGCATCGACGACATCTGCACCGCGCCCAACGTGCCCGCGCCCGCCACCTCGCGCTTCGGCCTACTGCTCGGACTCGCGGCGTTGATCGCGATCGCCGCCTTCTCGCTGCGCACACTCGCCCTGCGGCGCCGGTAGGTGACAAGGTTCCTCCCCCGTGAGCGTCTCCGCGAACGGGGGAGGTCAGGAGGGGGCCCGGCGATCGACGACGGCCGCGGAAAGCCGATGAAGCGTTTGCTGATCGCTGTCGCCGCTCTGGCTCTGATCCTGCTCGTCCTGGCCGGAGCAGTCCGCGTCTTCTTCGGCGGCGGCGCGCGCCTGGAGGACCGCACGACCGCTCCGACGCTGCCATCGTCGGTGCTGGAGAAAGTCGTCGACCTCGACTACCCGCCCGGTAACATCGCGGTGTCATCGGGCGGCCGCATCTTCTTCACGCTCCATCCGGACGGCAATCCGCCCAACAAGGTGCTCGAGCTCGTCAACGGCACGCCCGTGCCGTATCCCAACCAGGCGTTCCAGCACCCCGCCGAGGGGACGCCCCATTTCCAGAGTCCGCTGGCGCTGCGGATCGACCGCCAGAACCGCCTCTGGGTACTGGACTACGCCAACTACGGCCGCGGCCAGCCCCGCTTGGTGGCGTTCGACCTCGACACCAACGCCGTCGTCCACCAGTTCGACTTTCCAGCCGACGTCGCCGGCTTCCTCTCCATGCTCAACGACTTCCAGGTCGCTCCCGACGGCCGCATGATCTACATCGCCGAGACCAGCCCCTTCCTGCAGCGCCCGGCGCTGATTGCCTACGACACCGAGCGCAAGAGCAGCCGCCGGCTGCTCGCGGGGCATCCCTCGGTGGCGACCGAGGACTACGTCATCCAGGCGCCGGGCCGCGACATGATCATCTACGGCCTCGCCACGATGCGGATCGCGGTCGACTCGATCGCGCTCGATCAGCGCGGTGAATGGCTCTACTACGGTCCGGTCACTGGCGGCAGGCTGTACAGAGTCCGCACGGGTGATCTCAACGACGAGTCGCTCTCGGCGGAGGCACTGGGCGCGCGCGTCGAGGACTTCGCCGCCAAGCCGCTCAGCGATGGGCTCACGATGGACGTCGAGGACAACATCTACCTGAGCGACATGGAGCATTCCGCCGTCGTGCGGCTCGGACAGGACCGCCGCCTGACGACGCTGGTCAAGGACCAGCGTCTGCGCTGGCCAGACGGGTTCAGCTTTGGTCCCGACGGCTGGCTCTACGTCACCTGCAGCTCGCTGCAGAACGTACTCTTCGTGTCGAGCTCCGAGGTCCGCCTCCATGCGCCGTATCAGATCTTCCGGTTCCTGCCCGGCATCGCGGGCGCGCCCGGGCACTGAGGCCCCCTGGAGGGCGCCGCTTCCGCGGCGCCATGGCCGGGCGGAAGCGCGGCCCTCCATTCGTAGTGAGAAAATCGTGGCGCGAGCGACCGCCGGGCACGCGACGACGCCCTCGCAAACTGCTATGGAAGCGGGGCGGGAGGCGGCAAGAGTCGCACCCCGCGCACCTCGGAAAAGGAGAGTCGGTTGTGCGAGCCAAGGTCTACGTGACCCCGAAGCCGGGGGTGCTCGATCCCGCCGGCAAGGCGATCGAAGGGGCGCTGCATTCCCTCGGTTTCGAGGAGGCGCGCGACGTGCGGTTGGGGAAATACATCGAGATGCGGATCGACGGTGACGTCCAGCAGGTGAGCGGCCGCCTCGACGACATGTGCCGCCGGCTGCTCGCCAACGGGGTCATCGAGGACTATCGGTTCGAGATCGGCGACTGAGCGGAGGAGTGGCGATGCGTTGGGGCGTGGTGACGTTTCCGGGGTCGCTCGATGACGGGGACGCGGTCTACGCGCTCGAGCAGGTGCTTGGCGATCCGGTCGCGCGCCTCTGGCACAAGGACCGCTCGCTGCACGGGGTCGACTGCGTGGTCTTGCCGGGCGGCTTCTCCTACGGCGACTATCTGCGCGCCGGCGCGCTGGCGCGCTTTTCGCCGGTCATGGAAAGCATCGTGCGGTTCGCCCGCGACGGCGGCCTGGTCATCGGCATCTGCAACGGCTTCCAGATTCTCTGCGAGTCGGGCCTGCTGCCCGGCGCGCTGCTGCGCAACCGCGGCCTCAGCTTTCTCTGTACGGTGACGCCGGTGCGGGTCGAGAACACCGATTCCCCGTTCACCCGCAGCTACCGCCAGGCCGAGATCCTGCAGTTGCCCATCAAACACGGCGAGGGCTGCTACGTGGCCGACGCGCGCACGCTCGACGAGCTCGAGGACAACCGCCAGGTGGTGCTGCGCTACGTCGACGGCGCCGGCCGCGCGACCGAGGACGCCAACCCCAACGGCGCGCTGCGCAACATCGCCGGCATCGTCAACCCCACGCGCAACGTGCTCGGCCTGATGCCGCATCCCGAGCACGCCTGCGAGGTGCTGCTCGGCCGCGCCGACGGCGCCGG